>Ga0316217_10005478_pt1 | contig 13142 bp, 15 predicted proteins | sample 1anoAmetaG_FD_203633 | JGI IMG/M metagenome (GOLD analysis project Ga0316217, IMG submission 203633) | Freshwater microbial communities from Trout Bog Lake, Wisconsin, USA - 1anoA | ecosystem: Environmental > Aquatic > Freshwater > Lake > Hypolimnion/Profundal zone | place: USA: Wisconsin...
GCAGGGCGCCGGGCGGCACGTCCCTCAAGCTCAGGTACCCGGACCAGCCGTAGTAGAACATCGCCAGCACCAGCAGGGTGGGAAACGCCGTCCAGATGATCTCCAGCCAGAAGCTCCCCTCCAGCTGTGAGGTGGGCTCGGGCGCGCGGGAGCGGTGGTAGCGTATCACGAAATAGACCATCGCCACGGTGATCCCTATCAAGAGTACCAAGCAGGATCCGAGGATGAACATGAATACCGGGTCGACGGCCTCTGTGGTTGTCATCAGCTTTTCCACGGTCACCTCTTTAGCGGTAGAGTACGTCGAAAAAGGTAAACCCGATGAAGATGGCGAGGGTAACCAGGGCCACGAACAGGATGATGCGGAACAGGCGCGCCTCGTACTTCATGTGCATGAAGAAGGCGATCACCAGCCCCGATTTCAACGAGGCGATGCCCAGCGCCGCCCAGACCTTGGCGGCGCCGAGGTCGGCGCGCGTGATCGCCACCGTCGCCGCGGTGAGGACCAGGAGAGCCCCCCAGACCGAGGCCAACTTCTTGTAGCTGACGATATGCTCGTGCTCTGCTGTGTCGGATGTCATGCGTTTGCTCCGCGTTTAAAGAATCAGGTAGTACAGCGGGAAGATGAAGATCCAGACCAGGTCCACCAGGTGCCAGTAGAGGGTCCCGTTCTCCAGTGCGACGTTGTCACCTGCATTGAGGGTCCCGCGTTTCACCCGGGCGCCGATCCAGGAAAGTATAGCTCCCCCGATCACCACATGCACCCCGTGCAGTCCGGTGGTGATGTAGTACAGGCTGAAGAACACCGACTCGCCCGGCGCTCCGGCCAAAAGCCTCGAAGAGCCCGGAAAGATGCCGTGATGGATCTTGGCGCTCCACTCGAAGTACTTGATGACCAGGAAGATCGCCGCGCACCCGAGCGTGCCGCCCAATAAGGCCAGGGTGGTCCCCCGCTCGCCGCGCTTCACCGCTGTCACCGCCATCGCGGCGAAGAGACTTGAGGTTAAGAGCACCACCGTATTGACAGTGCCGAAGACGACGTTCAGCTCGCGCCCGGCTAGGCTGAACTCGTGCGGGTAGCGCTCCAGGTAGACGGCGTAGAGGATGAAGAGCCCCCCGAACAGGAGCAGTTCGGTGAAGAGGAACAGCCACATGCCGAGCTTCGCGCCGACGTTGTCCTTGTGCTCGGAATGGCTCATGGGATCCCCACCCCCTTCTTGAAGTCGTAGGGGCCGTGGGTGACCACCGGGTCCTCCTCGAAGTTCTCGGTGGGAGGCGGCGTCGCTATGGTCCACTCCAGGGTGGCGCCGCCCCAGGGGTTCTCGCCGAAGGGCTCGCCCCAGAAAAGTCCGCGCCAGAGGTTCACGATCATGATGATCAGGCCCAGCGCGAGGATCCAACTTCCCACCGTCGCCACCAAGTTCAGGTTGGCAAACTCGGGGAGGTAGTCGTAATAGCGCCGCGGCATCCCCCGTATTCCCAGCACCTGCATGGTGAAGTAGGTGATATTGAAGCCGACGAACATGAGCGCCCAGCCGACCAAGGCCGGCTTCTCGCGGTAGCGCCGGCCGTAGTACTTCGGGAGCCAGTAGTGCGCCGCGCCGAAAAAGGCGAAACCGGTGCCGCCGAACATGACGTAGTGGAAGTGACCCACCACGAAGTGGGTGTCGTGCACGTGCACGTCGGTGGCGGCAGCACCGAGCACCAGCCCCGAGAGCCCGCCGATGGAGAAGAGCAGGATGAAGGAGAGCGCGAAGAGCATGGGCGCCTCCAGCGAAATGGACCCCTTGTACAGGGTGGAGACCCAGTTGAAGACCTTAATCGCCGAGGGGATGGCCACCAGGAAGGTGAGAAACGAGAAGACCATGACGGCCCGGTCGCTCATGCCGCTCGTGTACATGTGATGCCCCCAGACGAGCGATCCCGCACCCGCGATGGCGATGCTGGAGATCGCGATCATCTTGTAGCCGAAGATCGGCTTTCGGGAGAAGACCGGGATGATCTCGGAGACCACCCCCATCGCCGGCAGGATCATGATGTAGACCGCCGGGTGCGAGTAGATCCAGAAGAGGTGCTGGAACATGATGGGATCCCCGCCGCGCCCCGGGTCGAAGAGTCCCGCCCCCAGCACCCGCTCCGCTATCACCAGCACCAGGGTGATGGCGATGATCGGGGTCGCCAGGACCTGCACCCAGGCCGTCGCGTAGAGCGACCAGACGAAGAGCGGCAGCCGCCCCCACCCCATCCCCTTGGCACGCAGCCGGTGGATGGTGGTGATGAAGTTTATTCCCGTGAGGATGGAGGAGAAGCCGAGCACGAAGACGCCGAAGACCGCGAGCGAGACGTTGGTGCCGGTGCGCGCGGAGAAGGGGACGTAGAAGGTCCACCCCGTGTCGGGCGCACCTCCCCCGGAAAAGAGCGAGGTCAGGACGATCACGGCTCCGATGGCGTAGAGCCACCAGGAAAAGAGGTTCAGCTTGGGAAAGGCGACGTCCCGGGCGCCGATCTGGATCGGCATGACCAGGTTCCCGAAGGAGGCGGGAATCCCCGGTATGATGAAGAGAAAGATCATCACCACGCCGTGCACCGTGAAGACGGCATTATAGGTCTGCGCCCCCATGATGGTGCGGCCGGGCGCCATCAGCTCGATGCGCAGCAGGAGCCCCAGGATCACTCCGACCAGGAAAAAGCCGAGCACCGAGTAGAGGTAGAGTAGCCCAATCCTCTTGTGGTCGGTGGAGAAGATCCAGGATCGAATCCCGCTCTTGCCGGTGTCGCCCCAGAACCCGGCTGCTACCGGTCGCCCATTATCTGCCACGCTCATGTTTCCCCCACCTTTTCGTTTGCCTCTTTAAGTTCGAGTCAGGTTAAAGTAGACCCACGTTGCGTTCCATCATCTTTATGATGCCGTCCATCTTGCCGCCCAGTGCCTGTCTGGCTAGGCTCAGTGTGTAGCCCTTAATGGTCCGTCCAGCCCAAGGTCGACAGGTGTGCGCCGGCCGAGGTATGTCGGGTTGGTATCGATCTGCACTTTCTTCACTCGGGAGTCCGGAAGGAGTTCCGAAAAAGGGAAATCGGTGCCGAGCAGCAGAAGCAGTTTACCTCTTGGGGTATCCTGTGAAAACGTAGTCTTTCCCCTTTACTATCGTATGGCAGGCGTACCCGCAATTGCTCCCGGCACCATGGGCAGTGAAGGTGTCGGATACGGTAGCATAGTCAAACATGGCGTATCCCCACCCGCCGTAGTCCGCATATCTCTTGTTGTCCTTCTCCATGAAATCAACGTCACGCAGGGTCTCCGGTACCAGCGTAGGAGCGGAGGCTTCGGAACTTTTTTTCGTTTTCCAGTGGATCTTTGCCAGCTTGGAGCCGTCGGGGAAAGGCTTGCCGTTGCCGGGAACGCCGGACCGGTAGGCGTCGATCATCACGGGGTTGGCGAGGATCACAACGAGCAAGTCTTTGGGCTGACTGACGGCGAAAACCGACCAGTCTTCATATCCCCTGGACTCAGAGAACGCGAGCCCATTGGGCACTTTCAGCGTGAACCTGTCCTGCGCCGCGAAAACGATACTGCCAAAGACAGCGAGCGTTACCACAATGGTGGCAAGTGCCGGGATGCTTTTGATTTTAATCACCTATCTCGTTCCTGCAGAATCTTCGCTCTGTGTTTTCATGAGTGGCCTCCTGATTGTGTGGTGGGTCCATATGGTAAGGACAACGCGAAATTCGGCATTCCCCCTCAGCATGCTGGCGTAGCCTTCGGCTGCTTGTGCCAGCGGACACTCCTGTGTGCTTCGCCTGTTTGAGGTTTTGAGAGTAAGCAAAAAATCTGCTGTCCCCCGGATACGCTGTATCAGACACCCGCCAAATCCCTAAAGGGAGGCCCTTCCCGCCGACAATTCCGAACTTAAACAAAAAAACCGTTGTTGCAGAAGGTGTAATCCCTCGGCAACCCGGTTTTCTTCTCCCTGGAAGGCTCTAGGCTTCCGTCGCCCCTTCGCAGAGGGCGTGGCTTTATCGGGAATGCAGATACGTAGTTAGACCTTTATAATCTGTACTGCAGTTTAGTATTTAGCACACCAAAGTGGCAAGTCAATCGGACCAAACCATTAATGTCGTACAGGCGTAAGTTCATGAGATATAGGAGTTTGTCTTTTTTTCAAGCTTACCAACCGCAGTGCGGCTCGAGTTTCGCACAATTCCCCGGTTTAAGGGCTACACCTCAGATTTCCGCAAATCCAACCCGAACTGCGCGTCCAGATCGTAGGTGATGCCGTGCACCACCCCCTTACCTTCGGTGATGCAGAGCTTTCGCTGGCGCACGTCTTCCACGAATTTCGGGTTGGCGTCCTCAGCACGCCGGTTTGCCACGATCCGCATCCTCTTCAGTTCCGCCTCCTCCGGCGTGAGCTAAGACTGCAACATGCTGAAATCAACCATAATATCCGCCTTGACACTGTGCTATGCGGCCGTTTTGGACACAGATATCGAACATCAGCGCCCTGCCCCGGGCGGACCAGAATACGTAATCGGCGCACAGTTTCACGGCCCTTCCGTAGTACGCCGCCGCATCTCGTACCTCGAGGGACGGAATTCGGGGGTGAGCCCGAGGGCTCGGAACATCTGCTTCCAGGGGGCGGCAATGGCCTTCTTGGTCTGGTCCTGGATGGAGGCTGCGAAGGAAAGTACTGCATCTTTGCTTCCGCGAGTGCCTGCTGCAGTTGGCCCAGATTGCCGGCGAAGGTGGTCGATACGATGTCGGGATGACTGCTGAACATCTCATTGAGCATCGGCTGAAGCGTTCCCTGCCCGATATTCCACTGCAGCACTCCGAAACTCATGGCCTGTCCGTCAAAATTTCCGGCCACCGTTGCGTAGCAGTCCGGTGCGAGGCGCCCGGTCTCAAACGATCCGGTGAGCGCCAGGCAGCGGTAATCCAGCCCCCCGACACCGCTGCGGTCGGCGGGGCCTGGGTCGGGAAGAGTTTCCCCCAGGTAGACGGGCCCACGACACCACCGCCAGCCCGGCGTTGAGTTGGAAGCCTTTTACCGCGGCCTCGGTGCCGACGCCGATTATCCCGTCCACTGCCCCCTGGTAGAAGCCTGCTTCCTGCAGCGCTTGCTGAATGCGCGCTACGTCATCTCCGGTTGACCCGATTTTAAGGACAGCCATGTGGTGTCTCCTGGTCCTGTCAAGTTGGTGTACTCAGAAATCGATTCTGCATTCGGTCATTTCTTGGCTGAAAGTGCCCCGAGGAGACACCGCATCACTGACTGAGGTTGTGGCCCTGGACACTTTGAGTAATTTTTCCCTAAATCGTGCTCTTGTCGATTCTTCCCGGAAGCAGGTTTGGCATACAGAGGACGCCAGTCCAAATCGGGATAACAACCCAACATATTAATGTATTTTATAATTATGTTTCAGTTAAATTAAATTCTAGCCAACCTCTTTTTTTTCATGTCAAAAGGTTCAAAACCCCAATCCAACAAATCACAGCAGAAAGGGGACTTCCTACACTCTTTTGTATACCCGTTTGACACGGCGCGGCCCTGCCAAAATACAGGCCTGACCTCCCCCAGGTCGTATATACCTTGACAAATTTAATGTATACGTTAGAATATAACAACGTTATCCGATGTAAATTTCCTCTAGGTAAACCTCCGGCTCTGCCGGAGGACTCCCAGAGTTTGACAATTCCGGGAAAATAAAGAAACCTCCAGATCTGGACCGCTCAAAGTCACAGATAAGGAGGCTTCATGGACAACAAGAGTAGTCTAAAACACACGAAGTGGAATTGCAAGTATCATGTGGTGTGGGTCCCAAAGTATCGACGTAAAGTGCTATTTGCCCAAGTCCGTCAGTATTTGGGAGAGGTATTTCATGACCTGGCAGCCCAAAAGGAGTCAAAAATACTGGAAGGGCATTTGATGCCAGATCACGTCCACATGCTGATTCCAATACCACCGAAATACTCCGTTTCGCAGGTAATAGGTTTCATCAAAGGGAAAAGCGCCATCCACATTGCGCGAAATTTCTGGGGCATCGAAAGAATTTCACTGGTATGAGTTGCTGGGCTCGTGGCTACTTTGTGTCGACTGTTGGCGCCGACGAGGAAGTGGTTCGAGCGTACATCAAGCACCAGGAGAAAGAGGATAAAAGGCTCGATCAACTGACACCTTAGATCGAAGGGAAACCACCCTTGGGTGGTCGGTATTTCTATTACACATACCGCTTCGAGCGGTCCAAGGTTTTAAAAGCCTCCGGCTCTAACGGAGGTGATTCACTATTGTAATGGACAGATTAATGGCAGGCGTCATTAAAACCATTCCTAAACCAGGCTTTTTGAAGTTTTTCGCCAAAACAAAAACAGACTTTCATTTGCCAAGCACAATTAACTGACTGATTTTAATGATAGTTTCATTGTTTTCACGCCACAGAAACTAAACACTAACTGATTGGAGGAACAAGACTCTGTTGAAACTGGATTCACCTTTTTGGTAGCTCGGGTGAATTGGTCTGTCTGTTATTTTGTGGTGAATCAAGTTGGTTGGCCGGATTGCCGGACATGTCTACCATAAGGTCATGTTTCCGTAATCCGGCCTTTTCTTTTTTATTATGATTAGGTAGCAAGGAGGAACACCCCTATTTATTCAAGCACACCAATTATCAATGAGAAAGGAGATGAAATACGTTTTATTTAAAAAAAATTAGATAATGGGAACCAGTAACAAATTAAAAACAGGAGAATTGCCATGTCTAGAATAATAGAAAACCTCTTGCAACTGTTCCTAATAGTTATTTTCGCAATAATGTCCTTTCTCGCAGTACCTACATGGATTGCAATCGCCATCTTGAACCCAATACTCGCGGGGGATCTCTTCCCTGTGCCAGTAGGGTTTAAACCAAGCCTACTACAAGCAGGCAGTTGGGTGGCCGCCGGTTTAGTTGTGGGCATACTCTGTACAGTGGGGTTCCAATCGACCACCGTTGTCTCTTTGGTGGCAGGTATGGGTATTGCCTTAGGGGTTTTGCCGGCAAGTTCCTTCCAGACCATGTAATAGGTTTGCGATCTGCGTGAATTTATACCGATCGCAGCAGGAACAATCTTTATTTCAGACCGAGACCAAATATCTGACGCCGGGGTCGGAGTGGTCGGCCGCCTTGGATATAATGCTCCAGGTTTTTCGGACAGGAGGTTAAGTTTGGTCAGCTCATGATTGCGGAGGTGGTATAGCGGCAAGCATGAGAACCAAACGAACACCAGAGTTCAAGGCCAAGGTCGCCCTGGCTGCCATCCGAGGAGACCAGGTGATTAACGAATTGGCCTCTCTTTACAGTGTCCATCCGAACCAGATCATGGCTTGCAGGCTCAGGATGAACTGGCAGTGGTTGGGTAGCAACAGGATATAATCAGGATAGCAATGAGGATAATTGTCTCTGCCTCTGTGGATATGACACAATGAGTTGGCTGGCACAAAAACTGAAAATTACCCTTCCTTCCGGCGTGGACGGAACGAAGCCGGGATATGCCCTTTTCACTTGGAGTAGTGTTGCATCATTGATCAACCTTCAATGGTTGCAATCACCCACGAGGCTTGGCTCAGAACTTCCACGAGTGTAGTTATAACCGGTTGAATAGTGCGATTGTTGTCTTTTTTATCCTTGAGGGGCTATGGTGCCCCTTGTATGGTTCCTGCGTGACTTTTGGGCGAGCCGGCCCCGCGAGGCGCGAGCCGTAACCAGCCGACCAAAGGGGGACCGCCCAGAAAGGCTCAGCAGAGCAAAAGAGGCCCGCCCCCCTCGATGGAGTGGCGGGCTTCTTTTTTGGGTGAGTTTTTTTGGGCGATTCGCAAAAATTATAAAATTTAGAATAAAACCCTTTGGGTAGCGACAATCAGGTCAGCGCATTTTTTGCAGAATACATGGGTAAGGTGCTCATAAGTCCGAGAGGATGGCCCCCCAGCTGCGTTTTAAGGGCCAGAGACTCGATCCCCATGACACCCTCAAGCGCCGGACCCTGTCATGTTTCCAGCCATAGTGACTGTTACTCCGCTACCTGTCGTAACCGCGGATACACTTGTCGGTTTGCCATTCGCATCAAGGTTGATGTTGTCAATTTCTGACAAGGTAACCGTAGATCCTGATGTTACAATAGTTGAAATCACCAGAACTGACGAGCCGCTTGAACCAGCGTTTAGCGCCCACTTATAAGTTAATACCGTCCCATCGCTACCCGTAAAAACGCCAAAGGTCCCAGAATCGCCAACCTTTGCGGACGCGGGGAGAACAGCCTGCGACGTCGGAACATAACTCACCCCTGTGCTAAACAGTATTTTGTAAACACTGCCGTCTGCCAGGAAGTATCTCGTTGTGACAGTACTGATTTGAACCCCACCTGTCATTTGTGCTTTCAAAAGTGATTGAGATTCGGAAACATTCCGGCTCTCATAAACGGTAGTTCCGTTGGCAACCAACTCGTATGAGCCAGACCATGAACGTCCTTGGTTATCAGAACCAACTAAAGAAGGAAAATTATAAGCGCGCGCTGATGATATCCCAAGAAATACGCTTTTGAACGCCACCATGCTGACTGCGGTTCCCGTTGGTGTGACTGTCGTTCCCCCACTTCCACCACCTCCGCCACAACCGGCCAAGGCCAATACCATCGAAATTGCAATAGACCACTGAGACACTGCCTTGACAATATTCGTTTTCATGGCCTGCCCTCCTTAGTGGTAGACTCCGATAAACAGCGTCTGGCACCAAGGCGGAGTCGTTGTCTTGGCTGCTACTAATTATTGTAAACCTCATAAAGGAGTTGACAAGGGAGAAAACTAACTCTGCCAGTCTTGTAGATAAATTTGTTCATCCTGTGTTTAACCACGGTTATATCGGACCCGAAATTGTGTCATACACACCAAGGGCGCAATGCAGGATAAAACCGTGGCTGACGCCATTCTCGACCGGTTAGGTGCACAACAGTACAAATTCGAGCTGGATAGAGATTCGATTCGACACTGCACCATCTCTTCCGTCACTGGTACACCAAGCAGAGACTTACCGGAGAGAACGAGGCCGCAAGCCTGGTCAACGGAGAACTCGATCGCCTTCTTTCTCGTCTCGGAGAACTCGTAGCGGAAATACAGAGTGATCTTCCCGACCCGGTAGGGTCAGGACCCAAGCAGCAGTCAGCAGAGCGTCGTGACGGGGCTGCTGAAAAATGACGTAACGATTACACAAGAAGGTTCCTTGGTGCCGATAACGAAAGCAGAAAGCAGACCATCGGGGGGATCCTATTTCCGATGGTTCAGGCTAGGATTGCTGTCCCAACGCTGACGATAGCACATTTGCCAGGTCACCCACCTTGTATGGCTTGGCAATAGCTGAGCAGAATCCATACTCGTTGTAATTCGAAAGAATCGGATCGTTCGAGTATCCGCTGGAAACAATCAGCCGGGCCGATTGATCGGTAATCAAGATCTGCCGAGCTGCTTCTTTTCCTCCCATCCCCCCCGGAATCGTAAGATCCATGATCGCGGCATCAAATGGTGTACCTGTTTCCCTTTTGTCGTAAAACAGCCGAATCGCTTCCTCGCCTGTGCTGCACGTCGTGACTATATAGCCTAAGTGCTCGAGCATTTGGGTGGTTAATGCGAGGATCAGCGGTTCGTCGTCAAGTACCAGCACACGTCCTCCTGACGGGGCCTGAGCTATAACGGATTCGGCTTGAGGTGCCGGTGCCTCAACCACAATTTTGGCGACTGCCGGGAGCAGGAGCGTTATGACACTTCCTTTGCCAAGCGTGGAGGATGCCTCAATCCGGCCTCCGTGCTTGGTTAATATCGAGTGAGCAGAGGCAAGGCCAAGCCCGGTGCCCCTTGGTTTGGTAGAGAAGTACGGATCGAATATCTTCTGCAGGGTAACTTCCGACATGCCTGTCCCCTCATCAGCAAGGCTTAGTATGACGTAGCAGCCAGAAGGCAATCCCTCCCGGTTCTCACGTGGTAGAATAACCTCTCTTGCACTTACCGTGATTGTGCCACCTTCGGGCATCGCCTGAACTGCATTCAAAACGATATTGTTAAGTGCCTGGGCGAGTTGCCCTTCGTCCGCCTCTACCGGTCGCAGGGATGTCGGTACCTGGAGCACCCCTTTAACGTTGGATCCCCGAAGCGCGAAAGCCATGGATTCCTCGATGAGCGGAGGGAGCGATACGACTCTTTTGGTCGGTGCCCCCCCTTTAGCAAAGGTAAGCAGTTGGGTGGCGAGTTCGGCGGCTCGGAGGGATGCCTTCTCTGCCTGCACCAAAGCGGGAAAGGATTGGAAGTCTTCGGGGAGAGCCAGGCGCATGAACGAAATATTGCCCAATATCCCGGTCAAGATGTTGTTGAAGTCATGCGCTATGCCGCCGGCAAGAATGCCTAACGATTCCAGTTTCTGGGCATTCAGAAGTTCTTTTTGCAATGAGTCGCGGTCGGTTATGTCCGTATGGATGGCGATCTTCCGATTTCCTGACAGCTGCCTGTTGAGAATCGTGTGTCGGACAGTGCCATCCTTACAGGTGATGTTGACCTCCACGGGACCCAATGGCATTCCGTTTTCCCGCGCATCAGCGAGTGTCGTGTCAAGCCTAGTCACCAGCGTCTGACGGTAGTCGGGGTCTGGATAGGCCTTGGCGACCCAATCCCGGATGGTTGGTATTTCAGTGTGGGAGTATCCGTAGGTTTCCTCAAAATTGCGATTGATGAACTCCATCGAGCCGTCATTCCCCATGATGGCGACTCCGACCGGCATGACGTTGATAATGTTCCGGAGCGTTTTCTCGCTTTCCTGTAGTAATTCTTCGGATTTTTTACGTTCAGTGATGTCCCGGGTTATGCTCAGGATATATGGTTCATTGGAAAATGAAAGGATGCGCGCCGACATTAGGCCGGTCACTTTCTTCCCGTCCTTGCCCCTGAACGGGGCTTCCATGTTTTTCACCTCACCGGATTTCTTGAGCTCGCAAACAAGGCGCTCTCTGTCTTCCTCATTTACCCAAATACTGAGTTCACCGGATGTCTTGCCGATCACCTCTTCGCGCTGGTACCCCATGATGGAGAGAAAACCGTCATTTACTTCGAAATACTTCCCGTCACTCAGTCGGTTGATATTTATCGAGTCCGGTGAGGTCCTGAACGCCGCCGAGAATTTCTCCTCAGAAGCCTGGAGCTTTTCCACAGCTTCTTGGCGTTCGGTAATGTCTGTTGCAACACCTATGGTGCCGGTTACCTCTCTCTGGACATTCTTTACCGGGTTGTACCAAATTTCGAAAGCCTTGCTCTCCATGATGACAACGGTACTGAAGGCCTCTCCTGCCAAAGCACGCTGAACCCCCGAAAAATCGGTGGATGACTTATGAAGTAACTCGAAGAAAGCCTCTTTGAAATTCTGATCGGGGCTGGCGAGGCCTCTTCCGCCAGAAAAGACCACCCCTCCCTGCAGGTCCAGTGCAAAGAGAATCACTGGCGCATTTGACATGAAATAACGCAGATGTTCCTGACTGTCGATGAGTGCCTGTTCTCTCAGCTCCAACTTACCGGCCATGCTATCAAAGGATTGAGCTAGCTGTCCCAACTCACCTCCGACAAGCATGTCTGATATCTTGATTTTTAGCTCCCCACTGGCCAGTTGATAGGAGGCTTTTTGCAATAGGGAGATGCGGTCAATGATCAGCCGCTTGCCAACAACCCATGCGAGCACAAGTGCGCAGGACAGAAATAACAAAAGAGAGGTGATGTTTTTTATCAGCGACTCGTTTGCTTTATGCAGAGCCACATCTAACGGAATTCCAACGGTGATATCCGGCGGCCCCATTTTTTTCAACATCTGGGGGCAGCAAGGATCTATGATGACGTACACTGAAGGATTCAAGTCCAACATGATTCGGAAGATGGCTCGCCCTAATGGCATTTCGGCCTCCGCTCTATCCAAGGAATCGGGCGTTCCCCAACAATCTCTGTCGCGCTGGCTTCGCAACGCAAATGTCGTTGATGAACCTGGTAACTCTTCAATCCCTAACGAACCAGGAAGAACAATGTCCCCAAAGCGCCCCCAAGACAAGCCTGCCGAAGAAAAACTCAAAATCGTCATGGAAGCCGAGACGGTTGCCGAAGATCAACTTGGTGCCTTTCTGCGCGCAACGGAATCCATGAAGCACAGTTACGTGAGTGGCGCGGCATGATGTTGTCAGGGCTTCAAAAAACAGCCAAGCCTTCCTCAAAACCCTCTGGGGAAACCCGAAGGATTCACGAACTTGAAAAAGAATTGCTGCGCAAAGACAAAGCATTGGCCGAGGCTGCCGCGATCATAATCCTCAAAAAAAAAACCCAATCGATCTGGGGGGGCGAGGACGAGCCCACGGACAAAAAGAGCGGCAGATGATCGGGCAACTTATCGAAGAGGCCACCCTTTCCGGAGCAAGACTCGAAGCGGCCGTTGACGCCGTCGGGTTGAGCATCCGCACGTTGCAGCGTTGGAATCTCCAAGATGTCGGATCAGATCGTCGGCGTGGGCCGGGTAAGCGTGCAATATTTTCGGAGTCCTGTGACTCAATCTTATTTCCCCAAAGGTCGGGAGATTTCCTGTACACCAAACTGTACACCAAAATTCGGTAAACATGGTAAAGATGGTTGACATGGGAAGCGGGCCTGTGATACATAACCATTCAATATAGTTGTAAGTTACTAAATTTATAGAGAACGGGTAAAGTGGGTTCAGAGCCCTCATAACCCGAAGGTCATAGGTTCAAATCCTATCCCCGCAACCAAACAAATTCAGGGACTTGCAGACTTTCTGCAGGTCCCTTTTTTTATTGGTTTGTACAGTAACCTGCGGCTGAATCCACGCCCGTAGGACGTGGCTTTGCTTTATGCCCCCTAGAAGGGGGCTGGGAGTGCGCCTTCATAGAAGGCGCACCTGAGTTGTCCCACACAATCGGTGATTTAGTTGTCTTTCCGCTCGATTGCCTCTTGATACTTTACATATTTACGGATCATCTCCGTATCAATACCTACGGTGTCGATACAGTAGCCCTTGGCCCAAAAGTGGTTACCCCAATAGGGCTTATTCTTCAGGTACGGGAATTTCTTGAAAATTCGGAT
>Ga0316217_10005481_pt1 | contig 13139 bp, 12 predicted proteins | sample 1anoAmetaG_FD_203633 | JGI IMG/M metagenome (GOLD analysis project Ga0316217, IMG submission 203633) | Freshwater microbial communities from Trout Bog Lake, Wisconsin, USA - 1anoA | ecosystem: Environmental > Aquatic > Freshwater > Lake > Hypolimnion/Profundal zone | place: USA: Wisconsin...
CGTCCTGTCCCGGCAGTGTTTCTGCCAGATGATTGGCGACCCTGCCGTTCTTCGCGACCAGGTCGCCGCGTGGGAATCCGAACGGAATGCCAAACAGAAAGGGGTGGACTGGCAGTTCACCACCGCCGACGCGCGGGTCAAACTCAAGCGGCGCTATCCAAAAATTCCAAACTGACAATGCAGTAGTAGGTATTTGAATCACGAACGCATTAATGTAGCCCCGCATGTACATGCGGGGCTTCGACGGTTATGCGGCGTGTGAATTACGCGCATCGCCGTATGATGACCGTATCATTCTGCCCGCCGAAGCCGAAACTGTTGCTCATGGCCACATCCACCTTGGCGGCGCGGGCCTTGTTGGGCACGTAATCCAAATCGCAATCGGGGTCGGCATAATCCAGATTCACCGTGGGCGGCAGCATTTGATCGCGGATCGCCAGCACGCAGCAGATTAATTCCACCGCGCCGGCGGCGGCGATTAAGTGGCCCATCATGCTCTTGATGCTGCTGACCGGCGGGGCTTTGCTGCGGTTGCCAAAGACGGTTTTGATCGCGCCGGTTTCGTTGCCGTCGTTTTCGCGCGTGCCGGTGCCGTGGGCGTTGATGTAATGGATGTCGGCGGGTTGCAAGCCGGCGTCGGCCAGGGCGGATTGCATCGCCACCACCGCGCCGCGGCCTTGCGGATCCTGGTCGGTAATGCGGTAGGCATCGGCGGTGGAGCCGTAGCCGACCAGTTCGGCCAGGATGGGTGCGTGGCGGGCTTGGGCGTGTTGCAGCGTTTCCAGGATGACCATGCCGGCGCCTTCGCCCAGCACGAAGCCGCCGCGCTTCAGATCGAAAGGCCGGCTGGCGCGGGGTGGATCATCGTTGGCGGTGGAGAGTGCGGTCAGCCGGTTAAACCCGGTGATGCCCAGCGGATGGATCATGCTGTGCGCCCCGCCGCCGATCATAATGTCGGCATCGCCGCGGCGCAGAATCTCGGTGGCTTCGCCAATCGCCTGGGTGCTGGCGGCACAGGCGGTCAGGCAGTTGAAGGCCGGGCCACGGGCACCGGTGAGCAGCGCCAGATGGCTCAGCGGCATGTTCGGCTCCTGCTCCAGTTCGCGCACCACGTCCATGTGTTCGTGGGCCACTTGCGCCCATTTTACGGCATCCAGCGACGTGGCGTTGGCGGCCCAGCCGGACAGCGCTGCGGTGGTGTAGGCGTCAAAATCCAGCGAGCCTTCGCCGCTGCCCAGATAAATGCCCACGCGGTCGTAATTGATTTTCGCGCCATCCAGCCCGGCGGATTTCCACGCCTGGGCGCAAGCGCCAAGGGCAAAGCGCGTGTTGCGGCCCGCGCCGGCATGAGGGCCGGGATCGCCCAGGAAATCTTCCAGACGGTAATCCTTGACCTCGGCGCTGATGCTGGTGGGGAAGGTGGAAGCGTTAAACAGCGTGGTGCGAGCGATGCCGGATTCCCCGGCCAGGAGCCGCTTCCACACGCTGTCGATGGTGTGCCCCATCGGGGTCACCCAACCCATGCCGGTGATAACTACACGATTCATAGACATAACTTCCTTTGCGCGCCGCCTATTTCATCGGTGCCCAATCCACCATCTTCAACCAATCATCCTTACCGCTCATATACGACAGCAAAAGCGTGACGGCGACATCGGGCGGATATTTCTTTTTTGATGCGTACATGTGCGCGTCACCGCCATCAATGTAAATAAAGCTGAAAGACGACGTATCCGCCTCCCAGTTCACTTGGATGGCGTGCGTTTCATCCTTGTGAATATAAACCGCGTTGACCTTGTCGCCATCGAGCGATGCCACCGCTGCTTTAATCTGGTCGGCGGTAGGGTTCTTGGCCAGGTTTTCATTATTGTCGTTGCCCAGCGTATAATTCATCTTGTCCGCCGACGGTGCGGTTGTTGGCGCCGTCGCGGGATGATCGTTGGCCAAGACGCTTGTCCCCCAAATCAACAGTAATGTCAGCGCATAGGCTATTCGCATGGCAATCCTCACGATTACACCCGCTTAAACACCAGCGCGGCATTCTGTCCGCCCAAGCTGTAGACACTGCTGACCGCTACCTCCACCGGCAGGCTGCGGGTTTCGCGGTTGACGTTCAGCTTGCGGCCATCAATTACATTATGCGTATTCACCGCCGGGGGAATCTTCCCATCCCGCACCGCCAACACCGCCGCGGCCACTTCAGCGCCGCTGCCGGCGGCCAGATTGCCAAGTTGCGCTTTGAGCAGCGCCAGCGGCACCTCCGCAAGGCGGTTGCCGAAAACATTGACCAAGCCGTTGAGTTCCGCCCGATCAAAGTCGGCGATGCCCAAACCGTTGGGGATGACCAGATTCACCTCGCCGGCGGAAAGTTTGGCATCGGCCAAAGCGTTGCTGATCGCCTTGCCGTAGCTGGTTCCGGTGGGATCCGGCTCGGTCACCTTGTAAACATCCTGCGTGGCGGCAAAGCCGACCAGTTCGGCCAGGATTTTCGCGCCGCGTTTTTTGGCGTGTTCGTATTCCTCCAGAATCAGCAGGCCGCCGCCTTCGGCGACGGCGGTGCCGGCGGCGGACGCATCAAACGGGCGCACCGCGGCGGCGGGATTGTCGTTGCTGGTTTGATTGAGCCGGTGCAACAGTTCGTGCCGGAGCAAGCCCATCGGCTGCACCTTGCATTCGGCGCCACCGCAAATGGCGTAATCCGCTTTGCCGCGCTGCAAGGTGCGGAACGCCTCGCCCACGGCCAGATGGCTGCTGGCGTCGGCACAAGTAATCGTGTTGCTCGGGCCTTTCAATTGGTGAATGATCGTCACGTGGCATGCCAGCATGTTCGGCAGATATTTCAACAACCACAACGGTGTAAGCTGGGTCATGCCATGGTGGCCCCAGCGATTCAGATCGAGATGATTGGGATTGTCGTCCGCCCGCGATGTGGCCATGGCGGCGGCAAGTTCGTTGAGTTCGGCACTGAGCAATCCCGCGCCGATATTGCAGCCAAACCGCGTGCCGTCCAAATCGGAAGTTTCGCTGTAAGCTTTGCTGATGATGCCGGCGTTCTTGAAAGCATCATCCGCCGCCACCACGGCCAATTCGATATCGCGGGCCATCACCTTGGTGGCTTTGCGATAACTCTTGGGCACGTAATCGCCGATCTTAAACGCGGGAACTTCCCCGGCCACCTGGCTGGCGAACCCGGCGGGATCAAACGCGGCGATGCGCCGCACGCCGACTTTGCCGGCCAGCAGATTTTCCCAAAACGCGGCGGCACCGATGCCAATCGGCGAAACCACGCCCGTGCCGGTAACAACCACTCGTCGCATGAATAGAGCCTTGGTGTAAGGTCCGCATGGCGGACCACGAATCGTCAATCGACGTCAAATCTTCACACCCGCCGCACCATTGCGGCAGGTGTTCAGCAGGTCGGTAAACTGCTCGGTGAACACAAAATTATGTTCCGGAAACGCCAGCCCAGCCAGATTCTTATCGATATGGCTGAACATGATGTCAATTTCCGCGATCAGCGGATCGTCCGGGCCGGCGGTGCCCAGTGTTGCCGTTCCGCTGATGGAAGCACCGGCATCGGATAACCGATCAATCTTAGCACGATAGGCGATGGTATCGCCGGGGCGAACCAGGCGGTGGAACGTCGCCTTGCCGATCTTGGCCAAAATCACCTTCTCGCGAAACTGCCGGGCTTCGCCCACCAGAATGCCGGCCGTCTGGGCCATGCCTTCGATGATCAGGCTATGCGGCACAATCGGATAAGCCGCGTAAAGATCGTGCAGATGTTCCTCGGCCAGCGAGACGTTCTTAATCGCCACCGCCGAGACACCGGAGTGAAATTCCGCGAACCTGTCGATCCAAATCCAACGCATGGGAACAATGCCAAATGCCGAACGCCAAATGCCGAATTAAAAATGCCAATGCTGCCAGCCGCTTTTGCCTTTCATTTGGCATTCGGCATTTGGCATTATTGCAATTTCGACGCCACGTAATTGGTGATCGCATCCACCGTCAGCAGCGATTGCGCCGCCTCGGCGGTAGGGTTCTTTTCCAGTTCGCTGAAGTCGGCGAAGGGCAGCCGTTTCTTCATTTCGGCAATGCCATCGGGAGTGATCTTGCCATCTTTGACGTAGCGCTCATCGGATTGCATCGCTTCCAGATTCTCGGGGAACAGTTCACCGCGGGGAATCTTGAACGGCTTGGTGGGATCGATGGTGAAAGCCTTTTCCAGCCGGAAAGCGATATCGAGATAATCGATGCTTTCGGCGCCCAGATCGGCGCTAATGCGCGAATTGGGCTTCACCTCTTCTTCATCCACGCCCAAGGCATCGACCAGCACGCCTTGCACTTTGCTATAAATTTCTTCGCGAGACAGAGCCATAGTTTGCATCCTTTGCGATTGATCTTACGCCAAAACCGGGCTGGATCACAGTACCACGGCCGCCGGGCCGCCCGAAGTTGGCGCTGGGGCGATCAGCGCCCACCGCTGGCGATGTTGCGCGATCAGCCGGCGGTCAATCTCCGCCAGGTTCGCGTCCTTGTCCGCCAGGTTGAAATACGCCATTTCCAACCGCGCGGTCACCGCCTGGCTGCCGTTGACCGTGCCCACCGCCTTGAAGTTCGCGCCGCCATCATGCCATTTAACGGCCTCAACCTCCACCTCCAGCGCATTACCCGGGGCGACAAAGCTGCCGTATTTTACGTTTTTCGCTTCCTTTAGCACAGCCATCGACCGGGCAAAATCGTAGCGCCGGTGCAAAACCCACCCGGCCGCCTGAATCGCCACTTCCAGCATCATCACCCCCGGCAAAACCGGAAAGGTGGGGAAATGGTCGGCCAGATATTCTTCCGCCAGGGTAACGTGCTTCACCGCGACGATTTTGTCGTTGGTGATTAGCCGTACCTGATCGATCAAGTTAAATCGCACGATACCTGCCCAAAAGCCTGACTGGCGTGGTAATCCCGGCCAGACAAAAGAGTGCTTTTTATCGGTCTTGGGCCAAGTTTGCAAGCAGGCGCGGATTAAATGAAGTATTGGCCTTGAACCTTAGGCGATATCGCGTCAATATGGTTCATAGGCACAGGACGTGAATCCCATGGCAAAAAGAACAGAAACGGTTAAGTCGCTGGCGATGGACTACACATCGACCGCCATTGGACAATCGATGCTGGTTCACGCGGATTGCTTCGAGTGGCTGAGCCGCCTTCCCGAGAATTCGCTGCACGCGATAGTGACCGACCCGCCCTATGGTGTGAAAGAATACGATTTTGACCAGCTCGAAAAACGTGCCAACGGCAACGGGGGTATCTGGCGAATTCCACCGTCGTTTGATGGTCACCTGCGCGCTCCGCTGCCGCGGTTTACCGCGCTGGATGCCGGCGAACGGCAACGGCTGCAACGGTTTTTCATCGAGTGGGCCAGAGTAGCCGTCCACGCGCTGCGGCCGGGTGGGCACGTTTTCGTCGCCAGCAATGCCTTTCTGGCTTCGTTGGTGTACGAATCCCTGGTTGCGGGCGGCTTGGAATTTCGTGGTCAAATCATCCGTTTGGTCCGTACCCTCCGCGGTGGTGACCGGCCCAAAAATGCCGAGGAGGAGTTTCCCGACGTTTCCTCCATGCCGCGCGGCTGCTACGAACCGTGGGGGCTGCTGCGTAAGCCCATGCCCGGCAAAATGCGCGTGAGTGATTGCCTGCGCGAGTTTCAAACCGGCGGCTTGCGACGAACGCCTGATGGCAATCCGTTTGGTGATTTGATCCCCAGCGAACGCACGCCCAAACGGGAAAGACTGCTGGCCAATCATCCCAGCATCAAGCCGCAGTCGTTTTTGCGGCGGATCGTTTACGCGGCGCTGCCGCTGGGCACCGGCTTGGTGGTGGACCCATTCATGGGATCGGGTTCAACGATTGCCGCTGCCGAGGCGGTGGGCGTGCCGGCGGTGGGCGTGGAGCGATTTGCCGACTATTACAAAATGGCTTGCGCCGCCGTGCCGAAACTCACCCGGCTTCACCCGGACGATCCGCACACCGCCGATGAGGAAATCCTGCCGGACGAACAGACGCTGTTTGCCATTGGCTGAGCTAATCGAGGTCGGCGACCGGAGCAGGCGGCTTTGCGGCCCGGTAAATCCAGTTTGCTTCCATCTTGTCGAACCCCGACCTTTTCACGCTCGCGGTGATGGTCCTGCGGCTGGTCTCCGAGCGGCCGGAAAACTGCCAGTCGTCTTTGGTAAGCTCAGCGCCAATGACTTTGAGGAACCGAAAAGGTTTTGCTGGCTTTTTCAGGGTATCGTCCCTGGGGCTGTTGCTTTCAAAGACGAAGACCATGAGCCAGACATTTTCGGGATTGTGGCCCTGCCACCCGCTCAAGTGCCGCGAGGCTTTCACTTCAATGCCCTTGTCACCATGAAGGCAGGCATCGTTGGCGAAGCAACCGGCTGGGATCAGGTCTGGATGGCCGTTGTGGTATTTATTCTTCACAATGGTCTTGCAATACTTGGGAAGGGTCGCGGTCATGAACTCGCCAACGATACTGCTGAAGTTGGCTGGCATCAGGAAGGATTCCAGACGTTGGATTTTCTTCGCGCCTAATGCCTGATTGATGAAGCCAAGGAATTCCAGATAGTCCTTCATCGCCCGGCGAACATGTTCGGGCTTGAGGCCATGCGGAAGTTTGGCGTTTGGATTGAACCCGCCACCATCAAGCGATGCCGGAGTATATGCTTTTGCTTCACCTGCGCTTGCCGCCATAGGGTTATCATCGGCGAATACGGTGGTTTTTATCGCGTGATATGTTTCTCCGCGATTTATCGGACGGAAGTTTCAGATCAAGTGGCATCGACTTGGCCAACACATTCCCGACAGACGCGGTACTATGGATGACATGAATCATCCTTTCCTTAACGTGGCGATGGCCTTGACGATTGGTCTGGCTTGGACGGTATCGGCCCGTGCGGCGATACCACAGCCACCGGCCCAAAATACCCTTACGCCGTGGATGATTCCTTATCAGCCCGATGCGCCGGGGGTGGTGTCGGCATTGCCGCTGCTGGATAAGCCGGCGGGCAAGGATGGGCCCGTGGTGGCCCGCGATGGGCATTTCTATACCGGCGATAAACGGCTGAAAATGTTCGGCGTCAATTTCTGCTTTGGCGGGGCGTTCCCCACGCATGATCAGGCCGATCAAATCGCCCATCGTTTGGCCAGCCTGGGCGTCAATGCGGTGCGGTTTCATCATATGGATAGTTCGCCGTTTCCCAATGGCATCTTTGCCGATGCTTCGCTGGAAACGCTTTCGCCGGAAGCAATCGATCGGCTGGATTATTTTGTCGCGGCTTTGAAAGCCGTCGGGGTTTACAGCGATATCAACCTGCACGTTTCGCGTGATTGGGCTAAGACGCACAAATGGCCTGATGCCAAAGAACTGCCGGGAATGGGCAAAATGATCGATCTGTTTGATCCGGAGTTGATCCAGGCGCAGAAAAAGTACGCGCACGATTTGCTCTTGCATCCCAATCCCTACACCGGCAATCCTTTCGCCAGCGAGCCGGCGGTGGCGATCATCGAGATCGATAACGAAAACTCGCTGTTCATGTGGGATTCCGTGGAAACTTTGGCACACCTGCCCGAGCCTCACGCCACCATGCTGCGGAAATTGTGGAATGCCTGGCTGATGAAAAAATATGGCGGCCGCGCCAAGCTGGCGGCAAGCTGGTCGCAGGGCGTCGAGCCGGCGGGGGACAATATGCTGGTGGATGGCGACTTTGCTACGTTGGGCCAGCAGCCATCCAAATGGATTGCCGAGCAGGATGTGCCGGCGGTGAAGATGGATGTCACCGCGCGTAAAGACGGCCAAACCACGCTGGCGGTGCTACAGGTCACCGCGGTGGACGACACCGATTGGCATCTGCAATTCAATCAGCGGGAACTGAACATCACCAAGGGCAAGTTTTATCGCGTGAGTTTTAGCGCCCGCGCCGATCAGGATGTGACCGTGGGATTATCCGTCGGCCAGGCACACGACCCGTGGGAAAACCTCGGGTTTGCCACGAAAGTGGCGTTGTCGAAAGAATTGAAAACCTTCCACTTCGGTTTCACCGCCACCAACGATGAAGCCAATGCGCGGATCAGTTTTGTCGTCGGCCGCAAGCCCGCGACCATCGAGCTTGGCAACATTACTGTTGCGCCGGGCGGGCAGACCACGTTGAACGCCGGCGAAGACCCGGCCAATGATTCGGTGACGATTCTGGCCGCGGGCGATCCGGCTTCCGCGGCACGCGCCGCCGATTGGCTGCGCTTCCTACAGGCAACCGAACAGACGTTTTACTCCGGCATGCGCGATTACCTCAAAAATGACTTGCACGTGCAGGCGCCGGTCACCGGCACCATCGCGTTTGGCGCCATCGGTTTGCTCAACCAAGCCAACATGGATTATGTCGATGCCCACTCCTATTGGGATCATCCGCAGTTTCCGCACAAACAGTGGGACATGCGCGATTGGCGGATCAACAACATGCCCCTGAGCGATCATCCGGAGCGCAGCACCATGGCCGGGCTGGCGGCGTGCCGGGTGGCTGGCAAACCATTTACCGTCACTGAATACAATCATGCTGATCCCAACGAATGGGCCAGCGAATGCGTGCCGATGCTGGCCGCCACCGCGGCGTTGCAGGATTGGGATGGGGTGTTTCTGTTCGCCTACACGCACGACACCAACTATCAAAAAGATCACTCCAGCGGATTCTTTGATATCGAAGGCAATCCCGGCAAGCTGGCATTTATGCCGCTGGCGTACCGCATGATGGTCGATGGGGCGATCAAACCGTTGCCGGCGGTGCGGCGCGTCGGCATCAGCGCTGATCAAGTGTTTGCACCGGGCCGCAATCTGCCGACGCCGCACGATATTTTTGCCGCCCGGTATGAAATGTCGTTTGAAGAGGTGCGTTCAGTCGCCGCGGCCAACGCCGCGCCGCAAATCGATTGGCAAGCGCAAGGCTCCGGCAGCGGCAGTTTTGCCGGCAGTTGGGATAGCGCGGGCGTCTTTACCGGTTTCCCCAAGGATAACCAAGTGATCGCACTTGGCCCGGTGAAGCTGGAACAGATTCACACGCCGTTCATTTCCGCGCTGCTCACGCCGATGGATCCTTCCAAGCCGGACGATTATCTGCTTGCGATGGTGGGCCGGACCACGAACACGGACATGCAATGGGACGCCAATCGGCACACGCTAACCAATCGTTTTGGCAAAGCCCCCGCGCTGGTGGAAACGGTCAGCGCGACGCTGATTTGCCCGGAAGGCTTTGCGGTGTACCCAATCGACGACGCCGGCAAAGCCGCGGAAGCATTGCCGAAGACCGCGGGCAATCGCGTCGATCTCAGCGCCGCCAAGGCGGTGTGGTATCGCATCGCCAAATAGCCGACCGGTTATCGATCCTGCCCGAAGGGCATTTGCCCTTCGCGGTGCGGGCGGCGGCCCCAGACGGTCCAACCGCTGCGGCCCTTGCTCTGGCCTTCGGTCTGCACGTTTTCCGAATGCTTGAACCCCACGCGCACCAGCCGGCGATTGCGGTCGGTGGTGTTCATGTAGGAACCGTGAATCGTCCAAATATTAAATACCACAATATCGCCGCGCTGGGCCGGCACCGCCACGGTGTCGCCCAGGCGGTACTTGTCCGTGGGCAAGTGCGGCGTACAACCCTTGCCGGTCTCCGGGTCGATGGTGATGTGTTCCAGCGGCCCGAGCTTGTGGCTGCCGGCCAGAAAGCGAATCTCACCGTTTTCGTGCCGGGTGTCATCCAGATGCACTAGCACGTCCACGTAGCGATTGTCCATGTGCTTGTAAAAGGCCCAATCTTGGTGCATCGGGAAGGGATGGCCGGTTTCCGGTGGCTTCACGTGCATGGTGCTGTGGTGCAATTCCACCACGTCGCCGGGCTGCTCGGCGGTGCCCAGCAGATCGGCCATGGCGGCGGCCAGTTTTGGTTTGCTCACCGCCCGCGCCCAGGGGGCGCTGTAATACTGGAGATCGTGCATGGCGATCAGCTTGCTCTTTTTTTCGGTGGCGGCATCCATATACGCCTTGCGCCACGGGCCGGTCCAGCCTTGATCCTTGATCGCCCATTGCTCGATCATCCAATCCATGTCGGCGGACATGACCTGGATCTCGTCCGGCGTGAACATGGCCGGAATGTGCAGGTATCCCTGCTGGTGATAAAACGCCACCTGATTAGGCGTGAGCGTATTAAACTTTCGGTTATGGCAATTACAATCAGATTCACAAGCCGGGGCTTCCTGGGTTAACATTAATCCATCTCCGTTTGGGGGTTGAAGAGGGCAAATAATTTCTCATGCGGCACGGCCCGGCAGCAACTGCAGGGCCGCGTCGAAAACCATGGCGGGACTGATGCGCGTCATGCAGCGATGATCCAGCGGACAAGTCTTCTTCTGGCATGGACCACAGAATACCTTGACGGCGACTTTGCGCTCACGGGCAAAATATATCTCCGTCCATTCCGGATGCGTGGGTCCGAAGATGGTGACCACCGGCACGTCAAATGCGGCGGCGATGTGCCGCGGGCCGGTGTCGTTGGTAATCATCAGATCGCAGCGGCGGATGATGTCTTTGATCGCGCCCAGGGTGGACCCGGCTTGCAGCAGATCGACGGCTTGGCGTTTCATGCCGGCCTTGATGGCCGCGATAATCTTCTTTTCCTTGGGGGCGGCGCTGAGCAGCACGGTGGTGCCTAATTGCTCGATCAACCGGTCGGCCAAGGCAGCGAAATATTCCGGCAACCAGCATTTAGCCGCGCCAAATTGCGCCCCGGGATTGAGCAGAATCAGCGGCGGTTTGCCGGCAGCGGCGGGGCGGTCAATGGTGCTGTCCAAGCCGGCCCGCGTCAGAAGCTGGGCCGCTTCGGCTTTTTCCGATGCCGTCACAAACAGCTTCATGGTGATATCCGCGTTTTCGCTGCCTAGGTAATGTGCCAGGCCCAGATAAGTCTTCACGATCGGCGTGGGGACGAACTTGCCTTTTTGTTTTTCGGGCAGCAACCGGTCGCTGAGCAGAAATCCTCGGCCATCGCGGTCGTAGCCGACGGTGCGGGGGATGTTGCCCATCTTGCAGATCAGCGCGGTTTTGAAGGAATTGGGCAGCAGCACCGCCATATCAAATCGCCCGGCGCGCAGCCGCCGCGCCAAGCCGAACAAACCCTTGCCGGCGCGCTTGGCGGTCATGCCGGTGCGATAAGTGATAAGCTGATCTGCCCACGGCATACCGGTATAGATCGGTTTGACGTACCGCCGCAGGAGATAGGCGATGTGGGCATCGGGGTAAAGCGCGCGCAGCGCCCGCAAGGTGGGCGTAGCCATCACGGCGTCGCCTACCCAGTTTGGCTGCACCACTAGAATGCGCGTCGGGGGCATGAGGATAGTATAAACGGCAAGGCTGGCGTGGTCATCTGAGGTGGCCACGCCGGGGGTTTACCCTTCGCGGGCATATTCCGCCGCCCCGGCTTCCGGCACCGCTTCGATCAATTTCTCAATCACCTGGTCCGGGCCGATCCCCTCGGCATCGGCATTAAAATTGGTGAACAACCGGTGCCGCAACACCGGCTTGGCCACGCGACGCACATCCTCGCAGCTTACATTGAGCCTGCCTTGCAAAATCGCCTTGGCCTTGGCGCCCAGCACCAAATACTGTGCCGCCCGCGGCCCAGCGCCCCACGTCAGCCAATCGGTGATGAACTGCGGCGTGCCCGGTTCCTTGGGCCGGGTGGCCCGCACCAGACTTACCGCATAATCCACGACATGATCGCTCACCGGCAATTTGCGCAGCACCTTTTGCACGTGGACGATGTCGTTGGCCGACAGCACCGGCTCCAGTTCCGATTCCACATCCATGGTGGTGGCGCGGACGATTTGCCGTTCTTCTTTTTTACTGGGATAGCCGATGTTCACCATGAACATGAAGCGATCAAGTTGCGCCTCGGGCAAGGGATAGGTTCCTTCCTGCTCGACGGGGTTTTGCGTGGCCAACACGAAAAATGGCAGATCGAGCGGAAAGGTATTGCCGCCGGCGGTCACGTGATATTCCTGCATCGCCTGCAACAGCGCCGCCTGGGTTTTCGGCGGCGTGCGGTTGATTTCGTCCGCCAACACAATGTTGGCAAACACCGGCCCCTTGACAAACCGAAACGCCCGCTTGCCGGTGGCTTGATCTTCTTCCAGGATATCGGTGCCGGTGATATCGGCCGGCATCAGATCGGGGGTGAACTGGATGCGGTTGAAACTAAGCTTCAACACCCTAGACAAGGTGGAAATCATCAACGTTTTGGCCAAGCCCGGCACGCCCACCAGCAGGCAGTGGCCGCGGGCGAAGATGCCGGCCAGCAGCAGTTCGATCACCTCGTCCTGGCCGATGATGACTTTGTGCAATTCGGTCAGCAGGCGGACTTTGACCATTTTGAATTTTTCGATAAACGAAGCTTCCCCGGCAACGGAAGCCGGTACGACAGGCGAAGTGGCGGGCATGGTGCTCAAAAGACATACTCCTTGTTACTGCCAGAATATACCCTCCCGGCGGCAGTTTGGTTGATGGGTGGCGGGGAGATTTCCGCGGCGGTTGGTACGATTGATGAATCCACATACAAACAAACGGGCCGGCAAGTGCCGGCCCGTACTGCTTTGGTCTGGTGCGATCAACGCTTACTTCCGGCCTGCGCGTTCCTCACGCTCGCCGAAGATGTCCAAGTCGTCGGCGAAGTGGCGGCCGCGATAAGCGCCGGTGACTGTGCGCGAACTGTTGATGGTATTGCCGACGCGGGTGCGGGTGGAATCGACGTTGGTGGTCTTGCCGTTGGGGCCGGTGATGGTTTTATCGCCGGTGATGGTGTTGCCATCTTTGGTGTAAGTGCCATCGACCTGGGTGACGCCGCCCTTGGGGCCGGTAATGGTCTTGTCTTCGGTCACGGTGTTGCCGTCCTTAGTCCAGGTGGCATCGGAGGTGGCGGTTTTGCCATTGGGACCGGTGATGGTTTTATCGTCAGTCACGGTGTTGCCATCTTTGGTGATGGTGCCGTTGACCTGGGTGACGCCGCCATTCGGGCCGGTGATCGTCTTGTCTTCGGTGACGGTGTTGCCGTTTT
>Ga0316217_10005482_pt1 | contig 13139 bp, 13 predicted proteins | sample 1anoAmetaG_FD_203633 | JGI IMG/M metagenome (GOLD analysis project Ga0316217, IMG submission 203633) | Freshwater microbial communities from Trout Bog Lake, Wisconsin, USA - 1anoA | ecosystem: Environmental > Aquatic > Freshwater > Lake > Hypolimnion/Profundal zone | place: USA: Wisconsin...
TGAAGGAAACGGAGGTGTTCCGGGTCATGGCGGCAACGCCGCCATGACCCGGCGTATCGCGTTAGACTACCAGACGCGGCAGGAGCTTGCCGGGACCATCGGCTGGCCCTTGGTGCAATGGAAGGCCTTGCCGAACTCGTCGAAGTTCTGCACGGAGCCGTTGACGCGCCAGCGGCCGGGCGAGTGGGGGTCGGTCAGGGCGGCCTGGCGGGATGCCTGGTCGGTCTGATTCTGGCACCAAACCTGGGCAAAGCCCAGGAAGTAGCGCTGTTTCTCGGTGAAGCCGTCGATCTTTTCGTCGATGCTCTTGCCTTGGGCGGCCAGGGTATCCAGCAGCGCCAGGTAAGCGATGCGCAGGCCGCCGTTATCGGCCGTGTTTTCGCCCAGGGTGAGCTTGCCGTTCAGCATCTGCGCCGCGGTGTCGCCCTGCGCGGGAGCGGCTTCGAAGCCGCTGTATTCGCTGGCCAGGCAGTCGGTGCGCTCGGTGAAGGCCTTGCGGTCCTCGGCGGTCTGCCACTCGCGCAGATTGCCTTTGCCGTCGTATTTCGAGCCCTCGTCGTCGAAGCCGTGGGTCATCTCGTGGCCGATCACCACGCCGATGCCGCCGAAGTTAACCGCCGGATCGATGGTGAAGTCGAAGAACGGAGGCTGCAAGATGCCGGCCGGGAAGTTGATGTCGTTGAACGAGGGATCGTAGTAGGCGTTGACCGTGGGCGGTGTCATGCCCCATTCCTTTTCGTCCACCGGCTGGCCCAGCTTGGCAAAGTTGTAATTCCGCTCGTAGACCGTGCTGCGATGCACGTTGCCGATCAGGTCGCCGCGGTCCACCTTGATGCTGGAGTAGTCGCGCCACTTCTCCGGGTAGCCGATCTTGTTGCGGATCATGGCCAACTTCTCTTCCGCGGCCTTCTTGGTGGGGTCGGTCATCCAGGGCAGGGTCTTGATGTCGTCGCCCAGGGACTTTTCCAGCGCGGCCACCAGCTTGTCCATGCTGGCTTTGGCGGCGGGCGGGAAGTTCTGCTTCACCCAATCCTGGCCCACGGCTTCGCCCAGCGCGTAGTCGGTCATGCTGGAGCACTGCTTCCAGCGCGCGATGGGATCCTCTTGGCCTTGGAGGGTCTTGCCGAAGAAGGCGAAGTTCTCGTCGAAGAAGGCCTTGGGCAGATCCTGCGCCTGTCCGTGCAGGCTGTGCCAGCGCAAGTAGCTCTTCCACGCGCCTGCCGGCTCGCTTTGAATGAGCCCGCTGAGCGCCTTGAAGAAATCGGGAGTGGCGACATTCAAGCTGTCGAAGCTGCCGATGCCGATCGCCTGGAAGTAGGTCTTCCAGTCGAAGGCCGGCGTCATCTTCTCAAAATCCACCAGGGTGTAGACGTGGTAGCGGTTCTCGGGCACGCGGAGGTCGGTGCGGCTGGTGGAAGCCTTGGCCATGGCGGTCTCGATGCGGAGCACGTCGGCGGCTTCCTTGGCGGCTTGTTCCGGCGCGTCGCCGGCCAGCGCGAACATCTTCTTCAGGTGCTCCACGTACTGGGCGCGAATCTCGGCGAAGTGCTTGTTGTCCACGATGTAGTAGTCGCGATCGGGCAGCGAGAGGCCGCCCTGGAAGAGCTGGGCGATCTGCTTGCTCGAATCCTTGTCGTCCTGGCCAACGCCGAAATTGAAGAAGCCGACGGGCGTGCCGTGGTTTTCAAGCTGGCTCACAAGGGCAGGCAACTGCTTCACATCGGTCAGCCCGTCGATGGCCTTCCAGGCCGGCTGGATGGGCGTCAGGCCCTTCTTTTCGACCGTGGAAGTGTCCATGCAGGCGGCAAAGTAGTCGCCGAACTGCTTTTGCAGGGGAGACTTGGGGCTAGCGGCGGCGGCGTCCAACTCCTGCCACAACAGGAAACGGTTGCGCTCCCGGAGCAGCGAGAACGAGCGCGCCCAACGGGTCTGATCGCCGGGAACGGGATTGTTCTTGACCCAGTTGCCGCAGGCGAATTGGTAGAAGTCGGTGCAGGGATCGGCGGTTTTGTCGAGGGCCGTGAGATCCAAGCTCTTGATGGCCGGCGGAGGCGTCGGCTTGTCGGCGGCGGCCTGCTGCGCCAGGGCGGGTCCGGAAACCAGCAACGGGGCGGCCAACAGCAGAATGGGTACGAAGCGAGTGCAATTCATCGAATGTCCTCTTGGTAACGGGTCCACCGGCCCGGTCCATCGGAGCCGTGAACGCAGGGAGGGGGGCCGGGAAGCGGTCTGGAGCAGCCAATTTCGTGCGGGCTGCAACGCAGAAAAGCCTATCACGGCAGGGGATACCGGCACATCGGGAGGGTTGCTGCGCCTGGGTTCTGCGGGGCATCGACGCGCGTGGGCGAGTTACTGCAAGCATGAACGGGTTGCATCCCGCAGGGATGCGTTTTCGTTTGAACGGACTGGTTGAGGACCGTGCTTTCCCACCCTTTTCACAAAGGACGTGAAAAGGATGGGGCACGGAGCAATTGGGGCGGCCCCGTGGTTCCTTCCTGCCGTAACCCGGCTGCACGGGGCGGGCTGCTCTGGAGAACGGCTCTGATTCGGGATGGATTTGGGAGACAGGACCCGAGGGGTCCGTTTGGCTAGAGCGAGGCTTCCAACTCCGGCTGCACATGGCCGCTGGTGCCGGCTCCGGCGTCGTGCGCCAGACCGAGGCTGTCGAAGACCGGGCCCAGTGTCAGAATCGCCATCAACAGGATGGCCAGTTGGAAATCCCGAAGTTGGGGCAGGGCGGCGGAGTGTCCGTTGGCATGAGCCACCAGGCGCAGAGTGATGGCGCCCGCCGCTACGCCCATGCCCGAGCTGAGCTGCATCACCGCGCTGAGGAATCCGTTGGCGCGGCTCATCTTGCTCGCCTCGATCTCGGAGAAGGCCAGGGTGGTCAGGCAGGTGAACTCCAGCGAGCGGCAGGCGCCGTGAAAGAACAGGATGGCGACGATCAGAGCGGCCGGCGTGCTGGGGGTCAGGGCGGCGCAGATGGCGACGGACCCGGCCGTAATGACTCCGTTGACGATGAGCACGCGGCGGAAGCCGAAGCGGCGCAGGGTGGGAATGATGAAGATCTTCATGCTGAGATCGCCGGCGAAGAGCGCAAGCAGGTACAGGCCGGCTTGAAAAGCCGTCAGCCCGAAGGCGATCTGGAACATGAGGGGAAGCAGGAAGGGCAGCACGGCGACGCCGATGCGGAAGGCGCTGGCGCCGAAGACGGAGAGCGAATAGGTCTTCAGCTTGAGCGCTTCGAAGTCGATCAGGGATTTTTCCGGATGGCGGCGCGCGGCCCAGACGGCCACCGTGCCGCTGAGCAGGCTGAGCGCCAGGATGACCGCGGGAAGCTGCCAACGGCCGCCCTCGCCGCCCAGCTCCTCCATGGCGTAGACCGCTCCGGCCGAGGCGAATCCGCCCAGCAGGAAGGTAAGCCAGTCGAAGGGATGCGCCTCTTCGCCTTGCACATTTTCGATCCACAGCAGCGTCAGAATCAGCGCCAGGACGCCGACCGGCAAATTCAGAAAGAAGATCCAGTGCCAGCTCAGGTAGGTGGTGATGAAGCCGCCCAGCGGCGGGCCGATGACCAGGGCGGAGAGGCCCGGCCAGGTGATGTAGGCCAGGGCCTGGGTCAGCTTTTCCTTGGGCGCGGTGCGCAGCACGATCAGCCGGCCGACGGGCACCATCATGGCCCCGCCGATGCCTTGCAGAATGCGCATCAGGATGAATTGCGGGAGCGTGCTGGACAAGCCGCACAACACCGAGGCCAGCGTAAAGACGCCGATGGCCGTGGCGAAGATCGAGCGGGAGCCGAAGCGGTCCGCGAACCAGCCGCTGATGGGGATGAAAACTGCCAGGGTGAGCATGTAGGCGGTCATGCCGATGTTCAGGCTGACCGGACCGACGTGGAAGCTGCGCGCCATCTGCGGCAGGGCCGTGGCGATGATGGTGCCGTCCAGCAACTCCATGAAGAATGCGCCCGCGATCAGCGTGGTGGCGAAGAACGGCGAGCGGGGCTTCCTCATCTCTCCAGTTTACAAAAGCGCTCTTCCGGCACGTCACAAAGCAAGCGCAACGGGCAGGGCAATCGCATGAAGACCGCGAGCGAGTGAAAACGGCGCTTTGAAAGGGCACGACTTCCGTCGTGCCGCTCCTGCGCTAAAAGAATTCAGGGCTTTAGCCCCCGAGGGATGGTTTTTGTCGTCCAAGGTCATCCCTCAGCGGCTGAAGCCGATAATTTTTGAGCCTCGAGATCGGCACGGCTGAAGCCGAGCCCTTTCAAAACAGGGGCGCTTCGGGATTTGCGGTGCTCATGCGATTGCCCGTGCGCAACGGGCAGGCTGCTGGGAAGGGCGGCTCGCCTGCCTAGTGCTGCTTTGCGACGAATCGCGGCGAAGATCATCTGATAGGGAGAGGCCACTCCGGCTCGATGCACGGCGTCAGGGACAAAGCACCGATCCTCAGGAAAAAACTCAAACAGGGAGCCTGCCAATGGCCTTACCGGAACACATTCTTCTGCTCTACGGGTACTTATTGCTCTTTGTCTGGGTGCTGGGGGCGCAGTTGGGAATTCCAATGCCTGCTACGCCGGTGTTGCTGGCCGCCGGAGGCCTATCGGCCGGGGGCCGGATCAGTCTTCCTCTGGCCCTGCTGGCCGGCCTGGCCGCTTGCCTCACCGCCGACAGCGCCTGGTTCCTGATCGGGCGCAAATACGGGCACCATGTGCTGCGCCTGCTCTGCAAGCTGTCGCTGGAGCCGACGGTCTGCGTGCGCCGCACCCAGGACTCCTTCGGTCGCCGCCGCGGCGTGACCCTCATGATTGCCAAGTTCGTGCCCGGCCTGGCCCTGATGGCGCCGCCCGTAGCCGGGCAGAACGGGATGGCCTACGGCCAGTTTTTGCTCTTCGACAGCATCGGCGCCACGCTGTGGGTAAGCACCCTGCTCGCGGCGGGCCGCTTCTTCGGCGATTTGCTCAAGCGCGATCCCTATTTGCTGGACTGGGCGGGCCGCTTCTCGGGCGCGCTGCTGGTGCTGGGCATTCTGGGCTTCCTGGTGGGCCGCATCGTGCGCCGCCGCATGGTCATCAAGAAACTGGTGGCCTCGCGCCTGGAGCCAGAGGAACTCAAGAGACAGCTCGACGCCGGGGAGCCAGTCTACATCGTGGACCTGCGCCATCCGCTGGAACTGCTGCCCGACCCCTTTACGCTGCCCGGCGCGCAGCTCTTCTCGCCGGATTCGCTGGCCGCGCGGCATTTGGAGATTCCCCGCGACCGGGACATTGTGCTTTTCTGTACCTGCCCCAGCGAGGCGACCGCGGCCAAGACCGCCATGACGCTGCACAAGCTGGGCATCGAGCGCGTGCGTCCCCTGCGCGGCGGCTACGACGAGTGGAAGCGGCTGGGGTATCCGCTGGATGCGGTCCCGGTGGCGGGGCCGGCGGCGTAGAGAACGCTGCTTCTACGCGGCGGCGTCGAAGCGTTCGATTTTTGGCCGCTTTTTCTTGGACGCATGCCACATGTCGTAGCTGGCCTGCATCTCGTACCACAGGCTGTCGTGGGTTCCCAGCGCATCCGACAGGCGCAGCGACATATCGGCGGAGATGCCGGACGCGCCGTTGAGTATCCGCGACAGAGTAGTGCGCGAAACGTGCAGCTTTTTGGCGGCGGTGGTTACATCCATTTCGCCAAGGTACTCGCGCAAGACCTTTCCGGGGTGGGGCGGATTGTGCATTCTCGTCATGCTAATTCCCGTGGTAATCCTGGTAGTCGACCAAAACGGCGTCCTTTCCTTCGAACCGGAAGGTCAGCCGCCAGTTGCCATTGACCTTGACGGACCAGTGATTCTTCAGGTCGCCGGTCAGGGGGTGAAGATTCCATCCCGCCGCGTTCATATCGGAAGGAGCGGTTGCATGATCCAGAATGAAAAGCTGAATCGACAGCTTGGCCGCATGAGCGGGCTGAATGCCAGCCTTGCTTCCTGTCTTGAAGAACTTTTCGATTCCAGCATGCCGAAAGCTCTTGATCACGCGTTAAGCGTAGCGCCTCACGCACATGCCGTCAAGGGTGCTTTTTCGCCCATTCAGGGGTGGTTTTCAATTGGCCGCAGACGAAAAGCCGTAGTATGAAGGGGACGAGTCCCCATTTCAGGAGCACCCCTTTGGCCTACGACGATTTGCGCGATTGGATCAAGACCCTCGAACAGCACGGCGAACTGAAACGGATCGCGGAAGAGGTCTCGCCGGAGCTGGAAATTACGGAGATCACCGACCGCGTGTCAAAAATTGGAGCGGGACCGCGTGCTGGCGCGAAGAAACTTGCTGCTCCTGAGAAGTACGCGCCCGGCGGCCCGGCGCTTTTGTTTGAAAACATCAAAGGGCATCCAGGGCAGAAGGTGCTCATCAATCAGTTCGGCAGCGAGCGGCGCATGGCGCTGGCTTTGGGTGTCGACCGGCTGGAGGAGATTGCCGAGCGCATCCAGGGGCTAATGAATCTGAAGGCGCCCGAGGGCCTCTTCGACAAGCTCAAGATGCTGCCGCAGTTGGGCGCGCTGACCAGCGCCTTTCCCAAGACCGTCAGCTCGAAGGACGCGCCCTGCAAGCAGGTGATTCTGTGCGAGAACTTCGATCTGAACCGGTTTCCGATTTTGAAGTGCTGGCCGCACGACGGCGGGCGGTTCATCACCCTGCCTTGCGTGCACACCAAGGACCCGCGCTCGGGCAAGCGCAATATCGGCATGTACCGCATGCAGGTCTACGACGGGCAGACCACCGGGATGCACTGGCAGCGGCAGAAGGTGGCCGCCGAGCACTATCGCGAGGCGCTGCGGGCGGCAGCCGTCTCAGCCTCCGTGGCAAGTGGAGATTTCAGCGCGCTTACCGCGCGCGTGGCTGCTATGGCCGAGTCGGCTGGCGGCTCGGTGGCCATTCCCGACGGCCCCATCGGCGGCCTGCCGCAGGTGACGCTGGGCAACCTGAAGGGTTCGCGGTTGGAAGTTGCGGTAGCCATCGGCACCGATCCGGCAACCACTTTCGCCGCCATCGTGCCCGCGCCGCCGGAAGTCGAGGAGTTCATGATTGCCGGGTTCCTGCGCGGTAAGTCTCTGGAGATCGTGCAGTGCGAGACGGTCGATTTGCAGGTGCCCGCCAACGCCGAGATCGTGCTCGAAGGCTACGTCGAGCTGGGCGAGATGCGCACCGAGGGCCCCTTCGGCGACCACACCGGCTTCTATACGATGACCGAGGAGTATCCGGTCTTCCACTTGACCTGCATCACCCACCGCAAGGACCCCATCTACGCCGCCACCATCGTGGGCAAGCCGCCCATGGAAGACGCCTGGCTGGCCAAGGCCGTCGAACGCATCTTCCTGCCCGCCATGCGCATGCAGATTCCCGAGATTGTGGACATCAACCTGCCGGCCGAGGGCGTGGCCCACAACCTGATGCTGGTTTCGATCCGCAAAAGCTACCCTGGCCAGGCGCGCAAGGTGATGAACGCCATCTGGGCGCTGGGCCAGGCCATGTTTACGAAATGTATCGTCGTGGTGGACGAGGACTGCGACGTGCAGGATGTTGCCGAGGTGGTGCTGCGCGCCGCCAACAATATCGACCCGGAGCGCGACATTCAATTCACGCTGGGGCCGGTGGACTCGCTGGACCACGCCTCGCGGCTGCCCAACTACGGATCGAAGATGGGCATCGACGCCACGCGCAAATGGAAGGCAGAGGGATTCGAGCGCCCCTGGCCGGCGATGATCGAGATGGACCGCCAAACCAGGGCCAAAGTGGATGCGATCTGGGAGAAGCTGGGGCTGTAGCGGGAATCTGGATTGTGCGGTATGCTGGCCGCAAGAGATCAGGCATGATTCTGCACGACTTGTTTGATTGGACGAATGCCGGGGTGGGCGTCACGGGGCTGGTGCTGACCATCGCTGCCATCTTTCAGGCAACGGGTGCAAAGCAGGCAGCTCGGCAAGCCCGCGAGGCGGTGTATCGCCGCAATGCGTTGGACGACGTGAAGAGGCTTGAACGGCTCGCCTCGAGCCTTCTAACTGCAATTGAGACGGAGCAATACGGTTTGGCGAGCCATCAATCTCGCGATTTCATCTCAGAATGCCGGCACGTCCGTGAGCATCATCGCGCTCGGCTCGGCAAGGATGGCGGCAAGCTGGACCAGGCATTTATTCTTATCCGCACGATTGCTAGGGGCTTGCTGACGGGCGTGGCGCGAGGCAATCTGATTGACTGGGCACAAGGGCTTGCGGGAGATATGAGCGGCCTGGCTGGCGTACTGAGCCGAGAGACTGAGGAGGAGCAATGAGCGACGAACAGACGGCCATCCGAATTGCCGATCGACTGCGAAACCTCACTGGTGCTGGAAAGCTCAAGTGGGTGGATGCGGGGCAACTTGGCCCCTGGGGAACTTGGCCAGGGCAGGTGTTCAAAGTTGCCGTGGAAGATGGCACATTCGCTCAGATCGCAGAGGTTCCGGTTCCCAACTCGTCGATCTATTCTTATTATTTGGGAGTCGCTGAGGGAAAACCGGAGATATTTGAGGTCAATGCTCAAGGGCGAGCGGATGAGATATTCGGATTCTTCGCCGAAGGTTACCCTGCCGAGCCTACCGACGAAAAGCTTAAGTTGTTGCAAGCACTTAAGGAGTTGTATTTCACGGCGCGGGACAACGCCCGCGGAACGCGGCAAAAAGTCGAAAGATTCGAACAACTTCTGGAGCGGCTGGCCTGACCTTGCGGCAACTCATCGCGATCCTCCTATTTTTCGGTTGTTGTGCGGCCCACGCCCAGCAGGACCCCTTCCGCTGGATGGACTTCCATGCCCAGAAGGACCAGGACGTGGTGGTCTGGGTAACGCGCTCCTTGCAGCCGGAGAAGTGGTCGGCGATTCGCGAGATCGGCGTACAGTACGATGCGGCGCTGGTGGTGACGACGCTGCGGGCCAATCCCCAGGCGTTTCCTTCATCGGATACCTTCACCGTGTGGAGTGTTTCGCTCACCAACCATAGCGTGGCGCCGTTAATCCACGGCGTGAACCTGCGCCTGCTGGACTGGATGCTGTTTGCCGAGGGCCGGCCGCGGGAGTTGGCGGCCTTTTACGACGATTGCAACGAGTGCGAGGCGTCTACCTACTTCACTGCTTTCCACTACGACGTGACGCAGCACATGTTCGGGGCTCGTTGGATGCGCGGCGACCAGGCGGTGCCCATCTGGAGCAACAAGCCGCCGGCCGGCGTGGCGCTGACGCAAATCTACGCGGCCATGGCCGAGCCCGATGGGCGCGAGTTTCTGGTCACCTGGAACCACTTCGACTACGGAGCGGAGAAGCCGCCCGAAGACTTTCTCTACCGGTACGACATCGACTCCTTCCACGACCTGGAGCGGACTCAGGTTCTGGCCAACAAGGAAGGCGAGGCGATGAAGCAGAGGCTGTGCGGCGCGCAGAATGCGGTGCCGGGGCTGGCCCGTGGGCAGGACTCGCCGCTTTGCCAACAGATTCTCAAGCCGCGCTACGAGCGCAAGCCGGTGACCACCCCCCCGGCCAACAACCGGGGCCAGTCCGCGCCGCCGGGAACACGCCACTGAGGCAAGACAGTACTGGTCAATAGTGGACTGCTTTGTACCGCACTCTCCCGATAGGATTCAGCCAACTGGAGAGTGAAATGAGCTATTTTGCAAGGTTTGTATCGTTACCGCTGCTTGCCACGGCGGTCGTGCTTTGCACCACCGGATGCCCGGCGAAGAGTCAAGACCAGGCGGGCGCAAATCCCGCGCAAGCCGCTCCGCAGGACCAGGCCTCGGATCCGGCGGCGGCGAATCTGGCCCCGGCCGACGCGAATGCCCCCACGCCCGTGGCGTATTCCGCACAGCAGGCTGCCCCATCGCCCGACGCCGGCGGCGCCTACAATCAGGCGCCTGACCAGGGTTACGACCAGGGTTCGGACGACCCCGGCTACGGCGAGCAGCCGGTCTCCTACGCTTCTCAGCCGCCGCCGCCCTTGCCCGACTACGACCAGCCTCCGGCTCCCGGAGACGACTATCTTTGGACGCCCGGCTACTGGGCGTGGGGTTCCCAAGGTTACTACTGGGTTCCCGGCTCGTGGGTCGAGGCTCCGTACCAAGGCGCGTTATGGACTCCCGGATACTGGGGTTACTCGCACAATCGCTATGGGTTCTACCGTGGCTACTGGGGTCCGCACATCGGATTCTATGGCGGCGTGAACTACGGCTTCGGATACATCGGCATCGGCTACCAGGGCGGGTATTGGGGCGGAGGCCACTTCAACTACAACCGTTCGGTCAACAATGTGGACTCCTCGAGGGTGCATAACGTCTACAACCGCTCAGTGAACGAAAGCAACCGCGGCGGCGCCCGCGTCAGCTTTGTGGGCGGGTCGGGTGGATTGCAGGTGCGCGCCAGACCCGCGGAACTGGCGGCCCGCCACGAGATGCACGCCGCGCCGATGCGGGCGCAGATCCAGAATGAACACGCTGCCAGCACCAATCGGGCCCAATTTGCTGCCGTCAATCATGGCCGCCCGGCCAACCTGGCCGTAAGCCAGCCACTGGCGGCGGATCGCAATGTCCGCGTGCCGGCGGCGGTGCAGATGCACAATCAGGCGCAACCGCAACAGCGTCCGGCGCCACAACAGCAGATGGCTCCGCAACAACACCCTGGCGCGCCGCAACAGCAACAACGACTGGCCCAGCAACAGCCTCAAAATCATGTTGCACCGTTGCAGCCACAGCACCAGGCAGGACTGCCGCAGCAACAGCGCCAAGCTCCGCCCCAGCAACAGCGGCAGGCCGCGCCGCCCCAGCAACAACGTCAAGCGCCACAGCAGCAACAACGCCAGGCGCCACAGCAGCAACAGCGGCAGGCCGCGCCGCCCCAGCAACAACGTCAAGCGCCACAGCAGCAACAACGCCAGGCTCCTCCGCCACAGCAGCAGCGTCAAGCTCCTCCGCCACAGCAGCGTCAGGCTGCCCCACAACAGCAACAACGCCAAGCTCCTCCGCCACAGCAACCGCGTCAGGCTCCACAACCGCAGCAACAGCGCCAGGCTGCTCCACAACAACAGCGTCAGGCGCCGCCGCAGCAACAGCATCAGGCTGCGCCGCAACGGTCGGCGGAGGAACACCCCAAAGGTAGGTAGTTTTCGGTCGTCTCTGGGTCTGGCGTCACCCCATCCTTTCCGCACAAAACGCGGAAAGGATGGGGCACCGGCCCGGAGCGGGAAAGCAGCGCCCTATTCCGCAGTGCGAATGCGGATGGCCACCAGGGCGCGCACCCAGCGGGCCGGGCGCTTGTCTCCCTTGGCCACAAGCTGGAACTGTCCGCCGGCGGGAAGCGGCTTGCCGTCAACCGCGTCGGCCACAATCACCGCGCCGTCGTGGATGTCCGGATTGACTTCGGCCACGGAATAGACCGCCTTGTAGCCGTCCGATCCTTCGGCCACCAGATAGAGCTGCAAATCCTTGCCGTGCTGCTTGGCGGGGACGCCGAGTTTGGTCAGCAGGTCCATGAGCGGTACGCCGGAGTAGGTCTGGCAGCCCTTGGCGTGCACGTTGTAGAGGGTCAAGGCGGTGTGGGGCAGGGCGGCCAGCGCGGCCGGGCTCCATTCGGCGGAGTTTGCGCCGAAGGAGATCTTCAGGGGGCCGGTGGGCGGCGGAGGCTCCTTCATGGCGCCCATCTTTCCCATGTCCATGGGCTTGTCTTTGCCCATCTCCATGCCCGGCTCCTTCGACATGTCCATGTCCTTGTGCTGACCCATGTCCATGCCGGCCATGTGTCCCATTTCCATGGGCTTGCACGGGTCCATCTGCATCCCGTGGTGCATGCCCATGCCCATGTTGCCCATGCCGCCCATGCCTTCCATGGGCTTGGGTTGCGGCTGGCTGGGAGCCGCCGTCTGAGCCGCCGCCGCAGCTGTTCCCAACGTCCATGCAAAAACAGCGATCCAAACGTGCGTCCGCATCCTGAATTCCTCCGGGTTCCATCGTATACTGGCGTCATGTCGATTGTGGGCAACATCGCCGCCATTGCCAAGGGCATGAGCATCACCTTTGGGGAGATCTTGCAGCCCTCGCAGGTGGAAAACTATCCGGACGGCGACGGCCCCCTGCGCGGAGCGGTCCTGGAGCAGCGCTATCGCGGCGCGCACGTGTTGCAGCGCGACGAGAATGGCCTGGAGAAGTGCGTGGCCTGCTTCCTGTGCGCGGCGGCCTGCCCCTCCAACTGCATCTATATCGAGGCGGCGGAGAACACCGAAGAAGTGCGCATCTCCTCCTCCGAGCGCTACGCCAAGGTCTACAACATCGACTACAACCGCTGCATCTTCTGCGGCTACTGTGTCGAGGCCTGCCCCACCGACGCCATCACCCACGGGCTGGGCTTCGAGCTGGCCACCCTGAACGCCACCAACCTGGTGATGCGCAAAGACGACATGCTGGTGCAGATCGCGGCGGCAAAGTAGTTATTCATTTTCGGCTTTTTGTTATACTGTGCCTGTCCCGGAAGGGGTAAGCGTCCCTTCCGGGGGTTGGCTACCCCATCAGTAGCGCCAGGACGAGGATGGGAAGCGCCGTTACGAACCGCCAGTCAATGGCGATCGTAATCGCGACTCGCATCCAGGACGATTTCTCATCCAATCGCCCTCACCTCCTTTGCGTTAGCACGGCCCGCAGGTCGTTCAAGGCGGCCTGCGGACCGACGGCCCGCTCTTCCGGGCCGATCTCTTCCGCTACCGCTTACCCACACGCAAAGGAAGCGCATCCAGTCTACATCCGGCTGAATGGGTTCCATTCTCCTGAATTGCGGATTTCAGCGAGGGTCATCTGAGAGGGTGTCTTCCTCGATTTCCGCTATCGGCGGCATCATCTTGCCCTTCCCGGTGAAAAAGCGCGAGATGTCCTCTCCGTTGTCGCCGAGTTCCGCAATCGCCTCGGCGGCTGGTGTATTGGGGAATTCCAGCGTCTCGGGAATCGAGTCTTTCTTCTTCATCGTTTTACTTTCAAAGCATATATCCTAGATGTGAAGTTTCAGGAGGTTGTCCATTCGATCTGAACGCGAGAAGCTGGTTGTGACGAGCAAACAGATTTCCCGAGGAGAGATCGAATGGACTATCACCAGAATGCCCGAC
>Ga0316217_10005483_pt1 | contig 13134 bp, 5 predicted proteins | sample 1anoAmetaG_FD_203633 | JGI IMG/M metagenome (GOLD analysis project Ga0316217, IMG submission 203633) | Freshwater microbial communities from Trout Bog Lake, Wisconsin, USA - 1anoA | ecosystem: Environmental > Aquatic > Freshwater > Lake > Hypolimnion/Profundal zone | place: USA: Wisconsin...
CAAGGCATCGCGAAAGTCACGCTGGGCACGGTCAATAGCTATGACGGGCCGACCACCATCGCGGCGGGCACACTGGCCCTGGGCGCAGCCGGCGCGATTCCAGGTGGCGCCGGCGCGGGCAGCGTCACAGTCAATGGCGCCTTGGATGTAAGCGGCTTCAATCCCACGCTTAACAACCTGTCCGGCACCGGCACGGTAGATAACGTGAGCGCCGGCGGCACTCCGGTGTTGACGGTCAACAGCGCGGCGGGTTCGACGTTTGGCGGCATGATCAAGAATACCAGCGGTTCCCTGGGGCTGACGGTCTTGGGATCGGGAACCTTGACCTTGACCGCCGCCAACACTTATTCCGGCCCGACCGTAATCAACAGCGGCGCATTGAACGTCAATGGGTCGCTCGCCGGCGGCGGCCTCACCGCCCAGACCGGCGCGGCGCTGGGCGGCACGGGCAGAATCTACGGCCACGTCACGCTGGCAAACGGTTCGGCGTTGAACCTAACCGCCAATGCGCCCCTGACCGCCGGCGCCATGACGCTCAATGGCATGGTGACCGTGACCGCCTCAGGGGGCATCTCCACCAGCAACTCCGCCACTTATGTCTTGCTGAATTATACCTCCATCAATGCCACGAATCACTTCCAACTGGCCGCCGTGCCGGGCATTCTCAACAGCGGCTATACCGCCACTTTGAATGTGACCACCAACCAATTGCAATTGGTCATCGCCCCGGCGGCGGCGAACGGCAGCATCGCCGACGTCCGGCACGTCGTCATCTTCACCCAAGAAAACCGCTCGTTTGATCATTATCTCGGTTCGCTGCACGGGGTGCATGGCTTCAGCGATCATGTGACGCTGACGCTCAAGAACGGCAACAGCGTCTTCTACCAGCCGAGCGGCTCGAGTTATGAACTGCCTTTCCACACCACCATTCAATGCATCTCGGATCTGTCGCATAGCTGGTCGGACGCGCACGGCGAAGTGGACAATGGCTGGCATGACGGCTGGATCGCCAACAAGGGCACCGAGTCCATGGCCTACTATGAGCGCAGCGACATGGCGTACCACTACGCGCTGGCGGATGCCTTCACCGTATGCGATGAATACCATTGCTGCGCGCTGACCTCCACCGACCCCAACCGCCTTTACATTTTCACCGGCATGATTGATCCCAGCAGCTCCGCCGGCTATCCCAACGCGGGACCAGTGATTGACAACACCGAACCGGCCGCCGGCTGGGGCACCAATTGGATCACTTACGCCGAATGCCTGCAGACAGCTGGCGTGTCCTGGAAGGTGTACCAGGCCTCGGACAATTACGACGACAACGCGTTGTGGTGGATGGCCAATTTCAAGAATGCCTCAACCAGCTCCCCGCTGTATCAGAACGGCGTCGCGGATGTCAGCAACCTCACCAACGGCTTCGCGGCCGATGTGTCCAACAATGTGCTGCCCAGCGTCTCTTGGATTGTGGGGCCGGACTACGGCTCGGAACATCCCTACTGGGGCCCCGGGGTCGGAGCCAACTTGACCGCGAACTTGTTGAACGCCTTGGCCGCCAATCCCAAGGTCTATGCCAACACCGTGTTCATCCTCAACTGGGATGAAGGCGATGGCTTCTTCGATCATGAGATACCTGTCCTACCGCCCGCCGGCACCACCAATGAATTTGTCAGCGGCGCCCCCATCGGTCTGGGTGAGCGCGTGCCCTGCATCATTATTTCACCGTGGAGCCGCGGCGGATTCGTGTGCTCGCAGGTGTTCGACCACACGTCTGTCATTCGTTTCATCGAACAGTGGACGGGCGTGAAAGACCCGAACATTAGCGCCTGGCGTCGCCAAGTTTGCGGGGATCTGACCAGCGCCCTGGACTTTGCCCATCCCAACACCAATTGGCCCGCCGCCACCTTGAACGCCGCCACCGAAATCAACACCGGCTGCGGCAGCGGCACCACGGCTTCGCCGCCCGGCACCCAGACCGTGCCAGCGCAGGAAGCCGGCACACTGATTGCCCGGCCCCTGCCCTATCAGCCCAACGCGTTCGCTTTCTTGAACTGCGCTGCAGGCGCCTGCAACATCGTCATGACCAACTCTGGCGCGGTCGCGATGCACTTCGCAATTTATCCCAATGCGTACTCGACCATCCTCCCCCAGCCATACGATGTCAACCCGAGCAATTCCACCAGCGCCGCTTTCAGCACCCTCACCACGGGCGGCAACTACGACTTCAGTTGCTACAGCGCCAACGGCTTCCTGCGCCGGTTTGCCGGCAATGTCGCGGCGGACTGCGGAAACATCGACTCGCTCCCCTATCTGAATCCGATTACCGACGGCTTCAAGCTGACACTCGCCAATCCGGGCAGTTCCAATGTCGTGTTCTCCGTCACCAACGGCTGGTACGCCAACAGTCTGACCACCTACCTGGTGCCCGCCAACAGCACCAACGTCGTCTACTTTGACGCCAGCACCAACAATGGCTGGTATGATTTGACGGTGACGGCCGGCAGCGACAGCCTGTTCGTGCGCCGCTGTGCCGGGCATATCGAAATCAACGCCAACCCAGCCGGGATCAGCTCCTCCGAAAATCCCAGCGGGTTCACAGACAATGTGACATTCACCGCGAACTTCGCCGGTTACGGCACCCCCACCGGCACCGCGCAGTTCCTCACTAACGGCGTCGCACTCGGGGCTCCCGTCCCGCTCACCAACGGCATGGCCGCCCTTGCTACCAGCCTCTTGCCGCGCACCAACAACCTGGTAAGCGTGGCTTATTCCGGTGACACCCTCAATCCGCCCGTCACCAACAGCCTCACCCAGGTCGTCCTGAATCATCCGCCCGTGCCCGCCACGGTTGTGTATCAGCGCGCCGCCAGCCTGCCCTTGAACATCCTCATCAGCGACCTGCTGACCAACGTCACAGACGTGGATGGCGACCTCATCACCCTGGTTGGAGTCGGGGCCGATGGCCTGAACCTGCAGACGACGAATGGGGTCACCCTCGCCACCGATAACAATTACATCTACTACACCAACAGCGTGACGCCCAACGTCAACGACAGCTTCCAGTACACTGTCAGCGATGGCCAAGGCGGAGTCAGTCTCGGAACGGTCATGATCGTGGTGAACACCAACTACGTCACGCCGCCCAGCCTCCCTGTGATCCTTTCCACCACCAATGCCGTGGTGAATTTCTTCGGGGTGCCGGGGGCACAGTATGAGGTGGATCGTTCTACAAATTTGACGCCGGGCGCGGGCCTGGGCTGGGTGTCCATCAGCACGAACATCGCCCCCGTCAGCGGCATCATTCAGGTGAATGACTCCTTCCAAAACCTGGGCATCCAGGTTCCGCCCACGCCGCCGGCCTCCTATTATCGGCTGCGTCCCAATCCTTGAACCAAGTAAATATGTTGAACCTCAAAATGAAACCATGGCTGCCATCGTGGCGGCCTGACCATCAGAGCGCCGGTCTCCGACCCGGCGCGAGTCCAGGCGGCCGGAGCGCCGGACGCCGCCGCGGCTCGCCGCCGAAGGTCAACCGAATGGTATATGACTGCTTGGCGCTGGCACTGCTGTTATTGGCCTGCGGCCCCACCCGGGCCGAGGATCGCCCGCCCGCAGCGGCCAATGCCAGTGACACTCCGGCCCCGCCCGGCGCCCCCCGGAAAAAGATCCTCTTTTTCTCCAAATGCAACGAATATGAGGACGCCATGATTCGCCGGACGAACAGACAATTGAGTCCGGCGGAGGAAATCATGTCGGAACTTGGCAAACAGAATCGCCTGGCATTCACGTTTACCAAGGATGGTTCGATGTTCACTCCAGAAACGATGGCTAAATTCGACGCCTTCTGCTTCTTTACCTCGGGGGACCTGACCCAGCCGGGCAGCGACGGCAATCCTCCCATCACTGCGGCCGGCAAGGCGGCGCTCTTGCAGGCCATTCAGGAAGGCAAGGGATTCATCGGCATCCATTCGGCTGCGGACACCTTCAATTCGGGGGCGCAGGGTGTGGACCCGTATATCAAGATGCTCGGCGGCGAATTGAAGGTCCGCGTGCGCGGGATGGGCTCGGCGCATCAAATCCTGGTGGATACAAATTTCCCCGGTATGAATTCCGTTCCCGCTGATTTCGCGGTGGTGGAGGAATGGTACGCCTTGCGGAATTTTTCTACCAACCTGCACGTGCTGCTGATGCAGGACACCGCCTCGATGTCCCGGGGTTCCTACTATGCTCCCAACTATCCATCAACTTGGGCGCAAAAATACGGTCAGGGCCGGGTGTTTTACACGAGCCTGGGCCATCAAAAAGAAGTATGGCTGAACCCGGTATTTCAACAGCTTCTGACGGGCGGCGTAACATGGGCCGCCGGCTTGGTCGAAGCCGATGTCACGCCGAACATTGACAAAGTCGCCCCCGGGGTAAGCAAACAATAGGCCATATGCTGAACCACTCTGTGGGTTCGTGTCACGTGGAGCGCTGCGACCGGGGGACCGGTCGCGGTCCATTGCCTGCGGACTGCGCGCCGTCCCGGCGCGCAGCGGGCGGCAGAGGCGGAAAAATGTGGAGCATGCAAACAATGAAAATGAAATTACGCCTGCCTTCGTTGGCCCTCGACAACCGGAGCGCCGGCTTGCAGTCGGCTTGCGACGCTGCGTGCAAGCTGCAGGGTTTCCGACCCGGCTTGGTTCAAAAATTGAAAACCTGCATGGCTTTAGTAGTGCTTGGGGGCGCGCTGGCTGGCTCCGTCGTTTTGGCGGAGCCAGCCATTTATTTGTCGCCCAATGCAATTATTGCCACCAGTGACGGCAGCGCGCTCTATGTGGCTTGCGCTACCGCCAATCGCGTTTTGCGCGTGGACACCGGGCACAAGGATGTCCGCACTCTCATTGAAACCCCCGCCCCGGCAACTGGACTGGCCCTGTCGCTGGATGGCCGCCGGCTCTATGTCACCTGTGCCGCGCCGGAAAGCCCAGTGCTCACGGTGGATGTTCAACTCGGGAAAATTATCGGCACCGTGACCGCCGGCCACTCGGCCCGTTCGCCGGTTTTGAGCTTGGATGGCAAAACACTCTTCGTTTGCAACCAGTTCGATCATAACGTCAGCGTGATTGACTTGGCAGCCCAGCTGGAAACGGCGCGCATCCCGGTGCAACGTGAGCCGGTCGCGTCAGACCTCACCCGGGATGGCAAATATCTGCTGGTAGCCAATCACCTCTCCACCTGCCGCGCGGACACCGAAGATGTGGACGCAGCCGTAAGTGTCATTGACGTGGCGGCCGGCCGCGCCGTGAAGCAAATGGAATTGCCGGACGGCAGCACGGGCCTCCAGGATCTGCGCGTTTCGCCTGACGGCAAATACGCCATCTTGACGCATATCTGGAGCAACTTCGATGTGCCGACGCGGCGCTTGGACGGCGGCCAGATCAATGGCAACGCCTTGACCATCATCAGCCTGGGCAAACTGGAGCCAATATCCACCTTTCTCCTGGACTCCCTGGACCGCGGCGCGGGCAATCCTTGGGCCATCGCCTGGTCGGCCGACGGCGCCGATTTGGTCGTCACCCATGCCGGCACCCATGAAGTAAGCCTCATTGATTTTCCGGCCCTGCTGGAGGGGCTGCCCAAAAATGCCAAAGAAAAATTTCACACGGATGCCAGCACGCCGGTCTTGAAATTCGCCCCCCATTATGAGGACGACCAGGAAAACGACGGACTCCCTTTCCTGGTGGGCGCCCGCCAGCGCATCAAGCTGCCGGAAGGCGATATTAGCCCGCGCGCCGCCGTCATCACCGGCCATTTCCTCTACACCGCCAATTACTTTTCCGACACCTTGAGCGCCATAGACTTGATTGCGCCGGATTCGCCCGCCAACACTTTGCCGCTGGGGCCGAAGCCCGAATTGACTGACGTCCGCAGGGGGGAAATTTATTTTCACGACGCAGGCCTTTGCCGGCAAGGCTGGCAAAGCTGCGCCACCTGCCATCCGGGCGAGGGCCGGGCAGATGCGCTGGATTGGCAGGTCGGGCGCAATCATCCGAAAAATACCAAGAGCCTGTTGCTGTCCGACCAAACCCTGCCGGCGGCAAGCCCGACCAACGGCGTTCCGGAATTGGCGACCAACTTGGCGGACGCCATCCGCACCCAGATCAGCACGCTCCTGTTCACCAATCTGTCCGCTGACATTGTGACGGACTTGGAACAATACCTCAAATCGCTTAAACCCGTGCCCAGTCCGTATCTTTCCCAGGGCCGCTTGACGCAGGCGGCCCAGCGCGGCCAGGTCCTTTTCTCCCAAACCGGCTGCATCAAATGCCACGCCTCAAATCTCTTCACCGACCTGCGCTGGCACGACGTCGGCACCCGGGTGCGGTTTGACCAATCGCCGTTGTTTCTAACCCCCTCCTTGGTCGAAGCTTGGCGCACCGCCCCTTATCTGCATAACGGCTCCGCTCCCACCATTCGCGACGTGCTGACCAGCTTCAACCATCACGACGCCCACGGCGACGTCTCCAAGCTTTCAAAAACAGAGTTGGACGACCTCTGTGCCTACGTCCTTTCGTTATGAATCTGAATAAAAAGATCTTCCCAGGAGAAATGAGCCGTGCCGGGAGGCCGACGCTCCGGGGATTCACCTTGATCGAACTGCTGGTAGTCATCGCCATCATCGCCATCCTGGCCGCCCTGCTCTTGCCGGCGTTGGCCAAGGCCAAGGAAAAAGCTAATCAAATCACCTGTAACGCCAATCAAAAACAATGGGGCCTGGCCCTGGCCATGTATGCCGACGATTTCGGCGGGTACTGGCCCAAGTCGCGCGACCTCAATTTCACTGTCCCGGCGGATAACAATCCCACCTGGAGCGAACTCTATGCCGGCGCTACGGGCAATCCGCCCATTGGCCTTTCCGACTGGTTCAACGCCCTGCCGCCCTATGTCAGCGGCATTCCGCTCTGGCAATTTGGCGCCAACAACATCAGCAACAACGTCTTCACGCGCGTCCATTCCATTTACCTCTGTCCCACCGCCCGCGCCATGCCCACGGTCTCACCCGATCCCGATTCCACCACCAGCATCGAGCCGGGCGCCGGGCCTGGCCCCACATTCAACTACGGCATGAATCAGCGCATCAACTACAATCTACCCGCGCCCAACAACGTGCCCGAAACCGCGTTCAAAGTATCCTGGGCCGCGCATCCCTCCGCCTTCGTGGCCTTCGCCGAGCAGCGCGTGCATCAAGCCGAAACCCCCTATTACGGCACCAGCCCCACCGACCTCAGCAGCACCTACACTTGGTGCAACCGCTTTTCCGGACGGCACAATGGCGGCGGCAACATCGTCTTCAGCGACGCCCATGTGGCTTGGTTCAAATACAGCTATGTCGTCGCCCAGGTCAACGGCAAGATCGCCGACCCCAAAGTTCCCGACATCAATTGGGAATTTGACGGGAATTAACCATGTGGCCGCACCTCATGAGAGCGCGGCTGACCAAAAACCAGCATCAACTGGAAATTTGAATGAAAAGTCTATGATCAAGAAGTCTATCCCGCTGATCATCCCGGCATTGCTCGGGGTATTTGTCATTTGGTGGTTGATCTTCTCACTGGCCCACTTGCCCTACGCGCCGCACCGCCCGCCCGGTCATCCCGTCGTTCTGCGCCCCTAACTTCGCGTAGCACAACTCTCCCCCCCAGTCACCCTCCGCGCCCACTCTCGGCCCTAAGTCATCTGGTTCCGTCGTCCTTGGTCCGTGTTCAGTCTTGAAGGTTGGATGTTTCCCTTCGTCCGGTCGTGACAAGCCGTGGCCGGCTGCGGCATACTCCACAAATTGTTTTCCATGACGGATGCGACCACCATAAGCCCAGCCGGCCAGCAACCCAAAACGCTCGGCGCCAGTCTCGCGCCGTTTTTGGGCGGCGGATTTTTCCGTCCCCTGTCGCGTCCAAGCGCCGCCATCTATATTGACTGCGCCGACCGGCTCGCCGAGGCGGCGGACGAAGGGGGGCAGATTCCCCATGCCGAGGCGCGCGGACTCATCCGCGAGGTGCTGTTGCAGCATCCCGACGTGCAGCTCGACGAAGACGAAGGTGGTCAATTTCGCGACTTGAATCAGCGGGCCAGCCAGTTTTTCAACAAACTGATTGAAGTTCACTGGCTGGAGCCGCGCCGCGTAAGCCTGGATGAACATTACGTGCTCATCGTCCCGGCCCTGCGCCAATTGCTGCGGCTGTTGCGCGAACTGGCGGAAAACCGGCCCGCCGAACTGAAGGATTTTGCCGCCACCCTGCGTTCGCTTTGCCGCGACCTGCTGCACGACGGCGCGCTGGATCCCAACCAGCTCGGCCCCGAAGAAATGCGCCAGACGGTCAAAGACCTGCTCGAACGCGCCGGCCGCGCCGGCGACCAGATGCATGCCGTGGAATCGCTCGTGCTCCAGCACTCGGCCGCGCAACGCACCAGCACTTCAGCGCAGGAAACCCTGCAGCGTTTCCTGGTCGAGTTCCACCTGGGCGAACATATGGTCTGTTATGACGCCTTGCAGGAGGCGGGATTGCTGCCGCGTCTGAATCAGGCCCGCTCGGCCGCGCAGGAGGCGCTGTACGATCCCTTCACGAAGCAGCGGCTCGCCGAAGGCCTTGCCAAACATCTAAGCCTCGATGCCACCGCCGCCTATGTGGAAGCCGAACGCTGGCTGGTTCGTCTCGACCGCCAACTCGCAGCGATTCCGGTCAAACAACGCCTCATTGACGGGCGCATGGCGGAGTTCAGCCGCCTCTCGGCGGCGCGCTATGCTTATCAAACCGAGCTGCGCGGCCGGCGCCCCGAACAGGTGAAGGCGTATCTCGACGAAGCCGCGCGGCTGCATGCAGGTCAGTCCTTTGCCGATCTGGCCAATGAGCCAGGCATGAGCCTGCTTTCGCCGGTAGCCGAGGTTTTCTTTGGTTCGGATTCGTTGTCCCGCCCGCGCCGGCTGCGTCTGCCCGTGGATCTTCGATTTGAAAAACTGGCTGCCGATACCGATCCCGATGGCGCCAAGGATGAAATTCGCCGTCGCAACTTGAGTGTGCTCACCCCGCAGCGCGCCGTGCGCTTCATTGAGCGTTATCTTCCCGCCAAAGGGGTCCAGATTTCCACGGAACAACTTCAGGTGCGGCTGGAGGATGACTTGCTGGACCTGCTGGCCGTGCTGGCCTTTGATCGGGGTGCAGCCAGCGGCACGCATCGTCCGGTGCGCTGGCGCATTCATCCGATGCGCGCCGACTTTGGGGTTGAACCCGGACGCATCCAACGAGATGCCGGGGCCGACCGCCTCGTGGAACGCTTTACCATCGAACGCCTTTCCTGACATGTCACTACCCTGGCCCACTTTCAGCACTTGGCATCGCATCCCGGAATCCGAGCGCGCCGCGCTTTCCGAAATTCTGGCCGAACTGCTCGCCCACGGCGCGCTGATCGGCGAAGCCGGCCGCGATCACGAGTTGTATCTGCTGGCCCGGGAATACCAGCGTGAACTCAGCGAATACCTGGCGCCGCTGCAGCTCGAACTGCTGCCCGATCCCGACCGCCCCATTTTTCAGCTGCGACCAGTGCCCGGCGATTGCGCGCTGCTGGCGCGATTCAACCGGGCCGAGACGCTGCTGGTGCTGACGCTCTGGCGCATTTACCACGATGCGCGGATGGAACAGGTGGCGGCCAGCGTCGTGGTCACCCCGAATGCCATCTGGGAACGCCTCCGGCTCTATTTTGAGCAGATTGTCCCGCCCACCGAGGCGCAATTGCGCGACCTGCTGGGGAAGCTGCGGAACCGCCGGCTCGTTCGCCTGCAATGGCACGAGGACCCGGCGCTGTTTGGCGAATCCCAGGTGGAAATACTGGCCACGCTGCCGCGCGTAATTCCGTTTGAAAACGCGGCTGCATGGCAGCAGCAAGCGTCGTGGTACCAGGCCCCCGCGGAAGCGGCAGCCGAACCCGCCCGCCCCGAGGAGGAAGCATGAGCCAGCGCATTTCCCTTACGCGCGTCATCGCGCTCAACTGGTATGGGTTCCGGCAGATTTTTGATGTGGACGACAACGTCCTGATTTCGGGCGCCTTCGGCACCGGCAAGTCGGCCCTGCTCGACCTGGTGCAATACGTCCTGCTGGGCGGCGAGCGGCAGTTCAACCGGGCCGCCGCCGGCAATGCCCGCGGACGCGATCTGGTCGGCTATTGCCTCGGGGACACGAATCAAACCCGCAACGGCCAGCGCCATTTTGTGCGGTCCAGCGGGGTATCGCTGGTGGCACTCGAATTCACCCGGCCAGCCGGTCCGGGCCAGGAACCCAAGCGTGAGACCTGGGGCATTCGCATTGATTTTTCCAGCGCCGACGCCGCGCCCCGCCACACTTATTTCTGGGTGCCCGACCGGCTCGAATACGCCGCGCTTTCGCCCGATGGAAAGAGCCTGCTCGCGGACGACGCCTTTCGCACCTGGCTCCGGCGGGAATACGGCAATGAGAGCATCTTCGCCCGCCAGCGCGATTACATGGAGGAAATGGCCGCGCCGCGCCACCTGAATTTTGACGCGCCCGCTTTTCACCGCACCTTTCCCAAAGCGATCGCGTTCGAGCCGGAGGAGAATGTCGAAAAGTTCATCCGCGATTTCATCCTGGAAGAAAGCCCACTGGATGTGCGGGAGGTGAAAACCGCGTTGCGCGCCTACGAAGACACGCGCAAACGCCTGGAGAAACAGGAGGACGAAGCGGCGTTTCTGCGGCGGATTGCCGAACAACACGTCCGCCATGAATCCTCCCGCCGCATGGAAGCGATGCTGCTGCACACCAGCCACGCGCTGAAACTGCTGCAAGCCGAAGAAAGCCGCGAACATCACGTTGCAAAGTTGCAACGGCTGGCAGCGGACCATGCGGACGATCTGCAACAGCTTGCGGCGGCGACCACGGCGGAAGCGAATGCCCGGACCTTGCTGGATCAGGTGCGCTTTGAGATCGGCAAAGACCCGGACGCGGTCAAGATTGCCGAACAGGAAAGCGCCAGGGCCGGGTTGCAGGAAAAAGTGACCGCTCTGCGCGCGGCCCAGCAATCGGTTCGCAAGCAACTGGATGACCGCCATTACCGTTGGGTGAACTGGCTCAAGCACGGCGCGGCCCTGCCGCTCGCAGGCCTGCCGGACGCCCTCGTGGTGGACGACCGGTGGCTGGCTGATTTGCGCTCCGGCCAAGACGCCGAGCGCCTCGCCGCCATGCAAAAGCTGGCCGGGCGGTTCAATGAATTATGGAATTCGGTTCGTGAGCTGGTTCGTCCGCTGGAAGACGAAGTCAAAGCCGCCGGGAACAAATTGGAGCAGTTGGCGGACGATCTCGGCCGGTTGGAGGCCAGACAAATGCCGGGTACCTTTCCGCTGTTTGAAGCCCTGCGCAAGAAACTCGGCAGCCGCGTCGAGCAACTGGGGCGGCTCATCGAGGTCAAGCCGGAGGCGGAGCGCTGGTGGCCGGCCCTCGAACTTTTCCTGGCGCGCAACCGCTGGGTGCTCGTGGTGAATGATGCCGCCGACTACCGCGAAGCGCTGGACAGTCTCCGCAAGACGCCGCCATTGCGGGATGCGGAATCGTTGCTCAATCCCGCCGAGGCGCGTCAATTGCGTGCCAGCACCCGGGAAGATTCTTTGTTCAGCAAGGTTGAAGTCAGCCATCCCGTCGCGCGACTCTATGTCGAACATCTGCTGGGTGACGTGCGGTGCGTGGAATCGGTCGAGGAACTGGAAGCGTGTGACGCCGCCCGCGCGATCACGCCGGAGGGCATTTACAAACAAGCTCCGCTGCGCCGGCGTTTGAAGCCGGCGGGGTCGGTGGAACTGACCTTGGGCCGCCAGGGTCTGGAGCGGATGCGGGCCGCGAAACAGAAAGAGCAGATCGAAACGCGTGCGTTGCACCAAGCCCTATCGCAACGCCTGGCCGATGTTCAGACGTGGCTCGACAACGGACGCAAGGGCGGCCTGGCGGAAGGCACTTTGCCGGAGCGCGCCGCCGAACTGCCGCAATTGCCCGAGCTCGAAGCGAATCTTGGACGCATTCGCGAAACCATCGCCTTGTTGTTGACACCCGAACGCGAGGCACGGCAGAAGCAACATGAGAAATTGGAACAGCAGCACAAGGACGCGCTCTCGCAGATTGCCGTGCTCACCGACCGGAAAAAGAACTTTGAACTGACCACGCGCCCGGAGCGCGAAGCACTGGAGCGGGCGAAGCAGGAGTCCGATGCCGCCCGCCTGGACGTGACCACACACCGCGTGGAATTGAGCCGCCGGTTCCCGGGCATTTTGGCCGCGGAATTGCTGGCGGAGCGCGACCAATTGCGCGCGGAATTCCCCAAATGGATGGATTGCTTCGAGGCGGCACAATTGCGCGCCAAAACCGCCGGGGAACAGGCCATTGAAGCCCGGGGACAGCGGAACGCCGGGCGCGAGCAACTGGCCAACGCCCGCGACGAACACGGCAATTTGCGCCACCCGGAATATCAGCACGACTTCCCGGCCGACGACGAAAGCAACGAACGCTGGTCCAACCGCCTGCGCGACTTGGAACAAATTGAATTGCAAAAATCCCGGGAACTGGCCGCCGACCGCAAACGGGATTGGGAGCGCCGGCTGGAGGAAAGCGTGCTCAACGAATTGAACCGCCGCCTCACGGAAGCGCAGCACACGATTCGCCTGCTGGACCGCTATTTGAGCCAGCCCATCGGCAAGTTCCGTTATCGCCTCAGCCAGAAAAAGGACACGGCGGGCTTCGGCGCGATCTGGCAATTGCTCGGCACCGGATTGGAAATCACCGACCCCCTGCTCGGCGCGGAAGTCGAGCGGGCCAAACTCGAATTGATGGAGGCCGTCAACAGCGCTGACCAGCAGGATTCCCGCGCGCTCCGACTGCTCGATTATCGAAACTACCATCATTACGATTTGGAAATGGTGCCCGCGGACAAGCCCGACGCGCCGCCGATCTCGCTCGGCCGCAGCGGGCGCAACCTGTCCGGCGGCGAGAACCAGGCGCCGTTTTTCATCTCGATGCTCGCCGCGTTTCGCCGCGTCTATGATCGCGGCGACCGCAGTTCCACGCGCTCGCAGCAACTCGGCCTCGTGGTCATGGATGAAGC
>Ga0316217_10005484_pt1 | contig 13133 bp, 13 predicted proteins | sample 1anoAmetaG_FD_203633 | JGI IMG/M metagenome (GOLD analysis project Ga0316217, IMG submission 203633) | Freshwater microbial communities from Trout Bog Lake, Wisconsin, USA - 1anoA | ecosystem: Environmental > Aquatic > Freshwater > Lake > Hypolimnion/Profundal zone | place: USA: Wisconsin...
GACAATCTGCTCCTCGCTGTGTCCCTTCCTTGGCATCTCTGCCTCCTTGGCTGGGCTCCCTCTAGGATGCCCTCCAAGGCCCGAATTTCACATAATCCCTGGTCTGGTTTTCGGGTTTTGGGTCAGTTTTGACCTGGATGAAATCCGATCTTCCCCTATCCTAAGCTTAATTCTTATCGGCTTCACTCAAAGGATGCAACTGGACTCTGATAAGTCGAATTCAAAGAAGACATTTCGGCTTAGGTTCCAGTGACGCCAACCGGGAAGTCGCCCCCCAAGGGTTCTTATCATCTTCAGGTTAGAAACGTGTACCAAGCCACTGAAGGGTTCATGTGCCTGATTCCCCGACTTCAACCTTCTTTCAGAGTCAATCCTAGGCTATCATTAGACCTAGGTTTTGCGGGTTGTGTGTTCTCCCGATTTTTTTGGAGTTGATATGGATTTTTCTGAAGCAGTCTCCAAAGCCGTGATCGACGCAATCGCGGATTTAAATGAGATACTACCTGGTGATGTGAAAATCCAAACAGATCCTGATACGATTTTATTCGGCTCTGGGGCCATTCTTGACTCACTTGGTCTTGTTCAATTGGTTTCTATCATTGAGCAAAGAATCACTGATGATATTGGAGTGGAAATTTCGCTCGCGAATGAACGGGCCATGTCACAAAAACGTAGTCCATTCCGGACAGTTGGTTCAGTGACTGCATACGCCTTAGAATTGGTTGGTGATGCCAAATGATTGACCAAAAGGTTTTGGTGATTTCAGGGAGCAGCAAAGGAATCGGAAGATTTCTTGTCGATCATTATCTATCTAAGGGACTGCTTGTGGCTGGCTGTAGCCGTTCGGAAATGGAGAATCCACCTCTAGGATACACCCATTACTGTTTGGATGTAAGTGATGAAGTTTCGGTCAAGCATATGTTCACAGACCTGCGGCGTAAATTTGGCCGAGTGGACTACCTAATTAACAATGCCGGGGTCGGAGCCATGAACTACAGCCTTACCACTCCTGCACGCCAACTCCTCAATGTTTTAAATACAAACTTTGTTGGGACTTTTCTACTTAGCCGTGAAGCCGCAAAAGTCATGCAATTGAACCGGTTCGGGCGAATTATAAATTTTTCTTCTGTGGCAACTCCGTTAAAGTTAAAGGGTGAATCGGCCTATGGTTCAGCAAAGGCCGCTGTAGTCACTTTCACTCACATACTCGCAAAAGAATTGGCAGATCTAAATATAACTGTGAATGCGGTTGGACCCGGTCCTGTGAAAACGAGCCTCTTGAGAGGTGTTCCGGAGGAAAAAATTCAGGAAATCATAGACCAACAAGCCATTCACCGCTATGGCACATTCGAGGATGTAGCAAATGTAGTGGATTTTTTCCTAAAGGACGAAAGCGGCTTAATCACTAGCCAAGTCATCTACCTGGCAGGGGTATGCTAATCGAGGAAGCCTCAAACCCCATCCATTATCGGATTGCAGTCTTAAAAGACATTGACTCGATTCTCCGAATTCATCTCCTATGTTTCACTCCCGAAACAAATGCGCTAATGCTATTTGGTCCAGGGTTTTTGCGGGCTACATACCGTTGGCTGATAACTTCACCATTAGCTTTTACTCTCGTAGCTGAGCGTAATGGGTTGGTAATTGGCTTTGAATCCGCCACAGATAGGCCGTTCCGTCGATCTCTCTTCTTGAACAATTTGACTCCCCTGGTCATTGCGGTCCTTCATAGGCCCTGGTTGGTTTTCCAAAAGGAGCTATTTTTACGTGCTCTCATAGAATCCCTTCAAAAGAAGGGACCGAGAGATCCTGATTCAACTGTACCGGCACAGCTCGTACTAATGGGTGTCCATCCGGATCACCGAGAGGGATTCGAGGTTGCCAGCGGTCTATTGAAACAGGTTTTAGCCCATGGGCGTTCCCGAGGTTGGAAGCGAGTTATTGCGGGAGCCTATAAGGCCAACATTACTATCCTCTTTCTTTATAAAATACATGGATTCAAAGCCAATCCCTATCGAACTACAAACACCCTTGCTTGTGTGGAATATCGATTAAACTAACAAACCTATATACTATGACCCTTCAAGAAATGCGTTCCCCGTCGAGGAAATAAATGCATATTGAATTCTTACTTGACCGGTTTAATGAAGCTAAAGATTCGCCTGCTATTATCTGGCAGGATACTCCTTACACATATGGCTGGCTCGCCGAGCGAGTCCAGGACTGGATCACTTTCATTGATCAATCGGGAGTTGGCGCCGGACACGTCGTGAGCCTCGAAGCAGATTTCTCCCCCAATTCAATTGCCCTATTCCTAGCACTCATTCATCGTTCCGTAATTCTGGTACCACTTACCCGAACACTCCCCGAATCGAAAAGGGACCTTTTCTATCGAATAGCCTCAGTTCAAGCGTCCCTCCGCTTGGACGAAAACGAAATTGTAGAACTTATATGGCACCCCTATGAGCCGACCCACCAATTCTTGAAAGACCTCCGTGATCTTGCACACGCTGGGCTAATAGTTTTCACTTCCGGTTCCACAGGGCTAAACAAAGCTGCAGTTCATGACTTCGTTCCCTTATTAGATAAATTTATTCCCACAAGAAGCTCACTCCGAACTATTACTTTTTTATTATTTGACCACTTGGGTGGCATCAATACGATGCTTTATATTCTTTCCAATCTTGGGACAATTGTTACTGTTTCCAATCGTCAACCCGACAATATCCTGCGGGCAGTAGAGTTACATCGCGTTGAATTATTGCCTACTTCACCAACATTTTTGAATTTAATGATTATCTCTGAAGCTTATAAAAATCATGATCTTTCATCACTCAAGAAAATTACATATGGCACAGAACCCATGCCCGAATTTACCCTTCGCCGCCTGCAATCGATCTTCCCGAAGGTAGATTTACAGCAGACCTACGGTTTGTCGGAGTTAGGGGTGATGCGATCCAAATCCCGATCTTCAGACTCTCTCTGGGTAAAGATTGGTGGTGAAGGGTTTGAAACTCGCATTGTTGATGGTCTTTTGGAAATCAAAGCACAATCTGCGATGCTTGGATACCTTAACGCCCCCTCACCTTTCACCAAAGATGGGTGGTTCATAACTGGTGACCGAGTTTTGTCGGACGGTGAATATATACGCATTCTGGGCCGACAGTCAGAGATCATCAACGTTGGAGGCGAGAAGGTTTACCCAATGGAAGTTGAGAATGTAATTTTTGAGATGGAAAATGTCCTTGATGTGACAGTCTTCTCACGAGACCACGCGTTCACAGGGAAGGTGGTGTGTGCCCTAGTCAATTTGAAGGAACCTGAGGATGAAAAACGTTTTGCACTCAAAGTTAAAAAGCATTGCTTTCATAAACTTAAACCATTCCAAGTTCCTGTCGATATAACAATCACAAATAATAAACAATACAGCGATCGATACAAGAAGCTCCGTTCGGGCCCGAGGGAGAATTAGGGTTGTTCTTCTACTTCTAAAAGAAAAGATTCTACAATATCACAGAATACATCAGGGCAGGTATTCATCAAGGTATGTCCACCAATGGGTTTGATTATTACATGACGATTATCATGCTCCCGACATTGTTCCAACAAATAACTCTCAAGCTTTGGGTACATAACATCATGCCTGCTCCCTGTGAGCAGGACTGGACAGGTTATTTCTTCTAGACCAGGTCTTGGCCACATAGTGTTATCAAGACTGATCCTTTTGAGCAAATCACTGTCTTGCGCCACAACCTCCTCCCAATCAGGCCCATGTGCTTGACGCCAAAAGGCCACTAGGGCTTCTGAGGGAGTTGCTCTGAAGGCAAGGAGGTTTCTAAGATACCGAGAGCTTAAACTCGGAGAGTATGAGTCCGCCACAATCGCACTTACTCGGTCTGGATTCAAGTGTGCAAGGGAAAGGGCGACTGCGGAACCACTGGATGTTCCCACTATTACCACGCGAGAAAGACATAGCGAGTCCAATAAAGCAGAGGCGCACTGGCAATTGTTCGTCCACCAGTCATCCGGCCAATGTTCCAATCGTTCGGATAGACCTGTCCCTGGGTAATCGAGAACCAACACGCGATGGGAATGGGATAGCCGATTGAGGTGAGAGCCAAAATTACCTGAAGCACTAGTGTTTCCAGGCAAAATCAACAATGGCTTACCGATCCCTTCGTCCAGGAAATGAACGCGTTTACCAGCAAAAACGAAGTATGGCAAGAATCTCCTAATTTATTGTTATTAATGGCGTTGAACCTTTCGTCCACTCCTCATCACTTCTTGGAGGGAGACCTTGTACTTTTCTACGATGACTTGCCTTGAAATTTCATTGCAAACATACTCCCGCCCCTTTGCTCCCAAAATCGCGCATCTACTAGGGGATTGATACAGGTCAAAAATGGCTCGGGCCAAGGATTCAGAATCTATGGCGGGTAAGACAAGTCCAGCCCCAGAGTCTAGAATAACCTCGGCAAGTTCTGAGGGACTGTTCACGCAAGCAATCACAGGAACCGAGCAAGAAAGATAATTCCATGTTTTACTTGGAACGGCACTGGCTTCCGACCCCGGGCGCATGGAAACCACTCCAAGATCACACGAACTATAAACCTCAGGTAGATCGGAAAAGGGTTGAAAGCCAATGAAAGTACAATTACTAAGACCCAGTTTTTCAACGTTTTTCATAGTCGTAACTTTTCTGTTACCATCCCCAACAAATAGAAAATGGATCTCCTCGTGTTTCGCTAGTCGCGCAGCAGCCTCGACAATCACGTCTAGGTTATGAGAGTAACCTAGGTTTCCCGCATAAAGAACAATGAATTTTTCACACAGACCAATCCGTGATAAAAATTTATTGGAACCCCGCGGAATTTTAATCATAAATTCAGTGTCTACCCAATTCGGGATTACCTCTATTGCGATATCACTTTCTAATTTTCGAACATGATCTGCAAATAAATTACATATTGTTATAATTTTATTTGAAAATTTATAATTTAATTTTTCAAATAATTTTAATGTTTTGAACACAACACCTTTTTCATCGATCAATTCAAGAGCCAAGGCCGAGTCTGGAAATAAATCTTGGAGATTGTATATTATTTTAATTTTTTTGAAATATGAAATTAGACCAACAGGTAAGGCAATTAGTGGTGGATTTGAGCCAAGAAATACGGCATCGGTTCGTCGAGAAAACATAATTTTCCACATGACAAAAACCGTAAATGAAAGATACTCTAAAATTTTTAATAGAATCCCCTTTCGACGCAGGAACGGATTCCAACACTTCTCAACATCCGGGCGGAAGTAAGGTTGCACGGGGAAGGGCTCAGAATCTGATGCCCAGCCCCCATTAGTAAGAACGGTCACCTGCATCCCTGATTCAACCAAACCGGAGCAGAGCGACCCATACAGCATCGTACATGCCGAAAACTCCGGCCAATAGTATGGAGTCACAAAAATCAGGCGGTAAGCGCGCAATTCGCTATTTTGGTCTAATTTGTTAGCAGTAACAGTCAATAGACACTTCAATTAAAGACCTGGTTCTCGAGGATCCATTTGTAAGTAAGGCGAATGCCAGCCCGAAGGCTTGTCGTTGCTTGCCAACCGAGAGAATTAATGCGAGAAACATCCAGCAACTTCCGGGGCGTTCCATCGGGCATGCTTGTGTCCCATACAATGCGCCCAGCATAACCAGTTTCCTCCGCGATCATGGATGCCAAGTCACGAATACTCAAGTCCTTGCCAGTACCAACATTCAGGAATTGCTCATCATTATAATTTTTCATGGCAAAGACACAAGCATCGGCTAGGTCGTCCACGAAAAGAAACTCACGTTGAGGCGATCCGGATCCCCACAACACAACCTCCGGCGAGTTGACCTTCCGTGCGGTATGAAATTTTCGGAGCATGGCTGGTAAAACATGTGAGGTTTTGAGATCGAAATTGTCGCCTGGGCCGTACAAATTCGTAGGCATAAGGCTAATAGCGTTAAACCCATGCTGACGATTATATGCTTGACACATTTTCAGTCCTGCAATTTTAGCTATGGCATACCATTCATTCGAGGGCTCCAATGAACTGGTTAGGAGGCATTCTTCCTTCATTGGTTGAGGTGCTAACTTTGGGTAAATACAGGAAGATCCTAGGTCCAAAAGCTTCGTTACGCCGTGGCGATATGCCGCATCAATAACAAGGGCTTGGATTAGAACGTTGTCCCTAATGAAATCTGCAGGAAAGATGCTGTTGGCATGAATGCCACCAACCTTGCCTGCAACGAGGAATACATACTCTGGTTGATTTTGTTCGAAATAGGCATCTAGATCAGCCTGGTTGGTCAAGTCCAACTGATCTCGAGTTGGTGTCAACAAGTTAGTGCAACCCTCTGTTTTTAATCGCCGGATAACAGCAGAGCCAACAAGACCTCGGCCCCCTGTGATCAAAATTCGTGCGTCATTTTCCATAGAGCGCCCCAAAAATTAATAATGAATAGTGATCCTAACCATTTTTCGATAAGATGTTTGTTCCCTATAAGTGAAAAATGGAATCGAACTAGTATATAAACTTTAAACACCCATTCTTGGGGCCTCGGCATGACCTGCATCCCGCAGGACTTGCTCTCGTTGTGCCAGTTTCAAGTCAGAGTCTACCATCATGGCTGCAAGGCCTCTGATGTCAGTGTTAGGTACCCAGCCAAGAACCCCTCGAGCCTTAGATGCATCACCATGCAAAAAGTCAACCTCTGCGGGCCGAAAATACCTGGGATCGATTTCCACATACTTTTGCCAATCCAAATCAAGCCTTCCAAAGGTAAGGCCAAGAAAATCCCGGATGCTGATGCTTTCACCGGTGGCGACAACATAGTCGTCCGGCGTGTCTTGCTGCAACATGAGCCACATTGCCTCAACATAGTCTCCGGCAAAACCCCAATCTCGCTTTGCCTCGAGGTTGCCAAGATATAGTTTTTCCTGCATGCCCATCTTGATACGAGTTGCGGCCCGGGTGATCTTCCGTGTCACAAAGGTCTCGCCTCGGCGGGGACTCTCGTGATTAAACAGAATCCCGTTGCAAGCAAATAATCCGTAACTCTCACGGTGATTGACCACTTGATAATGAGCGAAAACTTTTGCGCAAGCATAGGGACTCCGAGGTTCGAAGCGGGTACCTTCGAATTGTGGAGGCTTAGCACTACCAAACATCTCTGAACTACCTGCTTGGTAAAAGCGAATTTGCTTGCCGCTGTGTTTCATTGAACTACGGATTGCTTCAAGCAACCTAATGACACCAACACCCACAACATCAACGGTATATTCAGGTTGATCGAAACTAACCCGGACATGGCTCTGTGCACCTAAGTTATAGACCTCATCAGGTTGGATCTCATCAAGAATGTTGCAAAGGGCGCCTGCGTCTGAAAGGTCCCCATAGTGAAGGTGAAGATTCGTGTGCTTATGTGGGTCGACGTATAGATGGTCAATACGGTCAGTACTAAAAGTGGAAGAGCGTCGAATAATTCCATGTACTATATACCCCTTAGTGAGTAATAATTCGGAAAGATAGCTGCCATCTTGGCCAGTAATACCAGTTATAAGTGCGACCTTAGACATGCGACACCTCTCAAAAGTAATATTCTACTACATCATTGAATGAAGACTATCCGTGAGTGAGTAACGCGCTTTCCATCCGGCCGATTCTTCGAGAAGGCTTGGGTCCCCTACCAAGAAGGGGATGTCATCCGTTGAATTTGGACTCCCCTCAAACCTAACTGCTCTTTGAAAACCCTTTATTTCTAGAACTGCATTCACCACGTCCTTGATACTTGTAGCCCGGCCAGTACAAACGTTGAAAGTTCGAGAGTCTGGATTTTCTAAGTTTAAGATAGATATGTAGGCCGCAGCGACGTCACGAACGTCAATGAAATCTCGAACGCTATTCCACCCGTTCATTTTTACGACACTCGTATCATCTGCGGACAACAAAGCGAGGCGGCGCAGTAATGACGGCACCACCAACTCGGGCCTTTGTCCCGGACCCAAGTGGTTGAAAGGCCGGGCTACACGAATATCCAGAGAATTCTGAAAATGTGGCACTAATTGCTCGGTTAGATGCTTAGATAGGCCATAGCGCCCTTGCGGCACGATCGCATCGGTTTCTTTGCGCAACGCAACTGATGGAGCATAAACATGACAGCTGCTCACCAGAACCACCTTGGAGTCCCGCAAGTGCTCCAGCAGGTTGAGGGTAATCTCAAGGTTAAACGTAACTGGAGCTGGCGTTGAGAAGTGACTAGGAATGGATGCGCCCGCCAGGTGAATTACCCCATCCCATTCCCTAGGAAGCGAGGCCATTGAAGAGGGATCCTGCAAATCCGCGAGTAGTGTTTCAACTCCAATGGGAAGTTCAAATCCGACTTCCCGATCCAATGCCACCACTTGATCTCCCCGGGCAACCAGCGCTTTAGCAAGGTGACGCCCTACAAACCCTGAAGCCCCAGTGAGGAGAATACGTTGTCCGGTCATAAGGGATGGGCCTCGCCATTCTTTGCAAACCACGTTGGTATGAGGAATGTTGATTGAATTATCATGATCAAATTTACCCTATCACTAAATCGGCATTCAATTCTTCAATTGGCATTATACATAATATAAGTTCTATTTCAAGCCACATCAAAGAATCGCATAAATTCTGAATAACTTAATTTTAAGTGAATTGGTTCCGGTAGGCATCGAGAGTAGATTTTGCCGTAATTCGCCAAGAAAATCGAGAAAGATTCAGCCTGGCAGCATCTTGTAAAAGATTCGCCTCACTTGCATTAATTCTCAGCGAATGCTGAATGGCATCACTAATGGATTCCACCGAAGTTGGGTCAAAATAATAGGCTCCGTTTCCCCCAATTTCCGGGAGTGAGGCCGCGGAGGATGCTGCGACGGGCACACCTGCATATTGCGCTTCCAAGATCGGAAGCCCAAAGCCTTCATACAGGGTGGGCAAAACAAAGAGGGCAGCATGCGATAGTAATGGATAAATATCCTCCGTTGGAACAAACCCAAGGCAATGAACCCGGGCGGACATCGGGTCGATTGTAGGTTGAGAAGGTATTTTCAACCCTTGTGGCAAATGCCCCATTATTACCAAGGAATGGTCATGATTGCTCATTTTCATCTCATAGGCAGCAAGTAACCTTCGTATGTTTTTATGTTGCGCACCGCCTCCAAAAGCGATGATATATTTTTCGGGTAGAGCGTACCTGCACTTCAGGGTTTCCCAATCAACATTGGGAACTGGTTTCTCTAGCCATCCTGGGCCAAGGTGGGTTACCGATATTTTTTCTAATGGAATATTAATATGCTTGTGGATTTGTTGTTTTGAAAATTCTGAAATTGTTAACACATGATCGGATAATTTTGCCGCCAACTCTGAGACCAATGCTAGAACGACCCTTCGAAGCGGAGAAAAACTTTCCGGGACGTCATAGAAATTCGTGTCTGGGATAGTCACAATTTTTTTGCAATGCGTAAATAGTGGTCCTACATATCCTAGGGAGTGCACAAGGTCGATATGGTCTTTCCAAAGGTGAAATGGAAGCACAAATTGTTCATACAAATAACGAGCGATTCTGTTTTTCGCATTAACGGGACAATTAATTACTTTTACTTGAGAACTGACTGGTATTGAAATTTTGCTCGATTCACGATTAAGATACACAATATACGCAATAGAAGTGTCTAATTCAGGAAGGGCCTCTACCAAGCATATTCCATATGTTTCTGTGCCGCCAACTTCGCCGGGAAGCAAATATAGTAAATTAATCCCAATTTTCACACTTTCTCCAGATTAGTTAGAAAATTTATCAGCTTATCAATTAATAAATTTATTGTGATTTATATAGCCATAAATGCTATAATTTTTTATTTCACTAATAAATGAGTAAGTGATGAACCAACTTTTCTAGTAAAAACCATCTCACCACACTTTTCGTTAGGCATGACAATATTATTACCAGCCATGTGTTGCCAATATTGTAGCCCATCAATCCGGCTAAGACAATTACCCGTTACGAGAATGCCGTCAGAACCTTGGTCTAAGTAGATCCCAGGCGCCTGGCTAGGCAGTGCAGAATAGGTGCCATCGATAACGTTGTCTGTCAACATAGTTCCGGGCTGGCTTCCCAAGGTATAAATTCCACCCATGTCGCTTAGGAGGGTGCCTGGTCGGCTGGCAAAACGATTTTTTTCAATATAAGTTAGAATATTTCCACAAACAAGGTTATCTTTGATTAAACTCGGTTCATTATCCCACTCCCACCCCACAGAGATGCCCGTATAAAAAGTGTCATGAATAAAATTATTTGTAACTAGATTGCCACTAGAGTACAACAAGGTAATTCCACAAGCTCCGAAATGGATATTCCCAATATTATGAATTTGATTATTTGTTATGATATTATTTGTCGATATGTCATGGATACCCGGAAGCTTATTATTGTACCCAACTACAATTCCACCTCCACCAAGGTCTTCCATTGAATTATTTCTAAAAACATTTTGATTACAGCCATTATCACACCAAATGGCATGCGACCCCAAATGGGCAAACTCGCATTCAATAAAAGAACAGTGATTTACATACTCCATCTGGATCGTTCCACAAAGGTCGGCATCCGCCTGAAGATTGGCGTAACCAGTTGGTGGCAAGAGCCAATCTGAGCCTATAAAGTTTATCTTTTCGAAAGATAGGTTTGATAAATTATGAATATTAAAAAATTGTTCAGTCAATGGAACGCTGCACTCAGTCTTTAATGGTTCTTCGCCAAGGCGTGGCCTGTAACTAAGTATATTATTTTTATCAATGGCCCATGTCCCAGGTACTTCCAAACCTTCAACCAAGTTCTCAACCCAATACGGTGGATTTGAAATAATATTATATGGTTTCATTTTCCCAGAGAGCACTACCGTTCGCATTGTGGGATCAACTTCTTTTATTGTCATCCTGGATTCTGCCCATGCTTGTACGGTCACTATTTCAGCGCCGATCCAATTCGGGTTAATGTCTTGCCCCTTATAACAAAATTTTGAATTATCCTCCAAGGAGTATTGGCCCTCGACTGTATAATTTCCTACTAATGGCATTTTTGCTTTCGGCAATCGCCTTCCATCAACAAAAAACGAATTAACAAATTTCGGCAATTGCGTTTTCCATATTCCATCGATTTGGTCCCAGTTAGTAATTTTGTGCATCCCCGTAAGCACCGGGTGCTTGGCATTTGGTGCTGGCCTAAAAGTGATATCAGAATATTCTTTCCCCAAATCCCGTTTAGACTCTATAGTATATGTTCCATCAAGATAGACAATTAAAGGGATATTTTTACGTTTTATTCTAGTTACTCGCATCAACACTTGCTCAAATGAGGGAACTTCACTTGCAGGGATCGCAACCGAATCAACAAGTCTTCCTCCTACTCCTAGGCATCCCATCCATAAAAAGCAAAAACCAGTCAAAATCAGTGAATCCAGCCTCCCTAACAAGAACATACCTCTCCTTTCCCTCGTCAAACCAAAATATCCACTGGCTGTTCATCAACCAACCACCAATTCCGATATTGGGGTTTTATTCTATTCGCGCGACGGCTACGGTGACAATGACCTTGATTCGCCTTGGTTTTCTGTTGCAGGCAAAAGGCGTGAATTCGGCGCCTGAAAGAAACGCTTAGTTGATGTTCCCGGTCTTGGGAGTAACGTTCTCCCCAAAATTAGTCCGATTATTCTGTGGAATCCACCTCATTCGATCAGAGTAGTAGCCATGAAGACATGCCCTGTCAGCGAGGAGTAAATTATTCACGCGCTGAAGGAGCATGAGGCAGGGACTAAGATGGAGGACATCTGTCGTCGCGTAGGCGTTTCTGACCAAACCTTCTGCCGATGTAAGGAGAAATTCGGGGGTATGGAGGTCTCAGACACTCGGCGCCTGAAGCATCTGGAGATCGAGCAGGCCAAGCTCCTGCGGATGCTGGGGCAGAGGGGCGTGGATATCCAGGCCCTGAAGTTCCTCCTTCTAATAACTTCTGTGGCCCGCCGACCTCTGGAAGGCCGTTTCGCTGCCGAGACGAGTCTTCCGGGTGAGTGAGCAGCGGGCCTGTGGAATTGTGGACATGCCGAGGTGCAGTTGTCGGTATCGAAGTCGGCGAGATCTTGTCCCTGGGCTTCGCTAATGGCTCCTCGAGTTGGCCGTTAAACCGAAGCGGTTCGGATCTCCAAGACTCTATCTGCCTCTGACGCGGGAGGGATTCATGGTCAACAACAAGCGGGTGGACGGCTCTACAACGAGCAAGGTCTCTTTGTGAGAGAGCACACCAGGATGCGCATGAAGGGAGCCTCGCCTCAGGCGCTGCGGCGTCCCGGGCGGCCCGACTAGCAATCGGCCATGGACTTCGTTTCCGATGCCCTGCCCGAAGGCAGGGCCATCATGACCGTGAACGTGGTGGACGTGTTTACCTGAGAGGGTTGGCATCGAGGTGGACTTCAGCTTGCCGAGCCTGAGGGTGGTGCGGGTTCTGGAGAACCTGATTCGACGACGAGGGATGCCTGAGGTGGTCGTTCGCGACAAAGGGCCGGGGTTCACATCCAGTGCCTTCGACCAATGGCGACACGGACGTGGAATCACGCACCACCTGATAAAGCCCGGGATGCCGATACAGAACGGGACTTGCGAACGATTCAATGGTCGCTCCAAGCGCGAAAACCGAAACGCTAACTGGTTCAGGGTCCTTGCGGAGGCCCGGCAGGTGGCCCGAGGATGGCAAGGGGGCTACAACCACCCTCGACCCCACAAAACCCGCTCAGGGTCCATCCCCCGGCGGGGTTTGCGCGTTACTGGGCTGAGCTCCGACCGCCTCCGGCTCCCACCGACTAGCCCAGCAACACCACCCCAATCAACCCGGATTCCACACAAAGAAAAGGCTAGCCATGGAGGGAACGTTAAGTATTCCGCGTTTATGGCCCTATTATCCCCTGAACCGCCCGGTATTTCTTGGACAGATGGTTGAGTGTATTCACGCGGCGGCTCCGGTGCCAAGGAGGTCCTGACGGACCAGTGCGGGAGGCCGGTGGTTGTGGCGTTCGATGAGCCACTGGTGG
>Ga0316217_10005485_pt1 | contig 13132 bp, 11 predicted proteins | sample 1anoAmetaG_FD_203633 | JGI IMG/M metagenome (GOLD analysis project Ga0316217, IMG submission 203633) | Freshwater microbial communities from Trout Bog Lake, Wisconsin, USA - 1anoA | ecosystem: Environmental > Aquatic > Freshwater > Lake > Hypolimnion/Profundal zone | place: USA: Wisconsin...
TGGACAAGACCCGATGTTGTTTCATGCTTCCATCGAGGATAATTTACGCTGGATCAGGCCTGATACGACGAATGAGGCGATTGAGAAGGCTTTGCATTTGGCTTCAGCCGATTTTGTTTATCGCTTACCGGATGGCTTAAAAACCATTGTGGGGGATTCGGGCAGCAGGCTTTCAGGGGGCGAGCGGCAACGGATTGCCTTGGCGCGGGCGCTTTTGGGTGAGCCGCGCTTGCTAGTGCTTGATGAAGCAACAAGCGCGCTCGATGGGGCAACAGAAGCCTCTGTTGTTGAAACAATTGCCAAGTTAAAGGGTAGCATGACGATTGTTTCCATCACGCATCGGCCTGCTTTGGTTGCCGTTGCGGATCGGATTATCGAGGTGCAAAACGGGGCCGTCTTTTCAGGCCCTAAGGCTGAAGTGATGAAGAAAGTAATGTGATGTCAAAAGCGACTATACCGTTTATTGATCTTGGGGCGCAACGCGCGCGCATTGGTGCAGCAATCGATGCAGGTCTGCTACGCGTGGCGCAGCACGGGCAATATATTTTAGGGCCAGAAATAAAAACGCTTGAAGCTGATCTTGCAGGCTTTTGTGGGGCCAAAGAATGTATTTCGGTTTCAAACGGAACGGTGGCTTTGGCGATGCCGTTGATGGCAAAAAATATTCGTCCCGGTGATGCTGTTTTTTGCCCGAGCTTTACCTTTGCTGCAACCGCTGAAGTGGTGGCATGGCTAGGCGCGACGCCTGTGTTTGTGGATGTGTTGCCAGATACGTTCAATCTCGATCCAGCAAGTCTTGAACAAGCCATTGATAAAGCCAAAGTCGATGGACTTAAACCGCGTTGCGTCATCTCGGTTGATCTGTTTGGTCAGCCTGCCGATTATGATGCGATTGAGTCGATCATTGCCGCCCATGGTCTTTGGCTCATGAGCGATGCGGCACAAAGCTTTGGGGGTGCGTTTAAAAACCGTAAAGTAGGCACGATTGGGCATGTGACGGCGACGAGCTTTTTTCCGTCAAAACCCTTGGGGTGCTATGGCGATGGCGGCGCAATTTTTACCGATGATCCAGAGATGGCAAGCATATTACGTTCGCTGCGTGTGCATGGGCAGGGAAGCGATAAATATGATAATGTGCGGATTGGATTAAATGGTCGGCTTGATACGATGCAAGCGGCTGTGCTGATCGAGAAATTAAAAATATTGGGTGACGAAGTTATCGCGCGTGATGCGGTAGCAAAGCGTTACTCGGAGCATTTAAGAGATGTTGTGCCGACGCCGCATATTCTACCGGATTTGGTTTCTGCTTGGGCGCAATATACGGTGTTGGTGCCAAGCGCTGCGCGCCCTTCTATCATTGCGACGATGAAAGAAGATGGTATTCCAACGATGGTCTATTATCCAAAGCCTTTGCATTTACAAACGGCCTATCGGCATTTTCCACTCGCGGGTAATGGCTTACCGGTGAGCGAGCGTTTGGCTCAGGAAGTGTTGAGTTTGCCGATGCATCCCTATTTGGACCACGCAACGCAAGACCGCGTGGTGGAGAGCTTCACCAAAGCCATGCGGGCTTACGCATGAGACTGGTGCTCTTAACGCTTTGGCGAATTTTTGCGACGCTGTGCGCATTCGTGGTTATTGCCGTTGTTGTGATTGCATTTAATCTTGAGACGATTTTGATGGTGGATAGGCCTTTGACAAAGGCAGACCATGCGGTTGTTTTAGATGGCAATAATGCGCGATTGCTCCGAGCAAAGGAATTGCTCGATCAAGGCCTTGTTGACGATATCTGGATCAGCAATGGTGAACCCGCGCATTCTGACGAGATTGAGCGGATTGTTGAATCGCTAGGCTATCATGCGCCGGATCGCACCGAGATCAAGCGGCAGATTTTGATTAGCCTTGGTGTGCCAGCCGATAGGATTATTTTTTTTGGCAATGGAAGCTTAACGACGCGCGATGAGGCCAAGGCTTTGCGTGAAAAAGTAGGTGATCAAGCCCTACATTTTATTGTGGTGACGACGAATTATCATTCACGTCGGGCGCAAGCGATTTTTCAAGCGGCATTGCCTCAATCCTCTGTTCAGGTAACATGCCAGCAGGGCTGTGTTGCACCTGCGCATTGGTGGAAAGACCCAGCCATTGCAGCGCAATTCGTGCTGGAGTTTGTTAAGCAGATTTATTTTCGATTGGGTATTGCAGGACTCGCGTAAAAGACAGCATCAAACGCGTGGGCCATTTTTTCTTTTGTGTAAATTTCTTCGATGCGCTTGCGGTTGGCTAGGCCTAGTGCTTCGCGTTCATGAGGTGGTAGAGCGAGCAAGGCAGTCATTCGCGCAGGCATTGTATCTGCTGTCGCGATAAAGCGATCATCGTTTAGCACGATGCGGCAATCGCCCACATCGGTAGCAATCGCAGGTAAACCAACCGCCATCGCCTCGGCCAAGACATTGGGGAAGGATTCGGATCGCGATGGCATGACGAATAGATCGAAAGCGTTGATGAGATCTGGAATAGCCTGGCGAGGACCTAAGAGATGGATATGATTTTTTGGGAAATGGTTTTTTTGTAAAAGGGCTTTTATTGTCGGATTATCGGGCGTTACATCGCGTCCTGCAATTACAAGATGCAGTTTTTCGAATTGCGCCGAAGGAAGGGTTTGATAGAGCGTTTCAAAAGCGGCGAATAAATCGGGATAGCCTTTTTCAGGCACGTTTCGACCAATCGCACCGATAGCAATGACGGTATCGTTGAGTTGAAGCTCAGCACGAATTTTGGCGCGGGCGGAAGCATTGGGGGCATATTGGTTTGTATCAACCGCGTTGGGAATAAAGGTCCATGTTTCCTTTGATGTTTTAAACCCAATCGCTGCATGTGCTTTGCGTGAGGCTTCAGAATTTGAAATGATGTGTATGCGTTGAAAATGCGACACCCATGCAAGCGCGCGTTGGGCTAACCAGCGGGCGGGTTTATCGCTAAACCGAACGAAAGGCAGGCTGCGAATATGCCAGATCAGGCGTGGGTTAGAGGATAAAAAAGGGCGCAAAACTGTGGCGATGAGGCTTGGATAATAAAGCCAAGCGGAGAGAATATCAGGTTGCTGGCTTCGTATTATCTTAATAAGGCTTGGCAGTGCCTTCAGCAGACTTTTTAGTCCAGTGATGTTTAAAGTGTGCACGGGAACGCCGAGTTTGATGATCTCGGCACCAACCGATGGGCCGGGCTTGATTGCTTTCAAGGTTAAAACGGAGTGAGGGTGTGCGGCGGTTTGGGTTTCTCTTAAATAACGCAAAAGCGTCACCTCAGCACCGCCAAAGTCGGAAAGGTCAATCACGAGATGAAGGGTTTTGGTTTTGTTCATCAGTAATTCAGGCTCGGCGGGCGAAAGGGGTTAAGCGATAAAAAGTATCGTTGCGAAGCCATAAACTGGGATGTCGCATCTGTTAACCCCTTTTGATCGACGGAATGATATGACGACATGCCGACCCGATATGTAATCCGCTTTGATGATATCACCCCCGGCATGGCTTGGCGCAAGTTTAAGCCATTCGAAATGGTATCGGATGAGCTTTCGATTCCCTATTTGATCGGTGTCGTACCGCAGTGTCAGGACCCCTCGCTTTCGGTTGAATCGGAGCGCGTTGATTTTTGGCCATGGTTGCGCGAATGCGCGATGAAGGGGTGGACCATCGCGCAGCACGGTTATACGCATATTTACGCAACGACGGAACGGGGTTTGCTTGGTATTGGTCGCAAATCCGAATTTGCCGGGCTTGTGTATGAAGAGCAATTCAACAGGCTTGCGGCAGGTAAAGCGATCATGATGCGCGAAGGTGTTTGGCACGGCGTCTTTATGGCCCCTTCGCATTCGTTTGATTCAAACACAGTGAGGGCGTTAAAAGCATTGGATTTTAAAGCGATTACCGATGGCTATGGGTTTTATGCTTATGATGTGGATGGGCTTATTGCTCTGCCGCAGCTTTTAGCACGTCCGCTTGGGCTTGGGCTTGGCGTTGAAACGATTTGCCTGCATGTCAATACGATGAGCGATAAATCCATCGCGCAGATGATTGAATTTATAAAAGCACAACGTTCATCTCTTATTGGTTTTGGTGAAGCGATTTCGATTGAAGCTCCATTTAAATGGGTTGACGGGTTTTCGAGGGGAATGAGTCACATGGCTTTGCGCGCCTACCGCTTGGCAAAGGGATAGGCCGATGTGTGGATTGGCGGGATTTTTAGATCGCGATAGTGGCCGTTCCGGCGAAGATATTTTGCATCATATGGCACAGCGCATCGCGCATCGCGGGCCGGATGATGAAGGCGTGTGGCTTGATGCTGAAACGGGCATTGGCTTTTGTCATCGCAGGCTTTCGATTGTTGATTTATCGGCTGCGGGGCATCAACCCATGCGCTCGCCGCGTGGGCGTTATCATTTCGTTTGGAATGGCGAAATTTATAATCATTTGGCGTTGCGCCGGGTCTTGGAATCGGAAGGCGAGGCTCCCGTTTGGCGCGGCCATTCGGATACGGAAACATTGCTCGCCTGTTTTGAAAATTGGGGCGTGATTGAAACCTTAAAACAAACCGTCGGTATGTTCTCGATGGCGTTATGGGATATCAAGGAGCAAACGCTGACCTTGGCGCGCGACAGGATGGGGGAGAAGCCGCTTTATTATGGTTGGTCAAAAGATGTATTTTTATTTGGCTCGGAGCTTAAGGCTTTAAAAGCGCATCCGAAGTTTGACGCGGAACTTGATCGCGACGCGTTGGGGGATGTCTTGCGGCGGCACTATATTACGGGCTCTCAATCGATTTATCGCGGTATTTCAAAAGTGCCGCCGGGCTGTGTTTTAACGGTCTCCTTGAAGGAGCGTGAACCATCCATTGCATCTTATTGGTCAGTGGCTGATGCAGCATTGCTTGGGAAAGACATTCCCTTCCGTGGCAAGGATGAGGATGCGGTACATGCACTCGAAGGTTTGCTTTCCGATTCTATTGCATTGCAAATGGTGGCTGATGTTCCAGTGGGTGCTTTTTTATCGGGTGGTATCGATAGTTCACTCATCGTCGCTTTGATGCAAAGCCACGCCTCACGACCTATTCGGACCTTTACGATTGGCTTTGAGGAAGAGGCGTTTAACGAAGCGCCTTATGCCGCAGAAGTAGCGCGACATCTTGGAACCGATCATACGGAAGTGCGCATTTCGCCGCGCGATGCGTTAGATGTGATCCCGCTTTTACCGCAGCTTTATGATGAGCCGATGGCGGATATTTCGCAGGTGCCGACTTATCTTGTTTCAAAGCTGGCGCGAGCCGATGTTACGGTATCTTTGTCAGGTGATGCGGGGGATGAATTATTTGGCGGGTACAATACCTATGGCTTGGCCGAGCGTTTTTTTCGGTTAAACAAGGCTCTGCCTTTGCCGTTTAGACAGATATTAGGCTTGGGGGGTGATTTAGCTGCTCCCCTTGCGGGTGCGTTTGGACATAGCAAACTGGCGCGACAGATGCGGTTGGTGACATCGGTGGTGGGGGCGGCTGATGCACGAGAGACAACAGAGCGTTTATTGGGGCATTGGTCCGGGCGGGCGGTGCCTGTTTTAGGTTTGTTGCCTAAGACACAAAGAACGCATGATGCGTTTGATGGCATGGCGTTGAGTGATCTTGAGCGCATGATGGCGCGCGATATGGTGGGTTATCTGCCCGATGATATTTTGGTGAAGGTGGACCGCGCCTCGATGGCGGTATCGCTTGAATCCCGCGTGCCGATGCTTGATCATCGGATTGTTGAATTTGCGCTTTCGCTTCCAATGCCTATGCGGCGTCGTGAAGGTGTTGGCAAATGGATATTACGCGAGGTGCTCTATCGCCATGTGCCGAAGGCGATGGTGGAGCGGCCTAAAAAAGGATTTGGCGTGCCCTTAGCGCAATGGCTGCGGGGTCCATTGCGGGAATGGGCGGAGGATTTACTCGATCCGAAGGCGCTTAAGCAGGATGGCTTGTTTGACGTGGCACCTATTGTGCAAGCTTGGCAGCAGCATTCGGCGGGTCGGGTTGATCGCCACAATGATCTGTGGCCGGTGCTTGTTGCAACGCAGTGGTTGCGGGCGGGTTAAGCCTTAAAATTATCCTCATTGCTTCGCTCGCGCTCGCAATGAGGGATTTGAACTTTTTACGCGTTTCCCCGCCACTGCCTGAACCATCCGATGAATTTGCCCACGCCGATATCCAAGGGTGTTGAAGGTTTGAAATCAACCGCTTCCATCAGCGCGTCGACATCGGCGTAGGTTTCGGGTACGTCGCCGATTTCGATGGGGGCCAAGATCTTTTTCGCCTCGATGCCCAGCGCCTTTTCCATCGTGGTGACGAGGTCCATCAATTCGACAGGGCTGTTATTGCCGATATTATAGATGCGCCAAGGGGCTTTGCTGGTGCCGGGATCGGGTTTGGCGCCGTCCCAATCGGGGTTGGGCTCGGCGGTTTTGGGGACGAGACGCGTTATCGACTCCACGATATCATCAACATAGGTGAAATCGCGACGCATTTTGCCGTGATTGAAGAGTGTGATCGGCTCGCCTTTTAAAATCGCATCGGCAAACAGCCACATCGCCATATCGGGGCGGCCCCATGGGCCATAGACGGTGAAGAAACGTAAACCCGTCGAAGGTAAGCCAAACATATGCGCGTAGGAATGCGCCATCAGCTCATTGGCTTTTTTCGTCGCAGCATAAAGCGATAAAGGATGATCAACATTGTCATGCACGGAAAAGGGCATCGCGGTATTTGCGCCATAGACCGAGGAGGAGGAAGCATAGACCAGATGTTGAATGGCATTATGACGGCAGGCTTCGAGAATGTTTAAAAAACCTGTGAGGTTAGCATCGCCATAGGCTTTGGGATTTTTGAGCGAATAGCGCACGCCCGCTTGGGCTGCGAGATTAACCACATGCGTGAATTGCCCTGTTTTGAACGCGGCATCTACCGTATCAGAATCGGCTAGATCGCCTTCAACAAAAGTAAAGCCTGGCTCTTTGGCCAGTTCTGCAAGCCGCGCGTGTTTGAGCGCTACGTCATAATAGGGGTTGAGATTATCAAACCCTGTGACGATATGGCCCTCCGCCAGTAAACGACGAGACACGTGAAAGCCGATAAAGCCTGCGGCACCGGTAACAAGGATTTTTAACTGAGACATGACGGCCTTATAGGCGAAGAGGTCCTGTTTGCCAAAGCGAAATTGTGTCTAACAGGCCTTGCCAAAACGGGGGATGAACCGTCAAGTCGGGTAAGGGTAAAAATCGATGACGGGAAACAGGAATGGCGCATATTGCGGTAATCGGGGGCGGGATTATCGGTCGCTCATGGGCTCTTGTTTTTGCGCGGGCGGGTCTTTCGGTGCGAGTTTTATCGCGGCGGAAGGGGGCAGACGCGGCTATTCTTCAAGACATTCAAGGCGCGGCTGAGCGCGCTGAGGCGATCAGGCCCGATGTTTCGGTTGAGTCTCTTCTCGACCGGATCAGTATTCATTGGGATTTAGCCGAAGCCGTTACCGATTCAGGCTTTGTGATGGAGGCGGTTGAAGAAGACCTCGCCATCAAATCCGCTCTCTTCCGCGATCTTGATCATTATGTGCCGCTGGACGCGGTGCTGGCGAGTTCAACCTCAAGCTTTGGCATCTCTCGCTTTGCGGGCGAGGTTTTGGGACGGCATCGCTGTATCGTGGCCCATCCCGCCGCACCGCCGCATTTGATCCCCGTGGTTGAAATTGTGCCTGCGCCTTTCACCTCGCTTGAAACGGTGGAGAGCGTGTATGAATTGATGCAGGCGATTGGGCAGGCACCCGTATTGGTGAAACGCGAGCAACCGGGCTTTGTGATGAATCGGTTGCAGGGCGCATTGCTCACCGAAATGTTCCGGGTGATTGAGGATGGGCTGATGTCGCCGGAAGATGTTGATCTGTTGATCAGCGATGGATTTGGGCTGCGCTGGGCGTTTTTAGGGCCGCTTGAAGGGATTGATTTGAACGCGCCCGGCGGTATTGCAGATTATTTGAAACGCTATGGCTTTATGTTTGATGATTTGGCGAAAGAAAGAGGGGGCGCATCGCCCGTCGTGACGCAAAAAGTGGTGGGGATGCTGCACGACGCGATGCGGGCGGCTTTGCCCCTCTCCGACCTGCCGCGCAAGCTCGGCTGGCGGGACGAGCGAATGGCGGCGTTGCGCGCGATGAAGAAAGCCGCACCCTTTCTTGATGAAGCATAATTGGGGGTAAGCTTTGTGATCCCGCTCATCGGCGAGTGCGTGGCTGATGGCGCCGCCATGAGGCTTGCGTCGTCATTCGCATCTAGCTCTGCATCTTGATGCGAAACGCACGCGGTGTTGCGTGGAAGCGATTTTCAAAGGCCGCATAAAAGGCCGATAGCGAGCCAAAGCCCGTTTCAAACGCGATGCTGGCGATGGGCTGATCGGTTGAAATAAGCAGCGATTGCGCCATATCCAAACGATGGCGGTGCAGCGCTTGATGGATCGTGAGGCCGACAAAGTGTCGAAACAGCGTCATCGCGTAATTGGGATGGAGTTTGGCCGCGCGGGCGACATCGTTGACGCTTACATTTTTGGCAGCATTTTCGCTGATGAAACGGATCATCGCTTGCGCTTTCATCGCGCGCTTTGCATCGAAGCGGTTGTTTGGCTCCATAGGCAAAGCGAGGGCGCGTAGATCGCGCCAGCCTTCATGCGCGAGGCGGCGTAAGCGAGCGATACATTCGTCGTGAACGATCCTGTGTAATTTTGTATCGCTCGTCCTTAAATCCTCCCGCCAGCGCATGAACATCGCTTGATCCCATGCAGTGACGTGGGTCGCTGAGATCATGCCGCCGCGTAAAATGGCGCGCCGAATGTCATCAAGACCCGCCCATTCGAGAAAAGGGGTAAAGGGGGCGTAAAGGCACACGAAACGCGTAGGCTCCATAACCTCGCAGACCTGATGTGGCATCATGCCCCAAAACAGGATCAATTCGCCTTTCTTGGCCTTTATGATCTGCCCATCAAAGTGATAGGTGATTTCGCCTTCGATAATGAGGTTGATCTCGATCTGGCTGTGCATATGCGGCGCGCGCATCCGCATGACCTCAAGCCGTTCGCCGGCACAGAATTGGTGATCGCCGAACACGACCAGCGGGTACCCCGAGCCTGCTTCGGGGTCGGCTGGGTGGCTTTCGTCTTCTTGGTGCATTTTGGCGTGGTGCAGGGCCATGATGCGGTTTTTCCTCTTGCGTGTTTTTTTGTTTATGAATCAAGGCTTAAGCGGTTCATCTGCCAAAATCTTATGAATCCGAATTTTTTTCTTAAAAAACAGGTAGAAGTTTAATCCTACATCCCGCAACGTCAAGCCTAGAGGTGGGGCGTATGGATGAGATACGACACCCGCTGCAATCGCCCGTATCAATGCGGGCTTAATGGGAGGTGTTTCATGCGTATGAAAACGGCATTACTCGGCTTTGCACTCAGCTTAAGCGTTTCGACGCTCGCTTTGGCGGGCCAAATCACCATCAATACCGACGCGTCCGATCCGGCGCCCAAAAAGGCGTTTGAAGAAATCGTGGCCGATTTTCAGAAGGCCAATCCGGATGTGACGGTGAAAATTAACACCTTCGATCATGAAGGGTATAAAGGCGCGATCCGTAATTTTTTGACCGCTGACGCACCCGATGTCGTCAACTGGTATGCGGGCAACCGTATGGCTCCCTTCGTCAAAGCCGGATTGTTTGACGATGTATCCGATGTCTGGGCCAAGAATGGGCTGGATGACACGTTAAAATCAGCCGCATCCTCGATGACGATTGACGGTAAGAAATGGGGTGTGCCTTACACCTATTATCAATGGGGTATTTATTACCGCAAAGATATTTTTGCCGCCAACGGCATTACGCCGCCCAAGACATGGGACGAGTTGATCGCGGCTTCTGCGAAGCTTAAAGCGGCAGGCGTCACGCCCTTTGCGATTGGCACCAAGGCGTTGTGGCCAACGGGCGGATGGTTTGATTATCTCGATCTGCGTGTGAATGGTTATGAGTTTCATATGGACCTCACTTCGGGCAAAATTCCCTATACCGATCCGCGCGTGAAAGCCGTGTTTGATAAATGGGCGGAGCTTGTGAAGCCCGGCTATTTCCTTGAAAACCACGCGGCGATTGACTGGCAGGACGCGGTTCCCGCCTTCGTGCAAGGCAAAGCGGCGATGTATCTCATGGGTAATTTCGCGGTGGCGACGTTCAAGCAAGGCGGGTTGAAAGAGGAGCAAATCGGCTTCTTGCAATTCCCGACGATTACGGCTGGATTGCCTGCGGCCGAAGATGCGCCGACCGATACGGTGCATATCCCAGCGAAAGCGAAGAACAAGGAAGATGCGCGCAAATTCCTGGCGTTTATTGCTTCTCCTGCGGCGCAATCGAAAATGAATGCAACGCTCGGTCAATTGCCGGTCAATAACAAGGCCGATAAGCCATCCGATGTGTTCCTCGATCAGGGCTTTGCGCTGCTCTCGAAGGCGTATGGTTTGGCGCAATTCTATGATCGTGATGCGCCTGCCGAAATGGCCAAAGCGGGTATGGAAGGCTTCCAGGAATTTATGGTGAAGCCGGATAGTGAAGCCGCGATTTTGGACCGTTTGGAAAAGACCCGCGCCAAAGTCTATAAGTAAGCTGCGATAGCGGAGGCCGGAAAAATGGCCTCCGCTTTTTTTGAGCGTATTAAGGGGAGGACTTCTGTCATGTCGGCATCATCCTCCATCATGGGAGGTGGGACGCGGTTGTTTCGCCAACGCGCGCTGGCCCCGTGGCTCTTTCTCGCGCCCGGTCTGTTGTTTTTTCTGATCTATGTGCTCATCCCGATTGTCCGCTCGATCTGGATCGGTTTTTTCGATTGGGACGGTTTGGGCGAGATGAAGTGGATTGGCTTATCCAATTACATCGAACTGATGGGCGATGAATCTTTTTATACATCGCTCAAAAATAATGTGGCTTGGCTGTTGCTGTATATGCTTTCGATCCCGGCGGGCTTGGCGATTGCGCTCTTCTTAAATCAAACCATCCCCGGTATTCGCATCTATAAATCGCTTTTCTTCTTTCCCTTTGTGATTTCGCAAGTTGTGGTGGGATTGATTTTCTCGTGGTTTTACGCGCCGGGTTTTGGGCTTTTGCCGGCGCTGATTAAATCACTCACAGGTGCCAATATCGCTATTCTCGCCGATGCGCGTTATGCGACTTATGGCGTTATCGCAGCAGGGCTTTGGCCGCAGATTGCCTATTGCATGATCCTCTATTTGACGGGGTTGAATGCGATCAATCCCGAGCAGATTGAAGCGGGCCGCATGGATGGTGCGAAGGGGCTTAAAATGCTCTGGCATATTGTTATTCCGCAATTGGGGCCTGCGACGTTTATTGCGGTGGTGGTCACCGTTATCGGTTCGTTACGCTCGTTTGATCTGGTCTCGATTATGACGAGTGGCGGGCCTTATGGCTCGACGCGGGTGCTCTCTTATTTTATGTATGAGCAGGCATTGTCTGAATATGGCTATCGTATGGGCTATGGCGCGGCGATTGCGGTGGTGTTGTTTGCGATTATGATGGTGTTCATCTCGCTCTTCATCGTACGGATGCTCTCCGAGCAGAGGAGAGGCTGATGTTTCCCAAACCGATTGAACGCTCTGCACCTTGGGTCGGTGTTGTTTATAAGCTTCTTGTGCCGATTGTGCTTTTCTTCTGGCTGTTGCCCTTGATCGGTGTGGCGCTCACCTCCATTCGGCCTGCGGGTGATTTGGCGGCGGGGAATTATTTTGGCATTCCGTCGGGCTTTGCGGGTGTTGAAAATTATACCGCCGTGTTCCGCGATAGCCCGATTGGACATTATATTCTCAACTCTTTTATCGTGACGGTGCCGACGGTGATAGGTGCTGTTTCTTTATCGTGCCTTACCGGATTTGCGCTGGCGATTTATCGCTTTCGCGCCAATATGGTGGTGTTTTTTATGTTTGTTGCGGGCAATTTCGTGCCGTTTCAAATTTTGATGGTACCCGTGCGCGATTTTACGTTGCAGTTGGGGCTTTATGATACGGTGCTGGGACTCATTTTATTTCATACCGCGTTTCAAACCGGGTTTTGCACTTTATTTATGCGGAATTTTATCGCCGCATTGCCGTTTGCATTGATTGAATCGGCGCGGGTTGAAGGCGTGTCGGAATGGAAGATTTTTCGCTATATTATTTTGCCCTTGATGCGGCCTGCGATTGCAGCGCTTGCGGTGTTGATTTTCACCTTTGTGTGGAATGATTATTTCTGGGCGACCGTGCTGGTGCAGGGCGAACATGCGATGCCAGTGACGGCGGGGCTTTATTCACTCAATGGCCAATGGGTTGCGGCGTGGCATCTCGTTTCTGCGGGATCGATTGTGGCCGCATTGCCACCGGTTGCGATGTTTTTTCTGATGCAACGCCATTTCATCGCGGGGCTTACTTTGGGAGCAACCAAAGGATGACGGGAACGCTGTCTTATTCGACCCGTCACGGGTCTTTGCATCTCTCGCTTCCGGACAGCGGAATGCCAGAAATTTTGGCGTGGGCGCATAGTCAATTACACGCGACAAAAACTGCCGAACGCGCGAGCCGCATCAACGGTATGGATAATCCACCGCCAAGCGCGGTGCTGCTGCCGACAGGCGGCGCGGGGTTTTTTGGCTGGCCCGCGATCCAGGGGCATCGTGAGGGTAAGGATTTCACGATTCTGTTTTCGGATTGGAAGCATACACAAGATGAGAGCGGACTCGTTCTTACCGCGACAGACGAACCATCGCGGCTTGCGATTACCCTTCGCATCGCGATTCATGCCGGCAATGTGCTCACCCTATCGACGGTGCTGACCAATGTGGGTGATCGTGCTTACACGCTAGATCGTTGCATGGCGGGCAGCATGGTTTTGCCCGCGGGTGAAGCAAAGCTCACCAAATTTTCCGGCATGTGGGGCCGTGAATTTCATTGGCATGAAACGCCCTGTCCTGAGGGACTATGGCTGCAAGAAAGTCGCCGTGGCCGCACCTCGCATGACCGTTATCCGTCGCTGATGATGAGCCAAGGCGA
>Ga0316217_10005487_pt1 | contig 13128 bp, 2 predicted proteins | sample 1anoAmetaG_FD_203633 | JGI IMG/M metagenome (GOLD analysis project Ga0316217, IMG submission 203633) | Freshwater microbial communities from Trout Bog Lake, Wisconsin, USA - 1anoA | ecosystem: Environmental > Aquatic > Freshwater > Lake > Hypolimnion/Profundal zone | place: USA: Wisconsin...
AGACTACTCCAAGCTTCCCGCAAAACTTCCTTATTTTGGTCATTATCTTGAGCTTGCTTGATGAAGTTGTAATAATATTGGTAGTTGTTATGAAGACCGAGTAGATTGACTGTCTTGAAATTGCCTTTTTGGATGAGTTTTTGCAGCTCAGAGAAAAGCAGCTCGTAAACTGGAACAGTAGTTGATTCGGAGGTGAAGTTGCAATCAAAATTTTGCAAGAATTTAGCAGACTACGGTAAAACTGCTAATAATGTGGGTAGAATCTTTTGACAATAAGAGTCGATGGTATCTGAAACAATTTTCTTTGCGATCTCAGCATTGATTTTGACTCCTTTGGCTATGTAGTCTTCAAGCAACTAGCTAATGCGATCAGCCCTAGCAGTAAAGAAATCGTATTGGTGAAGGCCATTGTAGTAATTATTCGAACTGCCTCGGTTATTAGCAGCAACTAAATAGCCAGATTTGGGATCAATTGTTGTAAGCCTGTCCTACAAAGGGATGAACCCTTGCCAATCGTTTTCTGTGGAAGTACCATCTTTGATATAGTTAGCCATATATGGATCATTGCGGATAGGGTACCATCCAAACCTTTGATTTAAGATATGGCCATCAGCAGTGATAAACCCTAGATTGATGTTGAAGAGTCTAGTTCCTTGAATAACTTATTTGAGTGATTAAAAGTCTTCAACTTAAGGGAAGTAGGAGGTTGCTAAAGCAGACTCATAATCGTTATTGGCGCCAGTCCACTGCCACGAAACGTCATCTGGTATTTGGAAACTGCTTGAGTCATAGAAGTAATTCTTGATTATTGGTCCCCTATGCGTTTTCCTGATAATGTATTCAATTTATTTAACCCCATTATTAGTCTTTACTGTTATCAGCTATTTCCTTATCTTTAATTACCGCCATTCTCCGTCTACCAGGTACTTGTCACCTTAAATCTTCTCCTTAAAGTAATCGATGTTGTCGGAATAAATCAAGGTTACTCCTGTTGCGAAGTATTTGAATTTGCCAACAAAAGTTATAGATCCTGGAGGGGCAAAACCATTGAAGCAAAACTGTTTATTATCCTTCCAGTAGCATGCTTAGAGCTGATAAAAACTAGCAGGGATGGAATTAGTGAGATGTGGATCCCATGTCAAAATAGGCTGACCTGACTAAGTGTAGTTTCCTGATATCATCCAAATGTTACTACCCTCCATTGGCTTCAGAAGATCGAGATTCTCAGTTTATTCTAAATTCTCAATCAGCTTAGGTTCAACTGTGACTGCAGCTCTCTACCTACTTTTAATGTTAGATGTTTTAAGCCTTTCAGGAATATCTTCGTCTTGGACAACAACTTATGACTCAAAAGCCCAATACTCCTAGGTAGAGGGGTATATCTGATCAATCTATTCCTTAGTATAGTTAACAAGCAGTGAGCTTCTATAGATCTAGTCGAAAGCACCCGTGGCCTGACTGTATTCAAAGAGCTTTTCGTATTGGAAAATGTTAGCTATCGTCCAGTTTTACCAAGGTACCCCAGCTAGATGAAAATCTATTGGAAGAACGTCAGTCGACATGTGTTCGTTTATGCCATCTGCCAAAGCTTGTAGCAACTGATATTCTGAAGCGTTTTATCTCTTCAGACTTTATGCCATCCTATTTCCCCAATCTCCGATTCCCATATCTCTCATAAACTTATCTGTCGATAGCTTGGATTCTCCCAAAAACTCGGAGAGCCGGCCTTGAGCCACAAATCTCTTCATTGACATCTGGAAAGACCTGTCTTCTGCGACCACCCATCCATACGCATAAAGAAAGGCTCTGCGCGATGGAGCCGAGATGAAAGGAATACTAAACTAATTCCGAGTGATGTTGATTACCTATCCTTGGTATTCTAGTCTGGAAGCGAATTTGGGAGCGTAAAGAGCGTAGAGTAGCCCAATAGCCACAAGCAATAGCAAAGCAATCACCTTGACCAAGGTAACAAGATTCACCATCTTAGCTGTTAATTTAATAGGATCGAATAAAAATAGCCTCTCTTTTTTAATCAATCCATCATTTTTACTCTATTGGCCCAGCTGGTATTACGAGAATGAAGAATGGAGCAGAGGACTTTTGGTTTTAATTATTTGCTTTTGAGCCAGTTTCGTCAATCTGGTCAGTTTAGTCCTAGGCACTAACTTTGACAGTTTCCCAAATCAATAAAAGTAGTAAAAAATGGACGCAAAAATAAACACAATAATAATTAGCAAATTCCCTATGTTTCAAATGTTTCACTATTGTTTTGATATCATTTTCCTTCCATGCTCACCTCTTTAACCCAAAAATATACTTATCTACATCAGCATCACCCAAATTATTTGTTGTTATCATCCACAGATTTTTTCAACCACTTTCATATTCTTTTTCCTGCCACTAATCACTCGTATATACCTCTCTATTGTCTAATAATCCTCAAGCCAGCAGCAATTACCTTTCTGCAATCAACAATCTTGTTTACATATTGCATACTAAAAACGTTCGGTAAGTTTAACTTACACCTTTTAGACTAAAGCTGGCTTTTTGAAGCAAGAGTCGTCATTATTTAGCGTTTTTGTAGCTTTAGCGTACTCTTGAACTTTCTGTAAAATATCAACACCATTTTTGGAAAATCTTACATTTCTAAAATTACATAATCTTTATAGCAGAAGCCACAATCCCTCTCAATCGCAATTCATTCAGCAGAAAAAAAATTGAAGTTTAAGAATAACGATTACTAAGTTTGATACTAAGATAACCTTTTTGGCCATGTTGAAGTAGAACATCCGTGTTACTTTCATTTAGATGCTGATTGAACTGTTTATTGGTTTTTAAAGTCTTAAGTAAAAAGTAAATAAAAACTAAACCAAGTAAAAATCTTCCAGATTTACCCTATAATTCAGTGTGGATGCTTTGAGCAGTTCTCTGACCCACAAAAATTAGGCAATAAACCTCTAACAATATCTAGCCATCTTTTAATGTTTGTAAAAATCTCTCACTACTGATGTCATTTAAAACGCTAATCTACCAATTGGCATTTTACAATAAAATTTAAAAGCCAATGCCTTGCCTCTTCAAGACTTAGATTAAAGCGAGTCCAATCCAAGGGAAAGGATTCTTTGCGATGGAACACATCCCTAAGGGAGCTGTCTATTGGGTTTGGGAGGATCCCAATGGACCACTGCCCGTCTAAGGCTATAACGTACAGCCAAACAAAGTTTACACTAAAGAAGAACTCTACGCAGTTGAGGACCATTAAAAATTGTTAGAAATCCTACATGGAGGGTTCTACTATGCTGACGGTGATCTATTCGTGGAACTGTTGGATGGCACTCAATTCACAAACCACTCTGAGGACTGGAACAGCCAAATTATTTACCACGAGAGCAAGGACTACAGAAAGATGACATGCATTGCAAGGAAGTAAATACAGGCAGGCGAGGAGATCACCGGATATTACGGAAACTACCTTTCCACACAAGCAAAGTGGGTGAACGACCTCATGGAGAAGTATCTCCCCGACAGGAAGAGTATCGAGAATGTAGTCATACAAGGTGGAAACAAGTCTCTGAACTGGGAAATAAAAGAATGATTCTTGGACTCAAAAAGAGATTTATAATCAATTCCATAAAACTAAGAATTCCCGAATGCTGTCTATTTTTGCATAGTCATCCGGATTCTTAACATACTTTCTATTTCATTAAACGATCAGTAAGAAACAATCAATTAGAACTATCCATTAAACATTCTTGGTTTTTCCAACAACTAACAACTTCTTAGTAAAAGTAATATTAGTTTGTATGTATAGAGTACATAGACGCAAAAATGAGGAAATCCCCAAAGACTACATTTGTACCTAAGGCTGCGGCAAGGCCTACGGATCGCAAGCTGCACTTTATACTCACATGAAGAACAAACATGGATGCTCTAAATCGATCATCCTTCCCAAATACTCTGATATGTAGCGTTAACGAAAAACCGGGAAGAAAGGCCGCCCCATCACCAAATAAAAAGATATAAACCTCACTCCCATAAAAATTAGCTAAAGCATGTGCAAATTGTGCTTTTAGGAGGATTGTCTATGCGACTCGTCGATAAACGAGCAAGAAATTGCAGAAAAAATCGCGATTATGTAAGACCGCAACTTCTTGAGGATACTCAACAGTATTGCAAATCTCCACATTGAGTAAAGCTTCACATGGATACGGTCTTCGGAATAGTAGTGTTAGGTTTTGACTGATTAGCAGCTGAAAAAGTTGGTTTAAAACATAAATCCCATGAACAGCATTGACGAAAAATGGGGTCATTATCTTCGACGCCTTTCTGTGTTCTTAGACCCCAAACTCATCAACGAAATCTATCGCTACATCTTAATAATCATCACAAACAAAAGCCAGAACTAATAGCAACTGGACATGCACCTGGACTTTGAGCATGAATTTAAGAATATCAGAAGATGCAAGCACAGCAAAAAAAAGGAGTGGACCTAATTCATATAGGCACTGAAGAATATTTGATTATTTATATGGTTGAGCAGAAATTATTATAAACGAATAATGATCTCATTGCCTTTCACCATCACTGCACTCATACTCACTATCGCCTGTTCTATCTCCAAAATACAATATTCTTCCACATACCTGGCCATCGCTATTCATGCCTTCTTGGGTCCACTCTAAACCGCCTCTTTGATAGTCACCTTCGTTTAATACTCTCTATATGATTGGTCAAAAATGACGATCAGGATTCTTCTAATTGCTTCATTCGTCTTTATTGGGGTTTTTAATTTCATTGCTTTTGCCATTCAAACTCCTTTCATTGCTGAAGATCGTAAATTTTTGAAATGGCTGAAACAACGAGATTTCCAAAAATCAACTAAATTTAATCTTTATTGGTTCTATTTCCTAAGTATTTTCACACTTTTCACAAACTATAAGCTGAAAATGATACTTTTTTCGCGACTGTTCAGCTTTGAATGCCTCAAGTGTCAGCTGTAAAATCTAGAAAAATTCAAATTATTCAACATCTTTGTGTTTCTTGGCCTAATTCCAGAAATTATCATACTTTACTGTGCCTGTGTTGAGATTTTTAGCATTGACAGCTCTTTTAAAGTATTTTCAATGCTAATAGACATAATAATAGTTGTAACATTAAACGTCATTTTTTCGATCTTATCAGTGATAAAATAGCAAGATTTCTTCAAATAAGAGATCGAAGGACTCTCAATCAACAAAGTTGTCAACCTTGCATAATAATCTTTCCAAACCGCAGTTAAAATAGGAAGAGAAGGCAATCACGGATATGCACTTGATGACATTATTTAGGTTAATGAGGCGGCGTTTGAAACCACGAAAAGAGATGTCGTAAATATCCAGCCATATAACAGAAGATCTAAAGTTGATGAAGAAAAACTCCAGGGTTAGAACTATTCTGAAGAAAAAACAGTCACTGACCGTTAAAGTGAATCTAAGAACGAAGAAAGTGAGTTTTTTAGATAAAGGTAGTTAAAAAAAGTAAGCTCAAACTTACCAAATAACGAACATTCAAGTCATAATATTCTCATGGTTGATGAATACTTCAGTTTTGGGTCTTAAAACTGTGAAAACGTAAACTAGAGAGGAGCTTAATATAGTGAGGATTTGGAAATGAATGTAAAGTGTCCTAATGTTTAAATCAAGAGGAACTAGGAAGTTTTGGAGTAGCTCTAAAATTTATCAGATAAAGATAACGTAAATGCTCATGAATAACAAGAAAAATCAGGGAAAAAAGTTAATCTTGCTTAATATTTAATCGATGCTGATAAAAGACTTGAAGTTTCCCGAAAAAAGAAGCAAGTAGTACAGAAATATGACAAACTAGATCTCACATAATAAGCTGAGAAAATGGGATAATTCCAATAAAGAAAGATAGATGCGTTTGCAAAGGAAACACAGTTTGTTTAATTCGAGGGTTAAATGTAATTTGAAGCAATAGACAATTAGTCTTCAATCAACTTCAAATCATAACCAACTGGATTTAAACCAAAGAAAATACCAACTCTTACGAATCGCTTATAGCCCTCTTCCTATCAGATTGCTATTTAAAAAATTAGGTAGAGCCATAATTCTCCGAAAAAAGACATCTCTGAAGATAGGATACAAATGAGAAGCAAAAGAATTAAAGAGAATAAAACTTCATTTAAATTGAATGAAGATCATGAGTAAAGAGTAGTGAGCAACAGAAGTAAAGAAAAAATAAAAAGTATACACAATCATCCGATAAATAGTCCCGAAAACAAAAAATCTCAACGATCAGCAAATAAAAGTCTTACTTAATAGTCAGAGTTTTTCTAATAAAAGTCAAATGCAGCTAAAAGATAGCATCTAAAGGTGAAAAAACTGAATGATTAAAATATCCGCAACAAAGTTGAAAAAATGTAGGACTCTGAGAACGTAAAAACTGTGAATACCATGAAATAGGATTCATTTTTCAATGAGTTTTTAAAGTATTAAGATGAGGTTGAGAAAAAATAGGAAATCGTCAAAGAGTTTAAAAGAAGCATCCCTCAAAGTTTAACCTTTTTCCCGCACAAAAAAACTAAGGAAGTTGAGCTAAGATAGAATAATTAGTCGAATCATCCCCCGCGTAAGCCAACTTCAAGCATCATATAAAGACTTAAATAAAGATTTTCTGCAAAAAGTCGCTAAAAGAGCGAAAGACATATAGAGCATGGAATTTTCTACAGAAGTTCGAAAAACGTGAAAAGAAACAAATCAAGCGAAAGCAAGAGAAACAATTTCGACTAACCAAGACGAAAATAGAGTGAAGAACATTACAGAGCTTAAAGCTACTTCAGCGAAGACAAGCAAAAGAAATATTCTATGTAGAAAATTTATCTTGAAAAACTCACAAGATGATTTCACAACACTTTTCTATCCTGCTACACCCATTCGTATTCATTTTTAGTTGTTCTTTAGTTTTCAGCGAATTTATTTTTTTATAGGTTGGCAGATTCAACTTATGCTGTATTAAGCTCATTTAAATCAATAAAAATTATTAACCCTCATATCATTTTATTTCAAGGTATGTCTTATCTCTACTATCCCTACTACTCATCGTAAGTCTGTCTTCATTCAGGTATGTTGCAGCCCTGGAAACAGAATCAGCCCTTAGGCGTTCTCGCATTGCAGCCTAGGTTGCCGCATCAAGAGTTGCCACCTAAGCCGCACTTGCTAGATCAAGAGTCGAGGCTGAGGTTGCTGCAGAAGCTGCTTTGAGGAGGTCAAGAATATAAGCTGAAGTCGCCGCTGAAAGAGTAGCCACTGAAAATGCTTTACGCAGATCAAGATTGGCTGCTGAACTCGCAGCAAGCAGACTCTAAACCGAAGCTGCTTTGAGAAGATCCAGAATCGCAGCCGAAATTGAGGCTGATAGGCTTGCAGCTGAGAGCGCCCTGAGAAGATCCAGAGTGGAGGCAGAGTTGGCTGCATCAAGATTAGCAGCCGAAGAAGCTGTGAGGAGATCAAGAGTTGAGGCCGAAATTGCTACTTAATCAGCCCTCAGAAGATCAAGAATCGAGGCCGAAATTGAAGCTTCCCGTATTAGACGCCTTTATTACCCATACATTTGATCGAAGATTATCTATTCTTTAAAAATTCTAGAACAATTAAATAAAATAAAAGTATGCTCTCAACTCATCACCTCAAAAAAATTCTACCGGACCAGCATAATACAATATGACATAGCTATCAATCTCATTTAAGAATCTTCTTGTACTTTAGAACGAATTCTTAGGCTTTTTAGTCTTTCTTTATGTTGAGGATCATAAGAACATACTTTGCCTCCTCATTGTTGTTCTTTAGGGTCGCCTCACTGAAACTTTACATCAACCTTTGACTACTTTTTTAGATGTCCCTAAATATCTTTTTACAGGGTTACTAGATATATTCCTTCACATAGTTGGATAGCATTAGTTTTTGTTTAAGAGTACTGCAGAAAAAGTTGAGATCAGATTCTAGGTAGGCGATAATAGTCTATTGCTTGATGGGGATTTTGAATTTATTCGCATCCAATACCTAGACCCGATAAGCTTTGCAAAAGCTGATTGAAAACTGCTTAGAGAAATCTTAAATAGTTTCAGCTGGTAAATTTCTACCTATTGTCAAAAAAAACTCTTAAAGCTATTGCTGGCATTTAACAAAAGTAAACTATGATAGCTTGTAGTCTTTATCGCTTGCAAAGAAGCCTTTTTCGTCTTGAAAGTACAAATTAGCGAAAATCCGGCGCATAAAGTGGAATATAGTTATATCTGCCACTTTGTTGACCAGTCTAGTATATGTCTCCGAGATCAATGCCGCAATCTAATAGATGTTATTCAGTATTTCCCTGTGAGAAGGGTGAGAGTTGGCTACCTTTATCAAGAGCTACAAGTTGAAGATAGAAGAGTTGATTTCTTTGTAGATTTCAGGTTAGATGAAATCACAAACAATCTCGTCCAGTTGGTCTTTCAAAAAAAGTAGATTGAAAAGCCTACGAGATATCTATCTATAGCTGTATCGTTCTTTTGCCAGCTATTAGATTCCGACTACGATTGGTGCAGGCAATCTTTTATACTTTAGACTCATTTCGGGCTATTTCGAAGCAAATTTGCTTAAGCTTTAGGAAAGGAAAGTGACATACTTTTATATTTGAGCTTTCAGAGCTTTGTTGAGCTTTAATTTTATGAAATCACTGAACTTTTGAGTGAATGGAGTTTGATTCTTTTAAACCTCTAGTCTTTTTAGAGCAGTGAGTAAAAATTAGAAAGGTTTATACAGAAGTGAACAAAAATCGATACAGTTCTGAGTCGCTTGGCTATTATCCTCAACAATCCAAAGCTCCGTTTTCCGGGCATGTTCCAACAATTTAGAATATTCTTCCCCAGTAGTATTCAGATAATGCGAAAGCACATTAAAGTACATATTATAGAAATTCTAATCCTGAGGCTGCTGCAAATCAAGAAAAGATAGACATAGTCCCAACCGTAAAGCATAGCCCTAAAGATCATGTCCCTATTGTTCGCAAAGTATTTCCAAATTGCATTAAATGATTTCGAAAATTGGAGTGCTGAACTGCTTTTTCATTTTGTCAGAAATTACCTGATAACCTACACCTAACAGCCTTGATAGATCTCGAGCCATCGGCTACAGATAGTTTTTATGAATTTACTCAAATTCGAGTTACTATAATATTTCTGTTAGGTTCTTTAGTCTCTAATCTCCTCTCCAAACGCCTTGAATAAGTTTCTTGTCTGCATCTGACTACTAGAAAAAATTGAAACCCGCAGTTCTTAAGCATGAATGCATGTGCTACATTGCAGTGAAATAGTTTTTGGGCAGTGTTTTCTAAACAAGTAGTGAAACTTTGACTAAGTTAGAAAAGGATATTTTGCATTTGTAGAAACTCCTCATCTTTTCAGTTAAAAAGTTGATTACTCTGTGTCCCATTTGTATCTTCAACTCTTCAGTAATGCTCAATTAGTCATCAAGATTAATATTTTGTTAAAAAATTTCTTAGATCTTTTCAGAATCTGGGGATTGAGTTACTTCTAAAACTCTCTCGAACTTCCTAAGAAACATCGCCATAACTATTCCCGAATCCAACTTCAAAGTTTATTTGGCGAAAGAATGAATCAGCTTGAAAATATCTACATATTCGTCATATAGAATCGAGAAACCTTCCCTTGCTATTATGACTGATTACAGCAAGCTGTCAACTAGCACTAAGAAAATCTTCCAATGTAGAGGGTTATCATAGCGTGAAATGGCCACTATTTCTTTTTTTCTTAGCATGGTCTACATCTAGATTATTCGCATTGTTCCTTAGTAGATTTGGGATATTTGAATTAAAAAATAAACTGTTTTCTTGGAAGCTTAGTCTGCGCTTTCTAGATATTTTGTTACGAATTCTTTTGTTGATTTTGTGCGATTCAGCTTTATATGTTTGACTCTTAAATTTGTCTTTACTACAGTCAGTAAAGACAAAGTTTCTTAGTTCTAATTGGTGTTAAAATGGCTCCAAAGCCAAGCAAAAGCAAACTATTTAACAACTTCACTCTTAAGCTCTCTACTAAATTGCTTGTACTGTGAGAGAACTCTTCTATCGAAAATTCCAACTAGATAGTCCTCCTCATTAGGATACTTGAGTTATTAAGGGACAGATTTGTATTTTTCTACGATTTTGGCCATCTTAGACATCCCATCCTCAATTTTCAGCAATTTTTAGCGAAAAGCTATTGACTCACGTAGAGATTATCGATGCACCTCAATTTATTTATTGATTTATCTGTTTTTCTTGTAAATTTTTTCTTGGCTATAGCCGTTATACTGCTAAACCAAACAAGTTTCAATTTATTAGAGTTTGGGTACTTCCACGTGGACCTCAAACTGTGCCATTTTTAAGGTATATGCTGAAGAAAGCTCAATCTTCCTCTCGGCTATTCTATCTAACCTCAAAAATACTTTTTGGAAAGAGAAAAGTAAATAACGATCTGCTCTTTGAGCTTTTGGGTTCTCGAAAGCTCATTCTACAAATAGCGGTCTAGAGCGTCATATAAACTTTTGCATATCTCTTTTTCTTTCTCATTCAGCTTTTACCTATTACGGGTTTATTTGGTTTTATCATATTCCTCTAAAGCTTTGTCAAACATGAGCTTCATAAACTTTTCCTTCTGCCTTTTAGCCTACCCATACTATCCACGACAATACTAGGCAATCTAAAATAGCCTCTCCCCAAAATTGAAATGCAAGTTGCTTATCTTCTATATACCAGTGCCAACTTCCTTGATGCCTTGCTGCACATAAGGCTGCTACTTTGCGAAATCAGCAATACAGCTGTTGTCTTTATCTTGCCGAAAGTACATGTCTGTGCGTGCTTCAGTAGCTACCCAGCGTATCGCTTTTAAATCTCAGCATAGTTATTGAAGAACTCTGCTATCCCCTTGTATGTGGCTTTGTGGTGGTGATAGACGTTATCAAAAAATTTCTGAGTTTTTTCGAATCTTTAAACAAAAGTAGTTTTACTCATTATTATTCAAATATATAATCGGAATGCGGCCTTAGCGGGAAACTGGCTCAAAGGGAGTCTCCTATAAGAAATAACTATGAATTTGATAGGAGGATTGGTTGATAAAGTATTTTTTATTTTTTTCAGCATCTCATCAATAGCTTCAGTAAGCAAAAATATAAAAATCAGATCTAAACGATAGTTGTATCTTCAATAATTTAGTCCATTTAAGCATTATTGTTTGTACTGCATGTAGTAAGGGGACAATAAACCAAGTTTTTTCTCCTTCTCTCCCCTTGAATGATCTTTTTCAATAAACCATTTTGTTTTTGAGACTTTGTCTGTCCAAGTTGATTCAAAGCTTATATGCTAACCGACACTCTCAATTCCTATCTTTATTTGACTGTAAGCTGCTACTATATTCTCAGCTTTTTCACTTTTTTAACAGTCTAAACTGCAGAAAACTTAGGCACCTTGTTAGGTAGAAAGAAGTTTTACAAAAAGTACTAAAGTTACAAATCTCCCATTTTGTTGCCTATCTTGTTCCGAATCCAGGTTTAAATGACTGCAGTCTGTCCACTTTATAATTTATCGATCAAAAACATGATATTCCTGCTTCTTTGTCGATTGGATCTGATTTAGAAAACCAAAACATCTGATTTTTTGACTTTTTATTTGATTATGGGAAACAAAGTTCTTTTGCGAAGCTTGAGACGAATGTCCTTTATAAAAATGAGCGAATTATTCAAATAAATACTGATGTTGCAATCTTCGTCCCTCATATCCAGGAATGAAGTCATTAGTCTATGCATATTCAGAAAATGCTATTTTGGTTATTCTGCCTATTAGCCTTTGATGAATTAACAGTAGAGCCAGCCGACAACCTGTCCATTGCTTTTCAGGCACTAATATAGAAGAGTATTTACCACTTTGAGCTATTCGTTGACGGCAGCTGGCAGACATTATAGTTCTATCTTCCCCAACCCCACTATCTTTTTCAATGGCGACCCTTTCACTTTACAAATTTAGAAATGTATTTCCTATGTAGCAATGCTAGTCAACTCTATTTGTTCATGACTTTCCCAACGCGTGCAGAAAGGGTTAAAAGCCAGCTGAACAATTTTGGTGATGTTTTGGTCGATTGAGACTATGACGGACAATTCTTTTTTAGTTGTTACTCTATTCTCAAAATAAATCCTGAGCTCCTTGATAAGTATTTTCCTTTCCATTATCTTCCAAACTAATTATCATAACCTATATTCACAGATTGCATAACCTATATTCACATATTTCAAATAACTTCCATAAAACTTCACAATTCAACTCACTTGAAAGGCATAAGCCTATTCATTCGAGTTGTCCAGCTTATGCTGAGTAGAATGTTTGGAGTAGATTATAGATAAACATAGCTGGTTAGTATTTTATAATATAGTTTTTTTGACCTCATGAAGTAATAATATAAATCTTCTTTTTTGGTTTTTCTAATCTTTTGTTTCTATTTTTCAGCACACTTCTTTTGTTTAGCGTACCTTCAAACTAAAATCTGCCTTTTAAATGATAAAGCTTTAAAGATTTCTAGAATGATGAGCCTATTGCTGCCATTTTTAGTTCCATTCTAGAATTGGTATTTTATCTAGATTGAACCTGAATGATAATCTAACCCGAAATATTCTATTGCTTTTGCAAAGACTTGACGTTAAAGCATGAAAAATCAAAGGTAATTTATTACGAACCTGTAATTTACTTTTTCTAGCACTTTCCCGTTTATATAAGAAAGTGACTAAATATCAGCATTATTGTACAAAACTAGAGACTGACCGTTCTTGACTATCGCTTTGTTTTCTCTGAAGTTCTGGTCAGTCAAATTGTTTACTCCTTTATAGACGACTTCCAGCCGTTTTTAGCCACAAAAGTAGGTATCAACAAACAAAGATAAACTACTTAGAGCTTCCCTTCTGATAATCACTGTCTATTACTACTCAGCTAACAGTTGTTACTCATGCTCATAATTATGCGAAACCTTTTTGAGATAGTTTCTTGCTATGGTCGCTGTAAAGTGGTTATATTCTTCCTTCAATCTAATCTCTAAGCTCAAATCTCCAT
>Ga0316217_10005488_pt1 | contig 13125 bp, 12 predicted proteins | sample 1anoAmetaG_FD_203633 | JGI IMG/M metagenome (GOLD analysis project Ga0316217, IMG submission 203633) | Freshwater microbial communities from Trout Bog Lake, Wisconsin, USA - 1anoA | ecosystem: Environmental > Aquatic > Freshwater > Lake > Hypolimnion/Profundal zone | place: USA: Wisconsin...
GTTCAAATTCATCGCTCTTCGCGTCGCGCCAGTGGTGCCGGGTCTCGGTCCACTGGAGCGAAAGCTCGCGCGTCAGGCCGGCGAGCCGGCTTTTGCTGCCGCTCATGCTCATGTGGCGTCCTCCGTTTTGGCCGGCTCGCCGGCGGCGGGCGGTTGTGCGCCGGACCGGGCGGTTTCGTGATAAGCCGTCAGGGTGGTGAGCACCTGGTCAAGGTAGGCGACGGCGCGCGTCATGTCCGTGGCCAGAAATCCGTGCAACTGCTCCAGTTGTTTCACCAGCGGCGCCGTCCGGTTGTCCAGCTCCCGGTCCCATTTTTTAAGCACCGCCAGCTTGGCCTCGACTTCGCGGGCGGCGTTCTGCATCCGCTGCACGGCCATGCGGTGCAGCGACACGGCTTCGTGGAATTTGGAAAGCCGGGCGTTGAACAGTTCCTGCTGGGCCTCCTCCAGCCGGCGCTCGCGGCGGCGCAATTCCTGTTCCCAGAACATCCGCTTTTCATCCTGTAGCCAGGGCCGCAGGCGCACAATCTCGTTGCCCGCCTCCTCCAGCACGGCGCGCGCCTGGCTGAGAAACACGATGAGCCGGGCCCGGAACAGCTCGATGGCTTCGACGGAAGTGACTTGGGCCTGGGCCATGATCAGCGCTGGTTGAGATATTCCTCGATGCGCTGCGCCTTGCGCAAAAGATACGGCGTATGCTCCTTGGAAAGCTCGACGAATTTCTTGAGCGCCTTGATCGCCTGCTTGAATTCCTCGGAAAATTTCTCGTGCTCCTGGTCCTGCCACGTGTCGCCGAGGGCCGCGAACCGCGCGTGCAGCAGGACCAGCCGGTTCTCGATGTCGCTGTTGAAGCGCTGGAGCTCCTCGGCGAACCGCCGCACTTTTTCCGGATCCATGATTGCCTGTGCCATGTGTTGCCTTGGGTTATTGTTGCCGCACTATCGCAAAACTTTCCCGGCTCCGCAAGGGAGGCGGCGGTTCAAAATTCCTCATTGATCCTCATGGATGGAATCGAGGCGGGCCGAGGCGGCCTTGGAATCGAACACAAGCGCCTTGAAGGCCCAGTCGGCATGCGGTTCGAGCACCTGGCAATAATCGGTCGCCTTGCCGGCCGGCAGGCCGTTGGTGTCGAAAAGCCCGAACTCCAGCTTGACGCCAAACCGTTGCCGGCCGGCCAGATTCCGGATTTTTCCCGTGACATAAACCAGCGAACTGCCCGGCGCCTTTTCCAGCTTGATGGCGGGAACGGCAAATCCGTTCGTATTGGCTTCATCGGCTGGCCGGGACGCGGCGGTGGCACGCGCGGCGGGCTTTGCTGATTTTTCCGAAACACCGGCGGGGTTGGCTTTGATGAAAAAACTGATCGCCGCGACCAGGCCGGCCGCCAACAAAATCGCCGCCACGATGCCGGCGACAAGCCGGCGCGGACCGGCGGCCCGGGCGGGAGGAAGATTCGCCACCAGCTCGGTCGGCCGGCCGCAATGCGGGCACTGGACGATGGAACCGATGGCGCCGGCCGCAAATTCAAGATGGCCGGCGCACTGGCCGCACTCACCTTTTACAAAATTAGTGGTGGACATTTATTGTTACTGATACGACAAATAATGCGAAACCAACAGTTCGCCTTAACCGTCATATGAGATAACATCAACCTATGAACCCGAACGACAATTACAAGCAGGAACACTCGGTGCATCTCGAAGACCGGTTTTTAACCCGCCGCCAGTTTTTGCAGCGCGCCGGCATGGGCTTTGGCGCCTTGAGCCTGGCGGGGCTGTTCGCCGGGGAATTTTTCTCGCCGGCGATTCATGCCGGAGAAGCCGAGGTGTCATTGCTGCCCAAGGCGCCGCCCCTGCCCGCCAGAGCCAAACACGTTGTCCATATTTTCGCGCAAGGCGCGCCCTCGCACGTGGACACCTGGGATCCGAAGCCGGCTTTGACGCGGCTGGACGGAAAAGAGATTCCCGGCATGAACGGCGTGGCCATGGCGTCGCCGTTCAAGTTCTCAAAGAAGGGAAAAGCCGGCATCGAGGTCAGCGAAGTGTTTCCGCAGATGGGCGAAATGGTGGACGACCTGTGCGTGGTGCGCTCAATGTATACCGACATCCCGGCGCATGAAGTCGCGACGATCATGATGAACACAGGATCGCGCCTGGTGCGGCCCAGCCTCGGCTCGTGGGTGCTGTATGGTCTGGGCTCGGAAAACCAGAACATGCCGGGGTTCATTTCGCTGCGCCCCGGCGGCACGCCGCCGGGCGGCACGGCCAACTGGCAGTCGGCTTTTTTGCCGGGCATCTATCAAGGCGTCAGCATCAACACCAAGGTGCCCACGCTGAACCAGCTCATCGAAAACATCCGCAATCCGGTCACGCCGCTGGCCGAACAGCGCCGGCAGCTGGATTTGGTGCACAAGCTCAACGAGCTTCACAGCCAGAATCTGCAGAAAGAGGCGCAGCTGGAATCGCGGCTGGAGGCGTTTGAAATGGCGTTCAAGATGCAGACCGAGGCGACGGACGCGTTTGACTTGAGCAAGGAGCCGGCGCACCTCCGCGAAATGTATGGCCGCAGTGCGCAGGGCAACCAGCTGCTGATCACCCGGCGGCTCATCGAGCGCGGCGTGCGGTTCGTGCAAGTTTGGGCGGGCGGCTGGGACCATCATCAGGATTTGGAAGAGCGGCTGCCGGATCGGGCGAAGGACATTGACCAGCCGCTCGCGGCCTTCATCAAGGACCTGAAACAGCGCGGGCTGTTCGACAGCACGCTCCTCGTTTGGGGCGGAGAATTTGGCCGCAAGCCGACGCGCGACCGCAATGGCGGCGACAATCCGGGACGCGACCATAACGCCAGGGCGTTCACCACCGTCCTCGCCGGCGGCGGCATCCGCGGCGGCATGACTTACGGCGCGACGGATGAATTTGGCGCGGCGTCCGTGGAAAACAAAGTCCACGTCCACGACCTGCACGCGACCATTCTGGCGCTGCTGGGCTTCGACCACAAAAAGCTCACTTACCGCTACAACGGCCGCGATTTCCGGCTGACGGAAACCTACGGCGAAGTGCTCAAACCGATCATCGCATGAAACCGTTTTTGCTTTTGCTGGCGCTGGCCGCCGCCGGGCTGGCCGCCGAGCCGACCCGCGAACAGCAGGATTTTTTCGAGAATAAAATCCGGCCGATCCTGGGCGACCGCTGTTACAAGTGCCACAGCACGCTCGCGGAGAAAATCAAGGGCGGCCTGCTGCTGGACAGCCGCGAAGGCGTTTTGAAGGGCGGCGATTCCGGCAAGGTCATCGTGCCGGGCGACCCGGATTCCAGCCTGCTCATCAAGGCGGTGCGCTACACCGACCCGGATTTGCAGATGCCCAAGGACAAAAAACTCGACGCCGACGAAATCGCCAACCTCGAGCAGTGGGTGAAAATGGGCGCGCCCGACCCGCGCACCGCGGTCGCCGACCAGCGGAAATGGAGCGACAACAAAACGAACCATTGGGCGTGGCAGCCGGTCAAACGCGGGGCGATTCCCGAAGCCGGCAATCCCGGCTGGTGCCAGACGCCGGTGGACAATTTCATCCTCGCGAAGCTGGAGGAAAAAGGCTTGAAGCCCAATCCGCCGGCGGACAAGCGCACGCTGATCCGCCGCGCGACCTTTGATCTGATCGGCCTGCCGCCGACGCCGGCGGAAGTTCAGGATTTTGTGAACGACCAGTCACCGGCCGCCTTTGCGAAGGTGGTTGACCGGCTGCTGGCCTCGCCGCATTACGGCGAGCGCTGGGGGCGGCACTGGCTGGACGTGGCGCGTTACAGCGACACCAAGGGCCAGCCGCGCCGCAACACCGAGAACACCGTCAACCCGTTCGCGTGGACGTATCGCGACTACGTCATCCGCAGCTTCAACGAGGACAAGCCTTACAACCAGTTCGTCATGGAGCAGATCGCGGCGGACCGGCTGGCGGGCGCGCCACGCAACCCGGCCAGCCTGGCGGCGCTGGGCTTTCTCACCGTGGGCGACCATTTCCTGGGCATGCAGAACGACATCATCAACGACCGCATTGACGTGGTGACGAAAGGTTTTCTCGGCTTGACGGTGACCTGCGCGCGGTGCCACGACCACAAGTTCGACCCGATTCCGCAGAAGGATTATTACTCGCTGCACGGCATTTTTGCGAGCTGCGTGGAGCCGAAAACCGAGCCGGTCATCAGCCGGATTTCCTACTCGCCGGAATATCAAGCCTACAACCGCCAGCACGAACAGCTGTCGCAGCAGGAATTTCAACTGGAGTCGAGCCTGCCCAAGCTCCGCCGGAGCGGCGACCGCGAGGCGTTCAAAACGGCGCAGCGCAAATTGCGCGAAACCGAACACGCCATCGCCCAGCTTGATTTGACGAACCCGGCGGCGCCGGTGCGCGCGATGGTTTTGGAGGACGCGGCCAGGGGACACGATTCGCCGTTGTTCATTCGCGGCGAGGCCGGCAACCGGGGGGAACTGGTGCCGCGCCGGTTTCTGCAATTATTGTCCGCGCCGGTGCGCCCGGTTTACACGAACGGCAGCGGGCGGCTGGAACTGGCGATGGGCATCGCTAGCCCGAACAACCCGCTGACGCCGCGCGTGATGATCAACCGCATCTGGGAGCATCACTTCGGCGCCGGCTTGGTGCCGACCCCGGACGATTTCGGCATGATGTCCGAGCCGCCGAGCCATCCGGAGCTGCTGGACTACCTCGCGATGAATTTCATGACCAACGGCTGGAGCGTCAAAAAAATCCACCGGCTCATCCTGCTTTCCAGCGCCTACCAGGAAAGCAGCGCGGGCAATCCGCGCTACGCCCAGATCGACCCCGGCAACCGCCTGCTCTGGCGCGCCAACATCCGCCGGCTGGAATTTGAGCCGCTGCGCGACTCGCTGCTGGCCATCGGCGGGATGCTCGACACGAACCTGTATGGCCGGCCCGTGGATTTGCGGCAGCAGCCGGATTCCGGCCGCCGCACGGTCTATGATTTTGTGGATCGCGCGAACATTTCCGACGTGCTGGTGAATTTTGATTTCGCCACGCCGGACATGGAGACCGGCATCCGCCACGAGACCACGGTGCCGCAACAAGCCTTGTTCCTGATGAACAGCCCGCTGGTCATCAAACTGGCGCGCCAACTGGCGGCCATGCCGGATTTTGTTGCCCTCAACGACGATGAAGCGCGGCTGAAATATCTCTACGAACGCATATACCAGCGGCTCCCCGAACCGGAAGAGGTGCAATTGGGATTGGAATTTGTGAATCAAACCCCCTTGCGGGAGGACGTCGCCGCCCAGCCGGACAATAATGGCGCCGGCGAAAGCAAAACCAAACCCGGCCGGCGAAACCGGCCAGTTGTCGGTGCCCTCAAGCGCGCGCCGCTGACTTCGTGGGAGGAATATGCGCAAGCATTGCTCCAGGCCAACGAAACAACCTTTGTCAATTGATCCACAACTGCGGGCTTCTAATTCGACAAGGCCGGATAGCAGGTGAAAATCTGGTTCGTCACCTGCCAGTAAGGCAGGTATTCGTGAGCGGCATCGCCCGCGATGGAGAAGTGCAATGGCTGCCCGGGCTTGGGGATTAGCTGCTTCACCAGATTTTTCGGGCTTTGCGCGAGGGTGGCCCCCAGCTTTTCATCCACGGAACCGGTCAAGGCCAGCAAAATGGGACCGTATTCCAACGCGTAACGTTCCTGGCCGGCGACGCGTTCGGCCCCTTCGTAATGCGTGAGCTTGAACGCCATCGGCAGGCTGAACGTGATGGTGTCGCCATCGGACCAGGTTCGATCCAGCACGGCATAGTGGCCGGGCTTGCCGGTGGCCACCTCGACGCCGTTGACCAGGATGGGCATCTTCGCGGCGGCCCACGCGGGCACACGCAGGCGGAGTTTGGCCGGGGTCGGCCCGGCCAGCTTCAGGCTCAACCGCACGTCGGGCTGGAGCGGAAACGCCGTCTCCATCTTCAGCTTCAGCGCCCGGCCTTGGATCTGGCAGTCAATCGTGGACGGCGCGAACAGGTCAACCAGCAGACCGTCGTCGGCCAGCGTGTAAATATATTCCGGCAGGGAACCATAAAGCCGCGTGCCCTGGCCTTCGCAGCAGGTGTTGTGCGCCTCCTTGTATTCCATGTCTTTTTTGCCGGCCAGATGGGTGTGATAGCAGATGCGGTTCCCGATCAAGTCAGCCAGGCCGACGTTGTAGATGGATTTTTCAATCTCATTGACGTATTTCTCCTCCTCCGGATACAGCAGATGGAAGCACTGGTTGTAGCGCACCCAGAACACGCTGCCGCAGAGTTCGCCGGTGTGCTTGTGCAGCAGATAGGACTTGGGGGGATAAGAATCCATCTCGCAGATCGCGATGCTGCCGCCGACGTGTTCCCAGTAATCATGATACAGCTCCCAGCCGCCCAGCGACGCCTGGAGATAAAGTTTTTTGCCGGTCGCGCGGTAAAGATCCAGATAGGGCTCCAGCGAGGTGATGAGATAATTGTGCGGATGGTCGTAGGGATATTTCCAAATGGCTTCGGGCTCGCGGCCGGCCAGTTGCTTCAGCCAGTAATTCTCCTGAAAATAACGCTGGATGACTTGGAGGTCTTCCGGCTTGCCGGCCGGCGTGAAATACATGCGCGCGTTGGCGATCATTCCCTGCACGCCCTGGCCCGCGCGGCGGAGCAGTTCGGGCAGATAAGGATTGGTGTCAAACCAGTCGTAGTAGCCGCGCAACAGCGGGAAGGCTTTGGGGTTGCCGGCGTAACCGGCCTCGATCAAGCCGTGCGTCAGCCAGGCGCGCGTGTAGGCGGCGCGCTCGCTGGTGAAAATGGTGTCTTCCGGATAGGCCATGATGTAACCATCCGGCTGGCGGCAGTCCTCGATGCCGTCCACGAGCTGGTTCAACCGCTGGCGCAGTTCCGGGGCGTCCACCCAGCGAAGCGTATTGCCGGCGCCCATCAGGAAACGGCCGGCACAGGAGCCGGCGAGCGCCTCTTCCCAGAATTTATCCGGCTTGCGCAGGTCCGGCGGATTGGGCTTGCCGGCGCGCGTGCGAAACTCCCGCAGCATCTCGTCCACCGTGTAGGCCTGCAGCAGATAATCAATGTTGTTTTGCATCGCGCTTTCAAACAGACCGCCCGCCAGATGAACGCCGCCCTGCGGGGTCCGCGCCCGGTTGGCCACCGGCTGCCATTGCGACACGGGAATGACATTGCCCGGATTGTCCGTGACGACCTCTTCGCCCTGCGGACGGGGATGGCGCGTCAGCAATGTCCGGCCCAGGTCGCCTTTGATCGAATCGGCGACCGGGCGGTTTTCGGCCACGTCGCGCCCGCCCGCCCAGACCTCCAATTTCGAAAGCTCCAGCTTGCCCTTGTTGGTCCGGGTCACCGTCAGGCGCACATAACGGCCGCTGACTCCGCGCGCCGGATAGAGACCGACGACATCCTGGGGACTGGGAACATTCGTGGCGGTGAAATCGGCGATGCCGGCGGCCGTCTGGAAAGCCGGATCATCCGAAGCCTCGAGCTTGAAACGCACGGGAAAGCCCGGCGACCCGGTGGAATAGCCTTCCAGCAGCGGAAACAATTTGACCTGGTCAATCTTGACGGATTTCCCCAGGTCCACCTGCACCCAGCGGGCCTCGCCTTCCTTGCCGGCGGATTTGGAGACATAGCCCGGCGGGGAAAACCGGGCGACTCGTTCCACGCCCATCGGCGCATCGGCGGCGTGGGCCAGCAAACCAAAAGCCAGCAAAGAAACCTGAACCAGCCGGGCGCCGCGCGTCATCATTTCTGCTCGTTGTTGCATAATCGGAATGGTTGTTAGTTGATAAATAGTTGAGTGCATTCACCGGACGGCTGCCGCTCATCAGCGCAAGACGGACGGGAAAGGTTATTCGGGATTGTCATGGGAGGTTCCGAAAAAACAAGCGAAACTTTCACCCGCTGACGGACACTATAAAAAGTGAAACCGGCCGGCTCAAACCGTTCTGGAAATGATTTCAAAACATCCAACCGGATCCAGCGGACTTCGGACCCCCAGCCCCGGCATTTGCATGACGTGGGTATAAATCAGCGCCCAAACTGGGATTCCGGGCGCGACGGATTCTTGATATGCCGCCGTTTGTCCAGTCTTGGAGGCAGCAAAGCGGGAACCTGGGGCGTTTTGTCCGCAATTTTGCGCTCGAGATGCCTTACAAAATGCGTTTTGTTCGATACAAAAGGGTTTTTGTGACGAACATTGGGCCATTTGTTCAGCCCATTGCGAGTTTTGTTCGTTACATTGCGCCTTTTGTAACGAACATTTTGCCTTTTGTTCGATACAAAATGGGTTTTGTAACGAACATTGGACGTTTTGTTCAGCACAATGCGCGTTTTGTTCGCTACATTGCGCTCTTTGTAACGAACATTTTTCATTTTGTTCGATACATTACGCGTTTTGTTGGATACAAAATGCGTTTTGTAACGAACATTTTGCCTTTTGTAACGCACCTCCCATGGCAAAGAACGAAGAAAACGGGGGAAATTGAGGGTTTTTGGCAAAAAAGCGGGAAAATGGCGATTTTTAGCCAGCCTTTCAGGCTGGCTGCGGCCAAGACCGGGCGGACGGCTCCCAATGTGGGTTGACAAATCAGGAGGCCTGAAATACAACCGTTGATATGCCTTCCGGGATTAATCGCCTTTGGGGAAAGAAGACCGCTGTCGCGGTTCCTGTCGCGAGGAAGGCATGGCTCAGCTTTTTTCGTTAGGCGACATTCACCACTATGGGTTATTACGACACAGCTCAGGTTTGTAGGCGCGGACATGTAATCACCGGATACCACGACAAGTATCCGCAGCTCCGACAGAAGTTTTGCGATACATGCGGCGAGGCGACGATTACCAAGTGTGAGGTTTGTGGCACCGCAATTCGTGGTGGCTACCACAGTGACGTTCCCATCCTCGGAGCATCCTACGATACACCGCCAGATTACTGTCACAATTGCGGGAAGCCGTATCCTTGGACGGAGTTGAAGCTGCAAGCCACGCAGGAGTTGATAGGTGAGTTAGATGGTCTTGACGATGCAGACCGCAAGCTTCTCAAGCAGAGTTTGGACGATTTGATGGCAGACGGTCCGAAGACCGAGGTGGCTAGTTTGCGTTTTAAGCGGATTATGAAGAAGGTCGGCAAGGAATCGTATGAGGCCGTGAAGACAGTCGTGACCGATTTGGTCAGTGAGAGCATCAAGAAGACATTATTTAAGCCATGACCATGTCGCCTAACAAGTCGCCGGAGCCACCTGCTGTTGGTTTTTACACAGTTCTTCAGAAGTAGGTAGTCCGCTGTAACTTATGGCGATTTTGCCATCGCAGATTTCGATCCTTTCAAAGATGGTTTCCACGATTACACGCTTCCGGTCGATGTCCATTTTAGGCCATTCCTTGTAAAGCGTCCGCGCCTCGTGGACGACTTCCTCCGCCGAAATCTGGTCCACTTTCAACCGGTTTAATTCCGCCTCTTGCTTGGGCAATCCGGCAAGCAATTGGTTTAGTCTTTCCTCCGCCGGCTTGTAGAACTCGCCAAAACCTTGCGGGGTGATATGACCCTCAAGAAACAGTTGGTGCGTCTGTTTCATTTCCTCCCGCACTTTCTGGATTTGGCGTTGCAACGACGCCAGCGCCGCCTCGTTTTCTTCCAGATTCTTTTTGGCCTCCGAAAGGCGCATCGCCACTTGTTGGGGCGAACCGTAGAACTGGTGTAATTCCTCCCGCATGAGCTGTTCAAAATCTTCCACCGACACTTTCCGATTGCACGCGCGGCAATGGAATTTGCCGGTATGTTTCCGCTCATACATTTTGCTCCCGCATTGGCACCAAATCCGGTTGCCAAACGGATTGACCGGCACCTTGCCCGGCTTTTTCCATTGCTTCAATTGTTCCTCAATGATTTGGTTCACCTGATTCCACAAAGCTTCCGGCACTATTGGCGGACATTCCGCCTTGCCCCATTCTTCTTCCGGTTTTTCCGTTCCCGCCCACGAACCGGTTTTGCGGACGCGGTTGAAATAATAAATTCCCTTGGCGCTGGGACAGGTCAGCATTCGCGTCACCTGGCAATCGTGAAATATTTTCCCTTCGCGGGTGCGATGGCCGGCGGCGGTCAACAGTTTGGCCACGGTGCCTTTGCGCCGGTATTGCAAAAACAATTCATACGCTTTGCGCCGGGTGGGTGCTTCATCTTCATTGATGACCAGCTTGCGATCTTTCCACTGATAGCCATAGGGCGCACTGCCGTTGATGGTCTTGCCGAGTTTGGCGCGAACCAAGATGGATGCTTTTTGGCGGTCGGCGATTTCCTCACGTTCCCAAGTCGCCATGGCGGCGATGATGGTAAAAAACAAACGCCCGGCGGGTGTGCTGGTGTCAATCGTTTCCGAAATGGAAATCAAATCCGCTTTATGGTCCTGAAAATAATCGGAGAATTCCAAAAGCTCCTTGGTGTTGCGGGCGAGCCGGGCGAGCTTGGAAAAAATCAGGCCGGTGATATGCCCGCGTTTGATGTCCGCCATCATCCGCTTGCATTCGGGGTGTTCCTTGACCGACTTGCCGGACACGCCGGCCAAGTCATAGATTTCCTTAATTTTCCAGCCGCGCGCGGTGGCGGTAGCGCGGGCCCGTTCAAGATGGTGCGCGGGGCTTTCGCCCTTGGCCTGGTCATCACTGCTTACGCGAATCCAAACGCCGACTTCTTTGGGCAAGGCATGGTTTTCCTTCATACACTACTTCATGGCAAAGAAAGAAAGCCGAATCAAGCATGATTTTAATTTTTCCATGAAAAGTTTCAGCCCCAACAAAAAAACCGGCATCCGCTGGCACGATGCCGGTTTTTTCGCCTCTTCAAATCAAGCATAGCCGCCTTGCGCGTCGGCGATGATGCGCTTGATTAACTGTGCATCCTGGCCTTTGACCTTCTTGCCGGCACCGTCGCCCCAATCTAAAAACCAAAACTCAACCCCACCACCGTCTTGGTCGTAATAGCGGAATTCTTCGGCGGGGCCGCCCCAAGAAATTTGATAGCGCCAATAGCCCGGATGCGTGCCAAAAGTGTCCGCCGCCACCCGGTCAACGCATAGCCCGTATTCTTCCAACCGGCCAATATCTTTAACCTCGACGCCGTAACCGGCCCGCCAGAGTTTTCGCAAATCAGCCATGCGGGACGCAAAAGCATCAGCCACCCTGTCCTTGCATTTTATATCCATTTTTTAATGAGCGCCGCCACCAGCCGGCAGCGGGGAAAATAACATTATGATAAAGGCGTTAAATTTCCCATGAGCGGCACCAGCGCGCTGGTGCCGCCGGGGGAGATTCATTCCGCTACCGTGACGGGAACCAAGTCCAGATTTTCGGGCAAATCTTCCAGCGGAATTTTTTCCCATCGGGAAGTTGAATAGTAGCCCTGTTGCTCATAGCGCTTGCACCACTGGAAAGCATATTTTACCGCCTCCTCTTGCGTAGGGAACGGCTCGCAAGAAATCGGAAAGCCGTCGGGAGAAATAACGTCATACATGGTTTTAGTCATGTGAGTTTTATTGATTAACGAATAAGCGAACGAAGAAACGAGCCCGGAAATCGACCTTGTTCCTTCGGAAAGGAACATCATAACTATAACAAATCCACCGCTTTTATGCAAGGGCCGGAAGCGGTTTTCAGCCCGTAGAATATGGCTTTTATGAATTTCCGGCGCGGCGCAGAAGTTCGGTGTTTATTTCGGAAAGCTCCGCGAGCCGCCGCTGAAATTTCAGGTGGGCGGCGATGGCTGCGCGGGCCTGTTGGCGCTGCGCGGGAGTCTTGAGCAGAAATTTTCTGACCCGGCCGGTTCCCAGGCATTGCACCAGATAATAAAACGGCCCGTGCTTGAAGCCCCGGCGGCAGCGGCAGTTCTTTTTGCCGCAGGTCAGGTATTGTTTGACGAACGAAGCGCGCACCAACCCGGAGGGAACGGGCAGCTGCCGCAGCAAGGCGGCCTTTCGTTCCTGGAGGCGGATCGCCGGCGCCGTCCGCAGATTGTTTGTCTTAACCATAATAAAAGTTAAGAATAGGCCGGTGCGGTCACCCCGGCGGCCGGGTGATGACCCGGGTCACCACTTCGTGGATGCCCTGCTGGGTGGCTTTCTGTTCCGCCGGCGTCTGTCTGGGAAAACTCCGTTCGATCTTCATCCCGTGCCGTTCATCCCTGGCCGCCATCGGCTGCGCGGCCGGTGGTTGTTCCGAGGCTGCTGCCAGTTTCCGGAGTTCGTCCAGAAACTCATCCGGCGTGTAATAGCCGACTTTGGCCGCCGCCTCCGGCCCCAGCGCCCCCAGCACCGCCGCCGCCCATGCTTCCAGAAACTTGCGGCCACCGGACACGGCGGCAACCTTGGTAAAACCTGCCTGGAGGCACTTCTGCACGTTTTCAAACTCATGGTTGACGTTGGAACTGGTGGAGGCGATCTCCACCGCTATGTCCAGATGCCCCCGTCGCAACACCACGTCCGCCGCCTGCATGGAACCCGGCTTCAGTTGTTTCTCGGTATCGGAATTAAAGCCCAGTTTTTGGGCTTCCGTCTTCAACCGCTTCTGGGTGGTGGTATGCCAGGCCAGGCCTCGCCCCGCTTCTCGCGATGGTTTGTCTTCGACCACCGGCGGCTTTGTCAGGGCGGCAACGCCGGTGGATGTCGCTGCTACCAGCACCGGCTTTTCTTTTTCCGAAACCGTGACGGGTGAAGTTTCCACAACCAATGCAGGTGATGGTGATGTCTTCGTCGGTTCGGCAGGTGTGGTGGGGGCGACAGCAACCGATGGTGGGGCCGTTGGAAAAACAGGTTTGGGTGCCGGTGTGGTTTTGCCACCGGGCGGCTCGGATGAATCGGGTGGTTCCGGCGGCTTGGCCTTGCCGACCTCCGGCCGGAGACTGGCCAGCAACATCGCCTCCACCTCGGCACGCGGCGTCGCATATCTGGCGCGGGAGGCGGCGATGACAAGGTCTTTGCGGCCACCTTCAAATTCAGGCGATTCGGGCTTTCGCAGCGCCAGATTGAAATCAAAATCATTCCGCTCCACGCGGACAATGGCGTGATATTTCGCCAAAGTCTTCAGGCTTTTGG
>Ga0316217_10005489_pt1 | contig 13125 bp, 8 predicted proteins | sample 1anoAmetaG_FD_203633 | JGI IMG/M metagenome (GOLD analysis project Ga0316217, IMG submission 203633) | Freshwater microbial communities from Trout Bog Lake, Wisconsin, USA - 1anoA | ecosystem: Environmental > Aquatic > Freshwater > Lake > Hypolimnion/Profundal zone | place: USA: Wisconsin...
TTGCAGCCATTTATCGGTGAACCATGAAATTCAATATGCGTTTGTCCGTTCTGGCCATCGGGACCCTGCTCCTCCCACTGCTGCTTTGTGCCTGCGCCACCTCGAAGCGCCCGCCCACACCGCCCGTTACGGTCAAAGAGAATGCCACCTCCCCGTTTGCTTTCAAGGAAATCAACAACGGCACCGGCCTGGAGCTGTCCGAAAAGGGCCAGCCGGTGTTCGTCTACAACTTCGGCATGGTCTCCCATCCGGACCATCCCACGATGACGCGCTCCACATACCTTCATCCGGTCTACACGCCCGACGGCACCGTTTTGACCGATGACTTCAACAAGGATCACCCGCACCATCGCGGCATTTTCTGGGCGTGGGAGGTCATTACCGTGGATGGGAAGAAAGATGATGCCTGGACGGTCAAAGGGTTTCGGGAACACTTTGTCGCCTGGCAGGCCAAAGAAACCCTGGCCACCCAGGCGCGGCTGGCCGTGGAAAACGGCTGGTACGATGGCGAAAAGAAATTCGTCAAGGAAAACGTCGAGATCATCACCCACCCGGCCAAGGACAACCAGCGCGTGCTGGATTTTACCCTCACTTTCGAGGCCACCGATAAGCCCGTCGAAATCGTCGGCACACCCGACAGCAAAAAAGGCTACGGCGGCTTTGCCATCCGCACTGCCCCGCGCGATGGCGGTGAAAAGAAAACCGTCATCACCACCGACAAGGGTGTCACCAAGAAGGATGGCATCCTGGCGCAGACCACCTGGGCCCAGGTCACCGGCCTGTTTAACGGTAAGCCCGAAGGCGCCCGCATCGATGACGACCCGGCCAACCCCGGCTATCCCAAAAACGGCTGGCTGCTGCGCCACGGCTTTGCTGTGCTGAATGTTTCCTATCCCGGCCTAAAACCCGTCACGCTCGAACCCGGCAAGCCGCTGGTGCTTAAGTACAAGGTCACGCTGTTATCGGGGGATGCGGCGAAGGTCGTGGGGCAGTAGTCAGCGCTCACCGCCCTAAATGCATTAGCACCAACCCCGCCACGCCGGACGCCAGGATCAGCCAGGCGGAATTGATGTTGCGCCACAGCAATAAGGCCGCCGCCACCACGGCAATTACCGCCGTGGGAATGTCCTTTATCGCACTGGCCCCCAGTTGCCACGTTACCACCGCCATCAACACCAGCGAGGCGACATTGAGGCCATCGAGAAAGGCGCCGGCCGCCGGTGATTGGCGCAGGCGGCGTACGATCGGGGCCGTGATCCCGACGAAGAAGAATGCTGGCAGGAAGATGCCCAGCGTGGCCACCAGAGCGCCCGGCGTGCCGTGGAGCAGGTAGCCAATAAACGTGGCGGTGGTGAACACCGGCCCGGGTGTCACCTGGCCAATGACGATCGCATCGAGCAGTTGGTTGCTCGAAAGCCAATGGCGGTGCGTCACCAGTTCGTCCTGTAGAAAGGCCAGGAGCACATAGCCGCTGCCAAAGACAATTGAGCCGACTTTCAGGAACACCAGGAAGATCGACCACAAGCCGGCCGGTGCGGCCACGCCCAGCGTGGTGGCGGCGGTGCCGGTGAGAGCCAGGGGCAAAATGCAGTGCGGCCGGTGGGGGCGGGCGGAGAATTCCCGGGCCAGCAGCGTCAGGGCGCCGGCTCCGAACAGCACCACCATCAGGTTCACGCCCCGCAACGTCGCGGCCAGCGCCGCCAAGCCAATGACGGCCAGAAACCAGGTCTTCACCGCGCTGCGTCCCAGGCGCCAGAGGGCCTGGAGCACCAGGGCAATAACCACCGGCTTGATGCCATATAAGATGTCCTGGATGGCCGCCAGTTGGCCATAGTTCTGGTATGCCCAGGCCAGGGCGATCACCAGCACCATGGCCGGGAGGATGAAGCATGTCCCGGCGACGATCAGCCCCGGCACCCCGGCCTGGGTGTAGCCCACGTAGATGGCAGTTTCGGTGGAGCTGGGACCGGGAATCAGGCTCGCGACACTGAAGAGGTCCAAAAAATCCTGGCGGGAAAGCCAGCACCGCCGGCGCACGACTTCATCTTCCATCAGGGCGATATGGGCTGCCGGCCCGCCAAAGGCGATGGTGCCGAGTTTCAAATACAGGATGGCCAAGGCGCGCAGCCGCGCCACGCGGCTGGTGGGGGCCGGCGGTGGAGAAGGGGTTGGAGGCAAATCTGGCAGCGCAGAAGACATGGTGCCATTGTCCCCCGGGTGGAGAGCCATAGCAAAACCCATATTCTGGATATCTGAACCTTGATATCCAGTTTACGACCTGCTATCCTTGTCTCATGTCGGTGACGCCGTGGGACGGCCCGAAGAATCAGGAATCAACCTGTGAATTCCTATGCGTCTGTGCGTCACGGTGATTTGTTTTCTAAACTTTATTGCTGGAGGTTCTGCCATGTCTGCCACATTTACCGAAGTTCCCCCGACCATCGGCCAATTGGTCACCCAACGCCCCGCCCGAGCCCGCGTCTTTGAAGCCTTTGGTCTGGATTACTGCTGCGGCGGCAAAAAGCCCCTGGCCCAGGCCTGCCAGGAAAAAGGTATTTCCCTCGATGCTGTCGCCGCCGCCCTGGAGGTTTCAGATCAACAGCCCGCCCCCGATCTGCGCGACTGGTCGCAGGCCAGCCTGACTGAACTGGCCGACCATATCCAGCAGACCCATCACCAGTACATGAAGAATGAATTGCCGCGGTTGGAATACCTCACGGGGCGCGTGGCTAAAGCCCACGGTGGTCACCGGCCGGAACTTGCCGAATTGCGCCAGACCTTCCTGCAACTCAAGGATGAAATGGAAAGCCACATGGCCAAGGAAGAGCAGATTCTTTTCCCGCTGCTGCGCCAGATGGAAGCCACTGGCGCCCGGCCGGATTTCCACTGCGGATCCCTGGGCAGCCCGATCGCGGTGATGCTGCGTGAACACGATGACGCCGGCGCCGCCCTGGCACATATGCGCGCCCTGACCGGCAATTACGTGCCGCCGCCCGAGGCCTGCAATACCTATCGCGCCATGCTGGCCACCCTGGCGGAAGTCGAGGCTGACATGCACCAGCACGTGCACAAGGAAAACAACATCCTTTTTCCCCGCGCCATCGCCATGGAGACGCGGCTGGGTGACGCCTGAAGAACCGGGGCGGATACCTTCCCCGTTGTGACGTCAAGCCCCGGGCTTGAGCCCGGAGCTACGGGGTCGCTAATCACTTTACTCGTAGCGCCGCGCCCGAAGGTCGCGGCTTGTTACGGATTGCAAAGTCGCTTCACGGCAGCGCCAGGGCATCAATGTAGGTGTCCTGGAAGCTGGGCACCAGGTTGAGTTCCAGCGCCTCGACGCGCTCCGCCGTGCGTTGCAGGTCCGCCAGCAGGGACTTGTCGGTCAACGCCAGAAAGGCGCCGGCCAGGGAACTGTTGCCCACCGGCACAATCTGTTCGGGCACAAACCCCGGCAGCATGCCAATGGCCACCGCGTTGCGAACGTCCATATGCGTGCCAAAACCGCCGGCCAGGAACAGGTGTTTGACCTCGGCCGGCGCTACTCCGGCCTGCCCCAGCAAAATCTGAATCCCCGCGCCAATCGCCGCCTTGGCCGACAAGAGCGAAGCGATATCGCATTCATTGACCTGGATCGGCCGCTTGCCCTGTCCTTGGGCAAGGCGGTACGTGGCCAGGGTGGCGCTGGTATCCCAACTGCTCTCTGGGCCGACGCCTCGGTCCAACCGCCCATGGACCGACAGCAGGCCGGTGCGCCGGGCCTCGGCCAAAAAGTCGATATAGGCTGAGCCGCAGAGTCCCGCCGGCGCGGCGCCGCGGTCCTGGCCGATCCATTTAAGCTGGTGTTGCCCCGTGGCCGGCGCCAGCACGATATCGGTAATGGCCCCATCGCCGGCGCGCATGCCCGAGAGCAGACGCGCGCCTTCAAATGCCGGGCCGGCTGCCGTGGCGCACCCCAGCAGATGGTCCCGGTGGCGCAGCACAATCTCGCCATTGGTGCCCACATCCACCAGCAGCGCCGTCTCGGGCTCGTAGGCCATGCCGGTGGCCACCAGGCCGGCGACGATATCCGCCCCGATATAGGCCGTGGCGCTGGGCAGCAAATGCACCGGCATGTGGCCCAGGCTTTCCCGCCAGGCGGGCACGAGTTGACCGGCCGGCAGAACACGGTGCTGCGTAAAGCGCGGCGTAAAGGGTACCACCCCCAGCGGCGCGGGGTCTTCCCCGGCCAGCAGATGCAGCATGGTGGTATTGCCGGCGATCACCATGGCGCCGACGTCGGCCACCGCGGCACCCACGGCCGCCAGGGCTTCCGCGAGCAGGGGCGCGATGGTCTGTTCCAGAATGGCGGCCTGCAATTGCAGCAGCATGGTCGGGGCGCCCATGCACAGGGTTATGCGCGTGATCACATCATCGCCCAGGTTCATCTGGGCATTAAAGGCGCTGGCCCGGGCGGCCACCGCGCAGGTTTCCAGGTCAATCAGCAGCAGCGCCACCGTGGTGGTGCCGACATCCACCGCCACGCCCCAGCGGGCCGCCACCAGCGGATCGCGCGCATGGGTAATGCGGATGGCGTACCCGTCGAGCACCTGCGGCGCATAGGAAAGCAGGGCACGCTGGGGAATGGTCAAATGCAGATCGGATGCGGGGCGGAAGGCGCAGGCGCGAACTTCCTGCGGGGTGCCGCCGGCGCGCAGCGTTTTGTGGTTAACGGCGTGCGCAAGCGTGCCGGAAACCAGTTCGACCACGCAGCCTTCACACACCCCGCGCTGGCCGCAGCGCGTGTTGAGCGGCAGGCCGGCATGGCGCAGCAAATCCGTCAGGGTGCCGGGGGCATCGGCCGGCACATGCAGAGTTTTGGTCTGGTCCGCCATCTGAATACGCAGGTGATATTTGTTCATGACGCCGCTCCCACTTCATCCTCCACCACGGCGCAATAAAACGCAGCGGTGGGCGGCGGCTTTGGAACTTGGTTATTCAGATTTGATTCGTCAATCGTCATTCGTCATTCGTCATTACGGTTGCAGACCATGCGAACGCCTCCATGGGCGGCATTCGACGCGTCGGTGATCCCATCCTATCGAAAATGCCGCCCCATAAAAACCCGTGGCCTTCTCCTCCTGTTCCGTGGCAACCGCGGGTTTGTTCCGCGGCGCTGCGACCGGCCAGCGCCAAATCTTCTGGCAAGCTGGGAAGTCTGCACAATCCAGTCAACATTCCCGTGACTTTTCTGCTGCGGACGTGGCGTGGATTTTACCCCGAAAATATTGAATAGTCGTCTGTAACATGTTGTTTGACAATTACTTAAATACTTCGGCAAAAATTGCGCTGTAAATCTTCAGTGCCCTCTAAAGCCTCCCGAAACACTGGGTAGCAATGTGAGCTTTATGGTTTTTTGAAACAGGAGTCGGGTACATGAAGAAGTTTTCACGCAGTGCACTGGCGGCTTTGGCAACGGTGACTTTGGCCATGGGAACCACCGCGGCCAACGCTGGTACGCTCACCGCGTACTTCACCGGTACAACGCAAAGCGTCAATATCAACACCACGTTTCTGCCCACCGGCACCACCAGCGCCAACACGGCCCAGAATTGGGCCGGTGCCCGCACGGATGCGCCCGGAGTCGGCGGCGCCGACGCCACCATACCAACGCATTTTCCGGTGATGTGCGTCGATCTGAGCCAGCCGCTCTACCTGAGCGCTACCAACAGCTTCGGCAGTGTGGTGCCGCTGCTCAACTCCACCACCGCGGTGGCCAACGGTTATCCCGCCGTCACCTTTGACGCCACGCGCACCGCCAACATGCAGAAACTCTGGGGCACGGACTATTCCCAGACCACCACCGCCAACGGCACCGCCGCCTTCCAGTTGGCCGCCTGGGTCATCGCGTACGACAACGTCCTGGATGTCAATTTCCAGACCGGCGATCAGTTGTGGGTTGCCGCCAACAACACCCAGACCGGCGTGACGAGCCTGGCCGAAACGTGGCTGACCCAGATCAAGAACGATACGACGAATTCCCTGCACCAGACCGGTCTGAGCCTGCTGCGTGACGCGTCCACCCAGGATCTCATCACGCCCTCGCCCGTGCCCGAACCGGCTTCCTTGTCTGTGCTGGCCCTGGGTGGCCTGGGCCTGATGATCCGGCGCAAACGCCGCTGAACGATAACCATTACGCGGATCGGTCCTGCCAGAAAGTGGAGGGGGTAAATCCACACCTTGCAGAATCCGCATGGGGCGCCGCGCTGCAGCGCGGCGCGCCGTAGACCGCCCTGAACACAGTGCACTGTGTCGAGTGTTTGCTTTTCGGTTTTTTGTTTTTCTGTTTTTTCTAAATGGAGATGGGTACATGAAGAAGTTTTCCCTGGTCGCACTCGTGGCTTTGGTCGCCGTCATGCTGACGGCCGGAACGTCGTCCGCCCGCGCCGGTACGCTCACCGCGTACTTCAACGGGACGTACACCTCCGTCAATATCAACACCTCATTTCTGCCCGCCGGCACCACCAGCGACGGCACGGCCCAGAATTGGACTGGCGTCCGCCAGGATACGCCCGGTGTCGGCGGCGCCGATGCCACCATCCCGATGAACTTCCCGGTGGTGTGCGTCGATCTGAGTCAATCGATCTACCTGGGCGCCACCACCAGTTTCTTCAACGTCGCGCCGATGCTCAATTCCACCACCATGGTGGCCAGTGGCTATCCCTCTGTGACGTTTGATGCCACCCGTACCAAGAACATGGAGAAGCTCTGGGGCGCGTTCTATTCGCAAGCCGACACCGCCAACGGTGCCGCCGCCTTCCAACTGGCGGCCTGGGATATCGCTTTCGATAACACGCTGGACCTGACCTACCAGGCTGGCGACCAGCTGTGGGTCGATCCGAGTAACACGCAGGCGGGCGTCACCAGCCTGGCCGAATCGTGGCTGACCCAGATCAAGAACGATACGTCCAACGCGTTGCATCTGACCCCGCTGAGCCTGCTCCAGGATCCCTCGACCCAGGATCTCATCACCCCCTCGCCCGTACCCGAACCGGCTTCGCTCTCGGTGCTGGCACTCGGCGGCCTGGGCCTGATGATCCGCCGCAAACGCCGCTAAACGAGCCTTCTCCCGCGGCCTGTCAGCGAAGAGCCTTTGACTCCCGGAGGGATGACCATCGACGTCATCCCTCCGGTTTCTATTAAAAAGGGGACGCAGATCTTTTTCCCGTGTTCACCACCCGCGTACCGGTGACCAGCACAATACGCCAGATGGCGCCGGTCACGATGATGGCGGTGCAGCTGACGATGGCGACAATCAGGCCGCTGGAAATCAGGGCGCCCACCCACGCGTCCGACCGTGCCGCCGCGGTCTGCAGAATGCCCCAGCGCGCCACGAGCATGTAGCCCGCCGCCGTGGTGGTGGTCAGGGAGACAAACGCCAGCGGGGCCAGCGTCACCCACAGGTAGCGAGCCTTGCCGCTGCGGGCCACGGCGGCACTGGCGATCGCCAGGGCCATGATCGCCAGCATCTGGTTGGCAATGCCGAACATCGGCCAGATGGTGTCCATGGAGTTCGACCGGATAAAGTACCACCAGCCGAAGACCACCAGGCCCGTGGCGACGATGGCCCCGGGCCACCAGTCCGGCCGGCCCCAGGCCGGATGGATCTTGCCGAAGATTTCCTGGAGCAGGAACCGTCCGATGCGCGTGCCGGCATCAATGGTGGTCAGGATGAACAGCGCCTCGAACATGATGGCAAAGTGATACCAGTAGGGCATGAAATCCTCGATGCGCCGCACCATCGCGGCACTGCCGCCCAGGACATTCTTGGCGGCATCATCAAAGATGCCCGCCATGCCCACCGCCAGCGTCACCGCGCCGCCGGTGCGCCCGCGCAGGGTTTCGTGCATCTGGGTTTCGCGCTGGCTTAAGGGCGGGGCGGCGGGCAGGTTATCGTGAGCATCCTGCAATTCCTCGCGCTGGGCAATGGCGTTGATCTGCCGCTGGTAGAGCGGCATGTCTTTGAGTGCCGTGTTCATCGGGTAGTAGTGGGCATTGGGCAGGCTGGCCGCCGCAATCAGCGCCACCACCGCCACCAGCCCTTCGATCAGCATCGCCCCGTAGCCAATCAAGCGGGCATCGGTTTCCCTGCCGATCATCTTGGGGGTGGTGCCGCTGGAAACCAGGGCATGAAAGCCGCTGATGGCCCCGCACATCACGGTGATGAAGACGAATGGAAAAATCGGGGCCTTGATCACCGGCCCGCCGGCCAGGAAGGTGTAGTTGAGCGCCGGGGCCCGCAGGTGCGGGTGCGCCAGGATCACGCCCACCACCAGCAGGGCCACCGTGCCGATCTTGAGAAAACTGCTCAGATAATCGCGCGGCACCAGCAGCACCCACACCGGCAGCACGCTGGCCAGGAAGCCGTAGACCGCCATCGACAGGGAGATGCCGCCTTCGCTCAGATCGAACCAGGAGCGGAACTGGCTCAGGAAGTGCACGGGCGCCGTACCCGCGGGGCCCATGGCGCAGGAATCCATGTGCGAGCCCAGGTAGACGGCTCCCAGCGTCAGGGCCCCGCCGACGAGGCTGGCCTCGAGCACTTTGCCCGGGCGCAGGCGGTACATGTACACCCCGACAAACAGGGCGATGGGGATCGTTAAAAACAGCGTGAAGGTGCCCCACGTGCTGCCGGTGAAGCGCCGCTGCACCTTGGCGCCGGCCTTGGCCTCCAGCACGGAAAACTCCGGCCGGCCGACGGTGACCACATCGAGATCCGGCCGCACCCCGGCGGCCTCTTCCGGTGCGGCCGCCAGCGTAAAGCCCTCGGCCACCGTTTCGCTGATCGGCGGCAGGGGCGCGGTGCCCGGGGCCGGCTTGGCGGTCGGATAGATAATCTGCGTGCCGGCGGCAATCTTGTAATAAATGGCGGTGCCTTGCGTATGGTCCACGGCCAACGGGCCGGTCGGCGGGGCCACAAACGTTGTGCCCGTGGGATAGACCATTACCTTGCCGGCCAGCGCCTCGACCACCACGCGTCCCAGGCCCGCCAGCGCCACGATCAGGACAAACAGAATGCCGAACGTGGCAGCCGATCCGGCCACCGTGCCAATTTCCATGTAGGCAATTTGCGCCAGGCTCTTGCCGCCGCGCCGCGTGGATAGCGTCAGCACAATAAAATCCTGCACCGCCCCGCCGAGCGTCACGCCGATCAAGATCCACAGCAGCCCCGGCAGAAAACCAAACTGCGCTGCCAGCACCGGCCCGATCAGCGGCCCGGCCCCGCTGATGGCGGCAAAGTGATGCCCGAAGAGCACCCATTTGTTGGTCAGATGGTAGTTCTGGCCGTCGGCCATGGTCAGCGCCGGCGTGGGCCGCGTATCATTCAGGGCCAGCACCTTGGCGGCAATAAACGCGCTGTAATACCGATAGGCCAGCGCCAGGACACAGAGCACGGCGATCATTAAATACATGGCGTTAATGGCTGGCACTCCCGCAATAGATTTCATTCGATAACGCGGTAATATACCATAGCATCAACCGGGACATTCCCGTCGTCAACGGCAGACCGCCGGGTATTTCACGCATTCCGCATTCTTCTTTTGAAAGCATGCTCTATGGCAACGGTCTTATCTGAATCCACTTCTGCCAGCGCAACTCGTATATCGTCTTCGTGCGCCTTCGTGTCTTCGTGCCTTCGTGTTTATGCCTTGGGATTGCTTCTTCTGGGCGCATTTTGTAGCCCACCCGTCTTGGCCGCACCACCGGTGCCGCTGGCGCTCGATGGCCCCTGGCGCTTTGCCCTGGACCGTGCCGATGTCGGCCAGAAGGAATCCTGGTGTGCCAGAACGCTCGCGGATCGTATAGTCCTGCCCGGCATTTTGCAGGCGCAGGGCTATGGCGACCCGATCGATGTGCACACGCCTTGGGCGATGCGCCTGTATGATCGGAATTGGTTCTTGCGGCAGGATTTCGCCGCCTGCACGGCGCCCGGCCAGGTGAAGGTGCCGTTCCTCTGCCAGCCGCAGCGGTATTACGTGGGCGTGGCCTGGTACCAGCGCACGGTGGATATTCCGCCGGCATGGCTGGGCCGGCGCGTGGCGCTGCACCTGGAACGCCCGCGCTGGGAAAGCACCGTCTGGCTGGATAAGACCCTGTGCGGCGCGGCGCGCAGCCTATGTACGCCGCACAACTTTGAGTTGGGCATGGCCGCGCCCGGAACGCATGTGCTGACCATCCGCGTGGACAACCGCATGATCTTGCCGTATCGCCCGGATTCGCACAGTGTTTCGGATTCCGAAGGCAGCACGTGGAACGGCATTGTCGGGCGCATGGAATTGTGCGCCACCAGTCCTGTCTGGATCGGCGACGCGCAGGCGTATCCGGATGTGGAGAAGAAATCGGTCACGATCAAAGGCCGTATCGGCAATAGCAGTGGTCAGGCGGGCACCGGCACCATTTCCGTGGCGTCTTCCGCCGGCGGTGCGGCCCCACTGGGCACCGCGGCGGTTTCCTGGGATGCCCACGGCGGCACGTTTGAAATTACCGCCGCCCTGGGCGCCGATGCGGTACTGTGGGATGAATTCCATCCCGCCTTGCAACACCTGACGGTCGCCCTGGCCGGTAACCACGCCGATGACTGCCGCGGCATCACGTTTGGCCTGCGCGAATTCAAGGCCCAGGGCCAGCAATTCCTGCTCAACGGACGGCCCGTCTACCTGCGCGGTACGCACGATGGCGGCGGCTTTCCGCTGACCGGCGCCCCGCCCACCGATGTGGCTTCGTGGAAAGCCATCATTGGCACCTGCCAGACCTGGGGCCTCAACCACATGCGTTTTCATTCGTGGTGTCCGCCGGAGGCTGCGTTTACCGCGGCCGACGAACTGGGCTTTTTTCTGGCGCCCGAGTGCGGCATGTGGAATCCGTTCAGCCCCGGCAGCGACCTGGAAAAAATGCTCTACGCGGAGACCGAGCACATTCTCCAGGCCTATGGCAATCATCCGTCGTTTGTCCTGCTATCGCCGAGCAACGAGCCGGCCGGACACTGGACCCAAAGCCTGCCGCAGTGGGTTACCTATTGGAAGCAGCGCGAGCCGCGGCGCTTGTTCACGATGAATACCGGGCGCGAATACCCCGGCGCCCAGGCCACCGCGCAATACCTGGTGCTGGGCCACCTCGACGGCGGCCTGCTGCGCGGCCCCAAGGCCTGGTTCGGCCAGGACTTCGGCAAGCCCCTGGAAAAGGCCGCCGTGCCGGCCATGGCGCACGAACTGGGCCAATGGTGCGCCTATCCCGATTTTGACGTCATCCATTCCTTCACCGGTTACCTGCGCCCCGGCAATTATGAAATCTTCCGGGCTTCGGCCGCGGCCCATGGACTACTGGAAAAGAACAAGGATTTCGCCTGGGCCTCCGGCCGGCTGCAACTGGCCTGTTACAAGGAGGAAATCGAGGCCAACTTGCGCACACCCGGCATGGCCGGCTTTCAACTGCTGGACCTGCACGATTACATGGGTCAGGGCACGGCGCTGGTGGGCGTGCTCGATCCGTTCTGGAAACCCAAGGGTTATGCCACGCCGGAGGAATACCGGCAGTTCTGCAATACCACCGTGCCGCTGGCGCGCCTCTCCAGCCGCATCTGGACGACGGCCGATACGCTAACAGCCCCGGTGGAAGTGGCGCACTATGGCGCAGCGCCGCTGGCCCGTGCGGCCTCGGCCTGGAAAATTGTTGCCGCCGACGGCGCGGTGTTGGCCCAAGGCCAGTTTCCCGTGCGGGATATTCCGCTGGGCAAAAACATACCGCTGGGCGCGATCAGCGTGCCGCTGGCCAACTTGCCCGCACCACGCGCCTGCAAGCTGGTGGTGCGCCTGCAAGCCGCGGCCGAACACTTTGAGAATCAATGGAATTTCTGGCTCTATCCGCCCCAGCTTGATACCGCTCCGCCGCCGGAGGTTCTGCTGACCAGTTCCTGGGACCAGACCGAGGCCCGCCTGGCTACGGGCGGCAAGGTTCTCTTTCAGCCGCGGCTATCGAACCTGGATTGGAGCAGCCCGCCGCTGGCCACCGTGCCGATTTTCTGGAACCGGCTGATGGGCCCCGGCTGGAACCGCATGCTGGGCCTGTGGTGCGATACACGTCATCCGGCCCTGGCGGAGTTCCCTACCGAAGCCTGTTACGACTGGCAGTGGACCGACCTGATCCGCACGCGCGCCGTGAACCTGGATCGCCTGCCGGCACAGCTCCAGCCGATTGTGCAGGCGATCGACGATTGGAACCGCAACTACAAGCTGGGCACCATCTTTGAATGCACGGTGGGGCCGGGGAAGTTGCTGGTGTGCAGCTTTGACCTGGCCAATCCGTCGCCGGTGGGGCGGCAGTTGCGGCGCTCACTGCTCGATTACCTGGCCGGCGCCCATTTCCAGCCGGCGGTGGCCGTGGCGCCCGAGGCGCTGCGGGCGTTGTGGTTTGATAATCAGATCATGCGCCGGCTGGGTGCCCAGGCGGAAGGTGCGGGCGCCCTGGCCATTGATGGCGATCCCAACACGTTTTGGCAGGCCGGCAAGGCCGACGCCCCGCGCCAGCCTCTGGAACTGGCCATCAGTTTTCCGCAACCGGTGGCCATGTCCGGCCTGGTCCTCTTGCCCCGGCAGAACGATCGCGATCACATCGGCGATATCCGCGACTATCTGGTACAAACCAGCCCGGATGGCAGGCAATGGCAGGATGTGCAGCGTGGTGCCCTGGCTTCCACCTGGAATCCGCAGCAGATTCTCTTCCCCCAAACCCTCACCACGCGTTACCTGAAATTTGTCGCGCTTTCCGGTTTCGGCGACGACCCGACCGCCGCCCTGGCGGAACTGACCGTTATCTATGCCGGCCCCAAGCTGCCCGACACCGATCTGGGTCCAACCCAATATAAGCGGGCCAAGAGCACGGCCACGGATATTGAAGACAGCGGTGATGTGACCGTTGGAACCAAACCGGGCAGCCGGCGGAAGAAGTGAATCCTTGAACGAGGTGTGGCCATAATTTGTGGCCGTGTTTGAAGTTCCGCCTTTAGGCCAAGACCGTCCAATGGTCGTTTTGAAAAAGTGAGCCTCCCTGCCATCATGGAGATGTTGTAAGTCCCGTGTAGCAGGGAGGCTA
>Ga0316217_10005490_pt1 | contig 13123 bp, 16 predicted proteins | sample 1anoAmetaG_FD_203633 | JGI IMG/M metagenome (GOLD analysis project Ga0316217, IMG submission 203633) | Freshwater microbial communities from Trout Bog Lake, Wisconsin, USA - 1anoA | ecosystem: Environmental > Aquatic > Freshwater > Lake > Hypolimnion/Profundal zone | place: USA: Wisconsin...
CGCCGGCCCCGGGCGGTGGCCGCGGCCAACGGCAAGGGGTCCCATTGAGCCTGTTCGGCACCATCTTCGCCAAGTTCAAGCAGGGGCTGCAGCGCACCCAGGAGCTGGTGCTGGCGCCCATGGCCCGTCTGCTGGGGCTGCGCCGGCTGGACGAGGACCAGCTGGAGGAGCTGGAGGAGCTGCTGCTCCAGGCCGACCTGGGGGTGCACGCGGTGGCCCGGCTGATGGAGCGGCTGCGCTTCGAGCTGAAGAAGTCCGCCGAGATCGATCCCAAGGCGGCGCTCAAGGACGAGCTGCTGAAGATCCTGCGCCAGGTGCCGCCCCGGCCGTTCACCGCCTCCAGCACCCAGGTGCTGCTGATCGTCGGGGTCAACGGGGTCGGCAAGACCACCACCCTGGGCAAGCTGGCGGCCCACCTCAAGGGCCGGGGCGAAGCGGTGCTGGTGGTGGCCGGCGACACCTTCCGGGCCGCCGCCATCGACCAGCTGGAACTGTGGGGCCAGCGGGCCGGGGTGCCGGTGATCCGCAACCAGATGGGCGGCGACCCGGCGGCCATCGCCTACGACGGGGCGGCCAGCGCCGTGGCCAAGGGCATCCCCTGGGTGCTCATCGACACCGCCGGCCGGCTGCACACCAAGGACCACCTCATGCGCGAGCTGGACAAGATCCGGCGCAGCCTGCAGAAGGTCATCCCCGACGCACCGCACCGGGTGGTGCTGATCCTGGACGCCACCACCGGCCAGAACGGGCTGGTCCAGGCCGAAGCCTTCAAGCAGACCGCCGGGGTCACCGACCTGATCCTCACCAAGCTGGACGGCTCGGCCAAGGGCGGGGTGGCCGTGGCCATCCTCGACCGCATGAAGCTGCCCATCGCCTTCGTCGGCGTGGGCGAGCAGCTGGACGACCTGGTTCCGTTCGACGCCGAGGCGTTCGTGGACGGGCTGCTGGATGTCTAGCTTCCTGCTCACCCCGGACCTGGCCTGGGAGCTGGCCTGCGGCGGCCCGTTCCCGGACCCCATCCATCTTTTCGGGGACGAGACCTTCATGGCGCTGGCACTGCGGGAAGGCATGCTGGGCGTGGGCCTGTCCAGTCCCAACCCTCCGGTGGGCTGCGTGCTGGTGCGGGAAGGCCGGATCCTGGGCCGGGGCGTGCACACCCGGGCCGGCGACCCCCACGGCGAGATCATGGCGCTGCGCGACGCCGAAAGCCGGGACGAGGACACCCGCGGGGCCACCGCCTACGTGACCCTGGAGCCCTGCTGCTACCATGGCCGGACCCCGCCCTGCACCAACGCCCTGATCCGGGCCGGCATCAACCGGGTGGTGGTGGGCGTGCGCGACCCCAACCCGCGGGTGGACGGCGGCGGCCTGGCGATCCTCCAGGCCCATGGCATCGAGGTGGTGGAGGGCGTCCTGGGCGAGGCCTGCGCCCGCTTCCACGCGCCGTTCTTCAAGCTGGTGCGCACCGGCCTGCCCTGGGTGATGCTCAAGCTGGCCCTGGGCTCCGACGGCGCCATCGGCCCCGAAGGCCAGAGCACCCAGGTCACCACCCCCGAGATCCAGCAGCTGGCCCACGCCCTGCGCCGGGCCAGCGAAGCCATCGTGGTGGGGCGCTGGACGGTCCAGGTGGACGACCCCCGGCTCACCGACCGCTGGCACATCCCCAGCGCCCCGCACCGCATGGCCCTGCGGGTGGTGCTGGACAGCCACGGCCGGCTGCCCGAGGACCGCAAGGTCTGGCAGTCGGTGGCCGGCCAGCCGGTGCTGCGGGCCGTGGTGCTGGAGGACCTGCCGCCGATCCGGGGGGTGGAGGACCTGCTGCTGCCGCCCAGCCCCCAGGGCTGCAGCCTGCGCCACCTGCTGCACGAACTGGCCGCCCGCGGGGTGGGCCGGGTGCTGTTCGAAGGCGGCGGCCAGCTGGCCCGGGGCCTGCTGGAGCAGGGGCTGGTGGACGAGTTCCACCGGTTCAATTCCGACAACCCGGCCGGGGGGGAGCCGGTGCGGCTGGATCTGGGAAGCCTGCCGGGGATGCGGGCCCAGGTGAGCTTCAAGGGCGGGCGCTGGGACGTGCTGGCGAGGAACTGAGGCTGGTCAGGCGGAACTGCCAGCTGCCTCGAACCTGGCCGCCTGGATGACCGCTTCCGGGGCAGACAGCAGGAGGTCGACCGGCCGGACCTGGCCGGGAAGCCAGCCATTGTTCGAGGTGAACCACAGGGCGATGTTCCAGGGGGTTTTACGGTCATCGAACTGGGCCAGGACCTGTTGGACGGTCTTCACGGGGCGGCCAGCCTCGAACTGGAAGCCCAGGAATATCTCCTGTGCCTGGCCGGTGCTGTCTTGGGCCGAAACGGCAAACACCTGCCGGCGTTTCTTCCAGCTATCGGCCAAGGCATCATGGTCCGTCACAAGAGACTGGTTGAGTTCGGCCAGTTGTCCGGCCGTGAAAAATCCAAATTCCCCCAGGATCTGAGCATGGCGGCCAGCCAGGCGTTGGGCCATGGCCATATCGTTCATCGACGCGTCTTGCATTCCTACCCTCCCCCCACCAGTCGCACCACCTCCAACCGGTCCCCTTCCCGCAGCTCCGCAGCACCGTACTCCCCCCTGCGCACCACCTCGCCGTTCAATTCCACCGCGCTGCCGAAAGCCGGCAGCTCCAGCCAGGCCGCCAGGTCGGCGACGTTGGCCAGGACCGGCGCCTCCCGCTGCTGTCCGTTGATCACCAGCCGCATGGTCCACCCTCCACCTGCTCGACCCGTTCAGCGGCTGCGCCAGAACACCAGCGCCAGCGCGGTGATGGCCACTGCCACCACGGTGAGCGCCCGCCAGAAGGTGGGGTTGCCTCCCGCGCGATCGCCGAGGATGACGCTTTCGGGATCGGCCAGGGCCGCCTGAGTGAGTTCGTCCTCGGGCGCCTCGGGTGGATCCGGGTGGTACGGCACCAGGTCCCGGGACAACTGGCCGAAGTAGACCACCTTCCAGGCGTCCTTGTCCCTGGGATCCTTCGGTCCGGCTGGATTCTCTTCGGTCTCGGTCATTCAGCTTCTCCCGCCGCCAGGGCCTGTTCCAGGACTTCGTTCACCAGCGCCGGATTCATCTTACCCTTCCCGGCCTTCATCACCTGGCCCACGAAGAAGCCCTTGAGGCTTTCCTTGCCGGCCCGGTACTGGGCCAGCTGGGCGGGGTTGGCCGCCAGCACGGTCTGCACCAGGGCGGCGATGGGGGCCCGGTCCGAGACCTGGCCCAGGCCCTGGCGGGCCACGATCTCCGCCGGGGTCCCGGCCCCCGCCAGCAGGGCCGGGAACACCGTCTCCTTGGCCGTGTTCAGGTTGATGGCGCCGTCCTGGACCATGCGCAGCAGTTCGGCCAGGTCGGCCGGGCGCAGGCCCAGGTCCTGGATGGCCACGCCGCGCTCGTTGAGGGTCCGGCTCACCTCCCCCAGCATCCAGTTGGCGGCCGGGCGGGCCAGGCCGGTCCCGGCCACCGCCTCGAAGCAGTCGGCGAAGGCCGGGCTCTGCAGCAGCAGCCCGGCCTCGTAGGGGGAGACTCCATACTGGGCGATGAACCGCGCGAACCGCGCCTCGGGCAGTTCCGGCAGGGTCCGGCGCACCGCCTCCACCTCGTCCCGAGCGATCACCAGCGCCGGCAGGTCCGGTTCCGGGAAGTAGCGGTAGTCCTGGGCTGCCTCCTTGCTGCGCTGGGGCCGGGTCTCGCCCTTCGCGGCGTCCCAGCCCCGGGTCTCCTGGCCGAAGGCCTCGCCCCGGGCCACCAGGGCGCCCAGCCGGCCGATCTCGTAGTCCAGGGCCTGCTTCACGAACCGGAACGAGTTGATGTTCTTCACTTCCACCCGGGTTCCCATGGGCTCCCCGGGGCGGCGCACGCTCACGTTGGCGTCGCAGCGGAACGAGCCCTCCTCCAGGTTGCCGTCGCAGATGCCCAGGAAGGTCACCAGCCGGTGCACCGCCTTGAGGTAGTCGTAGGCCTCCTGGCCGCTCTTCAGGTCCGGGGCGCCGACGATCTCCAGCAGCGGCACCCCGGCCCGGTTCAGGTCCACGTAGGAAAACCCGTCGCCCTGCTCGTGGTTGGACTTGCCGGCGTCCTCCTCCAGATGGGCCCGCTCGATCCCCACCTCGAGCATCCCGGCGGCCCCGCCCCGCACCGCGGGGTCCCCGGGGATCCGCAGCCGCCCGCGCTCCACCACCGCCACCGGGCCCTGGGTGATCTGGTAGCCCTTGGGCAGGTCCGGGTAGAAATACTGCTTGCGGTAGAACACACTGCGTTCCCGGATCTCCCCTTCCAGCGCCAGGCCCAGGGCGACGGCCATGCGCACCGCCTCGGCGTTGATCACCGGCAGCGCCCCGGGCAGGCCCAGGCACACCGGGCAGGTGCGGACATTGGGCGCACCGCCGTACTCGTTGCGGCAGGCGCAGAACATCTTGGAGCGGGTGAGCAGCTGCACGTGCACTTCCAGACCGATGACCGCTTCGAGACCCGCTTCCATGACCGCTCCCCCAGGGGGATTATCGCGGAAACGAAGGCCCGTGGGAGAATGATGCCTGGAGGCCGCCATGACTGATGCCATCCTGCCCCTGGGCGACCCCAGGCTGCGCGAACTGGCCGAGCCGGTCGCGGACCCCCGGGACCCCGTCTTCCTGGCCGAAAGCGCCCGGCTCCAGGCCGTCCTGGAAGCCTTCCGCCGGGAGCATGGTTTCGGCCGGGGGGTGGCGGCGCCCCAGATCGGCATCCCAAAACGGTTCATCGCCCTCAACCTGGGCCAGGGCGCCCGCACCCTGGTCAACCCCGAACTCACCTGGCGCAGTCCGGAGACCTTCACCCTGTGGGACGACTGCATGTGCTTCCCGTGGCTGCTGGTGCGGGTGCGGCGCCACCGCTCGGTCTCCCTCTCCTTCCTGGATGAGGAAGGCGAGCGCCGGGAGTGGGAGCGCCTGGGCCAGGCCGAGTCGGAACTGGTCCAGCACGAACTGGACCATCTGGACGGCATCCTGGCCACCGACCGCGCCGAAGGCCCGGAAGGCATCATCAGCCGCGAGGCCTTCCAGGCCTGGCAGGACCACTTCACCGGACAGGTGGACTACACCATCCAACCGGTCCAGAGATGATACAAGTCCCAGGGTCTAGGAACCTCGGTCCAATTTCCCTGCCCGGACCGCAGCACCCTGGGACACGAATAGAAACTCTCCGCCTTTCCGTTGCTGAAGTGAGGCGTGCCTTGCACGCCGAATCCAGCAACGAATGAAGTACAGGAACCCGAATGTCTAAATTGACGCCCCTCAGGAAGTCCGGATCTGGACGTCCACCGGGTTGCGGAAGGTGTCCACCAGCGGCGAGGTGCGGTTCACCTTGTCGTGCAGTTCCCGCACCTGCTCAGGGGTTCCGTTGCAGTCCAGGTTCACCTTCACCCGGATCGGCGACAGGCCGGGGCGGACGTTCGGGTCCATCTCCAGGAACCCCAGCAGGCTGGTGTCGGTTTCCATTTCGAAGCTCAGGTTCCGGATATCGATCCCCATGGCCGCCGCGTTGTAGGCGTAGGTGACGCCCATGCAGCAGCTCAAGGCGTGCAGCGCCGCTTCCCCGGCGTTGGGCGCCAGGTCCGTGCCCAGCAGCGCGGCCGGCTCGTCACCCTCCATGAACAGCGGGGTGGAGCGCTTGTGCTCCTGCCCCGCGCCGTAGAGCGAGTCGAAGGTGCTCTGGACATGGGCCCTGCCGGTCCACCGGGCCTTGGACCGGAAGGTGAACCGGGCCAGGGACGGTTCGGACTTGATGGCTTCCACTGTCGCCATCAGATCGTCCACGTTCACGCCATTGCGCATGGTTGCTACTTTGGTGCTCATGGTTCCTCCCTCAGGTCAGCTCTTCTTGGCGTAGTTGGTTGCGCCGAACCAGTCGACCACGACGACTGGTTCATTCCCCACCACCCAGGCGTCGTGGCCGCTGGGCAGGGACGTGATGTCCCCTTTTTCGGCGATGAATTCAGTACCGTCATCCATGCGGATGGCCAGACGCCCGGACACGTGGTACTGGAAGTGGGGCGCCTGGCAGCTTTCAGTCTTGGCGATGGGTTTGACATCCTTGGACCAGCGCCAGCCCGGTTCAAGGATCAGGCGGCCCACCTCAGAACCGCAGATCTTGAGGATCTCCGCCCGGCCGTTGGGAAAAGGGCGGACCTCATCGGGTTTGGCGAAGGACTTGTGCTCGGTCTGATGCAGGACACTTGGCATGGTTCCCTCCTGGAAAGGGGCAGACAGACAACCCCCGGAACCGGCCGGCTGCTATGGCGGCGGGTTTCCAGACAACCCTTCAGGCGCTGCTGTCCCGGATAGCAATTTACTTACAGGTAAGTTGGTGTCAAGCTCGGCTCCGGAAAATTCGGAGACCCAAACCCGTGCCTGGACAACCGAGAACCGAGACCGCGCAGAGGATTCTGGACGTCGCGGAAAAGCTTGTACAGACCCGAGGTTTCAACGGCTTCAGCTATGCCGATATCGCGGAGACGATGGGCGTGACCAGGGCCAGCCTGCACTACCACTTCCCCGGGAAGGGCGACCTGGGCCTGGCCCTGGTCGCGCGCTACCGCAGCAGGTTCGACCTGGAGTGCGCGGCCATCCGCCGTCGCAACGGCGAGGCGCCCCGCCATCTGCAGGACTACATCGATCTGTATCACCAGGTGGCGCTCGACGGCCGGGTCTGCCTCTGCGGCATGCTCGCGGCCGAGGGACCCACGCTGCCGCCCGGGATGCAGGAAGAACTGAGGCGGTTCTTCGATGCCAACGAGTTCTGGCTGGCGTCCGTGCTCCAGTCCGGACGGGACGCCGGTCTGTTCGCCTTTCCCGAAGCCCCGCTGGAGCGGGCCCGGGTCCTGCTTGCCCTGCTGGAGGGCGCCCTGCTCCTGGCCCGGACGTTCGGCGATGCCGGACGGTTCAGCGCGGTCTCCGGGCGCGCGCTTGCAGACCTGGAGGCCTAGCGGCCGGACGGGCTACTTGCCCAGGCAGAACCCCGAAAACACCTGGTCCAACGCGCTCTCGGCCCGGTCCTCGCCCGTGAGCCGCGCCAGCAGCCCCCAGGCCCCCTGTAGCGCCGAGGCGGCCAGTTCCGGGGGCGAGCCCGGTCCCAAGGTCGCAAGCAGATCCATCTGCACCACCAGTTCGTCCAGCAGATCGCGCTGGCGCCGGGTGGCCAGGGCCCCCAGGCAGGCATCCGGGGCCAGGCCGCCCAGGAACCGCCGGCGCAGGGCCTCGGCCAGGGGCTCCAGCCGCCCTTCCAGCGCCGAGACGCAGGGCTCCCCGGTGGCCGCCCCGCCCCGGTCGGCCTGGTTGCGCACGGTGAGCACCTTGCCCGCAAAGGGCGCCAGCCGCTCCAGGATCGCCGGGTCCGGATGCAGGTCCGGCAGCGGCACCAGATGCAGGATCAGGTCCGCCTGCTCCAGCACCCCCCGCACCCGGGCCACCCCCAGCCGCTCCACCGGGTCCTCGCTGTGGCGCAGCCCGGCGGTGTCGAACAGCACCAGCGGCAGCCCGGCCCACTGGACCCGCACCTCCAGCACATCCCGCGTGGTGCCGGGCAGTTCGGTGACGATGGCGCGGTCGGCCCCGGCCAGGGCGTTGAACAGGGTGCTCTTGCCGGCGTTGGGCCGGCCCACCAGGGCGATGCGGATCCCCTCCAGCAACCACCCCGCCGCCGACGCCCGGGCACGTTCCACGTGGAACAGTTCCCGCAGCGGCCGCAGGCCTTCCTGCAAGGCCTCCAGATCCAACAGGATGTCTTCCTCCTCGCCGTAGTCCACGCAGGCCTCGGCCCGGGCCAGCCAGGGCGCCAGGGCGGCCTTGGCCTGGTCCACCCAGGCCGGCAGGGCCCCGGCCCGGGCCTGGGCCTGGCGCAGCTGGGTGTCGGTGGCGGCGTTCACCAGGTCCCGCAGCGCCTCGGCCTCCAGCAGGCTCTGCTTGCCGTTCAGCAGCGCCCGCCGGGTGAACTCGCCCGGTTCCGCCAGCCGGATCCCCAGCCGTCCCAGCTGTTCCAGCAACCGGCGCACCAGCAGCGGATTGCCGTGCAGCTGGAACTCCACCAGGTCCTCGCCGGTGTAGCTGCCGGGCCCGGGGAAGAACAGCACCAGCGCCCGTTCCTTGAATCCGTCCCAGGCCAGGGTGCGCAGCGCCGCCCGGCGCGGAGGCGGCAGCGATGCCAGGGGCTTCAGCAGCGTCCCCAGCCCGGGTCCCGAGACCCGGACGATGGCCACCGCCGAAGGCAGCAGCGGAGTGGCGGGGGCGCAGATGGGCTCGGACACGGCGGGACCCGCCCTCCTCCGGCGGGTGACCAGACCACTGTACCGCCTTGCGGGCCTGTCGCGGCAACGCTAGCATTTTGCTAGCAACGCTTTGGAAGCAACCCCCCTTGCTGAGCATGTTCATTGGAGCGGCCGGCGCGTGCCAGCCTTGTGAGCCTGGGTATATCCCATTGAAAAATGTTTCTGCAATATTTCTCCCCCCATTCCGTCTAACCATGTGAGCACCGCTTCCCGCGCCCTCCGCCCCGGAACCGGTCACCGACCAGGCTGGGGATCATGCACGAACCACAAGACAAGCTGCTCGACCTCTTCCAGCGGGAGAAGGACCGTTTCATGGCCTTCGCCCGCCGGCAGATCTGGGGCATGGCCAGCCTCGACCCCGAGGACCTCGTCGCCGAGGTGTTCCAGTCCCTGCTGGACAAGAGCGACCTGGTGGGCGGCATCGAGAACCTCGCCGCCTACGTCTACCGGTCCCTGGGCAACCGGGTGCTGGATCTCCGCCGGCGGGAACGGCGCACCGTCGCGCCCGGGGACCTGGCCCTGGAGCAGATGGCCGACCCGGACCCGGACCCGCTGCGGGCCTTCCAGTCCCGCCAGGACCGGGACCGGCTGACCCGGGCCCTGGACGGCCTCAAGCCAAAGGAGCGCGCGGTCTGGCTCGCCACCGAGGTGGAGCGCCAGAGCTTCCGCGACCTGTCAACCCTCTGGGGGGAGCCCGTGGGCACCCTCCTCTCCCGCAAGAGCCGCGCCACAGCCAAGCTGCGCCGCGAACTGTCCGACCTGGACCCCACAAGGAGCTGAACCCTCATGAGAACCTGCACACCCTGCCATCCCCGGCACCGCGCCTGCCGCATCGCCGGCCGCATCCTGCTGGGCGCCCTCCTGGCCCTGGTCCTGGCCGGCGCCTTCGGCCTGGCCGTCCAGCTGCTCTGGAACCACGTCCTGGCAGTCCTGCTGCCGGTCCACACCGTGAGCTACTGCCAGGCGGTAGGCCTGCTCATCCTGGCCCGCCTCCTGTTCGGCGGCTTCCACCACGGCCGCCACCACCCCTGGCGCCACCACCACCACGGCCGCGGCCACGGTTGGGGCCACGGCGCCTGCTGCGCCCCCACCGACCCAGGCCCCGAGGCACCCGCCCCCGAAGCCCCAACCTCCCAGCCCTGACCTGACCCGCCAGCAAGAAGGGGATCGAAGCATCAACCGCTTCGATCCCCTTCTTTTTCACGCCACTGGAACACGTCCCCCACGCTCCCCGCCGTCACGCGCCTGGAAGGCCGAGCGCCAGCGAGCCTTCCCAGGCAGCGACGCCCCCGCGGGACCCGTCAGACCCGGGAGACCTTCAGCGCCTTGTAGGTGCCGGTGCCTTCGCTCTCGGTGGTGAAACCCTCGCGCCGGCCGAGCACCATGTGCACCCAGCGCCGCTCGCGCGGACTGAGCGAGGTGAACGTGTAGCTGCCCAGGACCTTGGCCTTCTCGGCGGCGAACCCGGCCATGGCGATGATCTCCTTCATCCGGAACAGGCGGAAGGAATCCACGTCCAAGTAGGCCAGTCTGCCCTCCTCCCGCTCGCCCTGGGCCTCGTGCAGCAGGAACTGCAGGGCGTCCAGGGCCTGGCCCTTGTTGGCGGCCAACCAGCCGGCATCGGCGCCGGACAGCACCAGCCGATTGGGGAACAGCGCCTCGTCCCCCGAGGGCCCGAAGGCCGCGGTCACCGTCAGCCCCAGGTGCCGGCACCAGCGGGTGACCCGTTCCGGGGCCTGGTCCAGGGGAAGCGAGGTCTTGCGCATGGTGCCCTCCTCAGGCCACGACGGGCTGGGGCTTGTAGTTCCGCCGCACCAGCCAGGTCTGCAGGATACCGATGACGTTGAACATCAGGTAGTACAGGCAGAGCCCGGAGGGGGTCTTGGCGAAGAAGAACGAGAACATGACCGGCATGAGCACCATCATCATCTTGCGCTGGGCCGGATCGCCCACGGCGGGGGTCATGGCCTGCTGGATGATCATGGACCCGCCCATGAGCACCGGCAGGATGTAGTAGGGGTCCTGGGCGGAGAGATCGGTGAGCCAGCCGAGGAACGGCGCGTGGCGCAGTTCGAACACCGCGTTGAGCATGGACCACAGGGCGAAGAACACCGGCATCTGCAGCAGCATGGGCAGGCAGCCGCCCATGGGGTTGTGGCCGTTCTTCTTGTAGAAGGCCATGAGCTCCTTCTGCATTTCCGCCTTCTTGGTCATGTCGTTGCCGAACTTCTCGTACTTGGCCTGGAGCGACTTCTGGAACGGCTCCAGTTCCTTCATGCGCAGCATCTGGACGGTGGTCTTGGTGTTGAGCGGCCAGAGGGCGCCGCGGATGACCACGGTGAGCAGGATGATCGCCCAGCCCCAGTTGGGCACCACCTGATGGATCCCGCGCAGGATCACGAACAGCAGCTTGGCGACCAGGCCGAAGAAGCCGAAGTCCACCACCTGCTTGAACATGGCCCCGCCCGCGACGTCGCCGGGGGCGTGGAACTCGACCAGCGCCTCGGCCTGCTTGGGGCCCAGGTAGAGCCGCGCCGAGGCCTTGCCGGTGCTGTCCGGGCTGAGCAGGTAGCCGGCGTCGGCGTCCCGCGCCGGTTCCCGGGAGGCATCCCAGATGGCGGCGAAGTAGTGCGTGGTCTGGGTGGGCTTGGCGAGATCGACGCCGGCGTCCATGCCCAGCCGCCGGCTGGCCGGCGGCAGATCCTTGCGCTTGGCGCCCAGAAAGCCGAAGAACGGATCCTTGAGCATGGACGCCCAGGTCACCGCCTTGATGCTGCCGGGCTCGATGCTGAACACCCGGCCCAGGTGCTGGGTCTCAAGGGGATCGGAGGGCTTCGGCACCAGGTTGAGCGCGCCGCCCCGGGTGCTTGCCCAGTCCAGTGAAACCACATGGCCCTGGTCCGGCACCAGATAGCTCAGCTTGTCGCCCTGGGCGTTCTTGAAGGTCACGGTCCGGCCGCCGGCCACGCTGGCCACCTCGGGTTCGCCGTCGAAGCGGACGTTGACCGCCGCGCCCAGGCCCGGGAAATCCTTGGAAACGGGGGCGCCGTCCTTGCCCAGCCTGGTCTCGGGGAAGAACCGGGTGCCGTCGGTCCAGGCCACCTGGACCAGGGCGCCGTCGCCCTTGCGCCAGGTGAGTTCCAGGGCCTGGTTCTTCAGGGAGAAGCGGGCCAGGGGATCCACCGGGGCGGCCGGGGCCAGCACGCCGGGGGCCGGCGCGGCGGGAGCGGCGGCGGCGTCAGGCTGGGCGGGGGCCGGTTCGGCATTGGCGGTCTGGGCGATCACCGGCTTGTGCGGATTCATCCGCTCCATCAGCAGGTTGTAGCCCATGAGCAGGAAGATGCTCAGGACCACGAATATCAGCATGTTCCGGTTTTTCATGAATTTTCCCAACGGCTCAGAGCCAGCCGAAGCTGGCTTTCGATTGCTTGGAACGAGGTGGAACAGCCCTTGGGCGCGCTCCGGGCGGGACGCACCCACACCACGCAGCGCAGGTCATCCAAGGCGGTCTGTTCCCGGAGGATCTTGAGAAACGCCATGCGCACCCGGCGGCGGAAGCGGTTCCGCTGAACGGCCCGCCCCTGCTTCCGGGATGCGTTGACCAGGAGCAGGGGTTCGACGCCGGGGGCCCAGCGCCAGACCCTGACATCCAAAGCCTGGTCCCGCCCCAGCAGGGGCCGTGGAACAGCGCTGGGGACAGCGTGATCCTGGCGTTGCACCACCCGGTAGCGCCCAGCTACCTTCATGGCTCTTAAAGTGCGAGGACGTGGCGGCCCTTGGCACGGCGACGTTTCAGCACCAGTCGGCCGTTCTTCGTCTTCATGCGGGTAAGGAAGCCGTGGGTCTTGGCACGGCGCCGGTTGTTGGGCTGGAACGTCCTCTTCATAGAACACCTCATGGCCCTGTCTTGATGGAAAGGGCGAACCTTCGAGGCTACCAGACCATGTTTCGTTGCTCAACCCCAAAGAGTGGTCCCAAGGTCCGAAGGGCGATGTTAAAGTAGGATTCCCGCAACCGGAGTGGAGTTCTGGGGCACGTTCCCCTGATCGGTCCGACGCCCTCACCGGGTCGGGCGCCTCTTCGATTCCATAGACTGGGACCTCGCCATGTCACTTGATTCACAAGCCCTCTGGGACACCCTGCGCAAAGGACTCGCCCAGCGGCTTCCCGACCGGACCTTCACCGACTGGATCGAACCCTGCTCGGCCGTCAATTTCGACGGCGCCACCCTGCTGATCCAGGTCCCCTCGGCCTCCGCCCGGATCTGGATCGAGCAGCAACTGGCCGAAGAGTTCCACGATGTGCTGGTACAGTCCGACCTGGCCGGCCTGCGGCTGGCCTTCATGGTCGCCGGGGATGCGGCGGCCAAGCCGGCCGTCAAACCGGCTGCCCAGGCAGCGGCCCCGGCCGAGACCGCGGTCCATTCCCCCTTCCCCCAGGGCTTCCACCGCTACACCCTGGACCGTTTCGTGGTGGGACCCAGCAGCCAGCTCGCCTTCGCCGCGGCCAACGCCGTGGTGGACAGCCACGGCAAGCCCAATTCCTCGCTGAACATGAACCCTCTGTTCGTCTACGGCGGTTCCGGCCTGGGCAAGACCCACCTGATGATCGGCATCGGCAAGGGGCTGCTGGCCAAGAACCCGGCCCTGCGGGTCGCCTACCTCAAGGTCGACAACTTCTTCAACGAACTGACCATCGCCATCCGGGCCAAGAACACCGAACCCATGCGCAAGAAGTACCAGCAGAACGATGTCCTGCTCCTGGATGATGTGCAGACCCTGGGCAAGATGGAACGGACCCAGG
>Ga0316217_10005491_pt1 | contig 13123 bp, 7 predicted proteins | sample 1anoAmetaG_FD_203633 | JGI IMG/M metagenome (GOLD analysis project Ga0316217, IMG submission 203633) | Freshwater microbial communities from Trout Bog Lake, Wisconsin, USA - 1anoA | ecosystem: Environmental > Aquatic > Freshwater > Lake > Hypolimnion/Profundal zone | place: USA: Wisconsin...
GTTAAATGAGCCTAAGGAAGAAGCGAAAACAGCTTTGAGAGCTGCTCGAAATAACGCTTTGTTTGACATTTGCATGCATAGATTCAGTAGAAAGCATCTCAAGCAGAATAGTACAAAGACTGCCAAGGCTATCATACCAATAAATGTCTTGTAAGTGCCCCAATTTTTATAAATTCCAAAGTTCTGAGTTCCTATATGATCGAATTTGTTGAAAACGTTGATTTCTAGTGTAATTAAAGCCTAACTAGCGATATAAATCATAATTGTTACAGGAAAAAGGATAAAGTTTGTAGGATTATTGAAGAAGTAGGACAAAAGAGTCCTCACAAACTTTGTTTCGGTGAGCTTACTTTCTTCGTTAGCTAATTATCTGTCATATTCGCTGTCGGTTTAGTATTCATTCTAAGATATGTCAGTTCCTTCTTTTTAGATAGTAAAATCAGCACTCGAGCTGAATTCCTGTTCAGATTTGCGATCAGAGAAAAGTGATTTAAAGGACACAAAAGACTATTCTTTGATTTCTGATTTGTTCAACTACTTGAGCTTTTTGTCCTATAGGACAAAGCATCTGTTAATACCTGAAATAAGGCTACAGTGGCTTATTGTAATGATTATAGTTGTTCCAAATTTCTTGCATATCTTCGCCAAGTTATCGAAAACATTTTGTGCAACTCTAACATCAAGTGAGCTCAAAAGATCATCAAGCAAAACTATGTCTCGTTTAGAATAGAGTGCCCTAGCGAGTGCAATTCTAGCCATTTGTCCTCCAGATACGTTTTTAGATTTTTAATCAATTAAGGTCTCATCTCCGTACTGAAGATATTTCAAATCTTCCTACAAACAGCACCACTCAAGTACCCTATTGTACCACCGCTCGTCATATTTGTCCTGAAGAACGATATTACTTTTGATTGTAACTGGAAATATGGTGGAATTTTGCTAGACGTAGCAAACTGAACCGTATATATCGATCTTTCCAGAGTAAGAGTTGAGTTGGTTTGCTAAAATATCAAGTAAAGTAGATTTACCTGAGCCCACGCTTCCAATAATCACAATGAATTCTCCTTTTCTCAGCTACATGTTCACATTCTAAAAAATGTAGTTTCTATTGTTTTCAGCTTAGTAGAAACTGCTCACATTTTTCATCTACAAAATTAGTTCATTTTGAGGCTTGTTTTATTGCTGATTGTAAATTTGTTCCTCCTAGGGCTCATTTTGTATATATGCCTTTGAGTTGCAGCTAAAAATGTTTGCCACTCTTTCGAAGATGATTTTCAACTGGAAGTAACAACTCACTCCTACAGAAGCGGGCCCAAGAGCTTTTCTCAGCAAATAAATCAAGAATACTGTCTCCAGAATATACTGACTGTTGTAGGTCATTGCGAAAGACTATTGAAGGATGCATATAGTAATAAAAATACTTAACAAGGCTACTCCTTCGCCTAAAGCTCCTTAGAGCCCTAATCCTGCCCCATATTTTATGTATCCTTTCATCTATTGTTTTCGAACTGCATCAATCCTGTTAGAGAAAAGAGACTACCAACTTTGCATTTTGATGTATTTGAAGAAAGGCAGAACTTAAGAGAGGTAGAGCATTCTTTTGTCTTTTTTTGTGGCCACGTCATCCAAAAAAGTGCTATTATAACCTGCATACCAGTAATGAATTATTTAGAAAACGATGCAGCTGAAAACTCCGACCAAAGAAAGCCAGCCTAGTCGCACGACAATCAGAAAACTGAGTCCGATGATCGGGATTGGTGCCGAAAGTCCTCTTAAGATGAAGTACCCACTCTACTCCAAAAGATTATGAAACTAGGTCAAAGAATTGATGATTTTACCTTCCATTTATCTTCTGAGCATAGAAGACTAGATCAAAAATAATTTTTTGTAAATTGAGTAGAAAAGCGTGCCTTTCATTTTACTGGCAGTTACTCCCATCTCTTGAAAAGCGATACCGGTCATAATGATGTCGTAAAGCCATATTAAGGAGATTTGCAAGGCTAATATGTAATAATCCGTTGCGCTTACGATGTCGAAGGCTTTGGTGAAGAGAATTCCCTACAAAATGAAGAAAATGTTCACCATCGCGTAAAAAAGAAGACTTCTCAGAAACTGCGAGAAGTGCGTTCTGCAAAGAGAAGACCAGATATCTGACGCATTATACTATTTATTGGGTTCGTTGCCTAGGTGTTTGAAGAATTTCTGAGAAGAAGTTTCCACGCATGTGTCTGAATCAAGTGGGATCATCGATTCCAGAGTAATGTCTTTATTGAGTACGGCTGAGTTGTAAATTTGTCTGGCGCCTTCTAGAAGTAGAAAGTACTTTTTGAAGATTCCAATTTTCTTACTTTAGTCTTTAACTTGTTTTCCCATCGACTCTAAAATTTAAATTCCGTAGTATAATAAAATTTATACTCAATAGAATAAAATAACTGTTAAAAAATAGTGAGCAGTTAGTAAATAAACTTATGTTGAGTTTCTTAGAAATTAGTAGCGAAATGAAATTTCTAAATTAACATATAATACGGAAGTTAATAATGATCTTTATAAAGATATCAATAAAGAAGTGCTTCATTTGGTTTTTGTGGGTTTATCCTGGATTCTGCAGAACTAATTCAGCTTGTTGACCTTTGCAGTCAAAAATTTGATTTTCGAGTTTTAGTTCAGCTCATTCGTTTTACTTTTTCTGTAGCCTGGGTCTTTTAACACGGGATAAATATTTGATTATAAGGTACGCTTCTTGAGCGATTTCTTCAGCAGAAAATTCACTTTTCTCCACTCTTGATTTTTCCCTGACAATACATGGAAAATGTAGTAGTTGCTCAGAATGAACTACCTGCAGTAATTATCCAGCTTGTTGAGTGTATTCGCTATTTTTAATAGGTATGGCTGGAATTTTACGCCAAAGCTTTGATAGTCAATGACGTGTTGAAGGACTACGGTCAAAAATAATCCAACAAATCTGCTGTCCTATTGCAGCATTTGTTAACAGACTTTTAGATGCTGCAAAAGCTTATCTTTATGCCATCTATGGAACGCTTTGTTGTCTACCCTGAATTTTCGGGTCGAGAACCTCCGAAATTCTCCTGGAGGTGAACGCTCACCGCGAGAAATATCTCCTTGTGAAAAACTACATCCGAGTGTTTCAATCAAAATTTGGATATTTTATTTATAGTAAAATGCCTAGATGTAATCGAACCACTTTAGGCATAACTAAATTGCTTCCTGAAATCTTTTTTCCTAGATGAATTAAAAATAAGCTTCCATTATAATGATGAAGCCTTTAGGCTTCAATTTTTTATCTTTCTTGAAGTCTACAAGAAAGATCACCTATGAAACGAGGCATTAGTAACTTCTTTTTAGTCGACTACTCATTTTTGGCTTAATTTTTAGAAACTAGCCCATAAATGTAAAAAAATAGCCGTTTTGTATATATAAACGAACTCCTGCAATCACAGCATCTAAAAACTTTTCTTCTTCTGAAGCTTCTAATAAAAGCTTCAGCTCTTAAATGTGTATCCGGCTAAGTTTTTAGATTTTGCAATTCATACATTTCTATTTTTGAATAGATGTCTTAAAAGAGTTAATGAGCCATTTCTTTCTAACTTGAAGGTGAGATTCGTCGATAGCGCCATATTATTGCTGAATTTCTAATAGAAGGAAGGACTTCTTCACAAAAAGAGGTGTTTTGTGCTTCAAAACTCGGTTTTGAGAACACACTAAATTTGGAATTTAGTCAACTATGGCGCCAATCATTGAAGCGAGCTAATAAAGCTAAAGCACATGCTTGTTCTTTCTTAGAAACGAAACTTAGCCTAAGAAAACTGTCAGATATTAGATTTGATCGACGATGTGGGCGTTTCGTGTGAGTTCTTGTAATTTACAACCAATCTTTTGATAGCCGGTTAGATCAGAGGAACTTCCTTTCGTAGAATATACTACTGAAGACACAGATTAATCGAGCTAAAAGGTTTTTAGGTTTTAAAAAAGGTGGAATTTGTGAGAATGTTATACCTATAAGTAATGGTAAAGCCTTCTTGGGGACGATATATTTTAGGCAAATCCTTAGTCAAGGCATTTCCTTTTTGTGATTAGCATCTTTTAGCATTTCAGCTTCTATTCATCTTGGCTCCTCGAGTGTTCCTATTACTCGAAGGAGAGTTCATATTTCTTGATGATCAGTGTAAAATTGATAAAATAATACAGTCTTTTGCAAAAGATGTCACTAATCGCCAGTTTAGCCAAAGTTGGATAGTACTTTTCCTTGAATTCTTGCCGTAGCTTCTTTACTTATTACTTTTTTCTGAAAGAATCTGTTATAGGTATAATTTTAAGTAGAAAATAAAACTGGTCCCTCAAATTGCTTTAAAAATTACTTACATTTTGCATATCTGCTAGAATAACTTCCAGTGAGTCTAGAGCTGGCTCCATTATCTCGAAGTAGTTGTACTTGGTTTGTATTTTGGTGTAAATCCAGTAGAGAGCAGTAAACGCCGACAACATAAGTTTTAGTTTCTCGACTTTGTTTATATTGCGAGTGGCAATCGATTTGATGAAGTATATAAATTACTGCTAGGTAATCAGCTACATCAGAATAATTGATGTGATGATTGAATTCAAAATCTAGATAGTTTTTGAGTTCAGATACTTCAGACAATAGTGATAAATCTTCAGGAAGCATTCTTGATCTGTTGTCGATGATTTTTCACTTGGTATTTTAAAGATCTTCATAAATGTTCTAAGTTTGCCGACTTTCTCACTGAAGGTCGTATCTTATGTAGTAACGTTGCAAGTTTAGAGCAGATAGCTTAATAGTGGGTAACGATAGACTAAATCTATGGCGGATTGGGTGGATAGCTTTTGCAATTCTTTCAACTGCTCCTCTCTAAATTCCTTTTAGGCCTCACTAATAGATGAAATGATGCCTTTGACTTTATTGTGGCAGCTGCGGTAAAATTGATATGCCTAGTCCTCCTCATAATCGGCATATTACTTGATTACATGCCTATAGACCCTAAGGTAACAGTGTTTGAGCAAATATTTGCTGTAATCGAATTCGCATTTTTTATCAAAATTCTCTATCACTTTAGGTATAATTTTTTTTTAGTATAGATCTTTGTTCATCAAAGACAAGATGAATTAGAGGATCTCGACTTTTTTTTTCTTTAGCTGGTCCAGTAACGGCTGGTGTTTTTGGATGATGGCTAGAATCTACTATTCTCTCATCAAGGAGACGAAGAAGCGTTTTAAGATTATAAGATAATGCTTCTCAATGTTGCTTTTTACTATCCGTACATTCTGAAAGCTTGTGTTTTATATAGTATCCCTTCTATTTTGCTATTTTTATTGCAGTGTCTATTTTAAGCAATGAGCATCATTATAGTACAAATCTATCAGCTAAGAGTGATTCTATTTTTTGTAAAGATTTTTCATCTAGGCTGAGCAATATCTTAAAGAACCCCGGAACTTAGTTTGAGTCAAGCATCCCAAAGGCTCTTCGACTATCTTGGATAATCCATAATCTAGGAACACATATCTTTGATATTTGTTACTAAAGCCGATGTTCGATTATTTGATATCGAAGTGAATGATATTGTGCTCATGCAGTTTTTTGAGGTTTTACTTCAGATCTATCGCCATTTCCCTAATATTGTAATCTTTGGGAATTTTACAGAATTCCATCATGAATTACATACATTCTTAGTAGATGATTATATGAAATCCGGCTGCGTATTCGGGATAGTAAGGGCCTGCTTTCAGAGAGGAAGCTTTCAGCATTATCACCACTTCTATCATCAAATTTATCAGATTCTGCTCAAGGTTATCTTTGTATTTTATGCACTTGACTGCCATATGTTAGCCTAAAAGAAAGGTTTAGTATACTGTTGAGTAGTTTCCCATTTAGTTGCTTTATTAGTTGTGGAAGTAGCTTTCTTCTTTCACAAAGAATAAAGTGATATTTGTTTTGGACCTCCCGTAATGCACATCTATACTTAAGCTTTCCAAATTTTGTTCAGGCAATATTTTTAGCAACGGCATCTTTTTAAAATTATAATTGGTTCTCAATTCATCTCCCTCTTCATTTAGGACCTTTGTTTATTGCACTTTTTAGCTAGGGCCGCCCATGATTTTTTGGTACTACGATAATAAATCAGAAAATTTAGAGATTTAGTGACTCGTTTTGGTAAACATTTGTTAGCTCCATTGTGCTGACTAAGAAACAGACTAAGGTTGAAGCTACTTTTGATCGGTATCACTCATTAATAGATAAATAAGAAACTCTTTATAAACATTAGACGAATCTAAGATGAAAGAAAACTCAAATTTTGAGGTTTATGATGGCTCCGCATCATAGCTGAGCAATTTTAGAACGAAAATATTTTATACCTGAACTTGATCCCACCTTAAGTCTATTATATACTATGAGATATTCTGGAAAATAATCTTTCAAAACCAGATTTTATTTATGCTGGCACATAAATACACATGGATATGGTCAAACTGACTAAAATCTAGAAAAAGAGTAGTTTTTCAAGTATAACTCTTATATTTTATAGCTTAAACAAGTATTCTGTTTGTTGTACTGAAAAATACATAAAATTTTCAGCGTCGTAGGCTTTTAAACTTTTATCTATACTTTTCTTGCTATGAGGTAGTATTTCTGCAGCTATCTATCTTAATTATTGGCTAAAAAGTTTATGATTTTAATTGTTAAATAGCTTGATCTTTACTAGACTTTTTATTGTAAGTTAGAAAAGAAATAGATAACCCTTCTTATCGATCGTCTTTAAAGTTTAACTACAAAATAACTCTAATATGATTCATAAAACGAGAAGAATGACTGCTAACAAAAATCCAATGCTACGATCATTAGTAATACTCTTTCGAAAAGCCGACAGCTATCTTTTTGGTTTGCTTGTCAAGTTTCTTCCAGATGGTGTTGCTGATCTAGTTGCCCTCCTCGGCTGACAAAAGCAGCTTCAATAGATGCGTCTTTCTTTTTTTCTACTGCATGTACGAATTGAAAACCCTGCTACCATGCCTATCTTGTCTCTTGTCTTCTTTATCGTTCTAGATGTCGAGAATGACCAGCTAGTTTTTGATTTAGAGGTCTTGAAAATTTGCATGGACTGTGCTTTTCTTTTTGACCAGACCTAGGTTTATGTAGCTGCTATGTTATTTCGAAGTATTCAACTAGTGGGGTGTTTCTGACTAGCTTGCTTTACTTTTTGCTGCTTACTTATTTTAGCACTCCTCAGCTTATTCCTCCTTTTTCTCAGCTTCTGAGAGCTACTGATCCACAACGCATTCGCATTTAAGTCGAATTTATCTGACTTAGTGCGGGGTTTGGGGTACTTTTATCTGCAAAGCATCAAGATGGTAGTCATCGAGAATTTTAGTTATACAATGCTCGATGAAAATGATTCTTTTGAGAAGCTGCTTTACATCTAGCTGTCTTAGAATCTAGTCTTTACATTCTTTGGCGTACTTCATTTTGGGGGAATCGTATTTGCACCCCAGCAAATGCAAAAGTTGCCAGGCATAGAACTGGATAAAAGTAAAGAAATTCATAGATATTTACTCGCAGTATTAATGGGCAGGAGTTTTATCGTCATTACTTTACTTATTCTCTCCATCAATATTTTAGAGTCCTTTCCTCGTGGTTTAGTCTTCTGTTGGTAGCTTCTGTTTAAAGATATCGAATGCTATTGAAAACTAAAAAGCGACAGTAGTATACATTTTAACTATGAAAAGCAAAGCTGATATCGCACCTATCATGCCTCCCATGAAAGAAAAGATTATCGATAGTTTTTGTACCTATCTATAATGGTAAACAGAATTTGAAGACTTAACAAGACTCCACGAAATGTAGGTTCCATTGATATCTGTTTGAAAAGGACGGATTGATTCTCTGGTCTAAGTATAGCAGCCGGAATCGCTCACTAAAGTGCTGAATGGCCAAATGCTGTAATCTGTTTAGACTGTATAGTCAGTGAACTCTAGAAACACTTCGCTGCCTAGGTTGCTTCCAAAGAGAGCATAGCTTATATCTTCGATGTAATAATGTTTATAGTCCTTTTTGTCAGGATTGATTTGAGTATTGACATAGTATATAGAAAAATAAAAGTAGTTGTTTCTTTATTTAAAATAGGCTGATATTTACTCAGGCGAAGCACAGGGTCTCGAAGGATCAGTCTCATTCTTGCAAGTAGAGGCTTGGATAACGTACTGATTGTAATTTGCTGAGCTGTACTTTCCTTCGAGATAGAGAGTTGTATTCAAGGATGGGCAAAGCCACGTTTCTGCTTCTAGAGTTTAGAAGTTATCGGCTATTTCTGGGTACTTTTTGAAATACTCTTTTGTGCAAGGCTCCAGTGGAAGATAAGTTGTAGTATTGTAATTGCCATAGTTTTGATAGTCAAGCCTAAAGGTGACATCAAAATACCTCTTTGTATTCGCAGTTAAGTTGTATCTCCAAATTTACAAGGCAAACCTAAATGGACTATCCTCAGTAAGCGAGATGGTCGAGAGTGTGGGTACTACGTTCTTCGTTTTCTCGGTAGTAATGGTAAATGAGTTGAGGTCAAGGGTGTTCATGATCATGCTGGCGAATCCGATAATAATCGTTATGATGATCGCCAGGGAAACTACTCCCCCAGTCATCGTTTTGAATTATAGATCATCATCGTAGCGAAGCATTTCTGTTGAGTAAAAGAAATCGGAAGCTTTGATTAGTTTTTTTAGTCTTTTGACGAAAGCCATTTCGAAAATTGTATTTTCTATTATAAGACGTTCAAAATCGGCGATTTATGTAAAATGCGTTAAAAGATTAAGTTTTTAGATAAAAACAAAAACATTGTATCTTTGCCTAGTTAGTGGTTTTTTAAGCAATTTTTCATCATTTCATTTCTTATAAAATAACTGAAACCAGTTTCTGTGCCGGAATTAATAGAAATTGGATATTTTTTGGAAAATTCTATTCTACCTGCTAATCAATAATCCTGGCACTCTTACAGTTCAGCTGTGTCCTTATCGTCTCTAATTTCACTCAATTATTTTTCACCCAAATTTTAACTATGAAGAGATACACTATTCTGCCTCCTATCAACTACTACAAATCAAGTAATTTATATTTATTCAAATAGGAGACAAATCGTCCTTTTTCCAACTAGACTTAAATATTTCAATACGCGAAAAATTGTGAGTTGAATCAAAAAGTTAACATCTTATTTGAAGCAATGGGGTTTGAATCTTTTCTCAGATGCCAAGATTTGTTCGCGCATAGCTCGATAATGAGAACCTCAAATGATGAGAAATTTGGCACAGTTGCCGGAGGAACAGTATCAATTTTTATCATTCTGGTATTCTCTAGTTTATTTGTCGGCCTCACTGTGACCACAATCCAGAGAAATAGAATGAATTATAACTCAATAGAGCTAAAGGGGAACATATCCGACTAGATACCGATGGTAGTGGATCCAAAGACCAAATTTAATTTCATGATGGGAGTGGACGGAATCGATTTGAATGAGACAACAAGATATTTCGACTTCGTGATGGAGATGTTTGTGTACAACTATGTTGGAAAATATCCACAAAAGATCAGCACGGAAACAGTTGCGCTTAGACCTTGCAACTATGATTAATGGAAGAACTATAAGATAGATTTCAATGCCCAGTCTAGCCAGTTTTGGACAAACGGAAGGCTCTGTCCTCCCGAAGGGTTGAACATTAATTTCCAAGGCAGAAAATAGTCTGATATATTCAAATTCACAAGAATAGCGGTGAAAAAGTGTACTACTGATAATATATACTTTCCAAACACTACCTGTCGCCCTGATGAAGATATCGAAGACTTTCTCGCTCAGAATGAGAAGCTTACTTTCAACTTTTATGTGGTTAATCCCTAGATTAATCCTACAGAGGGGTAATTCATTAATGCCAAATAGCGATAATTTCGTGAATATTACCTTCATAGTAGCTACCTCAAATTTGATACATTCTCCACAACTGAAGCTGACCTCTTATTCAGCGGATACTCAGTAAAAGTAGATACGACTGTTCTTCCCTGGCCTGAATAAGATTATTTCGGTGGTCTTAGGGCTTCATCACTGATGAATACTCAAGATTATGACCTTGTAAGCTCCAATAGTTCATACCTGATACTTAACCTAAAAAAATCAGATAGAATCCATGCCTTTTAGCAGTCGTTTACAAAAATCGATGAAATTTACTCATACATTGGTGGCTTACTCAGCATCGTCCTCTCAGTTTTCAGCTTTCTTAATCTTTATAGTAAATATAGCTATGAGCTGGCCCTTGGCGATAAAATCTTCACAACCAACAAGAGAACTTCTTTTGGTTCTAAGAATTTTAATTTGCTCGTTTTCTTTGGGTACCTTTTCTACTCGCCATTCGCTCTTTTTAAGAAGTGCTCGGAATGGAAGAGGATGAAGTTATTTGATAGGTGTCGGGCGGAGTCTCAAAGGCAGCTCAACATTTAATACATTCTCCAGAGAATAGCAGTCTTTGACTATTGTCTCTAACTCCTTTTGTCGGATACTTACAAGTATATCGTGAAGACGAAGAGAAAGCCAATAATATCCAAAATGATGTAGAAACGATGGAAATTTGAAGCTTCAGAGCAAATATGTAGACAGATTTCAAGAAAGGGCTATTAGATACTGGTTTAGTAGCTTGAGTACAATAGAAGGTAGGAAAATGTTTTGTCATAAAAATGGCATCTGGATAGCCCATAACCCAAAAAAACTGGCCTAGAAGATAACAAAAAAGAGGCACAATTGAGCCCCAAAAAAAAGGCAATCCAAGAGTCTTTACGCACAGTCAAACAGATCGAGGAAGACATGAAAAATAAGTCCGGCTTGATAAATACCATCGCGGAAGATTAACAACTGATAAGATTAAGAGAATCTATCAAGATAAAGCATTATGTCTACCGTTCAAGCTAAAGTGACTAAAGCAAGAAAAGGATTAATAGAGACCCTTAGGAAAGGGATGTTTTGAACTAAAGATAAGAATAAAGACATCCACAAGTGCCTCAGTTCTGTCTGCATGAAAAATCAATTGGAAACCTTGTCATTTAGGAAATCAAATGATCATAAGTACTTTTTAGCTGTCCATACTTCTGCTTATTTGAACTAGGCAGGTTAATTGATAAGCTTTTTTCAATCCAGCTGTTGATTAACTTTTTAGAGGTTAAGATGCCTATCTATGCCTACTGCATCTATATGCCTACTTTATTTAGCATTTCCAACTGTAAATATATACAAAAATCAAGTTTTTCATGTTTAATGTGAGATAGTTTTTTACTCTTGATTTCGATTTTTCGAAATAATAGATTTTTTTGAAGTTTATATAAAAGAATTGGAATTTAAAAGAAGCTTAGAAACTTCAAAATTAAATCATATTTAAATGTATTAAATAATCAAACTAGAATAAAGAATATTTGTGGACATTTCTTCCAACTTTTTGTTCTGAGCCAGGACTCCAAATCTGTTGCCATCATACTTTCCATGCAGTATCTAGATGGATCAAGCTAAAGAGGAGTTAATCCAAACAGGTTAATTCCTCAGCTATTCAACTAACTAACTATTCTCATTTCCCAGGCTATCATCACTTCACTCTATTGTCCCAGGCTTTGTTTGAGAGATTTTTATGATTAGTTATGGAGAAGAGCCTGTTTTGTAATGGCCTTGGGTGATTGACTGGGCTTCATACTTATAGTTTTGGTAGTCCATAGCAATTAAGAAATTCATATAATTGTTCTTTTAAATACTCCATTTAAATGTTTTCTATCTTTGTTTGCTCGTTTTAAGTATTCTATTGACGCATAGTCTAGGGTTTATACCAAGCTTGAATGTTGTTTTTTTACTTTAGAAAATAATAACTAAGAGGAAGTTCTAAGTTCTCATAAGATTTCCAAGTCAAAATTACCTGCTCTGCTGGTTGCAAATAGACACACATCTTTCATTCTTAGTCAATCTATCAAGAATTATTTATGAGAAGATCTCGAAAAGTATATAAAAAATATTGAGCTCTTTCGATCTAATAACTCTAAATAAAACTAAGAGAATATAGCTTAGCCCAATAAGCCCAGAAAAATGTAATATTATGGAAATAGTTTTAGAACTTATCTTAATAAGTTTCCCTGCTTTCCAAAGTCTAAAAGAACATAAGAAAAAAAAATCCAAATTTCGTGGACGATTGGTAGATGAAAATATTTTGTTAGCATCCAATTTTATAAGAATAACCTAATCGATAGTTTGGATAGCTGTATTTTCTTCCATCTTAAAGGTTTCCAAAGTTTTCCAATAAAACTCTTCTACCCTTTCCAATATCCTATTACTGCGTATTAGGCAGAAATTAAATTGGTTTTCAATTTGGGAATCACTTAAATGTTGCGGCTTATAGATAGTTATAATAATAGTATTTGGAAGTAAATTTTAGAATGACTGTGGTACACAAACTAAAAAAACTTGTGCGATAGATAGACTTCTTCTACTCGACGGAGATGTTGCGTTACGAGAATAATAATTAGTACAAAACGATGACCGGAGGTATGGTTTCTATTGCCATCATTATCACCATTCTCATCGGCTTCGCCAGCCTCATCCTCAATACCCTTGCTCTCAACACCTTCACTATTTCCACTGAAACTATCAAGAACGTCGTGCCCACCAGGTCTGTGATTTAGATCAACGAATAGACCTCTTTTCGATTCGCTGTATAAATTTGGAGGTAGAATATTACTGAGACTAAGAGATATTTCGATGTTAGCTTCCGGCTCTAAACCACAAAGTACGGTGTTACGACCAACATCAGCTACTTTCCGCTTGAGCCCTGTACCAGATAATTTTTTAGCAATTACACCTAGTTGCTAAAAAGTTACGATAGACTGTAAGCTAGCTCTTGGCTCTGTCCGGCCTACGGCACAGTATTGGATCTCCAGGGCAAATACTCTTCAGAAAGCTACAATAATTACATTATTCAGGTATCGAAATGCACGAACACAAGCGACCCGCTACGTCCGTGTGCATCTCCTCAGTAGATCCAAGACTACTTCACCTCGAACAACAATTTCTTCTACTTTACTTTTTACTTT
>Ga0316217_10005492_pt1 | contig 13122 bp, 12 predicted proteins | sample 1anoAmetaG_FD_203633 | JGI IMG/M metagenome (GOLD analysis project Ga0316217, IMG submission 203633) | Freshwater microbial communities from Trout Bog Lake, Wisconsin, USA - 1anoA | ecosystem: Environmental > Aquatic > Freshwater > Lake > Hypolimnion/Profundal zone | place: USA: Wisconsin...
CGACGAGCCCTCGCGCGCCGCCGAGCTCACGCGCTTTTCCCGCGCCCCGCTGGTGATCGCGGTGATTTCGCGCGCGGCCCCGCATGCGAAGATCCCGGAGTGGGAGCAGCTGCTCTCCGCCGGCGCAGCCTGCATGAACCTCACGGTCGCCGCCAACGCGATGGGCTTCGCCAGCGCCTGGCTGACCGAATGGTGCGCTTATGACGCGCGCTTCCGCGCCGGCCTCGGTCTGGCCGATGCCGAACGCGTGGCCGGCTTCGTGCATGTGGGCACGCCGACGGTGACGCCGGAGGACCGCGTGCGGCCGCGCCTCGAGGACATCGTCAGCCATTTTACGCGGGCGGCCGGCACGGCCTGAGGGAACGGAGACGCTTCATGTTTTACGAGACCGGCGCGCGCGACCGCAAGCTTCTGCCGCACGATCCCTTCAAGGCCATCGTGACGCCGCGCCCGATCGGCTGGATTTCGACCCGCAGCCTCGACGGACGCGTCAATCTCGCGCCCTACAGTTTCTTCAACGCCTTCGGCGGCGCGCCGCCCATCGTCGGCTTTTCCAGCGAGGGCTTCAAGGATTCGGTGGCCTTCGCCTCCGAGAGCGGCGAATTCGTGTTCAACCTCGCCTCGCTCGACCTGATGCGCGAGATCAGCGAGACCTCCGCGCCGCTGCCGCGCGGCACGAGCGAATTCGTCCATGCCGGCCTCGCCATGGCGCCCAGCCGCCTCGTGCAGGCGCCGCGCGTGGCTGCGGCGCACGCCAATCTCGAATGCAAGGTCTGCCAGGTCGTCCAGCTGACCGACCGTCGCGGCGAGGCCATCGACAATCATCTCGTGATCGGCGAGGTCGTCGCCTTTCATATCGAAGACGCCTTCATTCGCGACGGCCGTTTCGACACCGCCGCCGCCAAGCCGTTGGCGCGCTGCGGCTATCAGGATTATGCGGCGGTCGAATCGCTCATCGCGCTGGCGCGCCCGCGCGGCGGCGGCGACGCACAGGCCTGACGCGCGCTTTTTTTTCAAAACGGAGACATTGGGATGCCCGTCGCTGCGGAAAAATACGATCGCTGGACGATACTCTACCACTGGGCCACCGCGCTGCTGATTTTCGCGCTCTGGGCCATGGGACAAACCGCGGATTTCTTTCCGCGCGGACCGCTGCGTCAGGCCTATTGGTCGACCCATTACCTCCTCGGTCTCGCGCTGATCGCGGTGTTTCTAGCCCGTCTCTCCTGGCGCCTGACAGTCGGCCGTCGGTTGGCCGATCCGGGCGTCGGCCTCGTCAAACTCGCCGCCCATGCGGGGCATCGCCTGCTCTATCTCCTCATCGCCGTAGTCCTGGCGCTGGGCCTCTATGCCGCGCTGGTGCGCGGCGCCAGCCTCTACGGCGTCATCGCGTTCCCCGAGATCGGACCCACCGAGATGCGCCGCACGGCGACGCATTGGCATGAACTGGCCGCCAATCTCGTCGTCATCGTCGCGCTCGGCCATGCCGCCGCCGCGCTCTGGCATCAGTTCTGGTTGCGCGACGGCCTGTTGCTTCGCATGCGGCCCTGAGGCTGCGGCCCTAAGGCTTGCGCCCCGCCCGTTCGAGAACGCGGCGGGCGCGCTTGAGATGGGGCAGGTCGAGCATCTCGCCGTCGAGCGACAGCACGCCCGCGCCGGGCTCGGCCGCGAAGGCCTCGACAATGGCGCGGGCGCGGGCGGTCTCGTTGGCCGAGGGCGTGAACACCGCGTTGATGATGGGCACCTGCGCCGGGTGGATCGCCATCTTGGCGGTGAAACCGTCGCGCCGCGCCGCCGTCCCCTCCGCCTCCAGGCCGCGGTCGTCGCGAAAATTCACGAATACGGTGTCGATGGGCGTCACCGCCGCCGCGACGGCGCCCAAGAGCGTGAGGTCGCGCGCCAGACGATAGGGGCTGGTGTAGCGGCCATCGGGTTCGCGCGCGGCTTCGGCCCCGAGATCCGCGCTGAGATCTTCGGCCCCCCAGGTCAGGCCCACGAGGCGTGGGCTGCAGCCGGCATAGCTGGAAAGGCCGAACAGGGCGCCGGCGCTTTCCGTCGCGATGGCGATGACGCGGGTCGCGCCGTCGACGAGGCCGTTCTCCGCCTCGAGCACGGCGAGCCGCGCGCCCAGCCGCTGCACATCCGCGCCATTTCGGCTCTTGGGCAGGAAAATCCCGTCCGGACCGGCGCCCGCGGCGACGTCGAGATCGGCCATGCAGAATTCGCTGTCGAGCGGGTTGACGCGCACGTAGAGTTTCGGCCGGTCGGCGCGGCCGCGCGCGCCGCGCACGAACTCCGCGACCGTCTCGCGCGCTCGCGGCTTGGCGGCGGCGGCGACGGAATCCTCAAGGTCGAGGATCAGCGCATCGGCGCCGCTGTCCCAGGATTTGGCGAGTTTCTTTTCCGAGTCGCCGGGCACGAAGAGGAGCGAGCGCATCGGCTCAGACCGCGATCGTGGCGGCGGGCGGGCGTTTGCGCATGAAGGCCGTGCGCCGGCATTGCGCCACCAAAACGCCGGTCTGCTTGAAGGCGCTGTGGCGGAATTCGACCAGGCCGGCGTCGGGCCGCGATTTCGACTCGCGAACCGCCAGCACTTCCGTGGCGGCGCTGATCGTGTCGCCTTCGAACACAGGCGCCGGGAAGGTGACTTCGCTCATGCCGAGATTCGCGATCGTCGTGCCCACGGTCGTGTCGTTGACCGAAATGCCGACTAGTAGACCTAAAGTAAAAAGGGAATTCATCAGCGGCTTGCCCCACTCCGTCTCGGTTTCGCAGAAGTGGGCGTCGATATGCAGCGGTTGCGGATTGAGGGTCATGTTCGAGAACAGCATGTTGTCCATTTGCGTAACCGTGCGGGTCAGGCGATGCCGGAACGTCTGACCTACGTGAAAGTCCTGGAAAAACAGGCCTCCGCGCGGGTGGGGCGCCTCATTTTGGTTCATTTTCTTCTCCGAACCGTCCTCACATTAAGACGGCGTTTACCGTAATCGGGAGAAATAGGCCGGCAAGCGCAATCTGGCGCCCCGGGAGAGCTTTCTGTGAACGTCATGGCGCCCGCCAACGATACGCGCCACGTCCGGAGCTTCGATTCGGCGGCCGTGCGTCGGCTGATGATCTGGATGCGCGGCCAGGGCGCCGAGCGGCGCGGCGAGGCGATCAGCGCGCTCGCCCGCGCACTTCTGTTTTCGCCTTTGCCGGAGGCCGTGCGCGGCGATGTCATGCTGGCGCTGACCGGAGCGCTCGACGATCCCTCCAGCCTCGTCCGCCGCGCGCTCGCCGAGGCGTTGGCCAGCGCGGAGGATGCGCCGCGTCACATCGTGCTCGCGCTCGCCAACGATCAGGCGGATGTCTCCCGCATCGTGCTGGCGCGCTCGCCGTTGCTGCTCGACGCCGAACTCGTGGATTGCGCGGCGGTCGGCGATATCGAGGCGCAGGTCGCCATTGCGCGGCGTCCGCATCTGGGCCCCGGCGTGGCGGCGGCGATCGCCGAGGTCGGGCGTCTGCCGGCGACGCTGGCGCTGCTCGGCAATCTCGAAGCCCGTATCGGCGCCGCCGCCTTGAGGCGGACGTTCGAGCGGTTCGGCGAGGAGGCTGCGGTTCGCGAGGCGCTGCTGCTGCGCCCCGAACTTCCGCCCGCCCTGCGCGCCGACATCGCCGCCGCGACCGCTGCGGCGCTTGGCCGTTTCGCCGTCGGCTGCGGTTGGCTCGAGTCCGGCCGCGCGGAGAAAATCGCGCGCGAGGCGCGCGAACAGACGACGGTCGCCATCGCCTGCGACAGCGACGCGCGCGATCTCCCCGAATTGATCGGCCGCTTGCGCGCGACGGGACAACTCACCGTCGGCCTTCTCATGCGGGCGCTGCTGAGCGGCGACCGCTCGCTGTTCGAGGCGGCGCTGGCCGACATGTCGCGCACGCCCGCCAACCGAGTCGCCGGCTTTGTCGCGCAGTGGAGCGGCCAGGGTTTCGCCGCGATTTACGCGCGGGCGGGCATGCCCGACGTCTATCTGCCGGCCTTCCGCGCCGCGCTGCAGGCGCTGCGTTCCGAGCCCTTCATCCCCGGCGAGCGGATCTCGCTGGCGCTGGTTCGCCGCACACTCGCCCTGTGCGAGGCGCAGCGCGATCCGGGGCTCGCGCCGATGATCTCGCTGTTGTGGCGGCTGATGGGCGAGGGCGCGCGCCTCGATGCGCGCGACTTCACCGTCCAGGCCGTCGCGCCTGTCGTCGAGCCCGTCGGCGCCGCCATCGCGCTCGACGATTCGCGCCGCAATCCCTCGGCGCTGACGCTGGACTTCGGCGTCGCCAACGAGAACCGGGACATCGATTCCCGCGTCACGCCCGATTTCGCGGCCGCCTGAGCCTCACGCCGTCGCCGTCTCGCCGTCCTCGCGCCGCGCCTCCTGCATGGCCCGCGCCAGAACGTCGGAACTCTGCGCGCCCGAGACCGCGAGCCGGTTGGCGAAGATGAAGAAGGGCACGCCGGAGACGCCGATTCGATGGGCGTGTTCGATTTCCGCGCGCACGTCCTGCGCATCCTCGCCGCGCGCCAGAAATTCGCGGGCGAGCCCGCCGTCGAGCCCGCAATCGGCGGCGGCGGCGGCGAGCACCTCGCGATCGCCGATGTCGCGACCCTGCTCGAAATAGAGTGAGAACAGCCGTTCGACGAGCGCTACCTGCGCGCCGAAACCGTCGGCCCAACGGATGAGGCGATGCGCGTCGAGCGTGTTGGGCGACCTCTGGATGGCCTCGAAATCGAAGGCGATGCCGACTTCCGCTCCCAGGGCCTTCAGCCGGGCGTGCGCCTCCGCCAGCCGCGCGGGATCGCGGAATTTCGCGTTCATGTAGGTCTTGCGATCCAGCCCCTGCGCGGGGATCGTCGCGTCGAGCTGGAACGGTCGCCAGCGCACGCGCACGTCCGGCGCGCCCGCCTCGGCCAGCGCGGCGTCGAGCCGGCGCTTGCCGACAAAGCACCAGGGACAGACGGCGTCGCTGACGACGTCGATGAAAAGTTCGGACATCCGAGCCCTCCGGCATACAGGAACAGGCGGCCAGTGTAGCCGATTTCGTGGCTGTCCGCTCGCGGGCGCGCTCATCGCCGCCAGGGCGTCAGCGTCGGCGCGCCGCCGCGCCCGGTCGCCAGCGTGAAGATGCGCCGGGGGTCGAGATCGTGCGCGAACGGCGGCGGGCCCTGTCCGCGCGGGGCGACGAGCGTCAGCGTCGCGATTCCGTCGACGCCGAGCAGCCCGGCCGCGCCCAGCGCCGGCGCGGCGCTTGCGGGCGCGACGAGATGCACGGGGCCGCGCTCGGCGAGCAAAGCGGCGAGGCTTCGCGCCGAAAAGGGCGCCTGCCAGGTCATGTCGGCGCCGGAGGCGAGCGGCGCGAGCACCCCCGTCAGAAGGCCCGCCGGCGAGGCCGGCGTCAGCAGCGACGCGAGCTGATCGCCATGCGTTAGAGCCAGACCGTCCATGAAGCCGCGCGCGGGCGCGGCGAGGCTGAAGGCGCCGGGCGCGCGCGGGTCGGCGGGCCGACGCCGCGCGGCGCCGACATTGCCGGAGCGGCGCGGCGCGACCTGTCCGGGCGAGGTCACATGCAGCTCGTCGCCGGCCCCGATGCGCCAAAGAGCCAGGGCGCGCAGCGGGGGCGCGTCCGTCGCCGCCGCGCGCAGCCGGCTCTCCCGCTCGAGCCCGGCGAAAGCGGCGGGGCCGAGCAGCGCATGGGCGCCGATGCGGCGGGCGAGCGCCGCCAGCTCCGCTGCGCCGAGGCTGGGCGAGGCAAGCCAGACGCTGAGGCCGGCGCGCTGGGCCCCGGCGATGGCGGCGACGCACAGCGGTTCCGGGGTCGCCATCACCAGCGCCCGGGCCGCGTCCTCGGGCAGGCTCGCCAGCAGCCGCCGCGCATAGGCGTCGGCGATGCGGTCGAGTTCCGCGGCGCTCAGCCGCTCCCGCGCCGGCGGCTCGTCTTGCGCGCGCCGTTCAAAGGTGGGCGGCGATTTCGACAGCGCGGCGCGTCGCAACAGGAAATTCAGGCGATCCAACGACGCCTCGCCGGCTCAGGGGCTGGCGCTCCACCATGCATCGAGGGTGACGCCGAACATGGGCGTGATCTCGGGTCGCGCCAGCTTCGACGAATAGGCGATCCATTGTTCGGCCGAATAGAACAGCGGCACGATATAGAAGCCAGAGATCAACAGACGGTCCAGCGCGCGCGTAGCGGCGACAAAATCCTCGTGACTGCGCGCGGCCAGGATCGCCGCGATCATGGCGTCGACGGCGGCCGACTGGACGCCGGCCAGATTGTACGAGCCCTCCATGGCGCTGGCCGGCGAGCCCCAGCGGCCGCGCTGTTCGGCGCCGGGCGAGGGCGAGGCGTACCAGCTGCCCATCATCATGTCGAAATCGAACTTGTCGCGGCGACGCTGGAACTGCACGTCGTCGACAAGGCGGACCGTCGCCTTCACGCCGATCCGTTCGAGGCCGCGGGCATAGGCGAGGGCGAGCTTTTCCTCCAGCCGGTTCTTGACCAGAATCTCGAAGGCCAATGGCGCGCCTGAAGCGTCGCGCAGCGCGCCGTCGGACAGCCGGTAACCCGCGGGGGCCAGCAATTCCAGCGCCCGCCGCGCCAGGGCGCGATCGCGTCCCGTGCCGTCGGAGACCGGCGGCGACCAGCGGCCTTCGAGCACATCCTCGCGCACCGCGCCGGGGAAGGGCGCCAGCAGTCGGCGCTCGACGTCGTCGGCGGGCCGGCCGATGGAGGACAATTCGCTTTCGTCGAAGAAGCCCTTCGAGCGCTTGAAGGCGTTGGCGTAGAGATTGGCGTCGATCCATTCGAAATCGAAGAGGTCGGCCAGCGCCTCGCGCACCTGCGGCGAGGCGAACAGCGGCCGGCGGGTGTTGAAGGCGAAGCCGGTGACGCCCTTGGGCAGACCGTTGGGCACCGCCGCCTTGACGACGTGTCCGTCGCGGGCGGCGGGGAAGTCGTAGCCGTCGCGCCAGCGCGTCGCGTCGTCCTCGATGCGGAAGTCGATCAGGCCCGCCTTGAACGCCTCGAACATGGCGTTGGCGTCGCGGTAGTAATCGATGTGGATTTCGTCGAAATTATAGAGGCCGCGGTGGACCGGCAGGTCGCGGCCCCAGTAGTTCGGGTCGCGCTTCAGAACCAGGCCCTGGCCGGGGTTCACGCTGTCGACGACATAGGGCCCGGAAGCGACGGGAATCGCCAGCGTCTGTTCGTCGAAATGGTCGGCGTCGACATGGGCGCGCGGCAGAACCGGCATGAGCGCCAGGGTCAGCGGCAGTTCGCGGTCGCCGACGCCGGCGAGATCGAACCGGATGGTCCGGTCGTCGGGCGTCTCGACCGCCTTGACCAGCCCGTAGGCCGAGCGTTGCTGCGGGCGCCCCTTGGCCTTGAGGAGATTGAACGTGAACACGACATCGGCGGCGACGATCGGGACGCCGTCCGAGAAATGCGCGGCGGGATCGAGGCGAAAGGTGACGTAATCGCGCGCTTCGTCGGTTTCGACGGTCTTTGCGATCAGGCCGTAGAGCGTGAAAGGCTCGTTGGCGGAGCGGTACATCAGCGACTGGTAAACATTGCCGATCAGGCCCTGCGCGGTGGATAAGGCTTTGACATTATAAGGGTTCAGGCTGTCGAAGGCGCCGAGGAAGGCGAGATTGAGGCGCCCGCCCCGGGGCGCTGCAGGATTGGCGTAGGGCAGGCTGGAAAAGCCGGGCGCCATGGCCGGCTCGCCGTGCATGGCTATGGCTCCGCTCGCCTTCGGCGCGGCGGCCGGATCGTCGGCCCCTGCCGCGGTCGCGGCGAACAGGCAGCAGAGCGCGCCTGTCGCCAGCAGATTTCGAATCGTCGGCCTGATCATGCCCGATCCTAGTCCGGAGGCGGCGCCGGGGAAAAGTCCGGGCCTCGCGGCCGGGTCGCCCGCGCGGCCGCGGGGCGAGAGATTTTTGTTGGAATGCGCAGGCGAATATGGAAAGAGGTCGCGCAGTCGAACCGATATCCCACCGCGCCCCGTTGTAGCCGTATTGTCGCGAGAAGGGAGCAGACAAGACCAGCGAGCTATGGCCGCTCGGCTGACCCGGAAAGGACGTTGGATGATTTCCCCGTTTGTGCGCATTGGAGCCCTGGCCGTCGCGGCCGCCACCCTGTTGAGCGCGCAAGCCGCTCAGGCCCAGACCGCCAAGCCGGCCGCCCCCGCCGCTGGACAGGCCGCCCCCGCGCAGCCGCAGGGCCAGCCGACGGGCCCGGTGAAGCTCGACCTGATGGCCTTGAAGTCGCCTTGGACCAAGATCTGCGGCAAAGACCCCGCCGGCAAGGAAGTCTGTTACACCACCCGCGATTTCGGTCAGGCCGCCGATCAGCCGCCGACGCTCGCCGTCGCGGTCTATCAGATCTCCGGCGAAGAGAAGCGCATGGCGCGCTTCCTGCTGCCGGTCGGCCTGTTGCTGCGTCCGGGCTTCCGCCTCGTGCTCGACAAGGGCGACCCGATCGAGGGCCATTTCGCCATCTGCTTCCCGAACGGCTGCTTTGCCGAAGCGGAGGTGTCGGGCGCGACGCTGGCTGCGCTGAAGAAGGCCCAGATCGCCTCGATCGTGGTGCGCAACCAGGCGAATCTCGAGGTCACCTTCAATGTGCCGATGAAGGATTTCGGCGCCGCCTTCGACGGCCCCGCCATCGATCCGAAGATTCTGGAACAGCAGAACCAGGAATTGCAGCGCCAGCTCGAGGAAAAGGCGCGCGAGCAGCGCGAGCAGCTGGAGAAGCAGGGTCAGGTCGCCGCGCCCGGCGCCGTTGCGCCCGCGCCGGCGGTCACGCCCGCCAAGCCCTGATCTCGCCGGATTTTGGCGGATACAACAACGCGCTTCCCTCGGGGAGCGCGTTTTTCGTCAGGGGATGCGGGCGCCGCCGCTTTGGCGACCGGCGCGAAACGTCCGTTCAGCTCACTACGGTTTTGGCGCGGCGGCGATAGCCCGTCTCGGTGCGCACAAAGATCTCGTCGACCTGCGGATGCCGCACGGGATCGCCCGATTCGTCGGGCAGCAGGTTCTGCTCCGAGACATAGGCGACATACTGGCTTTCCGCATTTTCCGCGTAGAGATGGTAGAAGGGCTGGTCCTTGGCGGGCCGGACGTCCGCCGGTATCGCCAGCCACCATTCCTCCGTGTTGGCGAAGGTCGGATCGACATCGTAGATCACGCCGCGGAAGGGATAGACGCGATGCTTGACGATCTGGCCTATGCCGAATTTTGCGGTACGCGCTTGCATGTCTTGCAGGAAACCCTTGTTGACGGCGCTTGGTAGCGCCAGCCTCGGGAGCCTGTCAATTTACGTTCGTCAAAAGCCGTAGACGGCGGCGAAGTCCGGGTCGCGGGCGGCGACCTCGCGGGCGAGGTCGACGATCACCCGCGCCTGTTTCCAGGTCGCGTCGTCCTGCATCTTGCCGTCGATCATCACCGCGCCCGATCCGTCCGGCATGGCGGCGAGGATGCGCTTGGCGAAGGCGACTTCGCCGGGGTCGGGGGAGAACACCCGTTTGGCGATGGCGATCTGGCTGGGATGCAGCGTCCAGGCGCCGGCGCAGCCCAGCAGAAAGGCGTTGCGGAACTGGCTTTCGCAGGCCGCGACATCGGCGAAATCGCCGAACGGGCCGTAGAACGGCTTGATGCCATGCGCGGCGCAGGCGTCGACCATGCGGGCGATCGTGTAGTGCCAGGGGTCCTGCTGGGCATAGACGCGCGGAGCCGCGTCGGGGGTGGGATCGCCGACGACGCGGTAATCCGGATGGCCGCCGCCGACCCGCGTTGTCTTCATGGCCCGCGAGGCGGCGAGATCGGCGGGGCCGAGGCTCATGCCATGCATGCGCGGCGAGGCCGCCGCGATCGCCTCGACATTGTTGACCCCCTGCGCCGTCTCGAGGATCGCGTGGACGAGAATGGGCTTCGCAACGCCCGCGCGCGCTTCCAGAAGCGCAAGATACTGGTCGATGAAATGAATGTCCCAGGGCCCCTCGACCTTGGGCAGCATGACCACATCGAGGCGGTTGCCGACTTCGCCGACGATGCGCGTGAGATCGTCGAGAAACCACGGGGAATTCAGCGCATTGACGCGCACCCAGAGTCCGGCGGCGCCGAAATCCGTGGCCTTGGCCATGGCGATGAACCCCTCGCGGGCGTCGGTCTTGGACTCCACGGCGATGGCGTCTTCGAGATTGCCGAGCACGACGTCGACCTGCCGGGCGAGTTCGCCAGCCTTGGCGCGGATCTTTTCCAGATGCGGCGGCACGAAATGGATCATGCGCTCGACGCGCGGCGGCAACTCCAGAAACGGGCGCGGCGCGCCGATCGCCAGCGGCTCGAAATAGCGTCGGGGAGCTTTCATGCCGGGGCCTCCGTGATCTCGCCTTTCGGGCTTATGGCCTTTCCAGGGGATTTGGCAATGGAGCCCGCGCGCGCCGCGCGTCCTACTTTCGTCCGGCTCTAGTTGACGCCGGGCAGGGTCGTCAGGTTCGGCAGCGCCCAGGGCCCCGAGATGGAAATGCCGAGCCGGGCTGCGTCCGGCGACGGCGCGCCCTCCGGACCCACCTGCCGCGCCGAGAGTTTGGCGCGGATTTCCCGGTGCAGCAGATCGATGACGCCCTCGGCCTCGGCGACGGCCGCGGGGCTGTCGATGCGGCCCTGCGCGATTTCCCCCAGACCGTCGCGGAAGACCAGCGCGAGGCGGGCCTCGGTGAAATGGGATTCGCCGGCCGCCATGTCGCGGGCGGGATCGACCGGGCGGCGCTGGCTGCGCCGCAGCGCCTCTTCCAGGTTGAGGCCGGCGATGGAGCCGTCCTGCATGTCGAAATCCAGCGTGCCGGCGACGCTCTGCATCGCTTCGCCCAGCGTGGCCCCGGCGGCGCCGAGATCGAAGTCGAGCGAACCGTGGCCGCTGAGCCCGAGCTTGAGCCCGAGCGCGGCCTGCAACGGATCGAGCCGGGCGCCGGTCAGCGACAGCGCGACATGCGCGCGGCAGGTCGTATCGCAGCCGGACAGCGACAGGGCGCCCGTCGCAATGCCCTCGTACGCCTTGGCCTCGACCAGATTGACCTGCAGCGCGCCGCGCTCCTGCGTCAGCGTGGCGGCGACATCGCTCGCTTCCGCGTCGCCCCAGATTATGTCGGCCGCCGAAACGCGGAGGTCGAGGTCGAGCGGTTCGTAGGGGCGCGGCAACGTCAGCTCGGCGCGCCACAGGCCGTAGGCGTCGAGCAGCGCGGGCGGCGGCCCGACCAGCGAGGCCATATCCAGCCGATCCGCGGCGAGCGTTCCCGAGGCTTTCCAGCGCCCCTCCCGGCGGCGCAGGTGCAGCGATCCGTCGATGGGTTGCGTCCCGATATGAAGGCTCGCCTGCGAAAGCTGGACGTCCGTCAGATTGGCCTCGATCTGGCCCCGCAGATCGAAGGGCTTCGTCGGCGGCGGGGTCGCGGCGTCGCCGAGCAGCGCCCAGGCGAGGTCAGGGTCGCGCAGCGCGAGTTGAAGGTCGCCGGAAAGACGGGGCTCTGCGCCGGCCTGGCTCTGGCCGGAAAAGGCGAAGTCGAGCGGCGGCGAGGCGAAGGCGATGCTCGCCTGCGACGGCTGGCCGGCGAGCAGCTGGCCCGGCGCGTCGATCGCGCCCTCGGCATGCAGCACCTGGTCGCGCCAGAGCCCGCTCAGACGATAGGTCGCGGGCCGATCGGCCCCCGGCCAGTCGATCCAGCCGTCGACATTCAACAAGCGTCCCGAACGCGCCCCCGACGCGTCGCTCCAGGCGATGCGGGCGCGCACCAGCTCCAGCCGACCGCGCGCCAGCGCCCGCAGTCCGGCGGCGTCGCTCAGGCGCGCCGCCAGCGCATCCGTGTCGAAGTTCACGTCGGCGTCGATCAGTTGCGTCGAGGACGCCACGAAATGGCCGAACAGCAGCGGGCCCGGCGCCAACGAAATCACGGCCTTGCGGGCGCGCAACGCCGTGTGGCCGGCGCCGTCGCGCAGTTCGGGGAGGGTCAGTCGCAGGGTGGGGCGGGGCAGCAACGTCAGGGACGCCCGCGTCGCCACGCGCCAGACATAGCCGGGCGCAAGCTGGTCGCGCGCCAGCGCCGACTGCAACGAATCGCTCTCCACGGGCCAGGGAATGGCGGCAAGGCCGAGGATCGCGACCAGCCCGAGCAACAGGGACGTCGCGCGCATGTTGACGTTCATTCGCCTGCTCCGGTCCTTCCGCACGGCGCGGAGGGTCGGCGCCCGCGCGCGGCGCGCCGGACGAAATCCGTTTTTTCCGGCGGCAGCCGCGGAGTCAACCGGACGGCGAGCTCAGTTGGCGCCGCCGCGAACGATCTGCACAAATCTTATCTCATCCTTTGCGCTCTGCGCGGCGAGCAGGAGCGGCGGCGGCTCGACCGGCGCGTCTTTCGCCGCATACCAGGATTTGGGCGCGCCGGTCGGCGCGAGGCGGTTGACGCGGTCCAGCGCCAGCAATTCGGTCCGCTGCGCGGCGGGAATGCGGGCCGATGCGAGCGCCGCGAAATCGCGCTTCGCATGCGCGACGCCCTGCGCGCCCTGAAACACCAGCAGGCCGGACTCGGTGACCACGGCGTCGCCCTTGTGCAGGGTCGGATCGGTCAACAGGCTCGCGCTCGCCGACGAATAATGACGATGACAGCTGCAGGTGTTGTCGCTGACGCCGCGATAGCGCAAGGCCACCGGCAGGGCGCTGTAAGGGGCCCCGGTCGCCGAAATCGCATCCTCGATCCGGTCCGAGCCGGAGGCCTGATAATAGACGGAGGTCGGCGCGTCCGGGCATTGACTCGCGCAGGCGGCCGCGTCGTCGCCGCCGCCGCCCGGGCTCATCGGAAAGAAGGCGCCGTCGCAGAGCTTGACGCAGACCGCGCGGCGGACCGCCGAATGACCGGCGGCGCGATGCGGCAGAATGACGACGCCTTCCTCGTCGGGCGGCGGCGGCGGCGAAGGAAACAGCAAGGTTATGTAGTTGCCGCTTTGGCCGCCGCGCGCGAAAGCGTCGACCGAGACCCCCGCCGAGACGGCGCCGATGAACAGGCAAAGGCCGGAAATGAAGGCCGCAAGCGTGCGGCGACGGCGTCGACGC
>Ga0316217_10005493_pt1 | contig 13122 bp, 11 predicted proteins | sample 1anoAmetaG_FD_203633 | JGI IMG/M metagenome (GOLD analysis project Ga0316217, IMG submission 203633) | Freshwater microbial communities from Trout Bog Lake, Wisconsin, USA - 1anoA | ecosystem: Environmental > Aquatic > Freshwater > Lake > Hypolimnion/Profundal zone | place: USA: Wisconsin...
CTTGTGCAACACTGCTCCCAGTCGTTCCCTTGCTGCCTTCGACTCCGGCGTGTCGTTCTCGGGCGGCACCACCTTTTCGACAATGGGTGAGCCGCTTATGTCGTACAACTGACCGTCCTCGCGAAGTTTCCATTTGGCATCACGGGCGAAATAGGAAATCTTTATTTTGTTGTTCTCTTCGGTGGCATGGAGGACATGCACCCACTCGCGCGCTGTGCCGGCTTTCCCCTCCAGTTGTGGCGCGAAGCTGATGCCGTCCAGACCGTCCGGTGCCTTGGTGCCCGCCAGTTCAAGAAACGTCGGCATGAGATCGGGGAACTGCACCAGACCATCGTAAGTCGTCCCCGGTCGTATTTTTGCCGGCCAACTCACCACTAAAGGCACCCAGGCCCCCGTATCGCGCATCGTGGCTTTGCCCCCGACGACCTCTGTGCCGTCACTCATCTTGGTGGTGATATTGCACGTGCCGTTGTCGCCGGAGAATATCAGGAGCGTGTTCTCCCATGCGCCGGTTTCTTTGAGTTTTTTCTCCAGATCACCGACCTGTTGGTCCAAGTAGCTGACGGCCGGAGGGAAGTTGATGTTGCCGTCCTTCTTTTCTTTCGGATTCAGCGGCGTGGGCATCAGTGGCACGTGGGGAATCGGCGATGCGTAGTAGAGAAAAAACGGCTCAGGCTTACCCTTGCGGCTATCCAAGAATCGCAGTGCCCAATTGTGGAACCGGCCTGGAACGTATTCTTCCGGCTCGGGCGGTCCATAATTCTCCAGCCTCGATCCTGAAAAAACGAACTGCCTGTCAAATCCGCATGCCTTGACGTGCGGGAAATCTGTATCGACCTCAGGCGTCGCCGGGATGCCCTGCGTTTTTTGTTGCACTTCACGGGGCAGCGGCCATTTGCCCAGATGCCATTTCCCCGTGATGGCAGTTACATAGCCCGCGGATTTCAGCGATGCCGCCAAGGTGGGATTGGCCTTTTCATCCAGATTGTCCGGCGACCCATAGCGGCCTTGAATCGATACAAAACCGCTGCGGAAATTGTATTTTCCCGTGAGAAACTCCGCCCGCGACGGCGAGCACACCGGCTCGCAGAAGCAGTGCCCAAATCGCATGCCCTCCTTGGCCAGCGCATCGATGTTGGGCGTCTGCACTGGTCCAAAGACTTGATGATTAGCGTTCTCATACGTCACCCCGCCGTAGCAGCCCACCGTTTCGTATCCCAGATCGTCTGCCAACACGAAAATGATGTTGGGGCGTGCTGGCGCGGGTGCGACCTCCGCAGCCGACAGGCGGTTTGCAGATGTGAGAGCTGATAATCCCAACAAGCAGATCATTCCCAGCTGACGTTTCATTGATTTTGACACAAGTTGACTCTCCGATCATTCCGATTAAGGTCCGATTCCTACTTCGTCTATAGGATTTGTATTTATAGGTTATATGAGATAGACTCAGCAACACTCTGGGGGCAATTGTCCAGCATAATGGGCTAATGATTGCGTGGCCCCATTGAGGCCGTTGATACTCCGTAGAATAGGTCTTGCAACAGCAGCCTCATGGTGACTGGCTGGAGCAGATGGCCGTTACCAATGCGCAATTGAATACAGCAGTATTCCCATCATGCGAAGGGGTCGAATGACCGGGTTATTACGGACCATAGCGATCGCGGGACTGACCTTCTCAGTTTGGTTGGCGTTGTCTGGTTGCAGCAGCTCGCCGCAGCCCTTACCTGCGGAACTCGGTGATGTTCATCAAACCGATGAGGGCGTATTCTTCGGAAGCATTGCAGACTACTTGCGCGCTGCCAAGACGTACGAACGACTCGGCGACTATGACCATGCCAAGGCCAATTTCGAAAAGGCCCGCGAACTGGCGCCCCAGAACCTCGGTGTCCTCATGGCCGTGGGCGATTTCTATGACCGCATCGGCAACAATAACGCCGCCACCGAAGCCTACTCCCAAGTGTATAGCATCGATCCCAACACCCCCGGTGTCGTAGAGGGGCTAGCCCGTAACGTGTGCGACTGATTCTCGCGGCTCAGGTGCCGGTTTTGGCACGATCGGCATTTAGCGTGATCGTGATGGTCGCCGCGGCATCTAGACTAATCGACACCTTCTCACTTCCTTTCCCCGATCCTTTCAAAACTGCATTGGCTCGGTAGGTGCCCAAGGGTATTCCTGCGAGCGTGACCGCGCCCTGAGCATCGGTCACCCCGTGGGCAACCGGACCTGCATGCTTGTCGTCCGTCTGCCCATCGCCTTTCTTATGCGCCTGGACAATTTGGACCTTGGCCTTGGGGACCGGATTGCCATCCGTATCGACAACTTTGATCGTGACTTTCCCTAGGGCGACCGGCTGCGTAGCCGGTTGCGTGGTCGTGGGCGCCGTTGTGGGCGCAGTATTTGGCGCATCGTCGGCGCGAACCGCAAGTGTCGGCATGGCCGCCAAAAAGCCCAACGCAACGGCCGGAATCATAAACTTCGTGAATTGCATCGCAGGTCCTTTTCTTTTATCGACTCGATTTTCAAAACGTCGGCAAGACGCCATGAGCACAACTTGCCGAATCGCAATTTATCACGTAACACGCATCAACAGCCTCTGCCTCTGCGATTTGTCCACTGTAACACGCATTGTCCAGGGTAATAGGTGCGGGCACTCGGACGGCTCGCAGGCTGCGGCCAGACCCATTGTCCATTGCTCTGGACATCCATCCCTTCTCATCTTGCGGCATCTGCAACAACCGCTTAACGTCTACTAAACCTATAGCCGAACTGGGCGTTTGTGGTGCCCAGCTTAAGACTTGCTCTCTCTTGCTTGGTGACTTTATGGTTGGCAATACATCTGTCCGCTTACATCGCGGTTTCACGTTGATCGAGCTTCTGGTGGTCGTTTCCATCATCGGGGTCTTGATCGCTATTCTTATCCCCTCACTCCAAAGAGCCCGCCAAACGGCTCTGGATGTCGCCTGCCTCTCCAACCTCCGGCAGCTCGGTCACGCCTTCGCCGAATACACCACGGAAGGCGGATCGCCCTGGTTGCCCCACCCCGTGGGTAATCCAAATACCTTGGTGCTTCCGGGATCCAACGGGTCCTCGCATCTTCCTAAATCGGAGTGGAGCAAAGACTTTCTCTATCCTCTGATCTATCCGGACCATCTCAAGTACGACACCGCCACCGGCAAGTATGACCTGCCCGCCGATGCGATCTCGCAACTCGGTACCACGACGCCCGACCCCAATGGAGGGCCAGATCCCTATACCTACGACGTCAAATACGGTTGGATTGACCGCACCGTCTTTCAGTGCCCGGCCGCCAAATCCAAAGTTGATCTCAATGCCAACGGCTTCATTGACAGCGGATACGGCATGAGCGCCAAACTCAACCTTGTTCCCGGCAGCGGGGTCTCAAACAACCGGCTCAACTTTAAACGGCTCGACCTCGTCGCCCGAGCCGCAGAAACCTGCTTGCTTATCGACGACAACATGCCCTGGGCGGGAAATGACGGCGCCGATGGCGTCACCATCCTCTCGCCCCCGGCTACTCCGGGCGAAGCGGCATGGAACGACGAACGCGTGCCGCTCCAGAACGCGGCGTTCCGGCATAACAATAAACTTAACGTCCTCTATGTCGATTTTCACGCCGACAGCATCACCTACGCCGCCCTCCCCAAACCTCGACCCGGAACCAACGGCAGCAACGATGTACAAAACTCCACTGTCCCTAATTACAGCATCTTTTGGTATGGCAATTGAGCATTCCTGACCATCTCGACCTGCCGAGAGAATTGGGATCCGCTTGCCTGATAGGCTCCGTTCATGCGACTCTCTGGATATATAAAACGTAAGCACGTGTTGATTCTAATCTGCACGGTGGCCGTTTTGGCATCGGTATTCTGCGCGGTCTTCTACCTGCGTGGTCATCAGACGAGCCCCATGCCGCCCATTTTCACGCTCATCGCAGCCCACGATGTCGAGGGCGTGCATACCGCCCTGGCCCGAAACCATGACCTTGTCAAAGCCGTCGATCTGGATGGCAGTACCCCCTTGGACAAAGCCCTGGCCGCCGGCAATGAAGAATTGATCGATCTGTTCCTGGACGCCGGCGCCGAACTCAACGCCCGTAACAACGCCGGCGCCACGCCTCTTTTCTTCGCTCTGGCCTCCCGTGATAAACAGGCCCAGGTGGCCACCATGACCAAACTGCTTGACCGCGGCGCCGATCCCAATATCACCCTCTTCGATGGCACCCACCTCTTGCACCTGCTCGCCGAGCAGTGCAACGCCACCGACCCCAGATTGCTCCTGGTGCTCAACCGAGTGCCCGACCATCCGGCGATTCGCGATTCCCAGGGGCGTACCCCGGCCGATATCGCCGATGCCACCGGACATCACGCCTCCGCCACTTGGTTACGATCGAGAATTCATGACTGATTGTGTCCATCGATTTACGGAAAACCCGTCATGAAGCACTTGTCATCGTACCTGGTCGTCATTCATCTACTGCTGGCATCGTTCATACCTCATTCGCCGATTCGGGCCGATGTGAAGCTGCCCCAGGTCATCGGCGACCACATGGTGCTGCAGCGCGACCGCCCGCTGCCGATCTGGGGCTGGGCCGATCCCCGCGAAGCCGTTACCGTTACGCTCGACGCGGCGACCTCGTCGGCCACCGCTGATCCTCAAGGCAATTGGAAAGTTGTGCTCCCCGCGGTACAGGCCGATGGCAAGACCCACCGCATGACCATCAAAGGAAACAATAAAATCGAACTCGTCGACATCCTCATCGGCGAGGTATGGATCGGCTCAGGCCAGTCGAATATGGGCTTCCGACTGGTAGGCAGCACCGGTGGCAGGGAGGCTGTAGCCGCGGCCGACTGCCCCCAGATTCGCATGCTCCACGTCGGAAAGGTGCAGGCGACCCAACCGGCTAAAGACATCGCGGTCGATGACGGCCACGACAACAAAACGCCAGCCACGGCCCCGGCAACCGACCCGGCCTGGCGGCTCTCCACGCCCGACACCGCACCGGCCTTCTCGGCCGTGCTCTACTACTTCGGCCAACGCCTGCACAAAGACCTCGACGTCCCCATCGGACTCATCGATGCCTCCTGGGCCAGTTCCCGTATCGAAGCATGGACCCCCGCCTGCCCCAAAGGTAGTGGCATGTACAACGGCCTGATCGCCCCCTTGCAGCCCTTGGCCATTCGCGGCGCCATCTGGTATCAGGGCGAGGCCAATGTCAACGACAGGGCGGATGGACCCACATATGCCGAAAAAATGAAATCACTGATCACCGGATGGCGCCAAACCTGGGGCCAAGACCTTTCCTTCTACTTCGTCCAGATCGCACCCTTTGGCGGAAAGAATGGGCCGGGCCGATTGCCCGCCCTCTGGGAATGCCAAACCGCGAGCTTGAACATTCCCGGCACAGGCATGGCGGTGACCACCGACCTCGTCGACGACATCACGAACATCCATCCCAAGAACAAATTTGACGTGGGAAATCGCCTGGCCCTCTGGGCTCTGGCGAAGGACTATGGCAAGAAAGATCTCGTCTATTCCGGACCGTTCTACAAGTCGATGAAGGTCGAGGCTGGCAAAATTCGGCTCTTCTTCGCACACGTCGGCGACGGGCTGACCTCACGTGACCACAACCCGCTGAGCGAGTTTGAAATCGCCGGCTCCGACGGCCTCTTCGTCCCCGCCGAGGCCCAGATCGACGGCGATACGGTCGTCCTTATGGCCAAGGACATCACCACCCCCACCCAGGCCCGATTCGGCTGGCGCAACCAAGCCAATCCAAACTTGATGAATAAGAATGGCCTGCCTGCGGCACCCTTCAAGACCGACCACTGGCAAGGCGGCACGGGCGAATGACACTCAAACATGGCTGGCAGTAGCCTGCTTGCAGGCAAGCTGAATCGCTAGATTCCCGGGTCGATTGGCAACGAGGTGTTTTCCGCCAGCCAACTGCCGAACTCGGTTTTGTCGTCGAATTCATGCAGGATGCCATAAAGTTTGAACGTCATGAGGGCGGGATTTAGACTGCGGATGATATCGCCTATTTGTTCTTCCTGCTTAGCCGTGAAGAAACCCGTGCTGACCACTTCGCCAGTAGCCATGCTGATAATGTCGAGGCGATAGTCGGGCAAAGATGCCCAAGGCGAGTACATCACGACTCCATGCAAGAACGGTCCGGACATTCCAATGCACGCCCTAGCGCGCCATGGTGTAAGTTACCCGACTCCAACGGGCAATCCAATGCTGCGACAGCCACACTTGGGAAGTTGTCCAGCCTATCAGACATAACCCGACAAAACCCGCCTTAGCAGTAGGATAAAGGGCATTCCGCTGGGGCTATATTCGCATACATGCAGCATACAAGGGTGGGTTTTCACCCCAGCCTCTTGCCTGAACAATAGCCGACTGTATACTCTATAATTCCTATAGACACAGTAGGCCTCTAAGGGAAACAACGATGACCACACCAGTAGAAACCGAAACCCTTCCCACAAATTCCGCGCTCCGCCGGTTTGATGACCTGCGCCAACTCATTGCCAATCCGGATAACCCCACGCCGATTCTCCGCCTGCGCCGGGTGCTGCAGGCCAACGCCTTCCCGTTGTATCTCAAGCTTGAATGGTTCAACCCGTTCGGGTCCATCAAGGACCGCACCGCTCACTATCTGCTCAAGGGTCTGGCGGAACGTGGTGAACTCTCTGGCAAGCGGATTATTGAGCCGACCTCTGGTAACACCGGCATTGCCTTGGCCGCCCTCGCGGCGATCATGGGAATCAAGATCAGCGTGACCATTCCCGATGGCGTGCCCGAGGAGAAAAAGACGCTCCTGCGTATGCTCGGCGCGGAGGTCTGGGCCACGCCCGACGACCTCTGCCCGATCAACCATCCCAAGGACGGCGCCATTGCCCTGGCGCGGTCGTTTGTGGAAGGCCAAGCGTCCCGCGACCAATACGTCATGCCCAACCAGTACGAAAACCCCGATAACGTCCGCGCACATTACGAAACCACCGGCCCCGAGATCTGGCGTCAAACCACCGGCCAGGTGCGATACTTCATCGCCGGCTATGGCACCTGCGGCACGATTACAGGCATCGCCAAATATCTCAAAGAACAGAACCCCGACATCAAGGTCATCGCCGTCGAACCGCAAAAAGGCCACCGTCTCCCGGGCCTCAAGAACCTCACGGAATCCAAGGCTCCGGGCATCCTCGAGCGGTGCCTCATTGATGAAGTCATTCGCGTGGATGACGCGCCGGCCTATGCGATGACCAAACGGCTTTTCCGCGAGGAAGGGCTCATCGTCGGACCTTCCACCGGGGCCATCGTCCATGTGGCCGCCGAGTTTGGGCGCGGCAAGGACGGCCTGGCTGTGGCGATTTCCCCCGACGGCGGGCTGAAATACGCCAGTTACTTCGCCGACATCCTCGGCGACGATGGCAACCCCAACGCATAGCCGCTGCTCTCCTCTCTACTTTTGTTCCTTCAGGAGTTCCCATGACCACGACCAGCCTGTATCAACTTCCGACTTCTCTGCCTGCCGACCTCGAACAACTTCGGCAAATGTCCGAGCAGTTTCAATCCGGCAGCATTCCCGCGGCCCGCTTTCAAGCCTTTCGCGTGCCCCAGGGTGTCTATGAGCAACGCGAGTCGGGCAAGTACATGCTGCGCATCCGCCTGCCAGCAGGGATCCTGCAGCCCGAGCAGATGCGGGTCGCCGCCGAGGTCGCAAATACCTATGGCAATGCCACCGTTCACTTTACCAGCCGGCAGGATCTGCAAATTCATGGCGTGCCCCTTGAGAATATCCACGCCGCGCTCCAACGTCTGGCCGAAGTCGGCCTCTCGACCAAGGGCGGCGGGGGCAACACGGTGCGTAACATCGCGGCCTGCCATCGGGCCGGCATCTGCGCCAATGAAGCCTTTGATGTCACACCGCACGTCGTGCGCCTAACGGAACACTTGCTGCCCGATCCGCTCTCCTATCAGTTGCCGCGAAAATACAAAATCGCCTTCTCCGGTTGCAGCCGTGATTGCGGTGGGGCCACCGTTAATGACCTCGGGCTTATCGCCAAAGTCCAAGACGGCCAGCAGGGCTTTACGGTCTATGTCGGCGGCGGCATGGGGGCGCATAGCAGCGTCGGCCAGTTGCTTGAAAAGTTCGTGCCGGCAGACGACGTGCCGCGTGTGGCCGAGGCGATCAAGCGAGTTTTTGATAAACATGGCAACCGCAAAAACCGTCATCACGCTCGGCTGCGATTCCTCATCGGCGACTTGGGCCTGCCAGAGTTTCAACGCCTGTATCGCGCAGAACTGGACCAACTTCACACTGCCGCACAGCCGGCCCTTCGTCCAGTGATCACACCGTCGGTCCCAGCTCATACGCCGACAGTGGGAAATCTCAACGCCAGTTTCGACTACTGGCGGCAAACGCATGTCGCCGCCCAGAAACAGCCCGGACTCTTTGCTGTCGAGATTTCACGCGTGCTGGATGCCATCCCGGCGGAAGATTTGCTCCAACTTGCCTTGGTCATCGAACGATACGGCGAAGGCGTGCTCCGCGCCACCAAGTGGCAGAACGCCGTTCTCCGAAGTGTCCCCGAAACCGATCTGCCGGCACTCCATACCGAACTGACCGCCATCCGTTTAGGCGAGGGGCAGCCCCCCATCCTCCGCCACCTCGTCGCCTGCGCCGGCGCCGCCACCTGCCGCCTGGGCATCTGCCGTTCCCGCGGACTGGCCCAAGCCATCAAAAACGCTCTGCTAAAGAGCGATTTGCAATTGCGTGCGGATACAGGGCGCGTCCAGCTCCATATCAGCGGCTGCCCCAATGCCTGCGGACGCCATCCGATTGCTCCGATCGGATTCTTCGGAGTGGCCCGGCGTGTTCATGGCCATCTCGTACCGCATTACGTGCTGCAACTCGGCGGACACGTGGCCGAAGGGCAAACGACGCTGGCAACCGGCGATAAGCCTATTCCCGCACGCAACATGCCGCGTTTCCTGGTGGAGTTTTTGCAGGCATTCGAGCACGCACCGCAATATCCAGATTTTGAGGCGTTTCTTACCGCCGACGGCCGAACGATCGCCGACACTCTGGCGCAGGCCCACGCTACCATTCCCGATTTCGACGAGGACAAGAACTATTATTACGATTGGAGCGCCAAGGAGATCTTCTCCCTCGCCGGTCGAGGTCCAGGCGAATGCGGAGCCGGCGTGTTCGATCTCATCGAGATCGACCTAGCCAGTGCGGCCGAGGCGCTACAGGCACACCGCCTCTTTACAGCCGTCGCGCTTAGTGCCCGGGCGTTGCTGGTCACCCGCGGCGAACAGGCCGATACGGATGTCCAATCCCTGCAACTCTTCCAGCAACATTTCGTGGCTACCAATCTGATTGCTCCGGAACTTCACCCGCTTATTTCGCAGGCCATTTCCGCAGTTGCCACCCCCGATCCTCTGAAGAGTTTTGTCGCGCAAACCGCCGATGTGGCCGCCTTGCTGGCGGCGGTGCGTAAACTCTACGAAAACATGGGGCCGTCGCTGCGCGTTCCCACCGTTGCCTGCGCGGCACCCGTTCTCCCAACGCCGAACGCCGTCCCGATCCCGGCCGACCTCACTCAGGATTTTCGCGGCGTGGTCTGCCCGCTTAATTACGTCAAGACCAAGATGGCCCTAAGCAAAATCAAGGTGGGGCAGGTGCTGGCGGTACTACTCGACAAGCCAGGCTCTGAGAACGTCCCGGCCAGCGCCACTAAGGAAGGGCATACGGTCTTAGCGGTGTTACCCGAGGGCCAGCACTGGCGGATCCTCATCCGCAAGGAGCTGTAACAGCGCTACTGTTCAACAGCCATGGAGTAGTTGAAAAAACGACCTCTTTATCGCTTGACAAATCCGCGAATTAGATACATACTATTCCTATCGATTTAATAGATATAGGGTTAACAATGATCTCCGTAGTAATCATGGTAATGCGGCGATACAGAAGGCCGGCGACTGCCGCCGCATGGGCCCTTAGAGGGCGTGGGGTTGAGTACTGTACCCGGCGGGTCTGAGTGCGACTTCGATGGCGGCGTGCTGAGCTTGGATCCGTGGACTTCCCAAACGAGTTGAGTGACGAGCGTTAAGGGCATTGCGACCTATGTCGGGCCGAAGGTGGCACGCGCGGGACGGATGCTCCTGTGGAAATTTTGTGCAAGAAAGGAACAAAAGATGAGACGTGCATTGTGGTCGGCAGTATTTGCGACGGTACCGGCATTCGTGGGGGTGGGACACGCCCTGGGCGCAAACGATGCGGATGATCGGGCCGCGGCTGTCGATGCGGTGGTTTCGCAGGTCCAGCAGGATGGCAAGGAGATAGCGTCGCCGATGTTGACGTTGGATGCCGCGGCCAGTGCGCCAGATCCCACACCGCCGGCATATGAGAAGGGAGCCCCGTTGCCATTCCACACCATCGAAGGATACGGCGGCGGGGCCATTACACCCATGGCTTACCTGGTCAATCCAGGCAAACCGGGCGATTGGGCGGGACTACCGAGCATCGCGGTATCGTTCGTCGGCCTGGGGACCAAGAACCTGGAAGCGTTCACGGCAACCGAGACGCTCTTTGGCCGTCTGGAACTGGGCTTTGGCGCCGATCGGCTCGACTTAGGAAACACGCCAGGAGACATCAAAAAAGCCACGCACGTCGATATTGGCACCAGTGACGTGTGGCTATACAACTTCAACGCCAGATTCCTGGTGTTGCCGGAGAACTCGTTTAATACCAAGTGGCTGCCGGCCATCACGATCGGGTCGGACTTTAAGTACAACTCCGACATCAGTGACATCAACCATCGGTTGGGCGGGGCGCTATCGTCGATAGGATATCGACGTTCCACAGGCGACGACCTTACGCTCACCGCGACCAAGATGTTTCCTACGCTGGTGTTTGGGCGCCCGCTGATCCTGTCTGCGGGTTTGCGCGAAAGCCAGGCGGCCGACTTGGGATTTCTTGGGTTTGGCCACGAATGGTCGGCGACGTTTGAAGGCAATGTGGCGATTTTGCCCACCGACTGGCTGCTGGTCGCCTATGAATACCGCCAGAAGCGCGATCCCTACGGCCAGATTCCCGGCCTGATTGATGCGGAAGACAATTGGCACGCCTTGGACGTGAGTTGGATCATCAACAAGCACGCCACCCTGGTGGCCGGCTGGGGCGACTTCGGCACCCTGGCCAACTCGAACGCCGACGGTGCCTGGTGGCTGCAACTCAAGTATGAGTTTTGAGTGGGCATGCGCTTAGCACTGCAACCTCTGTGGTGCGCAGTGCTGCTTTGCCGCAATCATGGTGAACCAACATGGAGGCCCGGTGGTCGCAGGACCACCGGGCCTTGTTTTGTCCTAACGGAAATCTTTGCTCAGCAACTGCAGCATACGGGCATGCCGTTCATCATCATGCAGCAGCAGCAACCCGCTTCCATCATCTTGCACATCGCATCGCAGCAGGCATGGATCATCATCTCGCAGTTTTTATCCCCGCTGGTGCAGGTCATCATCATGCCATGCTCGGTCATCTCGCACTTGCACATGCCCATAACCAGGTTGCACTGCATCATGACCATGCCGTTCATCATCATGACGCAGCTGCACATGCCCATGTTGGCCATCATCATGAGATTCTGCATCATGGCGCACTGTTGTTTGTCGGAGCATGTACACATCATTTTCATGCCGCCTTTACACTTTTCCATCTTCATCGTGCAACGCGGCATCATCATCCCCATCATAGGCGACATGCCCATCGTCGGCATGCTCCCGCCCATCATTCCTCCAGCCATATTCATCTCGGACATCCGGGTAGCCATTGCAGTGTTCATTTGATTCTCCTGTATGGTGGTTAGCGGTTCTCGCGGACGCCACACGGGCCCGCGTGTGATCTACGAACAACCTTAATCACGCCCAGTGGGGGAAGCCAGAACATCTACGCTTTTGTCAAGCCAAACGGATGTTTATCTACAATTTCCCCCTTGACACTAGGACTTGATATGGTATATTTACCCTGTCAATCTATTATTCCGATAGTAGTTGTAGGAAAATGGCTTGGCCTTGTTCTTGGAGTTCATGTGCTCGTTGCCTACCACAATCTCCCCGTTCGCCTGAGCCGCCGGTGTTGTCGGGCCTGTACCAGCCACACGCGCTCGGGACATCTCTTAACGGGGCCCATGTTGTCTTGAGTCATCTTCCGATGGGCCCCGCTTACCTTAGAGGCTCGTCATGACTCAACTTCTTATCTCCAGTCCCCCCCAGAACTCAGCCCTACTCCTTGCCAAGAATCTGTTGCTGTTGCGCACCGCCATTGACCACACCCAGCAATCTCTGGCCGACTCCTCCCAAGTCTCACGTGCCACGATCGCTCAGGTCGAAGCCGGAGCTACCGATCCGCGTCTATCCACGTTGGACCTCTTAGCCGACACGTTGGGGGTTTCCACCGCCTTCCTACTGTTTTCACGGCGTGAATTGGAGGCCTTGGTCGCACTGCTGGCCCTGCCGCCCGATCCCGCACCGCCAGCCAATACTCTCGCCGTTCTGCGTGCGCTGCTGCTGACTCCCGCGCCGCGGCGGCAACTTGAAGCCTCACGCATGGGCATCGTATTCGCCCAACGGCTCGGGCTTACCGAACCAGCCCACGCCCTCGGCGCCGCCCTTGCCGCAGCTCATGCCCCCGGACGGGCCATTCCGCTCCTGGCTCACTTTGCCGCCCTGTTATCTTCCGACGGCCCGACCCCCCGCACGGAGGCCGTCCTGTGAATACATCTCGCTTGACGTTTCCTGTTTCCTTGGCAACTTCGGCTATCGCTCCGCCTCCAGCGCAGGTGCCGGCCATTGTCCCGCATGCTTTGATTGGCTCACTCCACATGATGATGCATCCGACGATGATTCAGCAAGCTTATCTGGCGGCACACCACCACGCGACCCGCCAAACTGCCATCGTCGCCTTTCGCCGGTTGGCCTGCATCTCGGCCAATTGACCGACGAACCTGATACTCCTTCGCGACCGCGAGTGCTCCGCACACTCGCATTGCTGACGGCCACGGACCCTTCCCGCCGCCAGCATTTTTGCGCTATATGCC
>Ga0316217_10005497_pt1 | contig 13111 bp, 10 predicted proteins | sample 1anoAmetaG_FD_203633 | JGI IMG/M metagenome (GOLD analysis project Ga0316217, IMG submission 203633) | Freshwater microbial communities from Trout Bog Lake, Wisconsin, USA - 1anoA | ecosystem: Environmental > Aquatic > Freshwater > Lake > Hypolimnion/Profundal zone | place: USA: Wisconsin...
ACCTAAATTAAAGGGCTTTTACCTTTTTATCTTCGTAATGACCGTTTATTGGGTCATAGTTGACTTCAACCTCAGCCTCTAAAATCTCACTAAGGGTGCATTCTCCTTTTTTCAGCTAATGTGCATTTCTGGAGTCTGATTGGGCGTTGTCTGAATATCAAAAGTATTACCAGTTTTGAGTTGGAAGCTGAGCTTGCAGGGAAAGCGGACAAGCAGCCGAACGTTTCTGATTTAAACACTAACTTTGATGATATGTTTTTCAGTCATGTTGATAATAAAGCAATAAATAATAGTTTTATTGGTTAGATCATGGTTTCAATAATTTAGCTGGCATATTAGAGCAGTTCCTTTCAACGTCCAATATTCAGGCTTTTATGCTTTGGAGTTCAAATGGATGCCTAAAATGAAGTTTGTGGACTGGCCTGTGGTTGAAAGCACTCCTGAACGTTTGCTTGTTTTGTAACATGGGCAGTTGTATTGGTTCTATGCGATTTCATGGTTTTAAACGGGTAATAGAAGTATTGATGGCGCTGGTTAATTGATTTTACCGATTTATTCATCCAAAAGAGAATCTCTGCCTGTATCATAACGAGCTCCTTCGAAAAACAGACCATAAATATATCCTCCTTCTTTGGGTTGGATCAACTTTTCTTTCTATATCTATGTCATCTTGAATTTAAAGGAAAGAGTATCGATGGGGATCTTATTCTTTCGGGCATGGGTCTGCAGAAAGGCAGTGAGCAGACCTTGAGGAAAGAAGAAACAACTGATCCAATAAGCATTGGGCATCTATGTAAAGGCTTTCTGTAAAAATGCGAATCTAAGTTTGAAATCTGTATGCCAAGAAGCCAAAGGTTTCATGGTTTCATAGCACTTTTTCACCCATATTTGTGGTAAAAAGTTATTCTGCAGCGCATTTGCCATTTAATCCAAATCAGTGTTCATAGGAATCAATCCTTTGATTGCTTTTTCCAACATCTGTAGACTATTTTCGATAATAGAGAGAAAGTTGTTGAATTTGTCCACTTCTTGGAGCAGAAAATTAGTCATAGAAGGGAGAACTTTCTCACTATCTCCAAGCAAATGTTATGGTATTTTTTCACGATTGATAGCTAAAGGTAGTTGTTGTAAGTTAGAGATTATTTCAAGTAAATTATCGGTGCCAGACTACTGACCACCCTATTTGGGCTAAAGCATTTGGATGCAATTAAGAGCATTGTTGGATTATTGAATGATAAAAGTAAGATTTGCGTTAGGGTGAAGTCCAAAAACCTAGGGACTGTCAATATTGGGTAAAACTCTTTCAATGGTGAGCATGAAATCTTACAAAGAGTGGCAGTTGAGGCAATAATAGTCTTCGCTATCTGAATAGAAGTAATTTTCTCCTGACCCTGTTGCCAGCAAATCAGGGTTCAAACATTTCTTTAGCGTGCTCATCAAGCAGATTCTATCTAAATCATCTGTGACTCTTCCTCCGTAGTTGATATTTCCGACCATATACCAGATCGCATCCCAGTTTATATCCTCTCTGCCATCATTTAAAAAGTTCTTTAATGTACTCAAAGACATTTCTAGATCGGAATCATTGAACTAATATCTTACGTTAAAACCTAGAGCTCCATATTTTCTTCTTTCTTGAACCAAGGCATGGAAAAATGATAGACTGTAAAGAGATTGCATCCATTATTTTTTTCTATTAGGGCAGGCAGACAAAATCTATTAGTTTAATTATTTAAATGATCTGGAAATGTTTGGCTTGATGCCTCTTGGAGGTTCCAAAGTGATTTTATCTGCATTTTGAAGGATATTCGATGGGAAGTACCCCACAGGCATACTACTTAGTAAAAGCCTAAAGGACTTGTTTGGTATTGTATCTTAAGAAAATTATCCTATAATTCTTTAGAGGTCTCCCAGCCAGCTCTTTGAAAGATGACAGTTATTAAGTAAAACCCAAGAGCCATCATTTTGAGAGCGCTAGATAAGATGCTGTGCTTTCTTTCCTTGGCCCTGTCCAAGTGATATAGTTTAAAGATTATGATTTTTCGAGAGGCAATAGTTAAGGATATTGTTGGTGGGATCAACTCCAGTTGATAAAACAAAAAGCAAAGGTACATTATACACACATCCTGAGAGAACTTCCTCAATGGATGTTACATGCGATTGATCATAATATTTACCTAGTTCTTTTTGGACGTAGCTTGACATGTGGAAAGTTAGGTTTTAAGGGCTTAGTGCCCGAGATAACAACAAAAGGTGAAAATTGTTGATTATTGACACTTATTTGCCTGGGAAAGTCTTTGAAAAGATGTCTGTATCTTTAAAAAATTGTTTATAGCTGTCTGTAAGTCCTTTAAGATCATTGAAAAGATTCTCAAGACCCTTTATTTAAGTTACTTTGTGGATATAGTACCAATTATCAGGAGTGATTCCTGCAGGGCAAGGTAAAATCTATTTAAATCCTTTAGGTTTAATCCCAGATCCTCTTGAGAAAAGCAGCCATTCTTTTTCTGTGATATTTTTAGACTATCTTTTTATTGCAGAGCATATCAAGAAAGCGTATAGCTTTTTGTGAGCCTAAAAGAGGGAACGTGAAATGTTTGTAAACATAACTTTTGTGATGCTTTCGTTTAGTCGCCTTATTTTTAATTAAATCATAGAGTTAACCTATGCTTTTTACAACCCGGATATGTAGAGTTTTTTCACGTATTATAGCGAAAATTCGTACATTGACTCAATTAGGCAAAGCTTTGATATGACGAAATACAGAATAGTTCCTCTAACGGCCGTGGGAAGAAACAAACTACGTGCCATATTGATTTCTTCTTACACGATTGAATTTTGTTCAAGACTTTTTTCAACCTCTTTTGACTTTATTTTGGATTACTCAAGGGTTGTAATAAGTTCAATATCGTCCAGTACCATTCCTTTGGATTCTGCTAACATTTTAAGGATTTTGTCTTGAGATTATTTCAAAAACTTCTTATTGGCTGCCACCTTCACAATAATCTCGTCTCTTTGCTGCTCTATTTAAGGTTTCTCACGTTTACAAACATCTGAAAGTAACTGGTCTTTTAAGCCATTAAAAGTGATACTGAAGTTGATCACAGTTGATTTATTGAAAATTTCAGCTAAAAACTTAGGATTTGCCAACCTGGTGGTCATGTAAAGATAGAACCTTTAGTCAATTACTACCTTCTTATCTCCTAAAAGAGTCATTTTTAGTCCCTCAACGACTTGCACTTTTTTCTACAGCAAGCTATCAATTGAGCTTTCTAAGGTTTATTCAACATCTTCGATCAAGACTGGGTAGCCGCAGTTTACGGAGGTTTAAAGAACTTTCAAATAATGAGGATTGCTGAAATTTAGTACTGCAATTTTGTTTCCTCCTTAATTGACTTTTAGCCACTTATTTGCTTGAAATTGAGGATCTATCATCAAGGGGTATCTTTTTCCTTTTTTCGCTATTATCGCATTTTCAATAGAAACTGGATCGTTAGGTAAGCCTTCAAGAATCCAATCTCTCACAGTTATCTGATCAAAAAGAGTGTTCGTTAATGAAAAGCTTGAAGGATAGAAGATGTTGGTATTTTTCATTTACTAAGTTATTGATGCAAAGAGCTATTGACGATATTAGCCTGTAAATGGACCAAGATATGATAAGTAAATAGATGCTAAAAAGGCCTATCCAGGTGTCTATAGAATAAGTGATTTAAAACCTTATATTAGAGTACTCCATCTTAAACCTTCATCCTTAAGTAAATAGGTTAGTTTTTATGCTCTCTACAGCCTTTTAGCGGTTAAATCAAGTTCTGATTGAAGCTGATTCTTGAAGTCAAGAGTTTATTGGCATTACTTCTGCAGTTTCGCCACCTTTTACTTTACTTTTTAAAGCTATTTCTGCTTCATAAACAATATTTTGTTTTTTTAATCAAATACTCTTTCAAGCTAGGCAAGTTTTCTTTTCTTTGGCTAAACTTCCTTCGCAACTTTTGAGTAATTATCTATAGCTCTGCACCAGAGACATAAACTTTTTGATGCCGAATTTTTTGTCCCAACAATTTGAGGATCAAAATCTTGTTTAGCTGTATATACTCTCAGCTTTTTTAAAATGTTATCGCTAATGTTGTTCTTCTAATAATTTTTAAGTCTTTCCAAGAAATTCAGATCCATCATAACTACTTTTATGTTAGCCCAATCAGTTTTCTAGTTGAGAAGAATACAAACTGCTTCAAGCACCATAACTACGATTGGATGAGGATTGGTATAGCCTTTGATTTAAGTGATATCTCCTTTATTGATCTTTTTCAATGCTTCTTCTGCTTCAATCAACATAGGCATTGCTTTGCCCAGTTAGGCTTGAGCTTCATCTTTTATGGCTTTGATCTAGATAGTTTGTTCATTAGCTTATAAAGTCTAGGCCAAAACTTCTTGTTAGACTACATTCGCGTCTTCTTTTTCTTTAGCTAATCTTACAAGAAATTCTTCTGTCTTCTTTGCTTGTTATTCAAGTTTTGGTTGTAATTTGGTCATTTAGATCTTTAATTTTGAGACAATATCGTTAGTTGAATATAGTTTTTCGAGACCTTCAGTCAAGATCTTTCTACTAGTGTCGATTTAAGTATTTTTAATGGTCAAAATGCTACTAAATAATGCAAGCTGATCCAAATAGGTTTTTGGTGTTGATTAAACTTTTCTGCGTTCATTTGCAAAATATTTTTTAGACAACTCAATATTTTGTATATTTGCTTTTGTACAAAGTAAGGTGAAGTTTTGCCTTTGTGCTTAAGATAAAGGCATGTTGCCTAATGATTTCATTGCAACTGAAGTTAATGCCTCTTCACTCCAGCTATCAAACCAGTTGATGGTACAGCAATCAATAAGAGAAGGGAATTTTCTTGCTCTGACTCTTAAAGAATCACCAGCTGGACTCATGCAAAGTACAACATGTAAATTAGCTCGGATGTTTGCGATAAAGAAAGACCATAGAGACTCAGGACTATCCACTTTTTTTTGTTTGAGAGCGCTAGGCCTTACTTTATTCATAATATCATCGATTTCTTACTTTTTTTTGAAAAGATTTGGTACTTATCCAGTATTTAACAGGTTGTTGATGCTTTCAAGAAATTATTCATAGAGAATTTGTGTATCTATAAAGAGGAAGCAAAGCGGGGTTTAGTCGGCGCCAGCGGCAATCGATATTTTCTGAAGATCTGCCTTAAAAGAATCTATGTTGTAGTTTTTACCGAACTAAAGCTGAGAAATTTTACAGTTTGCAATAAAAGAGCTTAGTTTAGAAAGAGATTGCTTTCCGCTTCCTCCGACTCCAATCAGCATAGCATTTCCTCGCGGCTGGCTCAAGACTCTGAAAATTTTCAAAATATGTTGGACAGTTTATTTGAAGAACACAAGCTCTAGCTTTCCACTGCTTTATAAATTATATTCATATATCTTGCTCTAGAGATATTCTATGACTTTTTTGAGGTCATCAATTGGCTCATATACTGGTTAACCAGCTTAAAATGAAAGAATTTTACTGAAATAAAGGTTTCTCATTCTTTAAGAGTCCACACCTTCAGAAAATCTTTTACTTATTTGTGAGGCATTATTATAAAACCAAATCCTGTCTGAAGGTTAATTAAGCCTGTCTCCAAACACTCTTTAAAGCTCATGAGCCCATAGGCCCAACATTTTTTCACTCGAATTAACATAGTCAACAGAAGCTTGTAGAATTCCTTGGAAAACTTTACTAATGTCTCTAAGATTAAAGAGATAATGGAATTTACTTGGAATTGGTAGCAGTTATTTTCTGATGAGTTTATAAAATTCTAAAGTGGATAGGACGATACCCTATGAGACTTTTTTAGCTGATTCAGAAAAATTCCAAACAGTCATGAATCCTTTAAGTATTGATCCGAAAATTTTCTTAAGATTGGAATCTGAAGGTTCAGGTAGGCAGATGATCATATGATGTCTAACAAAACGAGAATTCAGTTTATTTCGACCTCCGCTTGGAGTTGCTCCACAACCAACTAGGGTTGTATCAACTACTTGCTTCCAAAAGAGCTTTTGCCGATCATAAAATCCTTGATAATCGATATAATGTCTAAGCAATTAGATTGTTGGCTGTGCCCCTTCCTTTTCTAGTTCAGGCATATTGACATCGTCGATAAAAATAGCTATGGTTTAATTTGGCCTGGCTCCGAAAAGCGTTTTTCCTTTTTTGTTGAGCTTAGCCTAGATGGCCATTTGTGTCTATTTTGGCTTGGTTTTTGCTGAAAAGTTCAAAAATATGGTAACTACATTATTTTATCGCTTGGAGACTAAAAAAGGGACAACTAAAGAAGTCTTTCCCACACCTGATTATCCAGTAATTAGAATAGGCTTCTTGTTTTCAAGCAGCAATTAGAAGATATATTTGTACTTCAGAGTGTCGATTGTGGGAACCATTATATCATGGTATTAAACACCTTTGGGGAACTAAAATTATTGAAGCTTAGCCTACCAACTAATAAAAGTCAAGTAGTTTTCAGGATTAGCAAAGAAATCGAACACAGTTTCTGTCTTCGGCAAGAAAATATTTTGAAGACTTGCTCTAAAGGCATTTTCGAATTCAGTATAACAAACATTTTGGATTGAAGAGCCTATTGCCCAAATCATAGCCCAAGCACTTATAACATTTAATCTCTTTATGTTTTATTCATAACTGTTAGAGGGCTTTGCTTTATGATGAAGAGTTTTTATTAGCATGACTAGGCATTAAGCAACTTGCAGCTTTATAGTGGGCATCGGTTGCGACCATTTGTCCTTTAGATTTAAAAGCATTTATAAAGACCCCAAACAATTGTTCAGCAGATGCTTATGAAGGTCTTATTCTAAACCTAGTTAAGCTATTCCTTTCTCAACAATACAGAGATAGTTATTGTTTGGACCAATGTAAACCATACCACAGCGACTAACAGTTGCAGGTGAGGCAGCCTCAAGATTCTCAACCTCAAAGAGCATTCGAAGCTGAGGTCTGAGCTTGATTCTTTCTCCGTTGGCTAAACAAAGTGTCATATTATCATCGAGTACAGTGTTGAGATTCTATATCCACATCGCATCTACTGGCCCATCCAAAGTTATCCAATAGTGACCTTTGGCATCATCATTGTTACATTACCTCATCACTGAGGAAAGGAGGCCGTCAGTCCATTCTTGAGAAAGCACATCAATTTCACCGTAGAGCTAACCCATCGTAACAGATTTAGGATTAATGACCTTTTCTTAAATTCTTGAATACTTTTTTCCAGCTTCTGGATCATTGTCTAAAATTTTAGCCATGGCTTGCTTCAAAATTCTATAGCAAGTGGTCTTTCCAACTCCTGCTTCACCAACAATCATGAGTCCGAACCTGATATTTACGACTTAGTGGAGTTGGAGAACTTTTGTAGTGATGGATGCTGCATTTCCAAGCTTCATCTCTTTGATAACTTATTGAGTTTTGTGATGTAATTTCTAGTTTATTGTCTCTTAGATACTAATCGTTGGGAATAAGTCCGAAACTAAGGCCTAAAACAAATAAATGTCGTTTTGTAAAAACTTGGGAATATTCGACTCCTTCATTGCCTTGATAAGCACAACGTCTTCACTACTTTTAGAGTCTGACCTTTTAAGTTCACCAGCCATTACCAAGAGGGATTTGACTGCTCTAAGACCAAAGTCATAGTGTTTTTGCTGCGAAAGTTGTTCCGAAGCTAGTTTGTAAAGTTGGATCATCTTTCTTGAGAGTTAGTTTGCATTTCCGAAACCTTCAGCAAATAGCATAATCTCAGCTATCATGGCATAATCAGGAATCATCATTGAGACTGGCCTGAAAAGAGACTTTAGGTTATCTGGAAGCTAAGTCCTGCCTGCATAGCCTGGATTCATTGTGATGAAAACACCAAAATTTTTCTTAATAGGCAAGATACGACCTTATAGTTAGATCTCTCCTTTATCCTTTTTGAGTCCCACTCTGATAGAAAAGAGTTGTTGTGCGATGACTGACAGAACTTCAATATCGATTCTGTTGAATTCGTCTAAGCAAGCCCAAGCACCTTGTTGAGCAAGTCCAGAAAAGAGTTTATTCATCATTTGAGCTGTGATTTGATCTGAGCAATTGAAAACAATGCAGACTCTAGCTAAACCTTTGGCGAGATCTTTGGTTGACTCGGTTTTTCCTGTTCCTGCTGGTCCTGCAGGGGCGGCGCCTAGTTGATTTGCAATAGCTGATGTGATAGTAATCCAACATTTGTCTGTCAATGGAGTAATAACTAACCTTGTGGTCGCTCCTAGATACTAATAACCATAGTCCATGGTGGAAGTTACTTGTCGAACCACACAAATATCGCTTTCTTCAATATAATATCTCAGCTGTTGCTGCCACACAAAATCGTAAATAGACTAGGCTTCAAGATTGATTAGATTGGCAACAATGTCTCTGTTATGAACGTCAGCAGTAATCAGGGCTACTGCAATTTTATGATAAAGAGGCTTAAGATCAGTCCGAATGAGTTCAGTTAGTTGGGTAAGTTGCTTGATTAACAACTCATACCAAGAAGTTACTGAATCTCGCTTGATGCCTTGTTCTCTGATGGCTTCTTGTGTTTAATTAGTCCAAATTATTTGGTTGTCTGTTAGGACTGCTTGACTTTTATGATTTAATATCCATTGAACTCTTGTTTTTTGGACTGCATTGACGAAATCTTTGTTCCCATCTCTGACTATTCTTTTCATGGTCTAAACCATTTCTTTTTGAAGATTGTTCAACCACATTTAGATGTTAAACCTTGTGCTCACTCCATTCACTAGCTTGATATTCTCTCCTTCAGGACTAATCAATCCTTATATTGTAGTTGGAGTCTCTTTTTCTATGTGGATTGAGCCAACTCCTTAGAAAAGTTTGTTGACGTGCTTCTGGATAACATTCATGTTGTTAGAATTGGCAAGTATTTCGACGAGTTAATCATTGGAAATGAAGTAAAATCTTGAAAACAACCTTCTCTTTACCTACAAATAATCCTCTAGCTTCTTTTATATTTCCTCCAAAAGCTAAAGATTCTTGGTTAGGTCAGGTAAATTTACGTTCTTAATCAACCTTGTGATCAAAGGCTTGGATATGGTCTTTTTTGTTAGATTCTTTAAAAATTTATCTGCCTGCTGAAAATAACCTGCTTAAGTCATTAGCTGCTTCTTGATGTCTTGGGCTGCGAAGATATTTTCGAGATAGACCCACTTTCTTTGACACTACACCAGCTTTTATATGATTTATTGGGCCAGAAGTATTTCGTTGTTCAGCTTTTCTGCTCTGTCCCTTAGCTGCGTAATATACCTGTTAGAAAGCAAATTACTCACCTTAGCCATAGCTTCGTCAAGTTTGGCAGTCAACTCCTCGACTTAATACACAATGATGATGTCACTGGTTTACTTGAACTGCTTGAGTTTTAATTCTAGACTTGTCCATTCAACATCAAAATTATCCAGCTATCGCTTCAGATAGAAGCATTGAGTAGCAGTTGTAGCAACATTTGAGATTTCTTCCTGGACTTATTGAAAAGGCAAGGCTAAGAATTGCTAGAGAGTCAGTTCTTAGTTGTTTTTTAGCTGAATCTAGGTTTTTAATAGTTTTTATAGGGTTTTGAAGTCATTTTCCTAAAGATAAGGACATCTTAGAGCAGTTATCACTGGAATAGCATCTCTAAACACAAAAAGCTTTTTCTTAAACATAGGGAGTGCTTGATTCTAAGGTACTCCTCTTTATGCTGAGAGTAAATCTTTCATATATTTATCACAAACAGTCGTGAGTTCTTTTACTTACATTCTCATTACTTTCCATTCATTCCACTCCTTGCTAAATTTTTAGAGATCGCTTATTCCATTAAAAATCTTGTGCCTTAATAAAAAGCCTTGCTTAATCTCTTTGAAATCTTTGAAGTTGGTAAATTAAGTGACTTCCAGCACTTCTTCGAACTGTCGATGCTTTTTGGTGTACTATTAGAGCGTATTAACTTTATTCTAAAGCTGGTTGATGCTCTCTACAGCTTCTGTGATTCTATTATTGTTTTTGTTATAAAGATCCTGGTTGACCGTATCTTTCAATTCTTAGGACTATTTTTCAAATTTATCCAAAGTTTGCTTGATTTATCTTCTAAATCTTTAGACGTATTTGGGCATTTGGTTCTAAATATCACCCAAGGTTAGTGCTACATTAGCCGATAGAGTGGTCAGCTCATTGATTACATCCTTTTATTACTTAGAAACCATCGAAGAGTGCTTACTTGCCTATAATAAACTCAAAATTTTGTTTAATGTATTAATCTGATCCTTTTTGCCTCCGATTTCATTGTTGATTCTGTCCAAATTCTTCTTTAATGTCACGAATTATTAGATTCTTATGATAAGACCAGTAAGTTCTTGCATAGATTTCTGAAGCCAGCTCTTAAGCTAAGCTCCTCTTTCCTTCACAAGTCTCAAGTAAAGTGAGCTCAAGTTTTTGATTAGTTTACTCTGTTCTTCAAGGAAAAAGCCCTTGAGAGGGTTCATATCAAGTGTATAAATGAAGATATCCGCTTTTTACAGCAAAAAAGCTGTCATGTATTCTTCGCATTGGTTGAACTTCTCATAAACTGTCTCGAATACGGTGATTTGGTCTTGTACTTTAGGATCACCTAGCATCTAAAGATCTGCGTTTCTGTTTCGTTAGAAAAATGAGATCAGTTCTCCGTGCTGATTGATGAACAGTTTAACTGCATTGCAGGTTCTTTAGACACTGCTTTTGACGTAGCTTTTGAATCCTCTGAAATCGGGTTGCTATCTGAGCCAACCTACAATTGTCAGATACCTTTCGTCACTGTTCTCCCAAGTTTCTCCGATTATCTAATCCCATTCCTCTAGGGCTCTAACATATTGGCTGAACTCATCATTTTTACCCCACTTTTCAATAATTTGCAGAGCATCCAAAGTTTACGTAACGCATTATATGAAATTGCTGGCGATGCTGTGTTAATTGGGCTGGATGACAATTGCATTATTGCAGATATGATTAGCAGTCCTGCAGGTTAAGACTGTGTCATCTTCATAGTAGAATCCTTTGGCCTATTCGCGGTCTATAAATGTTTGCAGGTCGAACTCGAAGAAGTTCTTCTTTATATTCTAGAAGTTGGTCTTCTTGACTCCATAGTTGATTTTGGTTTAGTTGTTGTATTTGACCTACAGTAGCAATATGGGTTTATAGTTGGGGTTATTCTATTGGAAGATGTTCTTGCCTTCTGGGTTAGTAGTGACTCCGAGCTTCAAACCTTTCGGAAGTGACAGATTGTACATTTGACTGGGATCTTATAAAGCTTAGTTGAACCCTTTTCTACCTTCGGTTAGTTAAAAATGACCTCCGTAGAGCATCTCTGTAAAAGCTTAGACACTGGACATGACCATTTTTCCTAAAGAGTCGACAGCAATGAAGTCTAGCAGGTAAGCTAGCCTTAAAAATTTCATGAATTATGTACGAACAGTGCTTCGATTGCCAAAGCTGATTGTGCTGGAAAAACCTAGATCCACAAAAGCTTCGATTTTTTAGTCTAGGACAGTATCTTTGTCCTCCTTTTAGTCGTATTCTTCTCCTCCCAACACCTGACTCTTGATTTCCTAGACAACAATTTTAAGCCCCTCAACACTATTCTTATGCATCTCCTTGGAACATTGTTTCAGACTGTAAATAAGTGAATTTTTCTTCTTCTCCTGCTCCTTTTTGAAATTATCAATAGTCAAAGGTTCGCCAGGCACATACAGACACTTGAACTGCTCAATATCATAGCAGATGTTGTGATGAGTCAGCAGAATGGTGCGGTATTGGTTATGCAAGAAGAACAGGTTTTAGGAAAGGATGTTGCTTATTCTTTCGAGTTTCTTGCGGGACAAGATTGTGATCCATTTCTTCAGTGTTTTCCACTTTCTGAATTTCTTGAAGAAGAGCAGCTATTTCAGCTCATTGAATTGTCGGCGTTCGGCGTCCCATTCCGAAAGACTCACGAATTCCACAGGCCGTGAATCTTCATACTTGGTGACTCCATGTCCTGAGAGCGTATAATACTCGGTAAGTTTTTTGCGGTTGACTGTCTGGTAGGTGACGATATCCATATTGTAGTAGTCGTTACTTTCCTCCTTGGTCATGTAATAAAATTCGTAGTCGGGGATTTTGCCATCTTCTGCCATAAAAATGAAGAGGTCGATTTACTTGGAGGTCTAGAGGTTGAAGGCGGCAGGACGGTCACCCTCCTTCCTAAATCGAGCCTTGTCCTATTTGAAACTGCCCCTCTCATGCTCCCTAAACTTGTCCCCCTCCTTCAGGTCAGCTTTCAGTTCGCCTTCAGTTTCCAGCCTGCTGGGTTTCTGCCTGTTTTCCGCGAACTGCCCCTTCATCTTGTCCATGAGGTTGATGACGTGTTTGGACTCGGTGATGGTGCGATTCATCCTGGACTCCATCATCCCTAAATTCACAGCTGCGTACTTGTTTTGTTCAGGGCCTGCTTGGCTTTGATGTTGAGGATGGACGTGTTTTTGTCGCCTTGCTACGCCCAGTTTCTGCGGATTGTTGCGATCCGCTCATTTTCAAAATATTCGATCTCGGTCTACTCAGTTATTATTTTAGTTCGTTTGGGGTTGGAGTCAAGAGGCGGCAGTTGCTCAGTCTGGTACTGCTTTTTGTTCTGGTACTACTTGACGATGGTGGGAGTCAGCTTAGATTGGTTGAGCTCATTGGAGAAGACTCGAGGTCTGCGCTGCGAGTTGCCTCGGAGCGCAGGGGTGTCAAAGAGCCGGTGCGCCAGGGTGTTCTTTTGGATGGATCGGGTGAGCACTTTGGGCGACTCTTCCGCCTGTCTGCTCGGGAGTGACTTTTTCATATAATAATTTAGGTTTAAGTTAGATAATTAATGGCATAGTGCACAGTTAGAAGCAAAGGGTGGAAGGATAGCAGTAGCTCGATAAAACAGACCCAGTGAATACTAGCACACCACGATTCGAATGTAGCAATGATCTCCAGAGTGTCGAAGAGTTGGCTGTTATCTATTTATCTATAACCTATTATTGCCATATTGGT
>Ga0316217_10005498_pt1 | contig 13110 bp, 5 predicted proteins | sample 1anoAmetaG_FD_203633 | JGI IMG/M metagenome (GOLD analysis project Ga0316217, IMG submission 203633) | Freshwater microbial communities from Trout Bog Lake, Wisconsin, USA - 1anoA | ecosystem: Environmental > Aquatic > Freshwater > Lake > Hypolimnion/Profundal zone | place: USA: Wisconsin...
TCCTGGCCATGCTGGACCGCCAAGACAAGGGCCTATTCCAGAACGGCGTGCAGGACGCCTATCCCAAGGCCCTGGACTTTACGACCTGGAACGGCCAGCCCGCCGGCTACGAAGGCTACCTGGCGGAAAACCACCGCTTCTTGTCATTGGTCCTCCTGCGACAGGAACCGTTCCGCCAGAAGCTGCACCGGCCGATCAACGTGGCCGGCGCCGGGGAAAATAGGACAGTTCCAGATGCCACGGCGACGAAAGCCCGACCGCAGGTGGCGCCATGATCGATCACTCGAACCGCGTTGACGATCGGACTGACTCGACCAAGCCTGTCGTTATGCCAGCAAACGCAAGATTGGTGCGACGGTGCGCGATGATCAAATCGCTCGAATCGCGCCGGCTGCTGTCAACCAGCCTGCTGACGGTTCTGGGGAATCATCTGGTGAACGCCATCGGGCCGACGATTCGACTGACCGGGGTGAACATCCCCAGCCTGGAATGGAATTCCGCCCGAAGGGGAAAATGGACGGCGTACCGAGCCATCCGCGAATCCGCAGGGATTTTGCTTTGCACAAAAAACCCGGTATGCTCTGCAAAATCGCCGACGACGCTCGTTGGTGAAGTTTTATTTGGGCAATCCCATCTACTGGAGCGCTTATGCATTGGATTGATTGGCTGATCACGATTGTTCCCGTGCTGTACGTTCTGGGCTTGGCGGTCTATTGCAAGAAATATATCCGTGGGGTGGCGGACTACCTGGCCGCCGGGCGCGTCGCCGGGCGGTACGTCATGTGCGTGGCGGGGCTGGAATCGGGCGCCGGCGTGATGGCCCTGGTGGCAATGTCCGAGGCCAAGTACCAGACCGGCTTTGCCATGGATTTCTGGGGCGTCATTGGCGTGCCGGTGGGCATGGTCATGGGGCTCACGGGCTACTGTTTCTACCGCTATCGGGAGACCAACGCGCTGTCCATGGGGCAGTTTTTGGAACTGCGGTATAGCCGCTCGTTGCGCATCTTTGCCGCGTCGGTGCGGACGTTTGCGGAGATGGTGTGCAACGCCATTGGGCCGGCGGTGACCGCGAGTTTTTTCGTTTACTACCTGGGGATTCCGCACAAGATTGCCGTGGCGGGGTTGAACGTGCCAACGTTTGCCCTTGTCGTGGCGACGGTGCTGGCGATGGCGATTGTGATCATGTGGTTCGGCGGGCGGCTGTCGCTGATGGTGACGGACTGCATCCAAGGACTGCTGAGCTACCCGATCTTCGTGCTGATTGTGGTCTATGTGCTGTGGCATTTCTCCTGGAGCCACCAAATCTCGCCGACGATGACCGATCGCGCTGCTGGGGAGAGTTTTCTGAACCCGATGAAAATGGAGAACATGCGGGACTTCAACATTTTTTCGGTGGCGGTGGGCATTTTCGGCAGCATCATGAATCGCGCGGTGTGGGTGGGCAACGACGGCAGCAATGCCGGGCGCACGCCGCACGAGCAGAAGATGTCGGGGATTCTGGCAACCTGGCGGGGGGGCTTTTCGGGCCTGCTGTCGCTGATGGTGGCCATTGCCGTAATCACGTTCATGTGCCATCAGGACTTCGCCGGCGACGCCAAAGAGGTTCGCGTCAACGTGGCGCGGCGAGTCGCCGAAGTCGTCGTGCCGGAAAAGCAAATGCAGGACCGGCTGATTTCGCGGCTGCGGGAAATCGCACCGGTGCAGCACCGCATCGGGATCGACCCGCCGTTTTCGCGGACGAACAACGCCGACACGCCCTTCCTGGAGGCCGCCCACGACACGCTGGGGCGGGATGCCCAGGGCAATGCGACTTTCCAGAAATTCAGCACGTCCTATCATCAGATGATGATGCCGCTGACGCTGCGCAAGCTCCTGCCGGTGGGAATGACGGGGCTGTTTTGCCTGCTGATGGTGATGACGTATCTGGCCACGGACACGTCGCGGATGTTCAACAGTTCCTCGACGCTGATTCAGGACGTCGTGCTGCCGCTGCGCAAGACGCCGCTGACGCCCGCGCAGCACGTGCAGTGGCTGCGGTGGGGGTCGGTGGGGGTAGCGGTGATGTTCTTCGTGTGCTCCCTGGCGTTCACGCCAACCGACTTCCTCTATATGTTCACGACCATCGTGCTGTCGATCTGGCTGGGCGGGGCCGGGTCGGTGATGATCGGGGGGCTCTACACGCGCTTCGGCAATACGGTGGGGGCCTACGCGGCGATTATTCTGGGGGCGGTCATATCGGTGGGCGCGATCATCGTGCAGAATATGTGGCCGGGATACGTGTACCCGTTCGTGGAGCGCAAGGGCTGGGTGCCGGCGATCAGCTCCTGCATGGAAGGCGTGACGAAACACACGACGCCCTGGGTGGTGTGGCATATGAATCCGCTGAAGTTCCCGATCAACTCCATTGAGGTATCGCTTGTGGCCATGCTGGCCGGGATTGCGGCGTATGTCATCGGTTCGCTGGTGACCTATCGCGGCCCTTTCAACCTAGAACGCATGCTGCACCGCGGGCAGTACCACACCGATGCCACCGATGCCGCGGTGCAGCACACGGAGCCAGCGCGACGGACGACCACGCCGCTCGTCCAGCGCGGGCTCTACACCGTCGTCCTTCCCGCCGCCATCTGGTTCATCGGCGTAGTGCTCTGGAATACGTATTCACGTTGGCCCATCCACGGGCGGCGCGACTATATCTGGCTGATCATTCTTGCGGCGGTGTCGATCGGTGCCTTGGCGAGCAGCTCATGGTTGTGGCGGAACGTGATAAGCAGGCTTCTCGGCATCGACTCGGAATGTACCCGCGGCGATAGGATCCTGATCTGGTCGGTGTTCTTCTTCTCGATCATCTATCAGATGGGCATGTGCTTTATCGTGGTAGCGATCTGGAACGCGGTCAGTCCCTGGCCGGATGCGTGGTGGAGCCACTACTTCTACGTGACGCACCTGCTGGTGCCTGCGGCGATCGGGGTGGTTTCCACCGTGTGGTTCCTGATCGGTGGGGTGATCGACACACGTCAGTTGTTCCGTGACCTGCGCGCCCGCATCGACAATCCGCTGGATGACGGCCGCGTGGTTGGGCATGTATCGCTGGCGGATGTGGCCGTTCTTGGCACGGATGCGGAGATGGCAGCTTCATCGGCGCAATTGGCCGACGTCGTCCCATCTGAACATGGTGCGCAAAAATGAAAGGAACCGCTCCTGATGAAGACCCCACATACTTCCCGCCTTTTTGCACGTTGGACCAATCCAGGCAGTGGGGCACAGAGCCTCATACTGACCGAGCGCCTGGCGCCGGTGCAGAAGACCTTCTATTTCACCAACCGCAGTTTTACCGATGATGGCCGGTTTCTTTGGGTGATGTGTATGTTTCCCCCGGATGGCGGCAAATATGCCGCCCCCGTGCTGGGCGTGGTCGATTTTGAACGTGACGAAATGCGCGTTTATCACGAAACCCAGTTTTCCGCCGCCTCGCCCATGGTCGATCCGCGCACCGGCGACATCTATTGGATCAATGAACTGGACCTGTTCAAGCGCGGCCCGCAGGCCAACGACAAGCCGGTCCGGCTCAATTCCTTTCCCGCCGATCTTGCCAAGGGCCGCCGGCCCGAACGCATCGCCACGCATCTGACCCTTTCCGCCGACGGCAAAGCCGTCAATATCGATGCCCGCTTCGGCAACGAGACTTTCATCGGCGATATGCCGTTGGACGGCTCGCCGGTGCGGGTATGGCAGAAACTCACCGGCTTCTACGATCACGGCCAGTTCAGCCCCACCGATCCCGACGTGCAGATGTTCGCCCACGAATTCTGGCAAGACCACATCGCCGAGCCATTCGATGGCGTGCGCCCCTATCATCGCCTGTGGCTTATCCGCCGCGGCCAACCGGCCCAGCCTATCCTCCGCCAACCCGTCAGCCACAGCGGCCACGAATGGTGGGATCCCGATGGCCAGCACATCTGGTATGTCCACTACGGTGTCGGTATCAAAAAGGTCCACCTGCAAACCCGCGCCGAACAAAACCTCTGGCCCGGCCACCTGGCCCACACCTATTCCGACCACACCGGCCGCTATTTGGTCGCCGACATGATGCGCGACGTGGCGGTCTGCGATTGCCACGTGGCCTTCCGCGATACCCGCACGGGAAGAGAAACGCAGATCGTCAACCATCCACCATTGGCCGCCGGCCTAACCCAATGCACGCATCCGCACCCGCAGTTCTGCTGCAATGATCGGTATATCTGCCACACCACCACGGTGCATAATCGGGTGGACGTGGCGTTGGTGCCAACACAGGAACTAATCGCGCGGACAAGGTGATCGGTACATCGCCGCAAGCTGAAAAGCTACTGGTATATGCCGGTATATACTGATCCTGGCTGTACTTACCGCACTGCCACAAAAATTTCATTTTTCCCTTGTATTTCGCTAATCATCGGTTAGAATCACCCGCCACATGTTGACGGAGACTGGTAAATCGACTGGTACGAGCATCTACGAATCACTCGCCGCGCGGATTCGCCGCACCATTAATGATGGTGATTATGCGCCCGGGCAGTTGATCGGGTCGGAACATGAATTGGCCCGGCGGGAAAACATCAGCCGGATGACCGTCCGCAGGGCCAGCGAATTGCTGATCCATGAGGGCCTGCTGGAGCGCCGCCCGGGCAAGGGGCTTTATGTGCGCGCGACGCCTACCGTGGCTGGCGGCACCATACAGGTGATCGTGGGCAATCTGGCGTGGGAACCGGTCTTGCAAATGTCGCGCGGCGTACAGGCCGGGGCCAAAATCGACGGCCTGCACGTACAGATTTATGACGCCCATGGGGATTTTGAATTGGATTTGTCGCTGGTCGAACAGTTGCCCACCGCCGGAGCCAAGGGGGCCGTGATTATCTCCACCCACGGCCCGCGGTTCAGCGAGGCGATTTGCCGGCTGCACAGCCAGGGGTTCCCGTTTGTGTTGCTAGACCACCGCATGCAGGACATTTCGGTGTCCTCGGTCACGGCCGACAACCTCAGCGGCGGCTATCAGGCCGGGCAAATGCTGATCGGGCTGGGGCATCGGCATATCGCGTTCATCGGCGACTTGATCACCGCCACCTGCAAAGAGCGTTTGGCGGGTTTGCGCGATGCCATGGGCGATGGCGGTCTGCCTTTGCCCCGTTCCCTGGTGGTGGATTTGGTGGTCGGGTGGGATCGGTTTGGCGATTGGTCGGAATGCGTGCGCCAGGGCGTGGAGCAGTTGATGCAAGCCACCCCGCGGCCAACGGCGATTTTTTGTTCGTGCGATGCGGTGGCCCGGCTGGTGTATAAGGCATTGGATGGTTTGGGGCGGCGGATTCCGCAGGATATCAGCGTCGTGGGCTACGACGATGATCCGCTGGCCGAATGGTTGCAGCCGGGTTTAACCACGGTGCGGCAGCCGTTCGGGCAAATGGGCTTGGCGGCCATGGAACTGCTGCGGCGGCGGATCACCGATCCGGCGGCCCCGCCGGAGTTTCGCGCGTTGCCGGTGGAATTGGTGATGCGGCAATCGGTCTCCGCGCCGCAAGTGGCGGAACCAATCGAGGCGTTAGTCGGCAGGTGAACTTGGGTCATGTCCGTTTGCAGGAGCAGGTAGATGAAGGTTGTTGTCCAGCCCAGACGAATTGGTTTCACGCTGGTAGAACTGCTGGTGGTAATCGGCATCATCGCGGTGCTGATTTCGCTGCTACTGCCAGCGCTGAATAAAGCCCGGCAATCGGGGCAAACGTTATCCTGTCTGGCGAATCTGCGGCAAATCGGCATGGGGATCACGATGTATGCCGGTGACAATCAGGGGATGCTGCCGCCGGGCCAATGGCCGAACTGGGGCGACGGCAGCAGTGACCAAGTACTCTGGTATACGCTGATCAATCCTTACATGGGTGGCAAGGGCAACTCATGGTATACCACCGGCTGCGCTTATGCCGCCGGGACAAGCGTTCCCACCGCCGATCAGATTCCGGTTAATCTGAGCCCGGTTTTCATTTGTGCTGGCGCCAACATATCCGCCGGGTACGAACACTATTCCTGCAATCCAGTGATCATGCCGGCGCAGGGAAACATCAATGCGCAGAATTACGGCAAAGGCAACGGAACTAGCGCCGGCGGCATGCCCATGCCGCAGAAACTGAACAACGCACGTGTCTCCTGCAACATCGCGCTGGCGATGGATGGTGCCCAACTGCTTCCCGACCAGGGTGGAATGACCGGCTACGCCTCGGCCGTGGCCACGGCAATGGATTACGATAACACCTCTTGGGCGCTTCATTACACCACCCCCATGAGCAGTAATCCTGGCACTTACAATCGGGTAATCCCTTGGGAATACAACTATGACGGTGATGTCTGGGAACCCCAAGGTGATATCCGTTGGCGGCACCAAAACAACACCGCGGTCAACCTGGTTTTTGCCGATGGGCACGCCGACACGGCAGTGGATCAGACCAATTTCTATATTCCCTATGGCACCAATCCGCCCCACGGCAGCCTCCATGAGTACAACTTTTTCCCCGTGGGGTGGGTTGAGGAGTAAAACAGATGCCAGCGGTTCTGGTGGGCTGCGGGCTTAACAGGCGTACGGTTGTCATTTCAATAGTTTAAGATAGGAGCTGGTTATGAAGCGTGTGAACAAATCAAGGAAGTCCGGCCGGAACACGTTGTTGGCGGCGGCGGTTATGGGTGCGGTGGCGCCGATGGTGCGGGCAGGGGCAACCACCGGCTTCAGCCAAACCGGCGCTGGTCCCTACGATTATAACGCCGCCAGTAACTGGGTCGGCAGCACCATCAACGGCACCTGGGATACCTCGCTAACACTCACCGCGGCGCAAACCGTCACCTTTGCCGCCACTCCGGCGACCAACCCGATTTTGAACTTCAATTACGCCGGGGCTTTCAACCTTACGCTTGATTCCTCCAGCACCACCACCGAGTAGTTGACGCTGGGCGGCAACATCGCCGTCAACCCCGCCGGTAATCAGACGGTGACCATCGGTAACACCAATGATGCCCTCAATGTCGATCTGGGCGGCGGCACTGACACCTTCACCATCAACGCCGGTAAAACCCTGTCGTTTGTCAACGTCGTCTCCGACGGCGGCATCATCGCCACCGGCGGCGGCACGCTCGGTTTCAGCAGCAACGCCAACACGTTCACCGGAGTGCTGACGGTCACCGGCGGCACGACGCTGAAGGCCAATGCCGGCGGCACCTGGACCGGCGGCAGCGCCAGCCTCTTGGGCGCGGCGGGCAATGCGGCGTCCAATATTGTGCTGGACAATGGCACGCTGGTGTTCGGCAGCATTAATCCCACCACCAACCATCTGTTCACCATAGGCTTGGGCGGCGCAACCATCGTGGGCTATCAGGGCGGCTTTACCAACACCGGAGCCTTAGCCTTTACCGGCACGGGCGCGCACGTGCTAAACCTGGCCAATATCTATAAAGCGGCCCTGTCGTTTGCCCCACAGATCACTGATGCCGGCACCGGACAGGCAACCAGCCTGGTGATGCCCGCCGGGTATGGCTACCGCGTGAGCTTGGCGGATACCGTGGCCAACACCTATTCCGGCGGCACCTTCATCAACAGCGGGATCCTGGCCGCGAACCAAACCGTCCAGAGCTTGGGGACCGGCAACGTCACCGTCACCGCCGGTGCGGCGCTGCAAATCGGCAACATCAACAACCTGAATACCGCTGGCGGTGCCACCGTACTGCTCAACGGCAGTAATACGAACTATGCGGTTATGGCGGTCGGTTGGGATGCCACCCAAGCCCAAATCACCACCATTCTCAACGGCAACTCAACCAATGCCGTACTGTCGCTGTTTAATGACTCCTCCAGCCACATTACCACCCAGGCGCTGAATATGGGGACCATCGGCAACGGCTATCTGTACCTGGGCGGTGGCGGCGTCAGCACCTTTAGCGGCGATACCGTCACTTATACGGCGACCACTCTTGGCGTCGGTGCCGCAAACACCTACCGCCTGGGCGGTGGCATCGGGAACATTGAAAGCCAAAACGTCATTGCCTTTAGCAACGATGTTCTGGCCAATACCACCAACAGCATCCAGAACAACTTACTCGTCGGCGCTCCCGGTGGGAGCGACGAAGTGCAGTTCCAATCACCCAACGCGTCCTTTGCCGGCAATACCACGCTCAACAGCGGCATCCTTTGGCTGGCGGGCAATGCCACCAGCAGCGGTGCCTTGAGCAGTTCGAACCTTGCGGCCAATGCCAGTAATGGCCCCACCACCACGACGGTCATTTTCGACAGCAGCGGCGCCAATATGATCGGTGCCACCCGTGCCAACAGCCTCACCCTTAACGGGGTCTACCTCACCGTCAAAGGCAATGCCAACGCCAACTCGGTCGATACCATCGCCAACACCCTGACCATTGGGGCCGGCGCCGCCAATGGTGTTGCCGGTGGGGCCAACTTCATCACTGTGTCACCCAATGCCGCCAAGAATGCTCTGCTTGCCGCCGGCAGTTTGGCGGAAGCCACTGGCGGCGTGGCCATATTCTGTGGCACCAACCTGGGCCAGTACACCATCGCCTCGGCCACGGCCAATAGCAGCAACATCCAATTCACCACCGCGCCGACCGCGCAACTGATCGGCGGCGGCAATGCGGCCGGCACCACCAGCATCAGCATCCTCCCCTGGGCATTGGGCGGCATCACCACCACCGATACCGGCTCGAATTTCGTCACCTACGACCCCAACAACGGCATCCGTCCGTTGAATGCCAGCACGGAATACAACACCAGTGCGACGCCCTCCAGTTGGGGCACCACCGACAACGTCCGCCTGAGTGCCACCGCCACCCTGAGCGGTAACACCACCATCAACTCCCTTTATCTCACCGCCAACGTCAATGTCACCGGGACCGGCACGCTCACCGTCACCAGCGGCGCGATCTACTCGGCGCCGCCCAATGGTTCCACGCCAACTATTACCCCCAACGTTAATTTTGGCGCGGCACATGGCTATATCGGCAAAAGCACCGGAAGCTGGACATTTTCGATCACCGGCAACATCACCGGCTCCAACGGCCTGACCATCTACAACAATGGCACCCCCGCGGCTAACAGCCAGGAGGTCGTATTTAGTGGAAACAATACCTACACCGGCAATACCATCGTCATCGGCGGCTTTGAGCCGGATTCGGCCGGCGCTATCCCCAATGGGGCAGGCTACGGTGATGTCTATGACTACGGTGCCATCAACAGCTACAGCTACACCACCCCTTATACCATCAATGGCCTTTGGGGTTCGGGGACCGTGGCGGCCTCCAGTTCTTACAACAACACCATCAGTATTGGTGGTAACAATGCCACCAGCACCTTCACCGGCATCTTCGCCGGTCCGCTGGGCGTAACCAAGATCGGCAGCGGTACGCTCACGCTGACCGGTAGTAGCACCAATACCGGCAGCTTCACCATCAAGGCTGGCGCGATCATCGCGACTCTGCCCGCGGCCGGCACTCCTTTGGGCACCGGCTCGCTGGTGATGTCCGGCAATACCTTGCTCTCGGTGACGCCCGGCAGTGCCGTCAGCCAAACCCTGGCCAGCGGCTCAGGCGGTAATTTCACCTTCAACGACTCCGATGCCCTATCCGTCAGCAACGGCGTTACTGTTACCATCGGCGGCAATACCAACGGCACTACCCCGAACCTCGCCCGCGGCACCGCGTCCGGCGGCCCTGGTGGCATCCTCAGCATCAAAGCCAATAGCGGTTTGAATAATCTGGGCACGGCCAGCGGGGAGAAGGTCTTTGTCGCCGGCACCGCCGGCGATCAACCCACCGTGACCAACGGCATGGTCGCCTCCTACATCCTTGGCGTCGATGGCACCACTGGCACCGCCAGTTTCCTTACCTATGGCACAAGCACCGGCTTCACCGCGCCCGCTTACACCACCCGCGCCTCGGGAACCTGGACTCCCAGCAACGAAATCTCCGATGTCACCGTGTCTTCCACCGCCAATACCGGCAGCCTCTACGGCCTGCGCGTCGATTCCGGCGCGACGCTTACCATTCCTTCCGGCAATACCCTCGCGCTCAGTTCCGGCTCGGGCATCATTCTTAACGGCGGCAATATCACCGGTGGCAACATCAACATGGGCTCGGCCGAAACCGTCCTTTATGCCGCCAATGGCAGTGTCGGTAACACCGCCACCATCGCCACAGTCTTGGCTGGAACCGGCAACCTGACCAACGCCGGCCCCGGCACCTTGATCCTTGGCGCCGCTAATACCTATACCGGCGCGACCACCGCCCTTTATGCCGGAACTCTTAAGGATGGTATCAACAACGCCCTGCCCGCCACCACTTCCCTAGCCATTATGGGCGGCAGCTTCGATCTGGGTGGTTACAACCAGGCATTGGCTGGCCTAGCCGCCGGTGCCGTATCCTCCGGCACCGTCACTAACTCCACCGGCAACGGCACGCTGACGATCAATGCGACCGCGGCCAGTACCTTCAGCGGCGTATTTAGCAGCAACCTGGCGCTGAACGTAGCGGGCAACAACACCCTCACCCTGAGCGGCAACAGCACCGCCACCGGCAACACCACCGTCAGCGGTGCTTCGCTGTCGCTGTCTGGGGCCAGCGGTGCCTTGGGCAGTTCCAACATCACCGTTTATGGCGGCAGCACCGTCACCTTCGACAGCACCGCCAGCGGCGTCACCGGCACCACCCGCGCCAAGAGCCTGACCATCAAGAACGACAATCTCAACGTCAACGGCAATGCCTTGGCTAACTCCCTGGACTCCATGACCAATGCCTTGACCATCGATGCCTCGTTTAGCGGCGCGGCCACTCCGGGCCGGCCCAACATCATCACCCTCACGCCCAACGCCGCCAAAAACACGCAGCTTGTCGCCGGCAGCCTGGCCCGCGTTGACAACGGTGTGGTTCTGTTCCGCAGCACCAACCTGGGCAACTATACCATCGCTTCGGCCACCGCCGGCGCTGCCAACATCGTCTTCACGACGGCACCGACGGCACAGCTTGTTGGCGGTGGTAATGCCGCCGGAACCACCACCATCAGCATCCTCCCTTATGCTCTGGGCGGCTCCAGTACCACCGACACTGGCTCAACGTTCGTCACCTACGATGTCAACGGTATCCGCCCGCTCAACACCACCACCGAGTTCGATACCAGCACGACGCCTTCTTCATGGGGAACCACTGAAAATGTTCGTCTGACCACCGCCAGCGCTATCGCCATGACCGGCAACACCACCGTCAACTCGCTCTATATCAATTACACTGGCGGGGGCTATGGTAATTCCCTTACCGGCAATGCCACGCTCACGGTGACCAGCGGTGCGGTGTATTTGCATGGCCAAACCACCGTTCCGGTGAACCTCAATTTCGGCAGCGCCGAAGGCATTATCGGCGGTGACGCGGGTGGCCTCGACAGCCTCACCGGCAACATCAGCGGCTCCGCTGGCGTCACTTACTACGTCAACGGCACCACCGGCCTGGCCAATGGTATTCAAGTCGCTTCCACCGGCCTCTACACCGGCAACACCACTATCATCGGCGGCATGATGATATGGGGCGCTAATGTCATCCCCTATGGTGCAGGCAAGGGCGATGTTTACCTCTATGGCGTGATGGATATCAACACCACCGCCGGCGCAACCATGAACGGCCTGTGGGGCAACGGTGAAATCTGGGACCAGCTTCCTACCAGCACCAGCAACGTGACGGTTGGCAACAACAATGCAACCAGTTCCTTCAGCGGCAACATTACCGATAACGGCGTTGGCCACATCGCTTTGGTCAAAGTCGGCACCGGAACCCTCACCCTCTCCGGCACCAACTCTTATACGGCCGGCACCACCGTTTCCGCCGGCACGCTGCTGGCTGCCGCCACCAACACTCTGTCCAGTAACTCGGCCATGACCATCAACGGCGGCACCCTGGATGTCTCCGCTTATGCCAACACCGTCAATGCGCTCACCCTCAGCACCGGCAGCTTGAACCTTGGCATTGGCAACCTCCTGACCGCCACCGGTAATGCCAGCTTCGCCGGCGGCACCATCAACGTCAGCGGCACCGCCACTCTCGGTAACTACACCTTGGTTGCCGCTGGCAATGTGACCGGTACTTTGCACTCCATCGCCGGGACGATCCCCACCGGATACCGCCTGGGCATTGCCGGTTCGGCTCTCGATCTCTTCCACGAAGCCACCGTCACCCTGACCGGCGACTCCACGAACAACACCAACGTCCGCACCGGCACCGCGACCCTCGGCGTCATTATCAGCAACACCGCTCCCAGCGGCTCGGATGCCGCCAACTATAGCCTTGGCACCGCGCTCGGCGGCACCGGCAACGTTGCCGCCCAAGCGACCACCAACCACGTCACCGGAACGTACACCGCCAGCGCCGGCGTGAATAGCCAAACTGTGAGCATTGCCAATACAGGCAACACTTGGACCAATGCCCCCGGCAACGTCACCATCACCCAAACCGCTTACGACTACGCCAGCCCGAACCTTGGCAACGTCGCCTTCGGCATCGTTCACGTCGGCGATGTCGTCAGCCAACCGCTCGCCGTGACCAACGCCACCGTCACCAACGCCAGCTACCAGGATAATCTCAGCGGCAACTTTAGCAGTTCCAGCACCAGCAATGCCGCGGTGACCGCCAGCGGCAACTTCACCGGCTTGGCCGCCGGCAGTCCGGCGAATACCGCGCTGACCTATACCGCCAGCACTACTTCCGCCGGCAGCCTGGCCGGCAATAACACCGTCACCCTCACCAGCGTTCCCACCGTCTCCGGCCTGTCCACCAAGGACTTGAGCACCACCGTTAACTTCACCGGCCAGGTCAACAACTACGCCAATCCCAGCATCGCCCTGTCCGGCAGTGGCAATCTCGCTTTTAGCGGCAGCAATCCGATCAACAACTATGCCACCAGCTACACCCTCAACTTCGGCAACATCACCGCCACCACCGGCAACCTGACCGATAACCTGAATCTCGCCAATGCCTATCTCTCCGCCTACCAGGACGCCTTGGGCGGTAACTTCGCCATCACCAGCGGCAACGGCAGCTTCAGCCTGGGCA
>Ga0316217_10005499_pt1 | contig 13109 bp, 10 predicted proteins | sample 1anoAmetaG_FD_203633 | JGI IMG/M metagenome (GOLD analysis project Ga0316217, IMG submission 203633) | Freshwater microbial communities from Trout Bog Lake, Wisconsin, USA - 1anoA | ecosystem: Environmental > Aquatic > Freshwater > Lake > Hypolimnion/Profundal zone | place: USA: Wisconsin...
ACGCTGACGGACGCCACCCTCAACGGCGTCTGCCGCCTGACCTTCGGCCAGCTGGCCGTCGGCGGGCTGCTCGAGGTCGCCAACCCCGCGAACGTCGTGCTCTCGTTCAGCTTCAGCACGCAGTCGACCGCCGACACGCTGGCGGTGCTGGCGCAGATCTACCAGGCGACCCCTGTGACGGGCGCCGAGTTCTCGGGTCCCGGTCCCGGCGGCATCGGCCCGGTGCCGAGCGGCCTGACGACCAAGCAGGTCCTGGGCGCCGCGTCGCCCGGCTATGCCGACATCTGGGTCGGCCTCGTGCACCTGCCGTACTACCTGACGCCGCCGTCGGTGCAGAACCCGACGGCACCGCTGACGGCGTTCTGGACCGCGGCCGGGCCGCCGGCCGCGGGCCTCGACCCGACCAGCCGCAAGCTGACGCGCTTCAACCCGGTGCCGCTGAAGGTCGCCGACCTCAGCGTGCCGATGGTCGTCGGCGTGCCGAACGCCGGCACCGGATGCGTCGAGCCGAGCGCCGGCTGGCCGGTGGTCGTGTTCCAGCACGGCATCGCCGGCAACCGCTCCCAGGCGATCTCGACGTTCGACGCCTACACCGGCCACTGCTTCGTGGTCGTGGCGATCGACCTGCCGCTGCACGGCATCACCGACACGACCTCGCCGCTCTATGTCGCCGGCCACGAACGCACGTTCGACGTCGACTACATGGACAACGCCACGCAGGCCGCGGGTCCCGACGGCGCGATCGATCCGTCGGGCAGCCACTTCATCAACCTGACGAGCCTGCTGACCAGCCGCGACAACCTGCGGCAGGCGAGCTCGGACCTGCTGTGGCTCGGCCACGTGCTGCCGAAGATGTCGCTGCTGGTGAACAAGAACGGCGCCTCGGACGTCGACCCCACCCGCATCCAGTTCGCCGGCCTGTCGCTGGGCAGCATGGTCAGCATGCCGGCCCTGGCCACGGCCGGCACGCCGTACAAGTCCGGCCTGCTGTCGGTGCCGGGCGGCGGCATCGCCTACCTGCTGCGCGACTCGCCAACCTTCGCGCCGGTGATCAACGCGGGCCTCAGCGCGGCCTCGCAGGGGCTGATCGCGCCGGGCGCGTCGATGTACGACAACTTCCTGCGCGATGCGCAGACGGCCGTCGACGCCGGCGATCCGCTCAACTATATGGCGGCGGCGGTCGCCAACCGGCCGATCCTGATGCAGCAGGTGGTCGGCGGCGGCGTGCTGCCGGACTCGAGCGTCTCGGCGTCCGACAGCGTGATCCCGAACAGCGCGACGCAGCGGCTGATCGCGGCGTCCAACGTCAGCCGAGTCGTCGCCACGACCAGCCCGTACCTCGCGCCGCTGCCCGCCGCCAGCGGGGCGTTCGTGAACTTCATCTACGGCTACCACGGCTCGATCCTGGATCCGCGCGGCACGTCGGTGACCGCGGCGACGAACTACGCCACGTTCGCCGAGATGCAGACCGAGGCCGTCGCCTTCGCGCTGGCGCAGGGCGCGGCCGTGACGGTGGCCAACCCGGCCGTCACCCAGCCCTGAGGCCGGGGTTCGGACGCCACGGGCCGGGCCCTGCCCGGCCCGTTTCTTTTCCGGGGACCGGCGCCGGTAGAATGGGGCCCGGCCACGAGTACCCCGATGTTCGAATTCCTCAAGAAACCCGCCCCGCCGCCCACCGAGCCCACCGCGGCGCCCGCCCGCGGACTGTTCGGTCGCCTGCGCGAGCGCCTGAGCACGCGGGCCTCCAGCCTCGCCCGCGACCTGGGCGCCTGGCTGCCGGGCCGCAAGATCGACGCGGAACTGCTCGACGAGCTGGAACTGCGCCTGCTGACGGCGGACGTCGGCATCCCGGCGACCGAACGGATCCTCGACGACCTGCGCCGCCGCGTCGCGCGCCGGGAACTGGCCGACCTCGACGCGCTGCTGGCGGCGTTGCGCCACTCGATCACCGAGCTGCTCACCCCCGTCGCACGGCCCCTCGAGATCGGCGCCGCGCGGCCGTTCGTGACGCTGGTCGTCGGCGTCAACGGCTCCGGCAAGACCACCTCGATCGGCAAGCTCGCGCACCGGCTCAAGCAGCGCGGACTGTCGGTGATGCTCGCCGCGGGCGACACGTTCCGTGCCGCCGCCGTCGAGCAACTGCAGGTGTGGGGGGAACGCAATGAGGTGCCGGTCATCGCGCAGGCCCCGGGCGCCGACCCCGCCGCCGTGATCTTCGACGCGCTGGCCGCCGCGCGCGCACGCGGCATCGACGTGCTGCTCGCCGATACCGCCGGGCGCCTGCAGAACCAGTCGCACCTGATGGAAGAGCTGAAGAAGGTCCGGCGCGTGCTCGGGCGGCAGGATCCGACCGCGCCGCACGAGGTGCTGCTCGTGCTCGACGCGAGCCAGGGGCAGAACGCGCTGTCGCAGGCGCGCGTGTTCCACGAGGCGCTCGGCGTCACGGGCCTGGTGCTGACCAAGCTCGACGGCACCGCCAAGGGCGGCATCGTCATCGCGATCGCCACCGAACTCGGCATCCCGCTGCGCTTCGTCGGCGTCGGCGAGGCGATCACGGACTTCGGCGAGTTCGACGTCGAGGACTTCGTCACGGCCCTGCTGGCCGCGCCGGCCACCGCGTGATCCGCTTCGAGCAGGTCGGCAAGCGTTACGCCAGCGGGCGTGAGGCGCTCGCCGATCTCTCGTTCAACGTCGCGCGCGGCGAGATGGTGTTCCTGACCGGCCATTCCGGCGCCGGCAAGAGCACGGTGCTGAAGCTGCTGGCGCTGATCGAGCGGCCCACCCGCGGCCAGATCCTCGTCGAGGGGCGCCAGACCGGCGCGATCCCGCGCCGCGCGGTGCCGGCCTACCGGCGCGGACTGGGCATGGTGTTCCAGGACCACAAGCTGCTGCACGACCGGCCGGTCTGGGACAACGTGGCGCTGCCGCTGGTGATCGCCGGCACGCCGCGCCGGGAGATCGACAAGCGCGTGCGCGCGGCGCTCGACCAGGTCGGCCTGCTCGGCCGCGAGCGCGGCTTCCCGGTGGAGCTGTCGACCGGCGAGCAGCAGCGCGTCGGCATCGCCCGGGCGGTCGTGACCAAGCCGCCGCTGCTGATCGCGGACGAGCCGACCGGCAATCTCGACCCGGACCTGGCGGTCGAGGTCATGCGGCTGTTCCGCGCGTTCAACGAAGTCGGCGTCACGGTCGTGATCGCCAGCCACGACCTGCACCTGATCGAGCAGTTCGGCGCGCGGCGCATCGCGCTGGCCGGCGGACGCCTGGCCGGAGAAGCCCATGGCTGATCGCGGCCGCGGCTTCCTGGCTCCGCTGGCGGGCTGGCTCGAGCGCCACGCACAGACCTTCGTCGCCTCGCTCGGGCGCCTGGCGCGCGCGCCGTTCGGCACCGCGCTGACGCTGGGCGTGATCGGCATCGCCCTCGCACTGCCGGCCAGCCTGCAGCTGGTCGTGCAGAACGCCCGCATCGCCTCCAGCGGCTGGCAGAGCGCGCTCGACCTGAGCGTCTACCTGCAGCCACGGCTCCCGGAGCACGACGCAACGCAGCTGGCCGAGCGCATCGCCGCGCGCGCCGACGTCGCCAGCGCACGCTTCGTCAGCGCGGCCGAAGGCCTGGCCGAGTTCCGCCGCTGGTCCGGGCTCGGGCCGGCGCTGGACGCACTGCAGGACAACCCGCTGCCCGCCATGATCGTCGTGCGCCCACGCGTCGCCGAGGGCAGCGGCGACGTGGCCGCCGTCGAACGACTGGCCCAGGCGCTGCGACCGCTGCCCGGCGTCGACCAGGTGCAGCTCGACACCGAGTGGGTGCGCCGGTTCGCGGCTATCCTGGAGACCCTGCGCCACGCCGCGGCGCTGTTCGCGGCGCTGCTCGGGCTGGCGGTGCTGATGATCGTCGGCAACACGGTGCGGCTGGACATCGACGCGCGCCGCGCGGAGATCGAGGTGGTCAAGCTGGTCGGCGGCAGCGACGGGTTCGTGCGCCGCCCGTTCCTGTACGGCGGCCTCTGGTATGGACTCGGCGGCGCCGTGGTCGGCTGGCTGCTGGTCGAGGGACTGGCCCTGTCGCTCGCGGGCCCGGTGGGGCGCATCGCCGCCGCCTACGGCAGCGCCTTCACGCTGCAGGGCCTCGGACTGCAGGCTTCGCTGGCGCTGCTCGGCAGCGGGACGGCGCTCGGCTGGCTCGGCGCCTTCGTGTCGGCGACCCGCCACCTGCGCGACATCGAACCGGGGCACGAGGACTGATCAGCTCATAACTGCATGAAATTTAATAAAATTAATAGAACGTAATGCGGAACTCCCGCCCGCCTTAGCACTCAAAACCAGCGAGTGCTAAAATCACGACATCCGGGGCCTGTACGACCCGGAGAAAGGGAGCGGCAAATCCATGACGACCAGCCTCGCCACTGCAACGACGCCCACGACCCTCGCGCTACGCGGGCCGGTCGGCAGCCTCGACGCGTACATCGACGCGGTCTCGCGCATTCCCGTCCTGTCGAAGGAGGACGAGGTCCGCCTGGCGACCCGCTTCCAGCAGGACCAGGACCTCGAGGCGGCCCGGCAGCTCGTGCTGTCGCACCTGCGCTTCGTCGTGCACATCGCACGCGGCTACTCCGGCTACGGCCTGCCGGTCAGCGACCTCGTGCAGGAGGGCAACGTCGGCCTGATGAAGGCGGTCAAGCGCTTCGACCCGACGGTGGGCGTGCGCCTGGTGTCGTTCGCGGTGCACTGGATCCGCGCCGAGATCCATGAATACGTGCTGCGCAACTGGCGACTGGTCAAGGTCGCGACGACCAAGGCCCAGCGCAAGCTGTTCTTCAATCTGCGCAAGGCCAAGAAGAACCTGGCGTGGCTGTCGGCCGAGGAGACCGCCGCGGTCGCCAAGGACCTCGGCGTGACCACCGCCGAGGTGTCGCAGATGGAGCAGCGCCTCGCCGCGCGCGACGTCGCCTTCGACCCGTTGGCCGACGCGGACGACGAGGACGGCAGCTACTCGCCGGCCTCGTACCTACCGGCGCCGGACGCGGACCCCGCGATCGCGGTGGAGCGTGCCGAGTGGGAGGACGCCTCCACCGTCCGCCTCAAGCACGCGCTCGCGACGCTGGACGATCGCAGCCGCGCCATCGTCGAGCGGCGCTGGCTGCGCGACGAGGACAAGGCGACGCTGCATGAACTGGCCGCCGAGTACTCGGTGTCGGCCGAGCGCATCCGCCAGATCGAGGCCAACGCGCTGAAGAAGCTGAAGGCCGCGATGGTCTGAGGCGCGGCCCCGCGCCTCAGCCGCCCTTCACGAGCGGCGACAGCGTCAGCTCGACACGGCGGTTGCGGGCCCGCCCCTCGGCCGTGGCATTGCTCGCCACCGGACGCGACTCGCCGAGCCCGACCGTCGCCACGCGCGTGCGCGCGACGCCCCGACCCTGCAGGTAGCTCGCGACCGCCGCCGCACGTCGCGCGCTGAGTTCCTGGTTGTGCTCGGCGGTGCCGGCCGAATCGCTGTGTCCGGCAATCTCCACGATGGTCTTGTCGAACTTCTGCATGACCGCGCCGAGCGTGTCGAGCGTGGCATGCATGCCCGGATCGAGGTCGGCGCGATCGGAGGCGAACAGGCCGTTGCCCGGCAGGCTGACGGTCAGGTCGTCGCCCACGCGCGCGACCTGCACGCCGCTGCCGGCGAGCTGTTCGCGCAGCCGCGCTTCCTGCACATCCATGTAGTAGCCGACCGTCTCCGGCGTCAGCGACGCGGCGCCCGCGGCCAGCGCGGCGCGGCGCAGGCTCTCCTTTGCCTGCACACCGGACGCCCAGGGCGCAGCGGCCACGACGACGGTCGGCGCTGCCGCGGGCCCGGCGGCCGGTCGTGCGGCCGGAGCCATGCAGGCGGCCAGCACGCAGGGCAGCAGGCCGCTGCCGAGAATCATCGCCATGCTGCGTCGCACCGGAGGCTCCCGTAGGTTCAGATGGTTGCAGTGTAGCGCGGCCCCGCGCCCGGCGGCGCCGGGGTCCTGCGCGGGCAGTCAGCGCGTGCGGCGCCCCGCGCCGCGGCTCTGCTGAGGACTCAGCTGTTCGGTGACGATCCGCTGGTAGACGGCGGCGACGGTCCGCCCCAGGGCCTTGGCGATCTCGGCGCGCGGCGTCTCGCGAGCCACCAGGGACCTCAGCTTCTTGAGATCCGACGGCGTCCAGCCGTGCCCATGGTGAGCGCGCTTCTTCGTCATTCGATGTGAACCCTTGAGATCGGGGAGCCGGGCAGCCACAGCAGGTGGACCGGGCAATCAATGATGCCCGGGAACCACGGCCCAAGCCAGTCCGGACGGCGCGCCGGCGCCCCCCGGTTCAGCGCTCCATGCCCGCGAGCGCCGCCGCCCGTACCGCCGTCGCCACCGCCGCGTGCACGGCCGGATCCAGCGGGTCCGGGACCAGGTCCTCGTCGGGCGCGAGTTCGGCGATCGAGCGCGCCGCGGCCATCAGCATCTCGTCGGTGATCGATGTCGCGCGGGCATCGAGGGCGCCCTTGAACAGGCCGGGGAAGCCCAGCACGTTGTTGATCCCCTTGCCGTCGGCAGCGAACGCCGCGCCGCGCTCCAGCGCGACGATCGGCTCGATCTCGGGATCCGGATTCGACAGCGCGAGGATCATCTGGCCGGGTCGTACCAGTTCCGGCCGGATGAGGCCGCGCACGCCGGTGGTCGCGATCACGATGTCGCACTGGGCCATGATGCCCTCCAGCGTCGACGGCTCGCCGCCGAGTCCGCGCAGCCGCTCGAGCGCCGCCGGGCTCAGGTCCGCGCCGAGGATGCGGCCGGCACCGCGCGCGCGCAGCAGCCGCACGATGCCCAGTCCCGCCGCGCCGAGGCCGATCTGGCCGATCACGCTCTGCTCGAGCAGCCGACCGGTCCGGCGGACGGCGTTGTGGAGCGCCGCCAGCACGACGACTGCCGTGCAGTGCTGGTCGTCGTGCAGCACCGGCTTGCGGAGGCGACGGCGCAGCTCCGCCTCGATCTCGAAGCAGGCGGGCGCGGCGATGTCCTCCAGCTGGATCGCGCCGAACGACCGCTCGATCGCGACGATGGTCTCGACGACACGCTGCGGATCACGCTCGTCGACCAGGATCGGGATGCCGTTGATGCCGACCAGCGAGGCGAACAGCGCGGCCTTGCCTTCCATGACCGGCAGGCCGGCCAGCGGGCCGATGTCGCCGAGGCCGAGGATCGCCGTGCCGTTGGTCACGACCGCGACGGTGCGGCCGAGGCTGGTGTAGTCCCAGGCACGGGCCGGGTCGTCGCGGATCGCCAGGCACACGCGCGCGACCCCGGGGGTGTAGATGTCGCGCAGCACCTGCTGGGTGTTGATCGGCAGGCTCGACGACATGCGCACCTTGCCGCCGCGATGGCGGTTGAAGACGCGGTCCGACTTGCCGACGAAGCGCGCCGACGGCAGCTCGCCGATGCGCCGGTACAGGCTGCGGTCGGCCGACTCGTCCATCTCCAGCGTGATTTCCCACAGCGTGCGCCCCTGCTCGCGCTTGATCGCGTGCAGGTGCTCGATCGCCAGGCCCGCGTCGGCGATCACCTGCAGCACGCCGGCGAGGCTGCCGGGCTGGTGGATCGTCTCGATGATCAGGATCTCGGGAATCTTCATGGCGTCTCGCGCTCCAGATGCCAGCGTCGCGCGGCTTCCTCGAACACTATGGCATGCAGTTGCGCGGTGCGCAGCGTCGACGGCGCATAGCCGCCACCGAGCACGATCGCCAGCGGCCGGTCGGCGTCCCGCACGGCGCCGATCACGGCCTGCTCGCGCCGCCGCAGCCCCGCCTCGCTCAGCGCAAGGCGCCCGTAGCGGTCGCCGGCCACGACGTCGACGCCAGCGACGTAGAAGACGATCCCGGGGTCGGCGTCACGCAGCGCCACGGCCAGCGTCGGCCCGAGGACGGCGAGGTACTCGTCGTCACCCGTGCCGTCGGGCAGGCCGAGGTCGCGTGTCGAACGCGCCTTCCGCGCCGGATAGTTGCGCTCGCCATGCAGCGACAGCGTGTAGACCTCGGGATCGTCGGCGAAGATCGTCGCGGTGCCGTTGCCCTGGTGGACGTCGAGGTCCACGACCAGCACGCGCTCCGCGAATCCGTCGCGGCGCAGCGCCTGGATCGACACCGCGACGTCGTTGAGGACGCAGAAGCCCTCGCCGTGGTCCGCGAAGGCGTGGTGCGTGCCGCCGGCGAGGTTGGCGGCGATCCCGTCCGCGAGCGCGGCCCGCGCCGCCAGCCAGGTGCCGTGCACCGCCAGCCGCGAACGGCGCCACAGCCGCGCGGTCAGCGGCACCCCGAGCCGGCGCACGTCGGCCGGCGGGAGCGTGCCGGCGGCGAGGCGGTCCAGGTAGTCCGCCCCGTGCACGGCCCGGAGCATCTCGAGGGGAGCCTCCTGCGGCTGCATGACGTCGACGGGGGCGAGCAGGCCGCGCTCGCACAGCAGGTCGTGCAGCAGCGGGTACTTGCCCATCGGATAGGGATGCGTCGCGGGCAGGTCGACGCGGTAGTCGGGATGGTAGCTGACACGCATCGGGCGGCATCCGGCGCCGTGGGGTCGGCGGCGCGTTCGCGCGCGATGCTCGCCGCAACCGGACGGAGGGTCAAGCGCCCGGCGACTGTCACATGCTCTTAATGCATTCCTAAGTTTGCAGTGGCTAAGCTGGCCGCCGTCCAACGCTCGCATGCCGGTTCCCGGGAGATCACATGACCGCTCGCCCTGCCCGTTCCACCCTGCTGTCGGCCGCCTGCGCCGCCCTGCTGTCCAGCACCGCGATGTCGGCCGAGCCGGCGGCATCCTCCCCCTACCAGGTCGTGGAACGCTGGCAGGTCGGCGGCACCGGCGGCTGGGATTACCTGACGATGGACTCCGCACGCCACCGGCTGTTCATCAGCCGCGGCGATCACGTCGACGTCGTCGACACGACCACCGGCAAGGTCGCGGGCCAGATCGCCGGCACCAGCGGCGTGCACGGCGTCGCGCTGGCCCCCGACCGCCATCGCGGCTACACGAGCAACGGCAAGGCGAACTCGGTCACCGAATTCGACCTCGACACGCTCGCCGTGCTGCGCGAGGTGCCGATCCCGGCCACCAACCCGGACGCCATCCTCTACGAGCCGGCCGGCGGCCACGTGTACACCTTCAACGGCAAGAGCCACGACGCGCTGGTGCTGGACGCCGGCACCCTCGCGGTCGTCGAGAAGCTGCCGATGCCGGACAAGCCGGAGTTCGCCCAGGACGACGGCCGCGGCCACGTCTACGTCAATATCGAGAGCGAGCAGGGCCAGCTGGTACGCATCGACAGCAGGACCCTGACGGTCGACGCCACCTGGACGCTACCGGGCTGCAATAGCCCGAGCGGGCTGGCCATCGACCGGCAGCACGGTCGGCTGTTCTCGGTCTGCGACGGCGGAGTCATGGCGGTGACGGACGCGCGCACCGGTCGCGCCGTGGCGAAGCTCAGGATCGGCGAGGGCCCGGACGCCGCGGAGTTCGACGCCGCGCACGGACTGGTGTTCAGCTCCAATGGTGGCGGCACGCTGACCGTGATCCACCAGGACGGGCCGGACCGGTACCGGGTCGTCGCCGACGTGCCCACGCAGAAGGGCGCGCGCACGATGGCCTTCGACCCGGCCACGCGCCGCGTCTACCTCGTGACCGCGGACTTCGGCCCGGCGCCGGCACCCTCGGCCGACCAGCCGCATCCCCGGCCGGCGCAGGTGCCCGGCACGTTCACCGTGCTGGTCGTCGAGCCCCGCTGAGGGGCGGCGCGGCCGCGGCGGCTACGGCCGCCGCAGCCAGCCATACAGGGCCGGCATCGCCAGCAGCACGAGCGGCAGCGCTACCACCAGTCCGGCGATGATCGCGATCGCCAGCGGCGCCTGCATCTCGGCACCGCTGCCGACGCCAAGCGCCAGCGGCATCAGCGCCAGGATGGCGATCAGCGTCGTCATCAGGATCGGCCGCAGCCGACGCTGCCCGGCCGCCACCAGCACCGCCGCCGGCGACGCGTGCGCGAGTTCGAGTTCCGCGAAATAGAACACCGCGAGTTCCGCGACGATGCCGACCGTCATCGTCAGGCCCATCATCGCCGAGATGTTCAGCTCCGTACGCGTCAGCAGCAGGCCCACGAATACCGTCGAGGCCGCCACGAGCACCGTCGCGAGGATCGCCAGCACGACCGCCCACTGCTCGTACACGTACAGGAGCAGCGCGATGACCAGCAGCACCGCGGCGGCGAACACGACGCCCAGCGCGGCGAACGACTTCTGCTGCTCGGCATACAGGCCGCCGTATTCGACCCGTACGCCAGCCGGCAGCGCCATCGCGGCGACCGTGCGCCGCACGTCGGCCATCGCGGAGCCCAGGTCGCGTCCTTCCAGCCGGGCGGTCACCGCCACCTGCAGCGCGAGGTCCTCGTGCTGGACCTGCGGCTGGCCGGAGACGACGGCGACCGTCGCGATGCGGCGCACCGGCAACAGCCGCCCATCCGCCGTGCGCAGGCGCAGGTCGCCGATCGATTCGACGCGACCGCGCGCCGCCGGCGAACTCCAGACCCGGATGCCGACCAGCTTCTCGCCCGACTGGATGCGGCCCACGACGACGCCGCCGACCAGGGCCTCGAGCTGGCGCGCGACGAGGTCGGCGTCGATCCCCTCGCGGGCGGCGCGCGCCCGATCCACCTGCACCTCGATCGCGTCACCGGCCACCCGCAGCCCGTCCTGGACCTCGACGACGCCCGGCAGCGCGCCGATCGCGGCCGCGACCCGCGGCGCCAGCGCGCGCAGTTGCGCGAGATCCGCGCCGAACAGCTTGACCTCGACGGGCTGCGGCACGGCCGTCAGGTCGCCGATGAGGTCCTCCATCAGCTGCGCGGTCTCGATCTGCAGGCCCGGGACCTCGCCCTCGACGCGGGCCCGCACGTCCGCCATGACCTCCTCGATGTCGCGACTGCGCCTGGCGTGCAGCCGGATGAAATAATCGCCCTCGTTGGCCTCCGTCAGGCCGCCACCGAGCTGGACGCCCGTACGCCGCGAGTAGGTCGCGACCTCGGGCGTGGCGCGGATGCGGTCCTCCACCTGCCGCAGCAGGCGATCGGTCTCGGCGAGAGAGGTACCGGGCGCGGCACGGTAGTCGAGGATGAAGCCGCCCTCGTCCATCTTCGGCATGAAGCCCGACGGCAGGAAGGCGTAGGCGCCCGCGCCGCAGGCGACGACGACGACGAGCGCCGCGACGACCCGGCCCGGATGCGCGATCGCCGCCGCCGCCGCGACCGCGTAGCGCGCCGCCAGGCGCCCGAGCCAGCCGGACGAGTGCGCGTCGGCGGCCCCGCCGCGGCTGATCAGCGCGTCGGCCAGCAGCGGCACCGCGAACCACGCGACCAGGAACGACACGGCGAGCGCGGACGCCATCGTCAGCGCCAGCGACTTGAAGAATCCGCCGGTGACGCCGGACAGGAACGCCAGCGGCACGAAGATCACGATCGTCGCCAGCGACGACCCCAGCAGCGGACGGAGCATCTCGGCGGCGGCCGCCAGCAACGAGCCGCGCCCGGTCGCGCGGCCCTCGTCATGGCGGCGGACCATGTGCTCGACCATCACCACCGCGTCGTCGACGATCAGGCCGACGGCGGCCGCCATGCCGCCGAGCGTCATGATGTTGAAGCTCATGCCGAACAGCCGCAGCAGCAGCGAGGTGATCGCCAGCACCGCCGGCAGCACGATCGCGATCACCAGCGTCAGGCGCAGGTCCCGCAGGAACACGAACAGCACCAGCGCGGCGAGCAGCGCCCCGATCAGGATGGAGTCGCGGACGCTGTGCGCGGCGGCGGTCACCAGCTCGGACTGGTCGTAGAAGGTCGCCACCCTGACGTCGGCGGGGAGTTCACCGCGGTGCGTGGCGAGGGTCGCCTCGAGCGCGCGCGCGAGCGCCGGCGCGTTCGCGCCGCGGCTCTGGCGCACGTTTATCAGCACGGCGTCGCGGCCGTCGGCCGTGACGCGCGTATGCAGCGGTGCGGGTGCCTCGACCACGTCGGCGACGGCGCCGAGCGGCACGGCCCCGGCCGTGGCGCGCAGCGGCAGCGCGAGGATGTCCTCGCGGCCGCGCAGGCGCGCGTCGGTCAGCGCGAGGAACAGCGTGCTGCGGTCCTCGAGCCGGCCGGCCGCCGACACCAGGTGGCTGGCCTGCAGCTGCTGGATCAGCTCGGTGACCGACAGCCCGGCGCCGGCCAGCCTGGCCGGGTCGACCCGCACCTGGTACTCGCCCAGCTGCCCGCCGAGCACCTCGACCTGCGCCACGTCGGGGACGGCCGCCAGCAGCGGTCGCAACCGGTAGTAAGCGAGGTCACGCAGCTCGACGAGGCTGCGCTTGTCCGAGGTCAGCGACAGGCCGACGACCGGGAACACCGTCGGATCCATGCGCCGGACCTCGAAGGCGGTGCCGGCCGGCAGGTCCGCCAGCACCCGGTTCATCGCCGATTCGACCTGCAGCTGCGCCGCGACCATGTCGGCGCCCCAGGCGAACGCGACCGAGACCTCGGCCGCGCCCCGCGACGTGGTGGAGCGGAGCTGGCGGACGTCCGGCACGCCGCGCAGCGCCTGCTCCAGCGGCCGGGTCACCTCGACGACCATCTGGTCGGACGGTCGCTCGCCGGCGTCCACCGACACCACGATGCGTGGAAAGTCGATCCGCGGGAACAGGCTCACCGGCAGGCGCACGGCCGCGAAGAGGCCGGCGAGCGTCGCCACCGCGAACAGGAACAGCACCGAGCGCCGGTGCGCGGCGAGCCATGAGGTCACGGTGCGCCCTTGCCGGCAGCCGTCCCCGCGGCCCGCACGGCCATGCCGTCCGTCACTTCGTGGTTCCCGACCGTGACCACCCGGTCGCCGGCGGCCACGCCGCCGAGCAGCTCGACGTACGCGCCGTCTTCGAGGCCGGCGGTGACGACGCGCCGCCGCGCCCTGCCACCCTCGACCACGTAGACGACGAGCAGGTCGTCGTCGTGGACCAGCGCGGCCACCGGCACGGCGAGCCCCGCGTGCGTCGCGACGACGACACGGCCTTCGACCTGCACGCCGGCGATCAGCGGGCTGTCCGGCG
>Ga0316217_10005500_pt1 | contig 13108 bp, 11 predicted proteins | sample 1anoAmetaG_FD_203633 | JGI IMG/M metagenome (GOLD analysis project Ga0316217, IMG submission 203633) | Freshwater microbial communities from Trout Bog Lake, Wisconsin, USA - 1anoA | ecosystem: Environmental > Aquatic > Freshwater > Lake > Hypolimnion/Profundal zone | place: USA: Wisconsin...
AACTACGATTTGAGAATAAAAGTTAAGAGCCATTAGGTGTTCAGTAATTATGGAAACCTGAGTAGCTTCTCTAATTAAGGAAACATCAATTTTATTTCTGGAGTAAAGGGAAAAGCTTTTGAAGCAGAATTTGTCGAGCTTGAGTTTCATCAGCTCATTTACTAGAAATGATATCAGATCAGCTCAATATTTTAAATGATGCTAATTCAAATATTTTTACTATCAAATGCTTTTGAAAAAGGATAGGTAAATAAGTTAAGTATCAATTTCTGGGTGCTTGGAGCCAGCCCAGAATGATATCCTTAGGCCTATAATAACTAATTTCTAATGTTAACGGTCGATATAATCATTTCTAAACTAATTTCAACGAGGCCAAGGAGTGGTTAACGCCTGGCCTGAGCCGTAGGAAGGGCCCGCCTAATAATTAAGGGAGTAAGACCTCAGGAGTGACCGATGTAGTTGAGCTATTTCAAGTAGTGTTTTAGTCGCACATTATCTATAAAATCAAAGTTCAAGTTGATAAAGATGGAGGATCTTATTAAATAGTAGATAGATCATCCCAAAAGTATGTCTTTTTTCTGAGCATCTTTCATGGCTCAAACCTCGAAGGTTCTCAAAATTTAGTATCGTAAAACAGTCAAGATTAGAATTCACACCCGCTTTTGATAAAAATGGTAAATTTAGTTGGTTACTGAATCCTTACTAAAACAACTAGTAGCCACTACGAAGATTCCAGGGAGGAATCATCAAGAAAATAGTGGAAAAGAATTAGTTGTATTATGACTAGTACAATTCCTGTTCAAACTTGATAACCATATCTTTTGTTTAAATAGTAATAAAAAGTATTATCTATGTAAGAAAGCCAAAAAAGAAAGCATCCTTAAAACTGGCTCTGGCTGCACAAAAACAAATTAGCCAAAATAGAGCATGAGGGTGTGAGCTATCTGTTGGTGCCAGCCCAGAAAAAGACTAACTAATCCTTTTGCGATATTGTTCTTGCTATTTACAAGCTGGGCTTGGAAATCTTTATTGGCCTAACCAACTAAACGACTGGCCACTCCCTACTCCCAGCCTTGTCCAGAATCTTTCCTCAGAATAAAATCTAGATCAACTGTGTTAAACAGATCGATTCTTAAGACCCAAAGTTTGTGAAGCTGCTTTGGCAGCCTAATCAATCCGACCGCTATGATATTGTGGAGATTAATTTTTTTGATAAGGAGATGGCTGAAAGCTGGAGCTCTGTTTTGAAGGAATTGAGGCACAATTAAAAGATTGGGTCTGTTTAAGAAGTTTGCCAGAGTTTTATTAAAGACATAAAAAGTTAAAATGTTTAAAATAGCAGAAACATTGATAAATCCATAGCTGAACCTAGCATATCGTAAAAGGCATCAAAGCATCTGAAATAGAACAAAGATCATTCGAAATGGATCCCCAGCAGTTAAAAATTAGAAAAGAGTAGGTTTGATGAACAGTCTCGCTCGGTCTAGATCCTTGATATTAATAAGTAAAGCTAAGTTAGATCGATTGATTCTCTGGCAAACAGTGCTGGCCACAAAACTCAGAAGAACATAAACCATTTGAGCCTGGTTTAACGCAACTTATCTCACGCATCATCGATGCCTGAAGATAGCTCAGGTGATAAAATGAAAGAGCCGTCTCGAGATAGCAAAGATTTAGAAATGTCTGTCAAGGCGAAGGAAGAATCTTTTTCAAATAATGGCAGTTTTGAAAAAAAGCATCAAAGAGTAGAAAAGTAGTTTTGGCAGCAGCTTTAGTCAAACCAAAGTCAAAAAGATTACACTTCTTTATAACAAAAACTCTGGTGTGAGTACAATTTATAAAAATAGCATCGATAAAAGCAGCTATAAAAAGATTAAGAGCGCCTACAAAGACAATAAAAACAGATATAAGCATTAAATTAAAGAAACCAAGAGCTATATAAAATGTATTAATAACTTAAAGAAAAACAAAAGGCATAAATAGCATAATTGAGTGCTTTTTAACCAAAAATAGGCTAAAAAATTTAGAAAAAACTGCAATAGCAATACACAAGTCTATAAAATAAGAAGAGACACTGGAAAATATTTTAAAAGAAACTACAGAGACTATAAAAGAGGATAGATTAAAAATGGGTCAAAGTATAAAACAAAATCTGGTAGTAAATTTACTTCAGAGACAAGCTTATCGAAGTTAGCACAAGCAAGTCTGCGTATGCAGTCGACCAAATGAATGATTGTGCTGAAGCAGTAAAAGTGAAAATGGAGCAGATGCAAGAAACTTTGAATTTGCATCGAATTTATGAGGGAAGTATTCTTAGAGGTTAATAAGCTCAACTGAAATTTCTCATATAGACTGTAGAGGGGTAGAAAAAAAGAAAAATCAAATAGATAAACAAACTTTTCCAGTATGACTAACAAAACCCGAGAAATAATTTTCACAAGTATGTAGACAACCGTAGTGATATCATCTCTATCTTGAAAACTGAAGAGGGGAGTTATTTGGCTTCTTATAGTTTTTGCTAACCAGCACTCAACAAAGAAAACAAAGATAATAACCAAGCCACCTAAAAAGAATTGATTATTTCTCTCAGCAACCAAAAAGTATTCAAGCGGAAAGCAGGCAAAAAGACTATGAGCTATGATCCATCTTCCTTGATTGTAGGCAACTTCGATTTAAAAATATTAGTTGAGAGCAAGAAGGTGTACAGTTATTTTGGAGGTCCATCCAGTTACTTTGATTGTAAAGGATCAGGAGTCAATGTTCTCTTGGGAAAAGTACCAAAAGTGAACGAAACCAATTTTGCCAGATTTGAGATCCATCAGGTCATTTACTAGAAATGATATCAACTCAACCCAATATTATAAAGCTAGCTATCTATGTCTAAATCATAAAAACAATTAAAGAGTATGATTATGTTGTATTCAAGGTTAGTAGACGACGTAACCAAACTATTTCAACGTCATTCTTACCAACAAATTCCCTTAATAAACACATTTAGTCTTTTCTAATCTCAGCTTCTCATTTCTTATTATAAATTCTAATCAGAAAATTGCCTTTAGTTTAAGAATAATCAGATTTTTTTTGTTGATTGGAAGAATCCCCAAAAAAGCAAATCTGCTCTGTTGTACTTAATTACTCAAACACAATCGATATTATTATATCGACTATAATTGATTGTTGATGAGGATAGAAAGGTGCTATTTCTGCTCAGGGCCAGTCTACCCAGGCCATGGAGTCATGTTTATCAGAAACGATTGCAAAAATTTTAGGTTCTGCAGGCCCAAATGCCATCGCCACTTCAGGGCCAAGCACAACCCCAGAAAATTTGCCTGGACAAAAGCTGCTCGCAAACTCAATAATAAAGAACTCACTAACGACACAGTCTTCTAGTTCTAAAAAAAGAGGAACGAACCTTTGCAGTACAACAGGGATCTGTATGTCCAGACTGTCCAGGCTATGCATAGAATAGCCGATATCAAAAAAAGGAGGGAGGACAGGTTTTGGTAGAATAGGATGAAACTTGCCAATGTGCAGAAGCAGCAGGATATTGAAAGGGAAGTGCTTGTCCATGGAGAGCTGCTTTCGGACAAAAACAAGAAGGAGGAGCTTGTTGAACGTATTCGGGAAAGAGAAGCAGCCAGAGAAGAATAAAAGAAGGCCCAGAGACAAAACAGGGGAACTCTGCGTATTTAAGAAGAACTTTGATCACTAATTCATCGTATTATGCTACTATCTTCCTAATCATTAACTCTACACAAATACTAAGCAAATCTATACTCAAATCACAAGTTACTTATCTCCGATTTTTTATTTGTAAATGTCAGGGAGCTTAATCGAGTCACTCAGGTACTTCTATCTATACTTTTCATAGACTTCGAACTTCTACTAGCTCGAAGGTATGAGTTTAATGAGTTTGTCACTTTTATCTTTGGTAAAAAAGGCGGCTTTGTTCTCAGTAAGCTTCTTCCTGGAGACATCTCGCTTGAGTCGGTCCGAATCTTGCTTCTATTTGTCATTTTTGTCGCAGCTGAGACATACCCAAGGTTTTCGTGATAGAACCGCATCCTAAGATTACACTTTTAGCTTATCTATTCTATTCTACAGTCCGTTCATGGATTTCTTCAGCTTTTACATCTCAGCGTTTTGGTTTGCGAGAACAAAGATTTCGTCTTTGAGTCGGTTTATTTCAATACGTAGTTCTTTTACGGCTGTATTCTGTCCAACATCGTATTTCTTTTTATTGATTAGTTCTTCTTCTGAGGGTGAGAATTCAATGTCTAGAGTATTGTGTATTTTGGCCATTTTCTAGGGAGTGATTCGGTTGGAATCTTAAATGATATCAATTCTTTCCGTTTCTCTCAGTAAACTTTCTCGCAATCTGCCCAGCTAATTTTATGCTTTGAAAAGTTTTTGAGATTGAGATTCAATCCCCTGATTGACATCTCTTACTGTTTGGATAAGTTCCTCAAATTTGTCGTTTTGTTTTTTTGTTTTCTAGGCGAAAACGACCTACTTTTTTAATATTTCCTCTTGAATGGTTTTTATTTGGGCACTTAGGTCATCCGTGTTGGAATTATTCATATAGAAAGTAAAGTAATCACTATTTTTAGCGTTTTCTTCTCTCAAGTCACTAAGCTACCCATCATGGCGAATAAGTGTTTTCTTAAGTCTAGCAATCTAAGACTATAGATCTGTCCGAGTTGCCACCTGGGAAATCAGTTGATACATATCTGTAAACTTCCCCATGATTTTAGTTTTGAAAGTTTCCTCGACTTCTTCGGGTGAACCTTGGAACTAGCGAATAGCTTTTAGTTTTAGAAGCTAGAGTTTGAGTTAGTCTTGCCGGACTGTTAGTTTTCTTTTGGTTTAGAGTACATCTTCTCCGAATTATTTCCAGCTGTCTTTTAATGAGGTCATGTTATCGTAGAACCTTTTGTCGAATCCCACAATAAATTACTCTACCCTTGTGGTCCTGCTCTAAAGATCTTTGATTTTGAGGGCCCATTCTTCACTAAAATAACTTTCAGGGCCGCCTTTTCCCTCTTCGTTTCTTGAGATCAAAACATGTTCTTTTCCTCTAGATTACGGACGATTTGGGAGATTGACTTTGGAACTGGCAACCCTTTTATTACTACTTTCTTCTATACTCACTTTGATCTTCTTCTATAATTTCTCCACTTCCCGAGAGATGTTTTTCTGATTCTCCTTGGTGGCTTAGTTCAAGACCTCTTTTTTGATAGTCTACAGTTTATCATGCATGGCTTGGCTGATCTGAGAAATCTCCCTCTCCTTCTATTCTAGGCGGCTGGAAAAGCTGCCCATATTTTTGTTAATGGCGACTATAATTCTTCCCTACAAATCGGCAGAAATTTCTCCGTTTATCTTTTTCTTCTGCTCAACGAATCTGCTGCCGATTTCTTCCTTGAAAATGTTATTGTAAGTATTGAGGTTAGCGATTTGCTAGCTGTGCGTTGCGTTGACTGCGAGCTGTGCGCTGATGAATTTTTCTATTTTTGCGAAGTTGTCTCGGATTCTGTCCTCGATCAGGTAGAATGGTATCAGGTTTTAGCGGGTTAGAGTATAGTCTTCGTTATCTTTTTTCATTGTTAAATAAAATTATGATAGTAGTAATATCTATTTAACCATCAAACTGCTTTATTTGCCTAAACAACCGACAAACATCCACATTTTGTATACTCCTGAATGATGAGCAGATATTGTCATGAAAGATGGTTGGATGTTTAAGAGGCATAGATTGCAAAGCTCAAAGGTTAGATTGATACAAAGTAAAGATTCGTATAGAGCTGAATAATTGAATACGTTAGTTTATATCAATCAAGAGTTTTGTCATTTTGGTTTTTGGGGGAATTAGAATAGCGTTCAGTTTGCTTCCCAAAAGAGATGAGGTGCGTCTTGGTGTTGGGAAACACATGCGACTCCTTTTGCCACACATAGCTGTTGTAATCATAATGCTAGTACGAGTATTGAAGATCTTCCTTCTCCTTCTCATCTCTGCCCTTGACCGTTGAAAAATCCAGCAGCCCCTTTTTCCTCGGCTTGATGGCATCATAGTTGCAGTTGTAGCTGGCTGCGTACTTCAAGGCTCCGTACCTTCTGGGTTTGTCTTTGGGTTGCTTATCGAAGTAGATGTTTTTGGAGATGTGGCCTTTGATTTTGCTGACAGATCGCATAATGTCAATGTTGCCCCAGTCGATGCTCTATATTTATATTTCTTTGCGACCAGTCATCCGCGACATGTTTACCATGCACTGGCTCTTGCTTAGTGAGCTGGACATCGAGTTGTCGCCCACGGTTAGACTTGCGTGCAAATTGTTCTATCTTGTTATTATGTTTGTGGAAGGAATAACATCAGAAGTGCCCTCGTCTTCGATTGTTTACACCAGTTTTGAGTCGCTCTGCGTCTTTTTGGTGGTTAGTTCGGAGGTGCTGAGGGTTTGCCTAGCTTTGGTATTATGGCTGTATACTCGTAAGATATCCCACACCAATTTGGGTTTCTGGGCTGTCGCCGGATGGTAATGCCCTACAGGCGGGGCATCACTATTCTTATATTTCTTCTCCCTTTGCTCTCGCGATTCCTGCTTATCGAAGCTGAAGTAAGCTGCGCCCTTCTTCTGCAAGGGTTAGCCATTCTGGGTTTTCTGTTTTGGTCTGGCTGAAACGTAGTTCCTTTGTGATTTGAATTTGGAGGCGTGATTGCGTGCGCATTTGCTGAAGAGACCGATTCCAGTTGGGTCACTTGAGTCCAGGATCATCTATGCTTTATTAGCAGCAATTATTTATTAGTGATTACAATTATCTTTCAAAGTTACAAATATTGCGAATCAGGATGGCACCGACCATTCTCGAAATATGAGATTTTAAACAATATTCTTAGACGGAAGAGCAGGAAAAACTTTATGGTGAGTTAAAGAGAAAGGTTTTGTAAATTGATGTCTGATTTCAAATGTTGACTGTTTTGGATTTTTCCATGGGCACTAATCATGTGAATCATGTGAAAATAGTGCTACTGCGTGCTGAGGGTGCTAAATATTTATAATGCTTCCAAAAAGGAAGCAATGCTGATTTTATTACAAAATTTAGCCCAAAGAATTCAAGAATGACAAACAGACAGCATATGACACCGGATGTTCTGAACTGCATAAAAGTACAAATGATCCAACCACAGGCCTACAGCTCTTCCAAACGATCTGCTTTTACGAATCTTGCCTCAAGTGTAACATATCCTTCGATTATTTCTAAACCTGGCCACAGATATTTTTTCTAATAAATTTTCTATAGAAATCGAAATTTAATTACGATGGGGTAAGCCTGCTCAGCATGCCAGCAAAAGAACGTGTCACTGTAGGAAATCAAGGCGGTTGAAGAGGACAACAAGCCAAACACTTCAACTACCAAAATGGTCAACAAAAAGATGGAGCCTACGATCAAAGAGCCTCCTCCTTCGCATAAATAATGCTAGTAAAGCAAGAAAGGAGAGAAAAGGAAAGAGGTCTCCGTCCTGACTTCCAAAATAAACCAGACGAGGACCTACCAAAAGATGGGGAATTTGGCAGTGAAACTCGATGTTATGCCTGACTTCTCAAATGAAATAGTTCGTGCCAAGAAAGCAGAGTTTGGTGGATTTTAGTATAATAAGCCTGAGTTAGAAGTGCTAGGTGTTGAGTCTTTGGGGGCTTTATAGTTTGAGAAAAGGTATGTATATCAGGGGCAATGGAAAAACAATGAAAGAAACGGGAGAGGAGTACAGCAGTGGAAAGATGGCTCCCTCTATGAGGGATATTGGAAGAACAACGTCGCTTTTGGCTACGGGAGACTCATACACGCAGACGGCGATGTCTACATCGGAGAGTGGCTTGATGACAGAGCTTCCGGCAAGGGTACATCTTTTTTTATGAAGGTCTTTACTATTCGTATTGTGGTGCGAGGTACGATGGAGAGTGGAAGGATGATAAGCAGCACGGCTATGGTGAGTAGACTTGGCCAGATTAGGCCATATACAAAGGACAGTATGTCCATGGCAGAAAATAAGGCAAAGGCACATTTTTATGGGAAGATGATAGCTGCTATTAGGGCTAGTTCTTCGAAAACAACATTCATGGGTTCGGTAAATATATCTGGAAAGATGGAAGGACTTACGAGGGTGAGTGGAAGAACAACAAAATGGATGGGAAGGGTGTCTTTACGTGGCTGGATGGTAGAAAATACGAAGGGTAGTATAAAGATGATAGAAAGGAAGGCTTCGGCATCTTCCACTTCAGAGATGGTAGAATCTACGAGGGAGAGTGGAAAAACGGCAAGCAGCATGGAAAGGGGCTCATTCGCAAGAAGAATCTCGTAAGATAGGGGATATGGTAATCCGGAGATAAAGTTAAATGGACTGATGATACCAAATAGAATGAGGAGGCCAACCCCGCCTAAAAAGAAGGACAGTGAACTCTCGAGCAGTTGTTACTTTATTCCTTGTTATTTCTGCAAGCTCTTTATAGTGATCTGGAATTAGTTAATTTACCGGTGAAATATTAGAAAAAGAATAATAGGTTAAGAGATCAAGATGCTTCACTTTTTTCCAGTGATGTGCATTTTTGAGGACTTTTTGAAGATTTGTTCGTAGTGGACTGACCTGAAAAATTCAGCTTAGTCGAAGTTCGATTTGTTCCAGGCCTAGATTAACGAATCTCGGATTTATGAAGGATACTAAACGCTGATTTTGAGCTTTCTTTTGATTTTTTCAGAGCTTCCTAGCTATTTATCAGTGGTTTGGCCATTCATATTTGCATTTTTGGGCGAAAGAAGAGTTTCCTTCGTTTCAAGATTTTGTATCAAATCTTGTTTCATCGAATTGAAAGCATCCTTATTATTTAAATCTAGCACTCTCTCTCTGCCCTCTCTCTTGGTTTGTGGCGTCTAAGGCTCATCTTTTTACTAACTGCTAAAAGTGCGTTTCATGTATACCCGATTCTTGTGGCCATTCGGAGGTAAGTTGGGTGTAAGAATAATCTAGTAGGAAGGGGGCGTCATTTGGCTCTAAGAACTTTTACTGAAGTTGCTGGGATCTGCATTCTAGTGAAGGTGAGTTCTAGGGGTACATTAATTTCCCATTTATTTAATTCTAACACAAATTCGATTGCATTAGGCCTAAATAATCATAGTATGCCAATTATTCAACCTAAGCTCCTCTAAATAAAACAAAACGACATAACTTCAATCAATCACCTAGCTTCCACACCTCAGTTTTCGACACTTAGTCATCAAATACAAATACAGCTCAACAGTTTTTAGCTTTAGCAACATAGAACTGGCTCCTATTTCTTGTGCTATTTAATATTTTGAATGCCTGAATATATTACGTAATTATTATTATTGAAAGTACATTAACACTATTAGTAGGCAGGGTCGAGAATTGAAATAATAATGGAAAAGCGAATCATTCTTTTTTCCATCCCATCCTCCGCATCACAAACTCGTATGAAAGAAACGCTACTCCATTCACGGGGAACGATCTCAGCATGGTTATGCCCAATCCTTTGAAGAAAGTTTTGTAGCCTTCAGCTCTGTATCGCTAGACTGCACATCCCAAAGAGCTCTTGTACTTCAGGTTCGAGAGATTCTGTGACTGCATGGTCGTTTTGATGTAGTCAACGGGATAAGTAAGCAGCCATGAGTTGGCACCTGCCATTCCTCCTGCCAAAAAGGCAGCCCATAGAGGAGCTTTAGCGGAACTTTCTCCTTCTTGAACGAACAGCCTCATTATATACTCATATGAGTAGAAATAGACGGCATTGGCAAGGACTTCTCTCAGGAAAGTTGAGTTGAATCCCAAGTAGAGTCCTCTCAGACCAAATCTTCGGAAAACGTCTTTGCTTGCATCGATGGAGCCTTTGTAGTTCTTGAGTCCAACTTACTTTTGGAGAAGAATTCTGATGTGGTCAGTTGGAGTCTGAATAAAACTAAAACTACTAAGGCAACAGTGCTCACCATTCCAGTTAGTAGCCCACTTAAAAACACATGGCTCAGAGGCATTAGTTGCCCAGAGGGTTTTTCTCCTTTTTGGTCAATGTAGGTGATGAGTTTCCTAAAAACTTCATTTGATCCAAAGGCCAAAGATGCTTGGACGCTATATCCCAATAGAGGAGAAAGGGTTCCTAAATCATGGTATTCTTACCTCTATAGAAGCTTCTGAGTCCTTCCTCTCTGAAAATTCTTGAGGAACAGTGTAGAATTCCTCTGTACTAAGGATTAGCCAAAGACTGATTAACCAGTCTGACTTTAACAATCTCGAAAGGTTGCATCACAAGAACCTGAGAACATCCTGCAACGATGCCACAGAAAAATCCCCTTAACGATTAGAGCTGCTCAGACATTAAATAATTATAGCTGAAATAAAAAAGTATTGTTATAAAAGCTATGGATTTCTCTTCCGCAATTTTTTTTGTTATTCTTCGCAAACAACATGAGAGTAAGCCTTTTGGAGAGCCTTTTCGAAGATTTCGTGACCTTTATCATCATAGATCTAAACTTTAAGGGCGAAAGCTACAAGACATATTATATTCAATACTTACAAATACGATAAAATTAAGTTTGTAAGCTCTCTGCTAAATGCTGCAAATTTTGAAGATTTTTGCGTTCAAATTCTGACCAAATCTATAAAGTCTACCTTAATTCCTCTCAGCTGCACTTTTTAAGTCGATTTGAACGATTAACTTTCCTATCTAATTTAAAATTTTAGATGAGGCTAGGCGGCAAGTAAGGCTCAGGAAAAATCAGAAACTGGGTTACATGATAAAAAGGATTTGTTTGAATAAAGTTATGATGACTATCACAAAGAACTGACATAATTGAAGTCGATATTGATTTTGTGTGTCTACTTTTGGGCATTTTTCTTGAAATCCGAAGGCAAAGCCTGGTTTTTCTCACTATTCAAGTCCCTATCCTTCCAACTAGATTTCATAAGTTTGACAGGTCGATTTCCAACGTGTTTGCCATTCATTTCTTTGAGCGCATTCAAAAAATCTTCAGGTCTGGTGAAAGAAACGAATCCATACCCTCGAGTCTTTCCTGTCCTTCTATCGCGGACGACTCTCGCCATTTGGAAAGATGAGTATCTTCTGAACACACTTCCGAGTATTTAATCGTTGACTTCGTTTCCTAGGTTTCCACAGAAGATTCTATAGTCGTTATCAGGCCAATCTTACATGGTTTTGTCTTTCCAGACTTCGCCTGCTGCTTTCCTCAGGACTTTTGGTTGCTTTTTTTATGTTTTTTTGATTAGTTTAGACTTCTATGGGTTTTTGGAGTCTTCCTACACTTTATCTTCGCCTTCTTTTAAACCATTAAGCTAGCTTTTAACTGCATTTTTATTTTTTTGCTAATTATTTTGAATTTTGTTCTATGCCTGCGGCTAATTACTAGGTTCTTGTGCAATTTTGAAGGGATCGATCTTCCTCTACTTCAGCATGTTGTTCAGTTTGGAATTAATCAGCTTGAGCTTCTCTTCTTTGGTTAGCTATACTGTAGTTTTAAAAGGGTTGTCCATCTTTCTAGAAACTCTTATAATTATTATAAAGATTCACGACCAAATGGCAAATAGGAGTCAACATTTAAGCTATACGTCAACACCAATCTACTTTTGTCAGATTTTTTAAAAACTGGAAGTCAATCAAATTAAATAAAAGCATAAAAACTCAATTCAGGCTAAGATGTGCCCTAGAATTATTTAAATGAAAAGATTGCTGCGTTAGATTTTACTAATTAAGGTAATTTAATGATAAATTAATAAACCTTTGATATTTTATTGCATATACTGTTAAAAAAAATGATCCCTCATTCTCGTACTTCCACTCTCCGAACCAAAAGCCAAAGGAGCAACTATAGAATTGCTAATGGCTTCTCTCCTTCCTTTGTTCCACTACCAATCGAGCCTCCTCTCAAAAAACAATCAAGAGTTAAGACCAAAAAACAGTACTAATAGAATGTTCCTCTGTTGGACACTTCTGCTTTCCCAATCTTTTAAAAAAGAGTGCATATAACTGAATTGACCCCTTCCAATTCTTCTCAGCTGAACATTTCATCTTAGTGGTCCAAAAAACAGACGATTACTCGCTAGAAGGAAAATGAACTCTTGCAAATAAAGCTCAACTACCAGTAGAAAGAAATGTAGAGCCTTAAAACTTAGTTGAAACAGCTCAAATCATCGTTAAGATAAAATAGTGAGCGCCATTTGAGGGAGGCTGATCAGCTAAAAATTTCGAACTAAGGGCTGCAGCAAAAGATACTGACGCAAGTTGAGTAACTAGACAGACTAAAAAAGTAAATAGAAAGTTTTAAGCTTAGCTACTCTTTTAGGTCAAACTAAGGCAGAGTTCAGGGCGGTGGTAAATTTGAGGACAAAAACTAGATTTCAAGGAGAGTCGAATACTTGCAACACTATGAAGAGGTGGCCGGATAGTTGTAACAAACTTTGGGCGGTTGCGTCAAATGCGAATAAAAGCAGAGATAAATTGAATAGATGAGGCTTAAATATAGTAACTAGCTTAGATCTTTGGAGCAACATGTGTTCCTTCTGAAAGAGAAGGAGTTGATGTCTTAGGTTTTGCAGGAGCAAGTGAAGAACAAGAATGAATGCATCGATTATTTGAGAAGCCAGCTCGAGATAGTCTAGAGCAATTCAGCTCACCTTTAGACGATGGTGAGGTCTCTTTAGCAGGCAGTTGACGGGAGGACTGGCAAAAAAGGATCAAATTGGAATAGCACTAACGATTCTTTTCATAGTTTCGGGGGCTACAGATATTGATTGTTGTTAATAATTTTATCGTTTTTTGGCTAGTTTAAAAGACATTTTAATGCAACATCAGCACCACTTTTATGACAATTTCTAGGCAATATTCATCAGCTTGCAATTTGATTCTGAGTGTCGAAACTAAGTACCAAAGTAGCTGACATACGCCTCAAATCCTATTTCAGTGAATTTCTGAACCAAAGATACAAGAAAGATATGAATCTAATGCCTGGATGAGTAAAATGAATATCATAGCTATTGAAGAGATCTGCTGAATATTTTTTTAGTCCACTACCAAAAACTATTAAATTC
>Ga0316217_10005502_pt1 | contig 13108 bp, 5 predicted proteins | sample 1anoAmetaG_FD_203633 | JGI IMG/M metagenome (GOLD analysis project Ga0316217, IMG submission 203633) | Freshwater microbial communities from Trout Bog Lake, Wisconsin, USA - 1anoA | ecosystem: Environmental > Aquatic > Freshwater > Lake > Hypolimnion/Profundal zone | place: USA: Wisconsin...
GTCGCTGTTGAAGCTGGTCACCTGGAACGTCGGCGTCAAGGCCGAACCGGTCGTCCCATCGTAGAACTTGCTATCCGTCACCGCCGCGATCGTCACCGTCGCCGGGTTGATCGTGCCGGCCGCCGTGTCTTCCACAACCGTATAATTGGTGGGATCGCTTAAGGTATAGCCGGTGACCGACAACGTGCTATTCCCGCTTCCAAGCACATTCGCGGAACCAAACGCCTGGCTCAGGCCATTCAGTGTGTCGCTGTTGTAGAGCACATTGATTGATTCTCCGGCCACTTGGAATGTCGGCGTTTTCGCGGAATTAGTCGTGCCATCATAGAACTTGCTCTCTGTGGTGGCGCTGATCGTCAATGTCGCCTGGCCGATATCCAAGGTGCCTGACGTGGTGCCGTAATTATCGAAAACGATACGACTGTCGGCCAAAGCGTAATTCAGCGTGTAGTTGCCGACGTTAAGAACACCGGTGCCAAGTGTCGCCGAACCAAAGTTGCCACTGATGATGGCGGTGGTCACTTGCGGGCTGTAGCTGGCGACCGCCACGGTCACGTTGCCGGCGAGCACGAATGAAGCGGCCGGGCTGCTGCCGGTGGCCGAGAGACTGCCGGACACGGAGATATTGCCGCCGTATTTGCTGGTAGTGGGGGTTGTCGGCGTGAAGGCCAGTGTGCCTTCAACGTTAATCGTGCCGGAAATACCGGCCACATTCTCGGCACGCCCGATTGCGCCGGACTGGCTGCTCTCGCTCGTGGGCGTAACGAAAACGATGCCGTTTTCGAGCTTCACATAGCCAAGCGTGGAATTGTCGAGGTAATCGGTAATGTGGTCTTCCACCGCGTAATTCTGCGCGAGAGTGCCGGCGGCATCAATGTCGCCATCAAAGCTGACGGCAGTGGCGTTGATCTGGGTGGGGTTCAAACCGGCCGGGTCGCCAAGAGCCGCGTTACCCAAGGTGATGTAGGTGTAATTGCCGGTTTCGCCGGAGAAGGAGGTGTTGCCCAGGCTATCGTTGTTGGTGATGACAGATGTATTGCCGTTGATGAGCAGTCCGGTGGTGGCACCAGTAATGGAAGTTCCGTTGCCGAAGGTAAGTGTACCGCCTTCGTCATCGATGCCGATGTAGTTGTTGGCAATGGTGACGCCGCTAATGGTGGCGCTGCTAGCATTACCGCTGATGAGGATGCCGGTTGAGCCTGTGATATTGGGGTGGATGCCTTGGAAAGTAATGGTGTGGTAGGTAATCGAACCGCCACTGACGCTGAGCGTTCCGCCACTGACGACCTGGATGCCATAGGTGCCGGTGGTGATCGTGTTATTGCCGCTGATGGTGGCATTACCCCCCTCTTCGATATAAATGCCGGTAGTGCCGGTGGCAACGGAGTTATTGCCGGTGATGGTGGCGGTGCCGCCGGTGACATTGATGCCGGTGACGCCACCGGAAATGGAGTTATTGCCGCTGATGGTGGCAGTGCCACCGCTAACATAGATGCCGGTGGTGTTGTTGGTAAAGGTGTTATTGGCGATGATCGCCGAGCCGGCCACGGAGATGCCGATGGAACTGTTGGCAATAGATACGGTTCCGAGCGTGGTATTGCCAATCGTGACGTTGGCAAGCGGGGCAATCTGGATGGCGGTACCGCCGGGCTTGCTGATGCTCAGATTATAAATGTTCGCGACGGCGGCGTACGTCACACTGATGGAGCCACTGATGTTAGTTGAACCGGAACCGGCACCTAAGATGGTGAGCGCTGTGTTGTTCACCGTCACATTGCCACTAAATGCACCGGCCTGGACATAAACCGTGCCGTTGCTCGGCGCGACGTTGACGCCGCGTTGGATAGAGTCGGCATTGGTGGTTTCACTGCTATGGGCAACAAAGACATTATTGTTCTTGAGGCTCACGTAGCCGAGCGTGGAGTTGTCGAGATAATCGACAATCTGGTCTTCAATGGCATAATAAGTGGCCAGATTGCCACTCACCGCAGAGGTAGCCGCATTGAACCCGGTGAACGTGGTATTGCCATAGTTGGCGAGATTGAAATTTTCGCTGCTCTGGTTGTTGATGTAGGTAGCACCTTCAAAGCTATTGCCGTCGCCGATGCTGACGTTGCCGGCGGCGGTGAAGTCGATGAGCAAATCGGTGCCGTTCACCTGCGCGGAATCGAAGTTGTTGCCGGTAACCGAACCAGTGCCACCAGCGGTGAAATCGATGCCGGTGCCATTGTCGCCAATAAGGTTGTTGGTAATGCTGGCCGAAGCATTGTCGGTAACGGTAATGCCCACGCCAGTGGAAACATTGCCGCCGGTTATGGTGTTGCCGAGCGTCGCGTTGCCAATGATGGCCGAAGCGTCCGTACCGCTGACAGTAATTCCGTTGCCGCCCGCGGCCGCGGTGATGGTGGCGCCCGTGATGGTCGCGGAGACCTGATTACCAGTCGTGTCCTGGACGACGATGCCATTGTCATAGCCGGTGATAGTGTTGTTGCCACTGATAACGGCGGTGGTGTTGGAGCCACTCTCGGTGTCGCTGATTTGCATGGCGACATCGTTCTTGCCGACCGGAGCCGCTCCCGAATGCGTAAATGTATTACCGCTGGCCAGAACAGGTGTATTTGAGGATCCCTCGTTAGCAGTACCTGAGATGGATAGCGCAGTATCACTGCCATCAGTTGTAAACGTGTTGTTTTCCACCTGTAATTGGGTACCGGCAACAGACGACAGGGCAGACAGGGCGATGCCAATATCGGTCTGGCTGTCGCCCGTGGTATCAATGTTGTTGTTGTTGATCTGGCTGTTCAGCGCCAATCCGGCGGCATTGATTCCCACATCGGTCACACCATTGGCCACAAAACCATAAAGGTGGTTTCCGGTGATCGAAATGGTGGGCGCATTGGTATACCACTGGGTGACGTAATTCGTTTCGATCCCGTTCCCTGACTGAGTAATGGTATTATTGGAGATAGTCCCGCTGCTCTGGAAGTAGGCAATGGCGTAACCTTGGCCACCTAATGCAGGATCAGTGCCAATCCCGGTGAACAAATTGCCGTTGACAATGTTGCCGGTGGTCAAGCCTGGGTTGGTGTTGTAAAGAAGCACACCAGCGGACCAAATATCTTTAAGAACGTTGTCCGTGATGACGACGTTGTTATAAGATCCAGCAGCGTTGGTAATGCCATAGGTGAAGTTGTCCGTGGGCGAATTTTCGGTGTTACCGTCGATCGTCAAACCCGAAATGGTGACGTTGCCGCTTTCGATATAGAACGTGGCATATTGGTAGCCGCCACCGGAGATCGCGGTGACAACCGCCTCGTTGCCGCGGCTGCCAGTGTTATTTCCGTTAATGGCCGCATTCGGCCCGACGATGGAAATTGCCTTATTGACGATGATGTTGGCGGCAAACGTACCGCTCAAGACATGCACCGTGCCGCCGGTTTGCGTAAACAGGATGGCGGTCTGAATGTTGCTAAACGCGGTCAGTCCGTACTGGAGCAAGTGGCCATTGCCATCAAGGGTGACGCCATCAGCAGTAACCACGTCGCCCTGAACCGGGCTAGTGAAACCGGGGTTAGTCACGTCGGTCCATAGGCCGGCGGGCTTCACCCAAGTATCGGTGGCCACCGCCTGCACGGTGATGGTCATCGATTGATCCAGGGTGTTGCAACCGCCGTTAGTGGTGTTGCCACTGTTAACAATGTTGAAGCTGAAGGTGGCGTTGCCGGGCGTGGCGGAATTGCCGGCGGTAAAGGTGATGGCCTGCAACTGGGCGATGGTAAGAGTGGCTCCGTTGGTAACGGCGGTGCCGCCGTTGTAGATCGTGCCGAAGCTGCTGCTCGGGATGCCGGTAACCACGACCGACAGCGTCTCGGGGGTCCACGACTGTCCAGTCTGATACTGATTGTAAGCGCCGTTGGGGCCGGCCTGGTATTGCAGGCCTTGCAAATACAGAGAAGTAGTCTGTCCCAGCAGGCTGGTGATTGGATTCAGCGCGTTGCTGGTATCGGTGCGTATGGGAGCCTGGTTGACCGGAGTGATGTTGATATTGAGGCTGCTGGCGGCGGTCTGGTTGCCACCCGCTCCCCAGTGACCCAGATCGTTGACGTTAATGCTCAGGGTATCAGGGCCACCGTTGATAATGTTGTTGGTATACAGGTTGGGTGTATATTGCAAACCGTTGGTGGCCGCCAACGTGGTATCAATGGCTTGCTGGCTGGTGTTCCTGATGGTGATCGTGTTGGTGCCATTGCCGACAATGTTATTCGCCGCCACCCCACCGGGTAAATTACCGGCCAGGGTCAGGTAACCGTCTTGGACGGACAAGGAGACCAGGATGCTGGAAGTTCCAGCGTCGGGATCAGTAATCGTGATACCCGCAACGCCCAGCACCGAGGGGTTGGCGCCGTTTTCGAGCACGGTCTGGTTACCGTCACCGGAGGCAATGGTAATGACCGGCGGCTGGTTAACACCGGTGACATTGATGCTCAGGGTGCCGGTAGTGTTGCCAAAGTTATTAGTGTTGTCGGTAACGGTGGTATTGCCCAATGAGCCGTCGGTGGTGCCGACACCGTTCCAGGCGACGACGGTGATCGTGGGCACGGGGCCATTATCCGGGTCACCTTTACCGACTTGGTCGGTGGAGAAGTCATGGTTGGGGACGAAGCGAATGGCGTCATTGGCATTGAGCACCAAGGCGGATGCGGCACTAACCGCGGGGATATTCGTCCAACTGCCGCCGTTGATGGCATATTGCCACGTGCCGTTGCTGTCGTCCAAGCCGGTAACGGCCAGACCCAGCGGCGAATAGCCGTCGGCGTCGGTAATGTTCAGCGTGGAAATAAGGGTGGAAACCGACGTGCCGGTATTGTTGCCGTTGCTTTCATTCTCAGTGATGCTGGTCAGATTGCCGGTGGAGGTGTTGATGAGCGGCACATTGGTGCTGATGATGCTCGCGATGAAAGCGGGAGAGTTGTCGACATTGCAAGCTTGGCCGACGGCCACGATTTTGCCGTCCGCTTGGATCGCCACGCTCGCGCCGGTGGAACCGTCTGCGGCAACTGGATCGAAGACATAGGTAGCCGATCCACTGGTGCCAAATGCGGTATCAGGCGTGCCGGTCGCATTATACCGTGCGATGGCAAATTCTTCGTAACTCCCCGTGCTGTCCCAAGCCGAACCAGCCAAGACAAACTTACCATTGGGTTGGATCGCCAGGGAACTGGCAACGGCACCTTGACCATTAAATGCGGTTTCAGTTTTGCCGGCGGTGCCAAAGCTGCTCACCAGATTGGTGGGGTTAACGTGATTCAGATCCGCCAGAACGAAGCTGCCATCGGCAGTGCCGGCGACAAGGTAGTTGGCCCCACCGTCCACCGTAATGGCGTAGATATCCCCACCCAAGCCGAGATTCGGGGTGTAGGAGGTGGCCGCCGTACCACTCGGATTGACTTCTAACACCTGGGCGGTGGGATTGGGAGTACCGGTGCCGATTTGCCCGGCCACGAGAATATCACCGCTGCTATCGACGGTGACGGCGTTGGCCTGTTGTGCCGAACCGGTGGTAGTGAGAAATCTACCAGTTCCACTGCCAAAGTGTGCCGTGTCGAGTGTGCCGGAACTGGTGAAAGCAACCACGTCGTCATGCGTGGCTCCGCCGGACGCTGGACCCGATTCGCCAACGACAAGAATGTCGCCGCCGTTGAGATTGTTATCAATGGTGATGGCGTTGGCCGTGTCCTGCTTATGGACAGTGGCGTTGCCGTTGTCCCAAGTGACATAACCAGTATGGCTGGAGCCGGACACGTTGCCAAAGGTGGTATCCAAGGTCAGCGTGGTGCCGGTGAGCGTGTAACGGGCCAGGAAGAAGTCGTTGCCATTGGGTGATCCGTCGTCCACCGTGCCGGCGACGAGAATGCGATCGCTGGAATCGATGATAACCGCCGAGGCATTGGACTGACCAACGCCGATGCTGGGGTTGGCACTGGCAATCAGCGCCCCGGTCGGAGAATAAACCGCCACCGCGAAATTCTGGCTGGCGACACCGACAACAGCCATGTCGCCCGCATTGGCGGTGTTGTTTTGATCAACGGTAACCGCTGCCGCCGAATCCAGCGTCGTCGAGGTCAGCGTCGTGCTCAGCAAACCAGCCGAACCCATACTGGTGTCCAATTGACCGGCAGTAATAGTGGTGCTGCTCAACAGGGTGCGCGTTTCCAGCAATTCAAGGACGCTGTTAAACGCAGTGCCCAGCTTGCGCTGCGCGTTACGCCGGGCCTTGTCACGACCGGCCCTATCATTCATGGAAGTTTGCGACTTGATACCCGAACGTTGATGACGCAGACGCATAACTGACTCCTTGCACCGCCGAAAACAATTTTCGGCCAGTCCACTGCGGTTTGGCATACCAAACCGCGAATCCTCAATCCAGGTGCTGCCGGAAGTGCGACGCTCCACCCTCAGTGGATACCTTACTCACATTATTCCGACAAAACAGCACCAATCGATAGATATACCACATCCATCGACGCGTAACTCACCAGAGCATGGATACAATTCTCGCGCAACTACGACAACGCGCAGCACCAGAACTGCCATCCTGATTCGATGCGATCTCCATTCGACCTAGAATCATTCTCAATTCCTTCAGGTCGCCCTGAAAAGTCAATCAATGATGCTACCTACAAAAATAAGATATACAATCCGAAAAACTACTGATTTCCAGTCGCCAACCTCGTCGCCTGCATAGAGTGCGAAGTTGGCTGCATACGCGTAACAAACCAAGCCACAAAGTCATAAATAGTTCTACTTACTATACATATGTAACTCTTCAACTACACCAAGCCGCTCGCGTGTTAGCAACGTGTTAGCAAGCGGAAATACGTGTAATGGCTCAAAGACGCGTTAATCCGTGCCGGATTGCATATTTTGTCAGCCCTGCCGCGGAACGAATTTGCAGCTTGTTCATGATCTGCACGCGATGCGTCTCAACCGTTCGGGTACTGATCCCAAGCGCCTGGGCAATTTCTTTGGTCGCCTGGCCATCGGACAAAAGCTGTAGCACCTCGCATTCGCGCGCCGTAATACCTTGATCTGACGGGAGTTGGCAATCACTAGAGAAGACGGTTGCCCTGGCGGAATCCGTCATCGCGCTGCTGATGAAGACCTGTTTCGCCGCCACGGCACGCAAAGCGGTGACAAACTCTTCGATAGGTGAAGATTTCAGCACAAATCCGTGTGCCCCTGCTCGAATCGCTTCACAGCAGAAATGAATATCGGAACTGGGTGACAACACCAGCACGTTGGTCACCTTCATCGCCAAAAGCTGGCGAATGGCTTCCAACGAACCTGCGGGGGGAAGTTCGGCATCGATTAAAACGATATCCGGGTGAAATTCCTGCAATTTTTGCAAAGCGTCGGGTAAGTTACTCGCCTCGCCAATGACTTGCAGCCAGCAAATCCGCGACTCAATTAGCAGCCGCAGCCCGGTGCGGATAATCTCCTTCCCATGGGCCAGCAGGATGCTCTTGACCTGGCCATTGCCGTTCTTTTCGATGTGAATATCGTTTTGCCTCATCCTGGCCACCCAATCGGCATCCTCACCGACTGGCTCCTTCACTTACGCGAATTAGCATTGCATTTCCCATCGGGGCAAACGCAATCCTTCCATCATTTCAGCCCATTAGATGCGATGATCTCAAAATTGCACCAGCACGTCGGGTTCAACTGGCATCCGCAGTTATACCAGTCAGCTAAGTATCCACACTTGCGGCCATGTGTCAAGGATAATCTGCGGAATATCCTATAGTTAACACACCTGCCGCCAGAAAAAAACCTACCCCCCACTAACCCCAGATGGCGTTTTCAGCATCCGTAAATCTACTGGGTTCGCCAAGTTTTTTTACCGCCCGCCAATTTTTTCGTCTTTGCTCCAACGATACCGGCACCGAAAGCTTCGCGATCCAATTGCGGCTATCGCAGGATATCGCCCTTGTCACCATCGCTATTCCAACTCTTGCTCAGGTTGGGCGACTGTCGCCATCCATTGCGCATGGCGCACGCTCATTCGGCATCCAGCACACGCGCATCATTACGCGGAACAATCTTCTGCCCCGGCTGCACCAGCACAAAATCTTCGTCCCATGCGCCATCGAACAGCTTTTTCAACAGCGTCCAATTGCCATCACGCTGCTCGAACTCCCAGCCGCGCTGCTGGGCTTCCTGCTGCGTGGCGGCAATCAGCGGCTCGTCCGGGCCGATCCTCATCTTCAGGTACAAAAACTTGGTATAGTTCTTGAGCCAATCACCCATGATTTCGTCGATAAAATCGGCGTTATCGGCACCATACTTGGCCACCAGCTCCGCGCGGGTTTGCGTCAACCCCAGTTTGCCCATGACCCCCTGCTGGCCATACGCTGGCCGCGCATAATCCCCCGCGACGTTGCGTTCGGCCCAGCCGGTGGTCATGTAGTAGGTTCCCGGATGCTGGTCGAAATACGCCTGGTAAGCGCTGCGCGACCCAAAAAACAGCGTAATGCAATCGTGGGCACGCGGGATCACCAGCGGGATCGAACGCGCACTCACACCCACCAGCCCATCATTACACCGGGCATATCCCAACAAAATCGCCTGGTAACCCGCGGCTGCATCCACCGCATCAATGGCCGCCTGAATTTTCGCGACCATATTCGGTGTTTCCAGGTCGTGCAGCCCTTTCCGCAGGAATTCCACATCGATCTGGTACCGGCTGGTGGCCGCCAGGTAGCAGGCTTCGCGATAGATAATCTCGCAGCCAATAAACTTGAACTTACGTGGCTTGGCCTGTTGCATGATGGCTGATTCAGAAATACGCATGGCTGCTGATCCTACCGTGCCTCACAATCTTCTCAATACCATGGTTCCACCAGCCAGTATGCCCGGCGTGGCAAAACATCCGGGCAGTAGGCAGGTGATGGCGGCACGCCCCGCTTCCTGCCGCCGATACGCCATGTGCGCGCACTGATTTTTGCCGTAAGTCGTTATTCTCACAGGACTTACCCGCGAAAATGTATTTTCGGATGAATTTTCCCGATCGGGCCATGTTGCTCAATTTAATTGACAAAACAGCATAGCATGCTACTTTTTGTTGTTGAGTACGCTTCAATACCCCGAAATTGGTCCCAGTTTTAAGGCACTTTCAGCGACTTTCAGGGGAGGTTCCGCGAGGTTCCCCGGAGGTTCCCGGGGGTTAGGGGTAGGTTTCCCGGCCTTAAACTCATGTGGAGGCCTCTCGACCCCCTCTCGACCGCCCCAAGCGGCCACCAAACCGCCCGAAGGTGCCCCCAAACCGCCCCAAGACCCGCCCAAAGTGCCCCAAGATTTGGTCGCAAAAAACATGCGCTATTTGTGAAGCTACAACGCGAAATAACCCACGCCACTTGCGCCAATCGCCGGTGCGGCTGGCAGACCGGGGTGCAACATGAGTTGCCCGGCATGAGGTGGATGGCATGGTCACTTGTAATCATTTATCTGAGCGTTCGCCATATTTTAATTGTTTATCCGGAAATATAGGCGTAATTCCAATTGTAATGCCGATATCTCTTGAACAATAATCATTTTTCTGTAATAATGGCCAATAGCAAGCGTTACGCTGACTACATAAGTTTTTTTCTGGATCACTATGACCGATGAACAGCTCAGATCGGCTGGATACAAGCAGCTTACCAGGCAGCATCATATCGCGACCATTCCCAACTGGCACGAATCGGATGTGTCGTTGGGATCGGCACTGCGAATCGAAAAGTCCGATGATTCCGTTCACGAAATTTTCCCAGCCAAATATTGGCCGGGCAACGGGCTCGGTGATCATTTGGAATTTGCCCTGAAATACGACGGTACGAATCTACTCATTTTGGCTAAACTGTTTGACGCCATACCCCAGGAAGAGATTGCCGTTTACGTCCAGTCCAAATCCAACGGCAAGTACGCCCGGCGTATCTGGTATTTGTACGAGTTACTCACCAACCATCGCCTGCCCTTGGACGATCTCCATCAGGGCAACTACGTCGATCTCCTTGATGCCGACGATTATTACACCGCACCGGCAACGGCCAGGCCACGACAGCGTATCCGCGACAATCTGCTGGGCGATGCACGGTTTTGTCCCACCGTCCGCCGTACCGAAGTGCTAAAACAGTTTGCGCAATCAGGCATAGCCGAACGGTGCCGCCAGATCATGGCGAGTTATCCGGCGGAGTTGTTGGCACGGGCGCTGGGATATCTCTATACCAAGGAAACCAAATCTTCCTTTGCGATCGAGCACCTCACGCCCAACGTCAATCGCACCGAACGGTTTGTGGCCCTGCTGCGCCTGGCGGAAAAGGAAGACTTTTTCAGCAAGCCGGCGTTGCTGGAACTGCAAAACCGCATTGTGGATGAGCGGTTTCAGGACCATGATTACCGTTCCAGCCAGAACTATGTTGGCCAAACCGTCGCCTATGGCAATGAGCGGGTGCATTTTGTGCCGCCCAAGCCGGGGGACTTGCCTGCGCTCATGGATGGCATGATGGCTTCGCACCGGCGTATGGGCGGGGAAAATGTCCATCCCGTCATCCATGCGGCCGTTATTGCCTACGGTTTGGTGTTCATGCACCCCTTTGAAGACGGCAATGGCCGCATTCATCGCTTCCTCATCCACAACGTTCTTGCCCGGCGCGGCTTTACACCCCAGGGGATCATGTTCCCCGTGTCCGCCGCGATGCTCAAGCGGATGGATGCCTACAACGCTTCGCTGGAAGCATTCTCGCGGCCATTGCTGTCGTTGATCGACTATGCATTGGACGAGCAGGGCCGCATGACCGTCGGTGCCGACACTGCCGGCTACTACCGCTACATCGATTTCACGCCGCAAGCCGAAGCGTTGTTCGCGTTCATCCGGGAAACCATTGAAGTCGAGCTTGTTGAAGAACTGCGCTTTCTGGTCAGCTACGACACGACCAAGCGCGCCATCCAGGAAGTGGTGGACATGCCCGACCGGCAGATTGATCTTTTCATCCGCTGCTGTCTGCAAAATCATGGCAAGCTGGCGCAGCGCAAGCGTGCTGATTGGTTTGCCATGCTTGGTGATGATGAAGTTTTGCGGATGGAGCAAGCCATTCAGAGGGCGTATCAGCCGGTTTAGGATGGCTGCCCTGGCGGCCGTGCGCCAGCCTGTCCGGCGCGATCGGCCCGGCAAAATGGAACCGCGCCTGCCCCGGCGCCGTGCTTCCTGCCGAAGAAAAACCGCGTCCGTATATCATTTCCGCGGCAATAGTTGGCAGTATGTCGTGGATATCGCGTTGACCGCGATGCAAAATAGCTACGTCCCATTTAATCTGTTTAATCCGTTCGACGTAAAAGAGCTACGTCCCCTTTAATCCGTTGGGCACCGGCGACGCGATAAGTGTCGTGACATTGGCGGCCGTGCCGGAACTGGCGGAACTGCGGTTGTCGGCCGTGTCAGTGATCGTCACGGTGACGGTTGGCGTGCCGGCGGTGGGATAGGTATCGCTGCCGGAAACGGTGAAACCGCCAGCGCCGTTGGTATCGGCGGTGATAACGCCGGTGGCAACGTTGCCATCGCCCCAAAGAATCGTGGCGGTGTAACTGTCGCCGGTGGGGTCGGCGTCCGCGGCGGTGTCCGTGAACGTGGCGACGTTGCCGCTGAACTGGCTGCCACGCAAATCACTGATTGGCAGCGCGGTGACGGTAATCCCGGCCACGTCCACTTCGGCGGTGGCCGTGGCGGTGGTGCCGTCGTCGGTGTCGGTAATGGTGATAAGCGGGTAGAACGTTCCCGCTGCCAGGAAAGTCGTATTGGTGATGTCGCGTTTGACCGTGTAATTGCCAGCGCCGTCGCTGGTGATCACCACCGGCTGGGTGACGCCGGGCGGGTCACTCGAACCATCGCCCAGCCAATCGACACTGGCGGTGTAATGGCCGCTGGTGTGGTGGGTGGTGTTGACGAAGGTGGCCAGCGGGACGTTGTTCATCGCCACGCCTTGCGTGGCGGCCACCGGGCCGGCGGCCGTGGCCAGAACGCCCGTGACATTGGCTGCGGCGGTTGCCGTGGCGGTAGCGCTGCCGGCGGCGGTGTCGGTGATCGTCACCACCGGGTTGAACGTTCCGGCGGAAGTAAACGTATTGGTGCCGGCAACCGTGAAAGTGCTATTGCCGGTACCGTAGCCGACGACGCCGGTGGTCACGTCGGTGCCATCGCCCCAAATGAATCGCCGGAGAAAGGCGTGGGGGAAAACAAGCGGCCATGCGTGTTTGCTCAACTGGACCATAAACTGCAACGTTTCGCTCACGATTTTCTATCATACCGGCCGGGAAAGCAATCACCTACCGGTTTCAGTCTTCGCTCAAGCATAAATAATTACGTCCCTTTTAGTCAGTTCAAGCATAAATAGTTACGTCCCCTTTAGTCAGTTAAATAGCTACGTCCCATTTAATCGGTCTTTGCTATTCATGCCGTATTCCACCAACGATAGCTCTGCGGAATGCACAAAAAACAGAGTGTAATTAATGTGAGCAAATAAAATGGAATGGAGGTAACGAGCGTCATTCTCGGAATGCCCGTCACCGTCAAGAAAACGAGCTGACAAACGACAAGACAACCGACACCGATGATTCCAAGTAGCTGCCGCGATGCCGATCGCTTTGGGACATTGCTAGAAACTAATAAAAGGATTCCCCCAGCAATGAGAGTGAGAATGATCTTGCCCCAAATCGTACCCGGAATTCCATTATCTCGCAACGAGATGACGACAGCTAGTCCGATCGGGCCCAATCCAGCATCCCCGCCGATAAAAATGACAGAAAAGAAAAATGCGGTTGAGAGAGTTAATGCGCCATGTAAACATCGTGTACTTACTACAATGTGCGACTCTGTGCTTGAATAATCTAGGATTGGGTAGCCACACCGTTCTAAATCATATTTACTATCTTGCTCTTTTGGATTCTGATCATTATTCATTCTCGTGCATCCTTGTCCTTGTTTAGCGTTTTTGACGCCTGAATGCCGATAATACCACCGGCATGGATGTCGATCAAGCCAAAACGGATGCTCCGCAGTGCCGCGGCTGTGCCGAAC
>Ga0316217_10005503_pt1 | contig 13107 bp, 9 predicted proteins | sample 1anoAmetaG_FD_203633 | JGI IMG/M metagenome (GOLD analysis project Ga0316217, IMG submission 203633) | Freshwater microbial communities from Trout Bog Lake, Wisconsin, USA - 1anoA | ecosystem: Environmental > Aquatic > Freshwater > Lake > Hypolimnion/Profundal zone | place: USA: Wisconsin...
ACCCACTTCTTGGCCACCCGCTTCATTATTTGGTCGATGAAGCTGTTCATGTGCGGAAGGCTGAAGTTGAAGGCGTTGTATCTAGCTGGAAGGTAGTATTTGGGGTTGGTCTCTTTGAACTGCCTGATATTAAACTGGGAGTTCTGGATAGCAGACTGTTTACATTAATGGTGAGGATGGCTCCAAGGTTGCCATAGCTGCCGCAGTAGTTAGGCGCAGAGAAGAGAGTATAGACCATAGGGATGTCTTTCCACTTGGGCCACATGTGCTGCCTGTAACCTTCAATCTGCACCTCATGGGCTCGAATGATTGTAATGAGCTTGGTCTTTTTGAGAAAGTTGCGGGCGTGCTCGTTGCCGAAGAAGATGGAACAGTTGCGCTGGTAGTTGGCGATGTACGGCTCTGAGTTGTAGATACTGCCGTCTTACTACTGGACGGGGTCCGACCAGACCAGGTCGCACAAAGACCCGTTTAGAGGAATCTAGACAAACCGGTCCAACTGGTTCAGCTATTATATGCTTTCGCCCAGACTTGTGATCCCCCCATGAACGCAGAAGTAGTTTTTGTTGACGATGCACACCAGTGGCAGGGAGTCGAAGGCATCCATCAACTTGAAGTATACATTTTGGTCGTATTTTTGGGTGACCTCTATGTAAAAGTTCATGAGTTGTGTCATCTGCCGAGTCTAGTGGTTCCCTCTGAGGAGGATGACTTTTTTGGGAAACTTTATTTTGAAGGCAAGCAGAAGAAGAGTGACCTCCAAACCCATCGGCCCCCGATCCACATAATCCCCCAAAAACAGGAAGTACTCTTTCGGCTACGTTTCAAGCGAAGGAAAGAGACTGAATATTTTCAGCAAATCGTAGAATTGCCCATGTATGTCTCCAATCACGATAACCGGCTAATTTATGTACAAGACATTGGGCTAATTTTCTAGGTCAGGACGGCATTACTCGCGATGGTAAGGAATCTATCAATGAGGGCCATGATCCACGTCCGGGGGATCTTTTTCTACTCACTGAGCAGCTGCTTGAGAAAGGTGAAGTTTAGATTCTCGACCTTGCCTAATTGTTCTTACATTAATAATAGCTTAGATATTTTACAGGTAATCGATATCTGAGTTGGCAACAACGCACCAAAATGAGCTGATGTTGCTTGATATTTCTTGAAAGGGCAGTTGCCTCTGTAGCAAATGACTCGTCGCGAGATTGTTGGCAAGTATTTAATATAGAGTGCGGTTGGGAAATAATTATCATATATTTCATATCCGGCTGATAATATTAATACTCACTAAGGATGTCTGCAAATTTATTCTTTTCTGAGAATGGAGTGGACTTTCGGAGAGTTCGGGATTAGGCAGCTCGTTAATCATGCTTTCGTGGTTTCAGCCCAAAACTAATGGAAATGGGGGCTATCATCCTAAATTCATTTGGACCTTTGCCATGAAGCCTAAAATGCTCTTAATTTCCTCTAAAGCTCTACAAATAAATTGGCTATTCTCACCTAAACATCCAACAAAGCTCACTCGAACTCTCAAATCTATAAGTTACAACCTAGAAAAGCAGCCACCAGGTGATTACCATCAACTACCTATTAGCTAAGAATATGGGCTATAACCTAATCCACATAACCCCAATAACCTTAGAATCTTGGATATTTCAGCCAGAAATTGGAACTACTTTAGTTCTCGCACAAACTCGTAATAGGGTTAATATGAAATCTTTTCTTCAAAACCATTAAATTTGCCATCTATTTTATTACTTAATGATTCGTTTATGTCAGTGGCTCGCTAAATATAATTAAATGCTATCGGAGAGCAAATCTCTACCACGCAAAAAGCAGTATATCTCTAACTACAATCTGCGGGTGACCTTCGCAGATGAAGAGACCTCAGAGCACAATCCGCTTAATGCGCACATTTCGGACACCCGCACCACCAAGCAATCGGCTCATCATCAGCCATTGGGCAGGAACTTCATGCTTGGAGACGCTGATACTATTTTCCTTGGCAGAGAAAACGATATGCTTTCCGAGGAACTGCTGGAATTGATCAACCAAATAGAGTAAAACCATTTTAGGTTACTAAAGGGACAACAAAATTCATCTCAACTCTAAAGTTAACTGCAACTCTAAAGATACAATACTTCCAAAAAGGATTTGGTCCTTGAAAGATTACTGGCAACGAGTGGAGACCTCGTTCGATTGTTGAGAGAAAAATGCAAAATAATCGCATTTATGGAAAGACTAATAAAGAAACTGAATTGCAGCTGGTTTAATTTGGCAGAAAAGTTAGCATAAGCCAATAAAAGTAAGATTTAGCTTGAAAAAAGATGCATAGATTTGGATAATGCTCTAAAAGCAATAGAAGAACTTAATCTAAGCAAAGAGTGCCGCTAGATGCAAACCTAGTAAGTTAGTTTGAGTCACATCGAAGTGCAAGTTGGAGACCAAAAAGTAAGCACTTCGGATTACTCCACCTATACAGAGAGCAGCTGCGGGTAGCAGGAAACTCAGACATATATTCCAACTTTGTAGACGTAAACCAGCACTGGGTTGTTAGAATGCACTGAACAAGGATGCTCAACTACGGAGATGAGTCAATAAGAAAGAGGAGTTCAAATGGGGGCAGCTGCAAGTTCCCTGCTCTAATCTAATCAACAAACCTAAAAGATTTAGACAAATGAAATTGCTACACACACAAATAAAGCCCAGTTGGTTTAGCAATAGGGACAAACTTAGGTGATGCCTATCCTCAATCAAGCTTTAGAGGAAAGAACTGTATCAACAAAAAGGTAGACTCATCTTTAAAACAGATAGTTTGCTGTCCAAACAGAAAGCTAAGTTGTTGAAGAAAGAGTCAAATCTGAACGATTCAGCATTGTTAAAAGTTAGTTTGTCAAATTGGAACCTCAATTTAGTTAATCTTTTGATCACTAAACACAAATATCAATCGAAATCGATGAAAAACAGGTGTCTACAGACGAAATAATAGTTTCTGAGATGTTTTAAATCAGCAGAGCTTAGTATAAAAAGAGATAGGTGGCAGATAAATCCACTCAGCTAGCCGCAGAATATGCTGAAAAAGATGTGCAAACTGTGACCCTTAACACAACATCTATAGATGCTATGACTTAGGTCTCGACGAAATAAAGAACAACTCAAACCTAACTCAAATCTTTGTAAATGATTGAGCAACAGTATAAGTCAAACATTTCACTGCACCCAATACCTCAAAAGGCCTAATTGTAGCTTAATAAATTAACAATAAATCAATAATTTAGCCTAATAGTCGAAGAACGCTGCCAGCAAACGTTTGAAACTGAAGTTACCTAAGAAGACGAAGCATCACTCAAATTGGTTTTAGTCGATAAGGAAACCAGCTAGAATATTGTGGGATATTTTAAAGAAATCGCTAGCTTCCAAAACGACATTAGCTACAATGAACAAATCGTCAAAGATATCGAAAAAAATGGGCAAAATGAAGCTTCAAAGGCCTTGGCAAGATTGCTGAAAGAGCACAACTACTTAAAAGTGTGCTTGAATCGTTTGATAGACAAATAAAACGAGCAGCAGTAGAAAAACAACCAAAAAGTCATGGAGTTGCTGTAAGGCAACACACGATCCAACGACAAATAAGGTAAAAATGGCAAAAAAGCTGCAGAGGAATGCAGCATATATTGATATTTTTTGTTAATAATCTCTCAAAACCTAGCTACCCACAAAGACAATCATAACTTTTGATGTCTCATCAGAAATGCGAAAGTTACATATAGTTGAACTAATCAAAAGATGCTGCATTCGCACTGCTCCCTCTTCTCTATCTCATTTTTAGGCTCAAGGGTCACTAATTTGGTAACCGTAAGGTTAGACAACTCAAACATGTAGGTCTAGGCCAACTAAACCTCCCTATTGTAGATCTAAAGTTTAGTTGAGAATGACTTTTCTATTTTGGTCAGCTGATGCAAGTAGAGCTAACTCAGTTTGAGGTTTTAGATCATGGATTAGTGCTCTTTCCCGATTTGGGCTGTACCGTCTTCTTCTTAGACATTTATCTTGCGTAGCTTTTGGATTTGTTATTCGTAGTCTTTGACCTGACGGGCAATATCACTGCAGTTCAGAAAGATTTTGGCGATTTGGTAGATTTTTTAAATCTCACCCTGAAAATTCTTACTAGAAGCATACTTACCCTAAACTCAGAACACTATCTTATCTTTTAATAAGAATCAATAAATTTAATAGTTTTAATTCTTTGATCCTATTTTGCGTTGTAAGCAGTGAATTTTCCAAGTCTCTGTTTTAGGTCTTCACAACCTTCTTTGTTTTCGATAACTTGCTCCTAAGTAGGAACAAAAATACTTTGAAATTTGGCCAATAAAATTTGTTCTCAGGTTATAAGTAAACCGCCACTAATATCCATCTGAAGACTTCGTTTGCCAGCGACTTTCGTTACTAGATTTCAAGTTTTCTGAATTTTTTGTAGTCTAACTATTCCGCAATTTGAATCCTTTTCTGACAATTCTTGATGAACGCTTTCTCCTAATCAGCGATCTTAGTCTTCAAATTATCCTCCGTTTCTACACTGGTAGTTCCGAACTGAATACCTTGCAGCTTCTTCTCGACACTTACTATATCCTACTTCAACTGGATGCAAAAACAGGTACCTTTATGACCTTGGTATGGCACTCAGATTTTAGACTCGTCACCTTGCTTTTGATCTACTGAATCTGACGAATAAACTCCTTCAATTTGTCAGTCTAACATAACCTCATTTCTACTTGCTTGCTGGAGATCTATTTGTCCTAGGCAATGACCTAGGTTTTCAAATCGAAGTAAACCTTCTCATACTACCTTAGTTTGCTCTCAGGAAGACTGCCGATGGAAAAAGGGTCTTTCAATTGGACTGCAGTCATATCTGGGAATCTTTTTGGTTAGCTAAATACTATATCGATCTAAATGGAGGTCATGTTATAACAACAAATAATTTATCATTTCTTTCTCTTGAATTTGTCCTTATCTGTTGGCTTTTTCAGAGGCGAAAACGCTTCCGAAGTATCAAAACCTTTTTACAGGTTCTTCTTGGGAGATTCCACTTGTTCATTCGTAATCGGGATATATGCGTTCGAACCTACAGTTACATCGATTTCGCCTTCTTCTTCTGATTTCAGCCTTTTTTCAGATCCTGATTCGCTTGGTTTAGACTGCTTCTTCTAGGTTGACTTTTTGATCTCGTAGCTTTATTCTCTGATCGTTGCTAGGTCCAGAGGCTTTGGTCTATTTTTTTCGCCTTTTTTTAGCACGATACTTGATCTGCTTTACTGCAGCTATTTGCGTTTTTTAAAAGCGTCTCTGGCTTTGTCTCCTTTTCTTGCTGCTTGAATAAATGAGACATTAAAGGACTGCTGCTTTATGTACTATTTTTTCACCCCTTATAAATGCTAACGTATCTGCTGCATTATACTCCTCTCATGCTCTTTGACAATCGTATCAATAGTGGATTGGTGGTTGATTCTCGGCTGTTCGTCCCGTGGGCGATATACACACCAATACTTTAGCATATAAAGGCAGCTCAAAACTACTTTCACCGACATTAGTAAGCTTATTATGACTATCATCACTAGGGTTACAAAGAAGCGGAGAGAGTAACCTGACCCCAAAGTAACAAGAATCGCACTTATAATCGCATTCCAAACAATGTATTTCAACACATGCAGAATTTTGATCCACTTCCACGTATGCTTGAGTTCCTCATTTTGATTTTTACTCGAATCCAGGCCTTTGGTACCCCACGCAAAATCGTCTATTCTACAAATGGAGTAGATGTTGAGTATGATGAGATATGTAGGTCCGAAAAACAAGAAGGAAAAGCCTCCCAAAATAACTTCACACAGTATGTGAGCCTTGCCGAAGAGGAGGATGTATATAGTAAGAGGCAGGGCGTAAATTAAAACTGAACCTACTAGAAGCCATCTCAGAATCGTTACAATCTTCATTCCTCCAGTAAGTGTTTGAATTAGGGCTGCATTCTATTGCAAAACTGTATTATAGACAAATTACATGAGGCGTTATCGATTAGTCCCCTGAAAATGTCAACGACCAGCACCAAGAATACACAGATCATGTAGATTCCTAGTATAGTAGATATGCCGTAAAGGTAAGGGATGAATCTTTTGTGTTTGTTGCTCAAGTGGAGGCTGTAAAAGAGGATGGTTAGGACCAGCAGCACATAAATGAAATCCATGGTGAATACAAAACTGTTGTAGAATTGGCTTGCGTTTGGGTCCGCTACCACTCCTTTCAGTAAATTTACCAAAACATCTGCTCTGAAAGCTTACATTGAAATGTGGACTGTGAAGAGAAAGAAAGCTGGTGCGAAATAAGAGAGAGTGTTCATTAGGCTGAGGTATAATATCTGTAGTCTTAAGAATATTTCGCAGCCGTTTTGTTTCTGGTACTCTTTCAATTAGTTTTTAACACTCTCAAAAGCGAAATAGCTCCCATTAATCCATCTCTTCCTTTGGCCCAACAAAAGATGTACACTCTTTATCGGGTCCACCTCAGCATAAGCATCAGGCAAGTAAGACATATCATAGCCTCTCTTATGAATACCCATGCACAAAATTCTATCCTCAGCTAAATAGACATTTTCTCGATAAAGCATAGCCTACTCAGACTCAGGATCAAGGCTAACAAAGCAATCGTTAATGAAGTCAGGTAGAAAAGTTTTGAGAAACATTTGTCCTAAGCTGATCTCAGACTTGACAATCGTTTTGTTTTTTAGCTTTTCACCGATCGATTTGAAGTAGTCTCTTAAAAGATCGTCATCTTATTGATCATCGTAATCCACTATCGCCTTCATATTGTAGGCTGAGAAAGCGCCAGGCAGCACATGAATGAAACTGAAGCAAGATTCGAATCCTTTGTCCATTAAGTGTGCAAAGTGGTATTCTACCTGCTGCGTCCTTTGAATATCAGTAAATTTGCTGGTGATTCCTGTCACGAAGTCCACGTCTTAGTCTTGCATTTACTCACTATCTTCCACCTTTTCAATTTTTATACTCATGTAGCCACAAACTCCGCCAACCCCACCCTTTTCTTTTTATTTTTCAACACCTTAACTGTCCTTTACTGTTTCTCTTTTATTCTTGTTTAGATACCGATACATTCTCATCAATGCTTGATTTTAAGGGGTTAGACCAACATCGAGCAAGATAGCAAACTAAGGCCTCAGTTCTTGGCAAAAGCCATTGAAAAACCAATTATGCGAGGATAGCTTACCCCCGTTTTTGTATTTAACACACATAAAAAGATTCATGATTGTGTACTTTTAACGTTCTTGAGCCTAATCCTGATAAATGCTCTGCCTTTCTGTGTTTTATTCTCTGACTTTTTCCAGAATTTATTTGCTAAAAGGCACTTTTTTTCGAAAACAGGTCAAGTGGGCCAAGTCTTCGCGAATTTAGATGTAATCACTACAAAATTTCTACCCATCCTGTAACGCTTTCATTACCAAAGGCCTGGCTTTTTATATATCAAGGGCATAGTCATTATGCAATTTAGTTTCAAACCGGTACCTCGACAATTAGTCTTTATACTCTTACTCTATATCTAGGTCAGTCATCGCATAGTCCCTCTTTCTCTCCTGCTTTGCTTGCTCATAGAAATATGGCCTGAGTTTAGGGTGCAAGTCGTCAAACAATGGCCTGCCTTCCTTGAGCTTCTGGATCTATTTTTGAAGTTATTTGATTTAATTGTACTCCTTTTTCACCTGCGGCAATCTAATGTTGTTTCTCTCTTCCAGCTCAGCAACATCAAAAAGGTAGTTATTGACATTTTTGATCTAAATCTAGTCGATTTCCTCCACACTCATATACATTCCCCGTTCAGCCATCTGCTTCATCGTTAGAGAAGGCACAATGTTATCCCCCAAATTGATGTTGCTTCCTCTTTCTAACTCCTCAAAGTAGTTCACGATCGAAGAATCTATCTACTAGATCCCGTCTATCATCACAAACACACCAATGTCATCAGGATCCATGTTCTAGTAAGCCACCAAATTGGCGATGTTTTCTTCCACCCCTCTCAAAGTACTCTTCAGCATCTTTTTGTCCTCGCGGAACATGCACACACAAATGGCCAATTTGATATCAGAACGCTTCATCAAAGATAAGATGTTGTCTTGGTTTTAGGCTTGGAGCTAATCATAGCTTCTGTCGTACTTAAACTCTTTGATGTTTTGGTAAATCCTTCGGTCTGTTTCATAGCTCTCTCTTACAGCTATTTTGAGGCCTCTGGGTAAGCTGCCAGGTCTGAACCGAGGATTATCTGGCTAGTTCTTATCAGTTTTCAAAGCGATTTAAATGGGCTTCAGAAAACCCCTATGAAGTATATCTTCCTCTTTGATATTGTCCAAAGCACGCTAAATGATCTTATTTGCCGTCCTTTAATGCTAGTTCATAAAAGCACCTCTCTGTCCTTGAGATAAGAATTATATAGTTAATAAAACTTACAAGAAACCTAGACTTATTAAAAATACCTAAAATTGTGGCTTGGCCAGCCAGCTTGACTACTTATTCTTGGCTTCTCTTTCAGAGGCAGTCTTCTCTGAGCAAGCCGATTGTGCTTTCAAAAAGTAAGAAGTGGGGCGAATAAAAGCTTACTTATAATTCGGATTTAAGTTTATCAATAAATTATAATAGTAACGTGTGTATGACACAAATCAACGATTTTACTGTCGAATCCATTATCAAAAAATATGAATAGAGGCAAGACCAGCTCACCAAAACTGCCAAGGACTATAAACGAGATTCAGCTGATGCTGGCAAGTACAAAAATTTGGCTGACATCTATTACAAAAGTGGAGTGTCTACCCCGGAATTCAGTAATACTACCAATCGCAAATAAAGAAAGGACATCTATGAAAACTGTATCGAAAAAACTCATAAAAAGAATGAATCGTACTAAACTTTCCATCCTCAAGAGACCAATCTCTCGAATTTCAATGGTAACACCGTAGAAAAAAGGGAGTATGAAAAATTGTTAGCGAAACTTGACCAAACTGAATAGAAACTCACTCGTTCGGAAAGAAACTATGCGTAGATGTGGAGAAAATACTAAAAATTGCTGAAAGATGGCCAAAAATCAGGAAAATAGATTGAAATTGAACACAGGTTGAGATAAAAGTAAGTATAGTAATTGCAGCTGCGTCTATAATCCTATTAGAAGTAAGTAAGAAACTTAAAATAATGTCTGAATGCCAAGGAGGGTAACATCTCAGCACTGAGGGATAAGCTAAATGAAAAAAACCTCAGAATGGTTGAAACCTAAAGGGCATTCGAAACTTTGAAAAGTGAGTTCTAAATGGTAAGAGCCAAACAATAAAGAATAGTAGATGAGTAAGACAAGAAAATTGGCGATAAAGATAAGGCCATTTCACAACTTAAAGATTAGTTGACGAAATTTGAAGGCATCCTTTAGGAGAAGGAGAAGGAAAAGAGAAATTTGTTGATGGAGATATAAAAAAATTATATCGATCATAAATAAGAGTTGGAGATGCTGAGACTAAGCTACGGAAAAGTTGAAGAAGAGTACAAAGAATGGATCTAATCCTGTAATCAAGAAAAACTAACCCTCATTGAATCTTACTAGGCAAAGCTGAGATAAAACAGCAAAAATTTGGCAAACAACCAGTTCAAAAGCAGCAATATCCAACTGCTGTAGCATGAGGCTGTTCAAAAATCCCAGGAAATATCTCACCTTATCTCCAAAAACCTAAAACTGACGAATGAACTCAAATCGACCAAAACATAGCTCTAGAACGTTTAAAAGGCAAAGATATAGCTAATAAGCAAACTATCTTCCCTCTAAAACAACATGATCTAAAAACTGTAGTACAACGTCAGCATGGAAACCTCATATACCAAACTTCAGAACCTTTATAGATCATAATAGTAAAAAAACAAGTAACTGTCAATCAAATACAATTTGCTAAACAAGTAATTCCAAGAATTGAAGAGCAGGTGTTCAGTGCTTTTCAGTGAAATTGAAGAAAAGAAGTAATCGAAAAACGGTGAAGCTTTGGAGGTAATACGACTCAAAAAGGAGATAATGGTCTGTCGGTAGCAGCTATAAAAAACTAAAAATAACTAACTGACCCTAAACAACAAGATCCATGAATCCCTGACCCTCCTAAAGAGCAGAACTGCTAAATTTGAACAAGACAAGGAAGAAATCATGACCGACCTGCTAGCCGAGCGACTTGAAAACGCCAAACTAAAGTAAGAACTCAGATAGACCAAATAAATTGTGCAGAGATAGTATTAGCTTTCGGTGCAGAACATGAAGAAGTAGCTGGAAAACTAAATCAGAGCCAACATTCCCAGGAACATGGCCACAGCTGGATGCGACGTCTAAAAATAGCAGCTTTATCTACAGCTGAGGTAGCTTGAGAAAAGATACGAAATGCTAGCAAGCGAAGTTGTCACAGTTGATGAGATGATAGGTTTGGCGAATAAGGTGCAACGCAGGCATCAAGTTCGAAAATGATTGATATTTATATTGTAAGGGTTGCTATGCTATGTAGTTTAGACTCTTTATAGGTGATAAAAATATTTATTATAAAAATATGCCTCCGCGCGGGATCGAACCACGGACCTTAAGATCTTCAGTCTTACGCTCTCCCAGCTGAGCTACAAAGGCAGTCGATAGTTATTGATCTTAGTTGCTACAAAAATATCATTAAGCCGAAAAGATAAACAAAAGAATTGATTCCAAGCAAATCTATGAAGTGTCGGACTGTATAACTGAAATTATACGACATAAAAGATCAAGCAAACTGCCAGTTGGGTCCAAAATCTAATTTTTATAAAAAAATGCCACTTCCGTAGCCAATGTACCCCAAATCTGTAAAACTGCGGTCAATAAGTTTGATATCTCCGACCTTCTAAGTTGTATAAAGTTCTTATTAATCTTTTTCGATGTTATCCTACTCCTAGCCATCTTCTTACTCTGACTAGTACTGATAAACCTCATCTCTCTCTTAGTTCACATCGTACTTCTATGCGCGAAGGCGAGTATGGGTTTAGTAGTCCCTGTGTTAATGAGAGGTTACATGAGGTAATTTGATGGGGTGCGAGTGTAGAGCCAACGATGCCTCAGCATGTGGTGAGAGAGAAGCCTGCGTTAAGGATAGCAGTTGAGCATAGGAAGCATGAAATCCTAGAAAAGCTGGGCCTACGTTTCTTTGAATCTGTATTTGGCTATCATGACATCTTTCAATGACCAATTTTGTAGTTTTGGAATTCGATTCAACCCTCCTTTCGAATTTATGTACTTTTTGGAATTGTCTCCACGCATTGACATTTTTTTGGGAAATCTACCCAGCAGCTCCATCATTTGGGCTAAATGATCATCATTTTTGCCATAAGCATCATTGCTATCTTTTTTGGGGTTGAAAAGCAGTTCCCCAGTCAGCAACTAAAACGTCATACAAGCCAAAGACCACATATCAGCCGTTAAGTTATACTTAGATCCAAGCATAACTTCAGGACTGCGATATTGTCGCGTCTGTATTTCAGTTGCAAAGTGGTGATGCTACCAACAAGCATTGCCTAAATCCGCAATTTTGACCTTGCAGTTTTAGGTCAAGCCTCCTTCTGTGTTGTCGAAAGATATTTTGTGCTTGAAGTTCATAAAGAGCTACTTTAGAGATTTGTGCTTTTTGTTTGTTTATTTTTTTGGTTTTTCTTTTTTTGTCTTCTCTTTTTTAGGCTTTGCTTGAACCTGTTGCTGCTTGAAAGCTTAAAATTCTGAGAGTTAATGGGACAGCTCTTACTATAGTTTTTTTAGCTTTTTCTTCAAAGTTTTTTTGTAATTTTGGGAATCAGCAGTTTCTATTTTTTCCTTCAACTCTGCAACCTTGAGCTCAAGAATTCTAATTTCTTAGGGGGTCTAGATCTAAGTCTAATCATTTTCTTCCTCAGAAGATTATGAAGAAATGTCATCAGCTAGAGGCTGGACGTGGCCATTGCTTTAAGTTGAAACAACTGGGCCAACTGCAAATTTCTCACAATAAAAGTTAAGCCTATCCCTGAAATCCCCTGCATTTGACAGCTGCTAATCTTCTACTATCTTTTTGAGTTCCTGCTCAGTCAAGCACAACAACACATTCTCAGGCTTGAGATCTGTGTGTATTACCCTGCAAATCCTGTTCAAAAAATCAAGCCCCATAAGCACCTGCCTTGTTATCTCCTTCACAACGTTTATGGGCAGACCTTTGCAATCATATTTCTTCAGCACTTACCACAAATTAATGCCGAGTATCTCAAACACCATGCAGAAGTGATTACCGTACGGCCCCTTGTAGAGGAAGGCATTCAGTAGATTCAAAACATGGCAGTCGTCCCTATCATACTTTTTCTTATTAGGTTCGTAACTCCGCAAAGATTTAATCCACTCTTCATTTAACGCATTTTTGGCGACCTTCTGCAAAATTTAAACCTAGATTTAATCATTATTACCTCATCATAGGAGGCCTCCAGATAGTGAGGGGCACTCTTCATGACCTTCACAGCCACATAGGTCGAATATTTGAAATCCTTCGCCAGCCACACAGTTGAGAAATGACCCCACCCCAACTTTTGAATCAACACATATCGATTGGCCAGCACTTCACCAATGTGACAAGGATGATAACTACGTAAATCTATGACTACCCTCCCATTTTATAATCCTCTACTCCTTCGTCCTCGCTGTGATCTTCCTCATTCAGCTTCCCAATCAGATCCTAAAGATTGCTTACTAAACTATGAAATACTTGAATTCTTCATCTAGCTTTTATTCTTAGTTATCCTCGCTGCTGGAAGAGTCTTCGATAATTTACCCCGTATTCATTTAGACGTCATCTTCCGACGAGTTCAGATCCTATTCACCATCCGCCTAAAACTCAGGCTCTTTGTAAGGCCAGCAGTACCTTCTTGTTTGTAGTTGAGGTGGTTTGGCCGCAGCGCTTGAGGGTTACTGCTCAGCATTTTTTAAATTAGAACACCAAATTATATATCTCATGATTTAACTTTATCTAAGCATATTTTCAAATCAAATCAGGGGTTGGGG
>Ga0316217_10005504_pt1 | contig 13105 bp, 14 predicted proteins | sample 1anoAmetaG_FD_203633 | JGI IMG/M metagenome (GOLD analysis project Ga0316217, IMG submission 203633) | Freshwater microbial communities from Trout Bog Lake, Wisconsin, USA - 1anoA | ecosystem: Environmental > Aquatic > Freshwater > Lake > Hypolimnion/Profundal zone | place: USA: Wisconsin...
GCTCGGCCGAAGACGACGCTCCGAGCCGGACGGCGCTGCCGCTCGCCTACCTGGCCACCGGCTTGGCCATGGTCGCCTTCGCCGGGAATTCCCTCCTCTGCCGGGCTGCCCTGAGGCATACGGCCATCGACCCGGCCACCTTCACCTCCCTTCGTCTGGTATCCGGCGCCGCCAGCACCTGGCTCCTCGTCCGGGCGCGGGGCGGGGCCGTGGGCGGCAGCTGGATTTCCGCCCTATTCCTGTTCGCCTATGCTGCCGGGTTTTCCTTCGCCTACCGGTCCCTGCCGGCGGCCCTGGGCGCCTTCCTGCTGTTCGCCTCGGTGCAGGCCACCATGGTCCTCGCCGGCCTGCGCCGGGGCGAGCGCCTCGCCGGCCGGCAGTGGGGTGGGCTGGTTCTCGCCCTGGCTGGGCTGGTCGGGCTCCTGGTGCCCGGGCTGACCGCCCCACCGCTGGCGGCCTCAGGCCTCATGCTGGCGGCTGGCGCGGCCTGGGGCTGCTACTCCCTCCGCAGCCGGGGCGCCGGCGATGCCCTCGGGGCCACCGCGGGCAATTTCCTCCGGGCGGCGCCCCTCGCCCTGGGGCTCAGCCTTCTCGGGCGCCCCTGGGCGCGGGTCGATCCGGCCGGCGCGGGCCTGGCGGCGCTTTCGGGCGCCCTGGCCTCGGGGCTCGGCTATGCCCTCTGGTACGCGGCCATGGGGCGGCTCCGGGCCACGGCGGCCGCCACGGTCCAGCTGAGCGTCCCGGTCCTCACCGCCCTGGCGGGGGTGGTGCTGCTGGGGGAGCCGGTGACGCCCAGGCTGGTGGGCGCCTCCCTGGCCATCCTGGTCGGGCTGGCCCTGGTGCTGCGAGGGCCGGGCCGCGGGCTCCCGAGGGCTTGAGGGGCTTGACTGGGGCGTTTAAATAATTAATTTATTTCAATGGGCCGAATCGATCGGGTCCATCCCTGAAAACCGCCGGACCCCAGGCCAGAGGAGTTGATCATGCCCATTGCCCTGAAATCACCTTGGCTTGCCCGGATGTTCCTGGCCCTGGCTGTGACCGGCTCCATGGCTTCGGCCCTCCGGGCCCAGGACGGCGAGCCCGCCAACCTCGCCTTGAACAAGCCGGCCACCATCAGTTCGACCAGCCGATGGACGACGACCCTGCATCCGACCGGCGCCAATGATGGCAACGTCAAGAAGGATTACGGGTTCCACACGTCCGACAAGGGCACCCAGTGGTGGAAGGTGGATCTCCAGGAGGTCAAGGAGGTCGGGATGATCAAGGTGTACAACCGGGGGGACGGCTACCAGGACCGGGCGAAGAACCTGAAGATCTATTATTCGCTGGATGACAGGACCTATACCGCCATCCCGCGCCCTGACGACGGCAAGGCCTTCGACACCTTCACCCTCAACATCAACAACGGCCAGGGCGTCAAGGCCCGCTACATCAAGGTCGAACTGAACGACGGCAACCCCCTGCACCTGGCCCAGGTCGAGGTTCTCGAAAAACTGCAGATGAAGGCCGTCGATCCCAGCGCGCTGGGAATCGGCCCGGGGAGCATGCCCAGCAATCCCTTTGGAAATATGTAGGTCAGCCGGCAAGCCAGCGGTAGAGGAAGAACACCGCCATTCCGCCGGCGATGGAACCCAACAGGTGCCGCCATTTCCAGGCGATCCCGGCGGTCACCAGGGCCCCCAGGAGCCAGGGGTTGCGCAAGCTGATCTGCCAGTGGGCGCCGTCGGGCAGGAGCACCATGGGCACGACGATGGCGGTGAGCACCGCCACGGGCACGTAGCCCAGGGCTCGATGCACCAGGGGCGGGAAGGTGATCCGTTCGCCCAGGGCGAAAAAGCCGTAGCGGACCAGGAAGGTCATGGCGGCCATGCCGGCGATGAGCGCCACCTCGTGGCCTTTCATGGGCCCACCTTCCGGGGTTCCAGGAGCACGCCGGCGGTGACCCCGGCGGCGGCGGCCAGGAGCAGGCCGGACTTGTAGGGCAGGCCGCGGCCGGCCAGGGCCACCACGGCGGCGGCCAGGGCCGCGCCGAGCATGGGCCGGGTCCGGAGCATGGGCACGACGATGCCGGTGAAGGTGGCGGCCATGGCGAATTCCAGGCCGAGCTTCTCCACATGGGGCAGGGAACGGCCCAGGAGGACCCCGGCCAGGCTCCAGGCGAACCAGTTGCCGTACATCGCCAGGCAGGAGCCCAGGTAGTACCAGTGCTTGTGCGGCGAGGGGTCGGGCGCCGCGTAGCGCAGCTGGACCACCGCGAAGGTCTCGTCGGTGAGCCAGAAGGCCAGGGGCACCCGCCAGAGCTGGCGCAGGCTGGCCACGTGGGGCAGCAGGGTGGCGCCGTAGAGGGCGTGGCGCAGGTTCACCACCAGGGTGGTGAGCAGGATCACCGCCAGGCCGCTGCCGCTGGCCACCAGGGTCAGGGCGATGAACTGGGAGGAGCCGGCGAACACGAACAGCGACATGGCCAGGGCCCCGGCCGCGGAGAGGCCGCTGGGGGCCGCCAGGGTGCCGAATATCAGGCCGAAGGGCGCCGCCCCCACCAGCATGGGCAGGGAGTCCCTGGCGCCGGTCCAGAGCTCGGCGCCAGGGGAGGGAATGCTCGGTTCCTGGGCCACTCAGACTCCCAGGTAGGCCTCCCGGACCCGGGGATCCGAGGCGATCTCCTTGGCTGGGCCGGAGATGGTGCTGTAGCCCACCTCCAGGACGTAGGCGAAGTCGGAGATCTCCAGGGCCTCGCTGGCGTTCTGTTCCACGAGCAGGACGGTGGTTCCCATCTTGTTGATGGCAATGATCTTGTCGAAGATCTCATCGACCAGGACCGGGGCCAGGCCCATGCTCGGCTCGTCCAGCAGGAGCAGCTGGCCGCCGGTGACCATGGCCCGGGCGACCGCCAGCATCTGCTGCTCGCCGCCGGACAGGGTGCCGCCCAGCTGGGCGATGCGGTCCTTGATCCGCGGGAACATGTCGTAGACCTCTTCCATGCGCCGCTTGACCTCGCCCTTGTCCTTGACGGTCCAGGCGGCCAGTTCCAGGTTCTCCCGGACCGTGAGCACCGGGAAGATCCGCCGGCCCTCGGGCACGTGCGACATGCCCATCCCCACCAGCTTGTGGGCGGGGGTGCCGGCGATCTCCTGGCCACGGAACTTGACCGAGCCGGACGTGGGCGCCACCAGGCCGCTGATGGCCCGGAGGGTGGTGGTCTTGCCGGCGCCGTTGGCGCCGATGAGGCAGACGATCTTGCCCTCCGGGACCTCGAAGGAGACGTCGGAGATCGCGGCGATGTTGCCGTAGGTGACCTTGAGGTTGGTGACGCTTAGCATACGACCGCCTTCCGACCGAGATAGGCTTCCAGGACCTTGGCTTCCTTGACCACGTCCTCGGGCTTGCCCTCGGCGATGGTGGTGCCGAAATCGATGACCTTGACCCGCTCGCAGATGCCGGTCACGAACTTCATGTGGTGTTCGATGAGGAAGATGGTGACCTTGAATTCGTCCCGGACGCGCTGGATGAGCTTCATCAGGTCCTCGGTCTCCTTGGGGTTCATGCCGGCCGCGGGCTCGTCCAGGAGGATCAGCTTGGGCTTGGTGGCCAGGGCCCGGGCGATCTCCAGGCGGCGCAGCTCGCCGTAGGGCAGGTTCTTGGCCTGCTCCCGGGCGCGCGAATCGAGGTTCATGAGCTTGATGAGGTTCATGGCCTCTTCCCGGACCTTGTCCTCCTCATGGCGGAAGCTGGGCAGCCGCAGCAGGGTGCTGAACACCCCGGAGGTGGTGGTGAAGTGGCGGGCCACCCGGATGTTGTCGATGACCGACATGTTGTTGAAGATGCGCAGGTTCTGGAAGGTCCGGGCGATGCCCCGGTGGACGATGCGGAACGGCTTCTGGCCCTTGATCTCCTCGCCCTGGAACAGGATCTGGCCCTTGGTGGGGGTGTAGATGCCGGTTATGAGGTTGAAGCAGGTGGTCTTGCCCGAGCCGTTCGGGCCAATCAGGCCGTAGATGACGCCCTCGGGGACGTCGAAGGAGAACTCCGAGACCGCCTTCAGGCCGCCGAAGTAGTGGGTCATGTCCTTGATGGAGAGGAGCGCGGTCATGCCTTCTCCTTGATGATCAGAACCGAGGATTCGCGCATGCCCATGAGGCCGTCCGTTTTATAGAGCATGATGAGGATCAGCAGCAGGGCGTAGATCACCATGGTCCACTCGGTGCCGATCGGGATGCCCACCGTGTCGCGCAGCCAGTCGATGCCCACCCGCAGGCCCTCGGTGAGGAAGGTCAGGGAGAAGGCGGCGATGATCGAGCCGGTGATCGAGCCGATGCCGCCCACGTAGACCATGATCAGGATCAGGGCCGAAGCGTAGAAGCCGTACTGGGTGGGATGGGCGATCTGCAGCAGGTGGGCCAGGAGGCCCCCGCCCATGCCGGCGAAGAAGGCCCCGACCACGAAGCCCATGACCTTGTATTTGGTGGTGTCGACCCCGACCAGTTCACTGGCCAGCTCATTCTCCCGGATCGAGAGCATGGAGCGGCCGATGGACGACTGGATGAGGTTGCGGATGAGGATGATCGTGCCCAGCGTGAACACGAAGATCACCGGGAAGCTCGAGAACTTGGGGATCCCCAGCAGCCCGCGGGGGCCGCCCACGTAGGGGATGTTGTTGAGGATGGTCCGGATGATCTCGCCGAAGCCGAGGGTCACGATGGCCAGGTAGTCGCCCTTGAGGCGGAGCGAGGGGAAGCCGATCAGGAAGCCCGCCACCGCCGCGGCGATGCCGCCCATAAGGATCGCCCCCAGGAAGAACACCATGTCCTGGGAGTGGTGGGGGTTGAGGTGGAAGAGCAGGGTGGTGAAGCAGCCGGAGGTGTAGGCGCCCACGGCCGCGAAGCCCATGTGGCCCAGGGAGAACTGGCCGGTGATGCCGTTGATGAGGTTGAGGGATACCGCAAACATCACCCCGATCAGGGACCGGTTGATGATCACCATGAAGTACCCGTTCAGGACTCCGGTGGCCTGGAGGATCGTCACGATCAGGAAGAAGATCGCGCCCGCGATGAGCAGCTTGAAGTTCATGAGTTTGCTCATGCGCCTCTCCTAAATCTTGTCGGCGGTTTTTTCGCCGAAAATGCCGCTGGGCCGCAGGAGCAGGACGACGATCAGGATCACGAAGGCGATCCCTTCTCCCAGGAGCGAGTTGTAGGCGGTCGCGCAGGTCTCGGCGATGCCCATGATGAAAGCGCCCAGCACCGCGCCGGGGATGCTGCCGATGCCGCCGAGCACGGCCGCGATGAAGGCCTTGAGGCCCGGCAGGATGCCCATGTAGGGCTGGATGCGCGGGTAGGTGAGCCCGGCCAGCAGGCCCGCGGCGCCGGCGAAGGAGCCGCCGATGAGGAAGGTCAGGGAGATGATCCGGTCCACGTTGATGCCCATGAGCCGGGCGGCGTCCTTGTCCTGGGACACGGCGCGCATGGCCCGGCCCAGCGAGGAGCGCTGGATCAGCAGGGTGAGGCCGATCATCAGCACGGCCGCCACCGCCAGGTCGACGACCACGTAGTTGGAGACTTCGGCGTGGCCGAAGTGGTACATCTTCTTGGGCAGGATCTCCGGGAAGCCCCGGGGCGAGGGGCCGATCAACGGAATGGCCGAGAAGGTGTACTCGAGCAGCATGGACACGCCGATGGCGGTCACCAGGGAGCTCAGCTTCGGCTTGTAGCGCAATGGCTTGTAAGCGAAGTGGTCGGTGAGGACGGCGATCAGGCCGCTGGCCGCCATGGCCAGGATCAGCGCCACGAACGCCAGCATGTTGCCCTTGGGCAGGTAGACGTTGAATATGAAGAACGAGCCGAAGGCCGCGTAGGCCCCGACCATGAAGAAATCCCCATGGGCGAAATTGATCAGGCGGACGATCCCGTAGACCATGGTGTAGCCCAGGGCGATGAGGGCATAAATCGCTCCTAGCTGTAAGCCATTGACGATCTGCTGTGGACTGAAGATTGAACCCATTGGGGGCACCCCTTTCTCATTTTACGGGGGGGGCCTTGGCCCCCCCCGTTTGATGCTGTGGATCAGATATCCATTACGGCGCGACGGTGGCCTTGTAGGCCTGCTTGCCGTCCTTGATCTCGATGATGACCGCGGACTTCACGGGGTTGCGATCGCCGTCGAACTTGACCTGGCCGGTCACGACCCGCAGATCGGTCTTGACCATGGCGGCCTGGATGGCCGTCCCGTCGGTGGAGCCGGCGCGATTGACCGCGTCCAGCATGATGTTGGCACCATCATAGCCCAGCGCCGCGAGGGCGTCGGGGGCGGAACCGTACTTGGCGGTGTACTTGGCCACGAATTCCTGGACGATGGGAGCCTTGTCGTCCTTGGAGTAGTGGTTGGTGAAGAAGCAGCCTTCGACCGCCGGACCGGCGATCTCGACCAGCTTGGGGGAATCCCAGCCGTCGCCGCCGACCAGCGGGCCCTTGAAGCCGAGCTCACGGGCCTGCTTGGCGATGATCGCCACGTCGCTGTAGTAGTCGGACACGTAGAGGACGTCCGGCTTGGCGGCGAGCACCTTGGTCAGCTGGGCCTTGAAGTCCGAGGTCCCGGTGGCGTGGCCTTCGAAGCCGACCACTTCGCCGCCCAGGGCGGTGAACTTGGTCTTGAAGAATTCGCTCAGGCCCTTGGTGTAGTCGTTGCCGACATCGAACAGGCAGGCGGCCTTCTTGGCATGCAGCTCGTCGAACGCGAACTTGGCGCCGACCGTGCCCTGGAACGGATCGATGAAGCAGGCGCGGAAGACGAAGTTGCCCACGCCGGTGACCTTGGGGTTGGTGGAGGCGGTGGCGATCATCGGCACCTTGGCGGCCTGGCAGATCGGGGCGCCGGCCAGGGAGACCTTGGACATGACGGTGCCGACGATGGCGCAGCACTTGTCCTGCTCGATGAGCTTGGTGTAGACGGTGGCGCCTTCCGCGGGATCACCCTTGTCGTCGGCGAACACCAGCTTGACCTGCTTGCCCTGGATGCCGCCCTTGGCATTCCATTCGCTCACGGCCAGATCATAGCCGTTCTTGGTGGAGACGCCGAAGGTGGCGGCTTCACCGGTCAGCGGGGCGACGCCGCCGATGTTGACAGTCTTGGCCGCCTTGTCGCAGCCGGCGAAGGGCAGCAGGGCCCCGGCCACCAGTCCAAGCGCGATCATGTATGATTTCTTCATGCAACCTCCAGGATGGGATGAAAGGAGCCGTCCCCCCGAGGGGGGGGACGGCGATGGGGCTCGGGTCTAGAAGAAGCTCACGTGGAAGACGAAGTTGACGCGCTTCATAGTGCCGGTGTACTGCGGAATGGCCGTGGTGGTCTCGCCGACCTGGTTGAAGGCGAAGGTCTTGCGGGTTCCGTAGTTGTATTCGAAGCCGCAGTAGGTGGACTTGGTGATCTGGTAGAAGGTGTTGAACAGGGCGTTGGTCAGGGTCTTGTTGGGCTGCAGGTCGGCGCCGCCGCCGCCGGTGCCGACGAGCTGGGCGAGGCTCATGCCGGAGACGCCGGTGCTCGTGTTGTCGCTCATGTTGACCTGGCTGTAGATGATATTGCTGCGCCACTTGGAATCCCAGTTGTGGGTGTAGCCGACGTGCCAGCCCATGCCGGTCCAGAGGTTCATCTTGGTGCCGTCGTTGTAGGCGCTCTGGAACAGGCTGCCGAACATGTAGCGGCCGACGCCGGGGCCGCCGGTGACGGACCAGACCAGGCTGTCCCCGCTGATGTTGAAGTGGCCGGACACGGCCCCGCCGAAGCCGGTGGCGGTCAGGTCCTTGGTGGTGGTGCCGTTGGCCAGCAGGTTGCCGCCGCCCTGGTAGGGGATCACGACGCCGCGCACGGAGATGTGGCCCCACTTGTCGCTGAAGGTGTAGTTGGCGATCAGGTCGGGCGTGTTCAGGGTGCTGATGTTGCCGCTGCCGCCATTGCTGGTGTCGTTGCCGTTGCCGCCGTCGCTGGTCTGGGAGGCGACATGGCCGGAGGCGCCCAGGAACTGGCGGTTGAACGGCAGTTCCATGGCGATGGCGAGGTTGGACTTGGAACTGGTGGTGAAGGTGTACTGCAGCATCGGCTGGCGTTCGAGGGTGGCCGAGGGCACTTCATTGAAGTCGACGGTGTCGGGCAGGGAGTCGCCGTCGAAGAAGGTGGACCAGGTCTGGCCGAAGAGGAAGTTGCCGATCTGGCCGTAGGCCTTGCGGACCCGGAAGGTGTTGCCGTTGGTGGTGGTGGGGGAGGAGAAGTTGGAGGGCGAGGGCGAGTTGAAGTCGCCTTCGAACACCATCGTCACGTTGCCCACGGCCGAGGGGGTGACGGTCATGAAGCCGAGCCGCGAGGTCCGGGCGGTCATGTACAGGGAGTTCTTCCGCTGCGCATAGGCCTGGTTGGCGGTGGGGTTGTCGAACGGCAGGGACATGAGGCAGGAGGCCCAGTCGTAGTCGTCGATGTCGGTGTTGAAGGAGCCCATGTCGTAGGTGCCGTTCAGTTCGGCGAACCCGTAGATCTTCAGGGAGGTGTCGGTGCCGGGAATCTTGAACATTCCGGGGGTGTCACCCGCCACCAGGGCGAAGGGCAGGGTCAGGAGGGTCGCAGTCAGCAACCTTTTGGAGAGGAGGTTTTGGCTCATTTACTACTCCCGGGGTGAACGCCACGGATCATGTGGCTGGGTTGAAAGGGAAATAGCCAGCTCGGTCTGAGCGGCTCGGAGGAGGAGGGGGGCAGGGGAGGTTCCCTGAGGTCAAGTTGTGGCAAGAGCGAGTATTTAAGGATAAGGTAGTCCCATTAAATCCCGTTTGAAAGAAAAAAAGTACCGTAGGGAACTTTTTTCATCGAAAGGGCATCTTCTGCCGTTTCCGGGTCAGGCGGCCGGCTCCTTGATGAGGGGGGCGGTCACTTTGGTGGAGCAATCCTTGGCCACCAGCTTCCCGTCCGGCCCGAAGGTGAGCTTCAGGGCGGTGGTGGTGCCGCCGCCCGTGTTGATATGCCGGGTGCCCACCCATTCCACGACGGCGCCACCCGGGGCGGCGGCGGTGCGGGTGGGCTGGCCCAGCAGGGCGACGGCCTCCGCGAGGGTCGTCGAACCCGGGTTCAGCTTATCCAACACTATGCAATCCAGGTGTTTGGCACACGAGGCGAGGCCGAGGCAGAGCAGGAGGGCGATCAGCTTCATGAACATCTCCGGTGGCTTTCGGGTAGAATACGCTATTGCCTTTGGAAAACGCAACCTCCGCAATCGCATCGTATTACGAGGAGTTGAACGGTGCCTGCCGTCATCCTGGCCCTGATCACGATCCTGCTCTGGAGCACCCTGACCGTCCTGAGCGCCGGGATCAGCCACCTGCCCCTGTTCCTGTCGGCCGGCATCGCCCTGTGCATCGGCGGGCTGGTGGGCCTGGTCAAGGTCCGGGACTGGCGGGTGCCGCCCTGGACCTTCGCCCTGGGTCTGGGGGGCATTTTCGGCTACCACGCCTTGTTTTTCGGCGCGCTCCGGCTGGCGCCCCCGCTTGAGGCGAACCTGCTCCAGTATCTCTGGCCGCTGCTGATCGTGCTGCTTTCGCCGGTCCTTCTGCCGGGCCGGCGGCTGGCGGGCCACCATCTCCTGGGGGCCTGCCTCGGGCTCGCGGGGGCGGTCCTGGTGCTCTCGGGCGGCCGGCTCAGGCTGGATCTCCGCCATCTGCCCGGGTATCTCCTGGCCCTGGGCGCCGCGCTGACCTGGTCCAGCTATTCCCTGCTGACCAAGCGGGTCCGGCCCTTCCCCACCGGGGCGGTGGGGGGCTTCTGCCTGGCCTCGGGGCTCCTGGCCCTCGGCGTCCACGCGCTCCTGGCCCGCCACGGCCAACCCCCGCCGCCGCTGACCCGCGCGGATGGGTTCCGCCTGGCGCTGCTCGGCCTGGGCCCCATGGGCCTGGCCTTCTATACCTGGGACGCGGCCATGAAGCGCGGAGATCCGCGGGTGATCGGCGCCCTGGCCTACCTCACGCCCCTGCTCTCGACCTTGTGGCTCGTGGTCCTGGGGGGCCGGCGGCTCTCCCCGGTGGCGGCCTGCGCCATGGCCCTGATCGTGGCCGGGGCGGCCACGGGATCCCTGGACTTCCTGCGCCGGCGCCGGGCCTAGCCAACGGGTCCCCACTGCGTGCATCCATCCTCCCCGCGCCGGTCCAGGCCGGCGGGGCCAGCATACCCCGCGCTATTTTCCAAGGGGAAGTGCCTACATTCCTTGTTTTGCCGTGCGGCAGGCGAGGGCCTGAACGGCCGGAAGCCTGATATTCCGCACGCTCCCGATTAAATGAATGATTTTTTCAATGCTCCGAAGATGCCCAATTCTTGAAGTTTAAACGTGCATAATTTTATTTTTGGAATTTAAGATAACTGGTTTCAGCAAAAACTAATCCCGACCCTTTTGCGGGCGGGCTCCCAATTGGGACTCAAAAGGTGTGATTGCCATCCGGTTATGCAACGAATTATTTAATGTTGAATTAACTAATAATATAATTATATATACGCTAAGTAATCTAGCCGCCAATCCCAGGACCCAGGGCCCGACCCCCGGACCATGAGCGTCGCCACCCGGATCCACGCCCGCAGCGGCGCCTCCGTACCTGGCGGGGCCAGGATGGCCGGATGTCCCGGCCGGCTGAACGTGTCGAGGCACGGCGCTCCGGACGGGCTATGATGGATTCTGGAGGGGATCACGATGGTGCGGACGGCCTGGGCCCGGGTCATGGCGAAGGTCCGGTAGCCCTTGGCCGCCCCACGCAGCATCGCCCGCCTGTTCCTGGCCATGTCGGCCGTATGCTTCGGGCTCATGGCGGTCCTGGCCCGCAAGCTGAGCCGGCCGGCCATGGGTTTCACCCCGGGCCACCTCTCGGTGCTGCGCTTCCTCGTGGGGGTGGTCATGTGCCTGGTGGCCTTCCGCATCTGGCCCAGCCTGTACCGCCCCCGGAACTACCGGCTCCTGGTCGTCCGGGGGGTGAGCGGCGGGCTGGTGGTGGTCCTGTATTTCTATGCCCTGGCGCGGATCCCGGCCGGCGAGGCGGGGATCATCTACAACCTGTTCCCGGTGATCGCCACCGCGATGGCCCTGGTGCTGTTCCGGGAGCGGCCGACGGTGCACCTGCTGCTGGCGGTGCTCCTGGCCTCGCTGGGGGTTGGCCTGGTGCTGGGGCGGGGCCACCTGGGGCTGGGCATGGGCCGGGGCGAAGGGGCCGCCCTGGCGGCGGCGGTCTTCGCGGCCGTCAGCGCCAACGCCATCCGGGCCGCCCGGGCCAGCGAAAACGCCACCGTCATCTTCTTCTTCTTCAGCCTGGTGGGGCTGTTCGTGGTGGTCCCGTTCGCGCTGGATCCCTGGCCACGGGCGCCGCTGCCCTGGTTGCTGGGCATCCTCATGAGCCTGGCCGCCCTGGCGGCCCAGGTCCTGATGGCCGAGGCCTACGGCGCCCTCTCGGTGGCCGAGGCCTCGATCTGGCTCCAGCTCACTCCCATCGCCACCTATCTGCTGGCGGTGCCGATGCTGGGCGAGCCGGTGAGCGGCCTGGCCCTGGCCGGCGTGCTGGCCACGGTGGCCGGGGTGGTCTACGGTACCCTCCTGGGCCGGGGGAAACCCTTGCGGACGTGAAAAGGTTGGGTACGCGGCCAGAGAGTAGTACCGTTGAAGGCAACCGAAGCAAAACCGATGTCCCATCTCCTTTTCAGGGTGAACCCATGGATGCCAAGCTTCCCGCCAATCCCGATAGCAACCCCTTCGATCGCGAACGGATGATCGAGTTCGAATTCGTTCGGGCCACCGAGAACGCGGCGCTGCAGGCCATCCGCTGGTCGGGCCGGGGCGAGAAGGAGAAGGCCGATGCCGTGGCCTGCGCGGCCATCGCCGGCGTCTTCGACCAGATGGACATCCAGGGCGAGGTGGTGATCGGGGAGGGGATCAAGGACGAGGCGCCGGGGATCTTCATCGGCGAGAAGCTGGGCACCTGGAAGCCCGGGACGCCCCGCTTCGACATCGCCATGGACCCCATCGACGGCACCACCAACATCGCCAAGGGCATGCCCAACAGCATCTCCGTGATCGCGGCGGCCCAGGTGGCCGATGGCGCCACCCACGCCATGCGCAACCTGCCCAGCTTCTACAGCCACAAGATCGCCTACGGCCCGGCGGTGAAGGCCGCCCTGCAGGGCCTGGGCCGGCCCTCGTTCCTGGACCAGCCGCTGGCCGAGGTGCTGGGGTTCGTGGCCGAGGCCCTCGGCAAGCGGGTGGATGAACTGGTGGTGGTCAGCATGGACCGGCCCCGGCACGACGATATCATCCGCCAGGTCCGGCAGACCGGCGCGGCCCTGCGGCTGATCTCCGACGGCGACATCACCGCCGCGGTGGCGCCCTCCCTCGAGCACTCCGGCGTGGATCTCTACGTCGGCATGGGCGGATCGCCCGAAGGCGTCCTGACCGCGGTGGCCCTCAAGTGCCTGGGCGGCGATATGCAGCTGCGCATGTGGTTCGATATGGATCGCCACGCCAAGCACTACCAGGAGATCCAGGAATCGGTGCCGCCCGGGGACCTGAGCCGGGTCTTCCACATCGATGATCTGGTCCAGGGCGACAGCGCCCTGTTCTGCGCCACCGGCATCACCGACAGCCCCCTGCTGCCCGGCGTCAAGCTGATCGGCCACCGGGCCGAGACCCACTCGATCCTCATGCGCGCCCGCAGCGGCACCGTGCGCCACATCCAGGCCGTCCACCAGCTGGACCGCAAGAACACCCCGCTGCGCCAGGCGTTCCTCGTCGGGCTCTGATCGGGCCGGGGCCGCGAAGCCACCGAGTCAAAAATCCCTGATTTTTCGTGGGAGGGGGGCAGAATCGCCTCTCCTTGGGAAGCCCCTTGGCCCACATGCTTTTATCCTTTTCCATCCCCGTCCATCCCCGTTCATCCCCGGCAAATTAAAGCCGATGATGATGCCAATATGCTGAAATTAGAGCCTGTCAGAAATTTTGTGTGTGAGCCCCTTCCTGCAGGAGCATGGAGCATGGCAATCACACCCGAAATCCTAAAAGAGCTGCTGAAGGGCTATGAGAAGCCCGAAGACCTCATGGGCAAGGACG
>Ga0316217_10005505_pt1 | contig 13105 bp, 7 predicted proteins | sample 1anoAmetaG_FD_203633 | JGI IMG/M metagenome (GOLD analysis project Ga0316217, IMG submission 203633) | Freshwater microbial communities from Trout Bog Lake, Wisconsin, USA - 1anoA | ecosystem: Environmental > Aquatic > Freshwater > Lake > Hypolimnion/Profundal zone | place: USA: Wisconsin...
TGAAGTAATCAAAGAAGTCTAGGTCATCAAAGAAGTTTAGGTCATCAAAGAAGTTTAGGTCATCAAAGAAGTTTAGGTCATCAAAGAAGTTGAAGTAATCAAAGAAGTCTAGGTCATCAAAGAAGTCTAGGTCATCAAAGAAGTTTAGGTCATCAAAGAAGTTTAGGTCATCAAAGAAGTTGAAGTAATCAAAGAAGTCTAGGTCATCAAAGAAGTCTAGGTCATCAAAGAAGTCTAGGTCATCAAAGAAGTTGAAGTAATCAAAGAAGTTGAAGTAATCAAAGAAGTTCAGATTATAGTTTAAAAGATAATTTACAGTCACTCCCCTATTCAGACTCAATAGAAATCAATATAATCTGCTCTTTCGAATCAAAAAGTAAAGGAATAAGAATAAAACAATCAAAGTGTCCCAACCTTAGCTGATGAAAACTTCTACAACACAAGACTATTCACAATTAATCAGCAAGCAGTATAGAATTCAAATTCGGATTCATATGTATCAGAAAAAAGCTTTTGCAAAAATGAATAAAATGCTTCAAAACTAACTTCTTCAACCTATAATCACTCCCTCTCTACTTTAATGGAATCAAACGACCAAAAGTATTAAAATAAGACTTAAATAGCTTAAAAAATAAATCTATCTTCTGAAATTAAGTAGTAAACTGTATAGAAAGTAGCTTAACTCGTTGAATAAAGGAACCATAAAAAAATAAACCGTTAATAGAGTTGCAAATAAGTCAGTAAATAATCTACTCCTCATGAATAATAACGTACGCTTATGCGTTCTCTTTCAAACCAAAGGCTAAAAATTTCAAACTTTTAAGACGTTAAAATAAACAGTGGTATAATCTCAGACAGGTCTTATAAATCTTTCTATAATAATCAGCAGCCAGAATTCATTGAGCATGAGCCAAAATAAAGATCCTAAATGAGCTAAGCCAAGTACGAAGAAGTTTTTATATAAAATAACGCTCTAAAAACTGAAATCGATGCCCTAAGAGAGCATATATCTTAACTTGAATAGCGTTATGATGATAGTGAAAAAGAAAGGTACAAAACAGAGCTAAAAGATGTCATTTTCGAAAAATAGAAACTAGAAGAAAATGTCTTAAGTCTTTAGAAATAAAACATGGAATATTCTTCTGAGAAGCATCTTTTGTAACAAAACCTAAAGTAATGCACATAAAGAAACCAAAGTTTATATGAACAAACTCAGTCACTCACTGAAAAGATTGAATAGTACAAAAATCAAATCAAATCATTAGTAAGTCAATACTAAAGCTCATAGATTTACAGGAATTAGACCGAAAGGACAGATTTAGCGAATGCCTAGCAATAGCTGAAATGCTAGAAAGAAGAAAACTAAAACTTAAGGAGCATGATACAACAAATGGGCTAAAAGATAGACAGACAAAAGTATATAATCTAATAGCAATAACACCAGATAAACCAGATTACTTCAGAGAGAGATAGGGTCAAATAATATATGTTAATTTAAGATGAAAATTTGGAAATTATTGAGAGTAACAAGCTAATGATAGAATCTTTAGAAAAGCAGCTAGTTTACAAAGAGTAGTCTCTTAAGAATTTTAAAATATAAAACTAATACTATCGTGAGACTTTAGACCAAATCCTCAAAGAGCATGAAAACCTCAAATTACAGTTTAAGGAAGAATGCTAAATCAGTGATACAAAAACTCTTACTATTTAAGAGCTAAAATATAAAGTACAACAATTGCAACTCTAATCACAATCCTCCACCCATAAGCAGCAGCGTTTGACTCCTTAGAAATAATCTCGAGAACTGAAAAAGAAGCAACCAAAAAGAAAATTTTTGTAAGTTAGTGATGTAAGATCAAATGATGGAATTAAGGAAAGCCGGCTTTAGAACAGCTATAGTTCAGGCAATTTTAAGTCTACAAAATCTTATAATCCAACCAAAAACTCCTACAACTCTGAAACAAGGCTGAATTTGAAAAATAACACCTCTGAAATAAAAAAACTTTTGGCCTAAATCGATTAAATCTAAATAGTAAACGGGGTCTTAGCACTAGTCCAATAAATCTATGTCTAAGCTGAATATCGTTTGAGAAGCAGTGCCCAAATGAGATCAATTATTGTTGATCTTGAGAAAAAGATAGCAAAATATTAAAAGACGCAGCTCAAAGGCAGATAATCCGTTTACTACAACCGCTAAGAAGAACAGTATATCTTCAATTTGCAAGAGTCCATCAAAAAATACGAAAAGATCATCAACGAAAAAGATAATTAGAGGCATTCGATCCTCAGCTAGCTCTCTAATTTGTCGAAAGAGAACTATCAATTGAGAATGTAACTTGCAAATAACCAGGACAATGATTAGTTGGATAATAGATTTTACTAACTCCAAGTTGAACTGGAAAAGGAACAGACTGAGAAGAGAGAACTTATTACTGAGAATCAAGAGCTCAAAGGTTAGTTGATTTAGATCGAAAGGGCACTCAATGAGAAAAATCAGAAAATAAAGCTGCTTACTCTCAATTTGAATCGTAGATAACTGCAACAGGACAACGGTTATTCACGGATTTAAAGAAGGTGAAAATGATTTAATAGTATACTGTGCCTTTGTAATGCTTTTTAGTAGTAGAAAGATGACTATTTTGAGTTATCACAAAGAATCAAGAGTATATATATTCGTTATAAACAGATAAATATGAAATTATCATCCTCACCCTTTCGAAATAAAAACCTGAACGAACCTTCGGCTTTGATTAAAAGTCGCATCCAGAAATAGCTACAGAAGCCATACAGACCGATTGTTAGTCTGTTTACCAAAAATCAACAAGAGGAAAAGATAAAAAATACCAACAGCATTACGAAGGTACTAAAGGAACTCACAGATCTTAAAAAGTAGCTCAAAGAAATCAAGAATTCTAACAAGTAGCAAAAAATATCGCAGCCATTAGATATGTCACAGTGCAGAAAGATTCAGTAGCAAGCCAAAAAATCACCCGAGAGTCGCAAAAGAATTTACACTAAAAGCAATTCCAGTTCAAAAGGGAAAGGTAATAGTCAACCAAAAAGATAAACATCTACTCAGACTTTGCAGAAATATCGAGAAGTTAATGATTTTTCATTCAGCATTGACTCTAAGATTGGGAAGAAAAGCAAAAACCCCAAACAATAGTCTTAAGAAGAAGACAGCTAAATCAATGAGCAGGAATTCAGCAATAAAAAGTCAACTGCAGCAACTAAGAGACTTGTCCACAAAAGTTTAATCAGTCCCAGAAAGATTAATATCAATTAAGAAATATCTTCTAAAGTGGCTAACATCTAGCATAACTAGCTTTACGAGCAAAGTTTGAATTCTCTCAAACTGAGCCTTCAAATTTTTCAAATATCCACGCCTATACTTACAACTGAAGATAAACTAAAACTAAACATATAGATTGAAAGATTGAGCAAGCACATTACCAGAATACCAATATACTTCAAGTTGCCCTAACAATACTACGAGGCAATGCAACTTTATGCGAGAAGTTTAAATAACCAGCTAAATAACTTAGTTTTAATCTTGAATAGAAGTCAGCATTTGGCAGATCGCTTAAGGGAGAAGGTTCTAAATTCACCAAACAGAGATTAGCGTTTGGAATGCAGAAAATGCGATGAGCATTAAAAAAGGGGAGTGGAAAGGGCTAATCAAAAGCAGATGAAAAGATTCTAAAAACAGCTCTAAAAACTGCAAACTGACTTGAGTTATAAGGATAGTCTGATAAAGTAGCTAAAATAAGCTCATGAAAACTCTCTAGCCTAGCTCAAGGAATACAAATAAATTACAAAAATGCATAAACAGAGCAACTCCTAACTATTGTAAAAGTGTGAAAGACTGAGGAACTAAGGACTAAAACTATAAAAATAAAAGTAAAATGCCGAATCGAAGGAAAAGCAGAAGTAAGAAAGAATAAAATGCTTAGAGTAAGACCTAAGTTACTATAAGTCCTAGCTCTAAAGAGTAAAAAACCATAATAAGGTAAATCTAAGAACATAAAAATAAGAATTTAACCCGACTTATGTCTAGTTAAAGGTGAGATAGTTGGAAAATTTGGTTGTAGAGTTAAAAGATAAACAGAAACTGTATGAGATTATCATTCAATAAAAGGACTACATCATTAAAAATCTATAAGTGGAAAAATAGTTCTATTTCAACTCCCAAGCATAATCCAAAAACAAGGCAAAACTCAAACAAGAACATGACCAGTAATCGATTGATTCAGCAGATTACCACAAACTCAAAATAGATATCGAATAGCTTCACAACAAAATTAGCGCACAGACAGTGTAAATTACCCAGTTAAAATAGTAAAAAGCAAAGCTGCAGTTAAAAAACTAATAGATAAGTAATAACTTGTAGCTTTGTTTAGACTAAATCAATAAGCTCAACACCGAAATATCAGTGCTCTAGTAGGCAAACTAGAAGTATAAAGATAAGTACTTGAAGAATAGGATCGTGAATGAGAAAAAAAGTAAGAAATAGCATGAATCCCAGATAAAGAAAGGCCAAACTTTCCAATAGATAAAGTAGCTCATTAAGCATCATAAGTAGGAAATCACAAAGCAAAAATGATCATTTTTTATTAATAAGCTTTTTGAATGATTATCAACCGACTGTTTAGCTCAACAGTAAGATTGATTTGCATCAAATTTGCTTGTTTCAAGGAATATCTAGAATAGCTATTATTAATAATGTTAAAACAAAGACCGTTTTAGATCTCGCTGAAACAGCTTCACACTCAATACAAATAAATAAAAAAGTTGCAGCTTCATTAATAGTACGAAGTCCTCATCTTCAGAAACATTACGAACAAGAAGAAAGTGCTTTGTATCAAAAGATATGAGGCTGATTAAGTGTAGCTTGCATAGTTTATCAAAAATCTGGATATCTATGCCGCTCTGAAAACCAACAGTTACGTCAATGCATTACTGGCTTATGCGATAAGCAGATAGCAATCGAAAATTGGCTCCCACAAAGTCCAGATATATCTACTATTCGAATTTGGGTAGGTAACTTTGGACGTTTTTATAAAAAAAAGTGGCAAGAACTACGAAAAGCTCTATTCTATTGAGTTTGTTCATTATCTATGCCAATAGGCCTTAAAAGCTTTAGTTTCAATCGAAGAAATGCCAAATACTGAAGTTCGCTATCTAGCCTTAAGCCATTAGTTGATTTGCGTGAATAACTATGGCTAGGTTTCACAATCATTGAAATTTTGTTACCTACCTTTTGCTTGGTTGAGATAAGGAATATTGAAAAGTATAGACTTGAAAAGTGAAATATATAGCGCGAGGGAATTGAGGAAAATCAATCGACTAAGTAAGTAAAATGAATAAATCCTTGCAAGAATTGGCAGGAACTAAATTATCTTCGAATCGGAAAGATAAACCTAGGAGTACTCATGCAACCAAGAAATAATCCAGAAAATTGGTTTCAGCCTTCTCAAGTGTGCCTACTATCTTTGCCAAGATATTTCGATTGGTGAAATCACTTTCTAAATGTACACCATGAATGAGCAATTTAAAATCGACTACAATTGGGACTTGATACATGCCTTTCTTAGCTGTAATAATCTTTTTATTTAGAGTGCTCAAAGCATCAAGATTATGCAGGATTGGCGAACGTTATATTCTTTATGTTGAAGGATAGCAGCGAAGATAAACACTTTAGCTAGTATCTTTCAATAATTAGCCAAATGAGTCAAAGCTCAAACAAAAAGCTAGAGGAATTATATAAAAAACCACAAAATTATAGTTTTTAAGATGATCCTTTTAGTATTGAGGACAGGTCAAAACCAAAAAAGTAGCTCAAAAACCCTAAATACTAATCTATCGATGAAATAAAGTTGCTTTTGTCTCAAAGGCAAGTTCAATAAATTTCAAACTAAGATGGCACAATGTATAGGGGAGAAACTGTAGATAATAAAAAGCATGGTTTAGGCATTTACTATTTTTTGTAAGGCGAAATCTTTGGAGGTTAGTGGAAGAATGATGAAATGTTTGGGGATGGAGTCTATATGTTCGCAAATGGCTAAAGATACGCAGGTTCAATAAAAGGAGAAGTGAAAGAAGGATATGGGAAATACATGTATAGTAACGGAAATATTTATATTGGGGGATGGAAAAATGATTTAAAGGAAGGATATGGAGAATTACTAACTGTGGAGTCTGGGGAAAGATACAAGGGCAACTTTAAGCAGAATACGAAAGATGGAAAAGGGACTATTTATTATCCAAATCACTAGGTATTCTAAGGCTAATTTATTGGAGGATGTAGACACGGTGTCGGGAAATTCTATGATAAAAATGGAAGGCTACAGATGAAGGCCAAATGGAATCATGATTAGATTGAAGGAGATGCAGAAATTTACTACGAAAACAGTGACTATTATGTCGGCTAAGTCAAGAATGATAAGAAAAATGGCAAGGGAACTTATCGTTTCTTTGATGGTACCATTTACCAAGGGCAGTTTTAAAACGATAGCCTCAGCGGACAATGCTCAATCTTTTTCAATAACGGCGACACTTATAATGGCCAAATCATTGATGGAAAGTTTGCAGGGTTCGGTAAATACATTTTCAAACAACAAGATCTTTAGTACAACGGTGATTGGAAGGGAGGGCTCGAGAATGGAAAAGGGACATATCAGTATAAATCTTAGCTAAAGGTGCACACAACTCAATAGAGTAGGAAACTAATGAGTTTTAACTTTTAGAGGATATAGATTTGATATGAATAATAATGATCCACAATCATTCGCTCAACCTCTTCTCTTTTTCAGTTTTTTACTTCTACAGTCTGTCTTTTTCGGCTTTTTACTTCTAAATACGCTACTTCTATGCGGCCTACTTTTCCATGGCTTCTACTTTTAAACGAACTTCTTCCTTTATCTGGTCAATTATTTCATAATCATTGAGTTGCTGTCTTTCTTGGAACTTTGGTTCACCAACACTCAAAGGATGATAGTTTTGGTTTATCCTATCTTTTCTTTCCCTCTTTCTCACCTCAATCTTCTAGATGATTCCAATCAAGTTATCACTTAGCTTCTTTAGAATACCTTTGAGCTCAAGCTCTTTGAGTTCAATCACAATCAAGTGAAACTTGCTTGGATCTTTGATGTATTAGTCCATTTTAGTAGAGAGCATTTTTAGATTGAAGAAAATATAATTTCCTACCACAGTTGCCAATCCAACTGTTGAGAGCAAAATCACAAAACTCCAAGACAGGACAATTCCTATCAAAATGTTTGACTCATTATTCAAAAAGCTTTGAATTTCGATGGAAGGCTTTTAAATGTAGCTAGCTTCTACTATGATTATGCATCTATATGGGTCATTTGATTGATTGGTTAGCTCACTAATGATCCCTAAAGGATAATTGTTTGATAACCCTATGCTTGCACTCACATAGTCCACTCCATCATTTTCCACTCTATTGTTCCCTAGCTGGTAATAAGAACTCATATTCACTGCAAGATAGTCAGGAGGAGAGTTGGAGAAGTATTAGTAACTATTGCTATCTTGCTTTGCAAAAATCACAATGGTTGAAGGAAAGTAATAGATTTGAGAAAGCAGTTACGACAGTGTGCTAGCGTATATTTAAACTTCTAGCATGATGGATTGGCTGGCAGTGCTGATTTGTGTTCTCAAGGCAAATAGGGAAGACTGATTAGTGTCTGTTGTCAAAACATCGATATAAGGAGTTGAAACATTGAAAGTGCCTTGAGGTATATTGACGAATCTGTTCTCGATCTAGCTCAGGTTAGGAATGGTGAAGAGGTTATTAGCAGGGTATGTTCTAACTGTGAGATCCTCATGATTGCTGTTGTTTTGAACGTATACGTTGATTCTTTTTATGGTTTGGATCAGATATGGACTTGAAATCATGTTCACAAGCAGTTCGTCCATATAGGGCAGTGCTGTAAAACTAGAATTATTGTTCAAGTAGAAATAACCTACATCATTATACGAAGTATTGGTAAATGAACTGGTGAGGTATGGAAATTGAGGATCGTTACCTTCGCTTGTGCAATTGGAAACAGCATCTTCTGAGCATTCTGTGCTGTATAGACCCGGATTGACACTAAAGAAGTTGTAAGTGTTTACTAGTTGCGTTAGAATATTAGCGAACAGATCCATTCTTCCCAGAATCATATTCGCAGTTGATTGGGCTATCTGCATATTTGAAACGGAGTTGAATTGTTCCTTCTCGGTATTGGAAATAGCGATAATGTCGTTGGAGATTTTTCCAAACAAGACTAGCATAATTGAATCAGTTAGTATGAGAAGGAGACAGGTATTAAGCGTGAAAATAATGATAATTTTCTTCCAGAAGCTGAGCTGAACGAACCAGGTCTTCAGCTTTGTAAAGCAGGAGATTTTCTTAAGGGTTTCCTTCATAAAAGTGGGTTAAGATAAAAATATTATTATAATCTGATGAAGCTGATTAGTATGAAGGTGCCTCCCCTCAATCAACTTTATGAGCAAAAGCAAGGTTACTAAGCCCACAAGAAGAAACTGCAGAGGATAATGTCAGAGCGAAAGAATCAACTTCTGGACGTTGGGAAAGACTACGCCAAAAGATTGTTGAGTAATTTTGAAAGAAAGTATAACGCGAGGAGCTTAGAATTGGCGAGGGAAAATTCTAAAATCATTCAAAAAATATAAAGCGTCAAGCCTAAAATCAGTCTGAAATAAAGCAAAATCAAGCCCACTTAATCCAGAATTTCAAGTGTTTTTCGCACCAAATCCAAACTCATTGAGCAGGAACGCTAAAACTATAGAATAAGGGCTAAGGTACATTCCATGAGCTCATCCTTAAATAGCAAGGCAATGGATAGGGACTATCGTCTGTCTATGCAAATTAAAAACAGGATAATGCATTTCAAAACAGAGTAAAACCAAAAAGTAATGCTTAAAGTAGGTCGTTATTTGGGCAAAAGCGTCTCTCATAATAATAGTTCAAGCTTTCTATCCAAAGAAAAATCGTTCAAGCAATAGTCTTTACCGCAATTAGCGTAGCCACAGACTTTTAATAAGGACATAATCAGCAGTAAAATGAGCAAAATCAGCACTAATGTTGCAAACCATTACAAAAAAGAATAGATAACTAAAAACAGAATATCTACGAATAACAAGTTATTTAAGTTAGCCCGCGAAAGGAGAAACAAAGCAGTAACAATGCTGTAAAAGATTAGTAAAGGGTAAGACAAACTAATTTTAAGAAAATAGTAACATGCACCTCTGTTCCCTACTGAATTGTGCAAAGTAGGAAAATGATAAACAAAATTTAATTTTGCGACTTCATAGAATTTGATAATGAAATAGACATAATTGGCTTCAGTTATTTACAATCAGTTTTATTGTTCTATTTTGAATATTGAAGATCTTTATCTCCCAATTACTTCCATCACCAAGCTTACTTGATCTGAAATGAGATAGTCTTTTGAGTAATTGAATATTTCTGGAACATAATGAGTATCGTAATACTTGACTAGAGTCTTGATAACAAAGTTTTTGATGTGAGTTATTGAGTTGGGCTATAGTTCAGAGTTATTTTTGAGAAATGCATTCAATGGCTTTAGAATATTCTATTCTTTATTGATTGTGTTGTTCTGGATAAACTATTTATCTTTTTTAATTATTTTGCTGACGAATGATTTAGTGGGCTCTAGGCAACTTTAGCAACTATTGCACATGTTATGCAAGTTTTTGACGAGGATTTACTAAATAGCCTTTTAGAATTAGTTTTTCAAGCTTTTTGCTGCTTTTGTTGCCAACTAAGCTGAACTGCTATTGTATTCGATTAGTTTTTACCTCAAGGCCGATCCAACTGCTTCAGATTGTTCAACCAATCTATTGAAAGAACTAGGCACAAGCTAGGTGCTAGTTATTTTTGCCAGATACCTGTTGACAATCTTGAAAATGAGCTTGGTGAATTCCGGCAAAGTTCCTGGAAGCATGCAAGCACTTTTGAAAATGATGTCTACCCATTTCAGCATATCTGTGTCATTGTTTGACCTATCCAAGATAGTTTTTTATCTTACTTGCATCCACATCTTCAAGTTCCATCCATTTTGCTCCTCCATATGCTTTCTCAGCCATTACTGCACTCCAGCTTTTTCAATCGCTGCGAAATAGCTCTTATATGCAAGAGGATAGATGGGCATTGCATAGGTGTAGAGGAACTTGAGTTCTTCTTTTTTGAAAAATGAAAAGATGATTGCTTTTAATCTCTATTTGGGATGGTTTTCTGGACACGAGGCTACAGATGCAAGTATTTTTGTGAATACATTCTCCATGATATGTGGGTCTCTTCCTGACAGCAGTGAAGTTTTGTTTGAGAGAAGTAGTTTTTAGCCAGCCTGCATTTATTTTTAGACTGTGTTCTTTTCTATTACTCTGAAGTACTACTCCTTTTTCCCTATGTTGATGTACCAAGCCTTTATAAGATTCAAAACATCGTTTATTTTCAGCTTTTCTGACTCCTCTGAGCAATTGCAAAACTAATGAACTCGCGAGAGCTGTTCGCTGAGATAAAGCTATAACTATTCTTAGAGGTGGTTGACTATTTCACTAATATCCAAAGCCTAAAGTACAAGCTCTTTAACAATATGATGCGTAAATAAACTTTTCAGGAACTTCATTTTATAGGTGAATCTAGAAATAAGGTACTTATCTGAGTAGCTAAGCAGCTAGATTCTAGTACTTGTGATGGACTAGAATTGCCTGTTGAAATTGATTAAAAAGTTAGCTTCTCCTTTAGATAAATCTAAAACTTGATTCTTTAATAGTCTTAGCTCATATTAATTGATGAATCTTTGTATCTTGGATTCATTTAGATAGTACTCGGATTTATATTAATCTATGCGACTGCCTACCAGCTTCAATATGTTTTAGCTTCTCCTAACTTTTTACTCAATCTGGTCAAGCTGCTAATTAATTTGTATGAATTTTTCTCTATTTTGATCAACGAATTCGACAATTTGTTCACATGTACGCTCTTGAACATTCTGAATTTTAGAGAGATCTTTTTCCAGAGCTAAGAAATCGATTTCGTATTTCTATCTTTCGCTGTCATCATAAATCTGCTGCCTTTTGCATAGCTGCTGCAGATAAAGCTCAATGTCGAAGTTTTAGGATTAGATTTATGTTGATTTCATTCTATTATTAAGCCAACAAAAATTTTTATTCAATTAGGAGGTAAGATGAAATAGTTCATGAATATTGATTGACTGAACTTTCTCAAAAAAAGTAATGAGATCAATACTTAGCATTTTCATACGCTTTTCTATGAGCTAGCTAACTCTTTTATATCTGATTCCTCTGGATTTTTGTTCAAAAGATATTTGCAAAACTCTTCAAAGTCGATTTAATTATCGTGGTTAAGGTCACACTCTTCCAGAAGTTTATCTATGAGCATTATATTCTAAGAATACTCTTTTTTATAAGCTTTTAACACAATGCTCAGTTCTTCCTTCGATATTCTGCCATCATGGTTCATATCAAAATATCTGAAAGCAAATTGCAAGTATTCTCTATTCTTTATTGCAGATTGGGAGAGACAGGCTGAAATGAACTAATTGTATGCCAGCCTGCCGTTAAAGTCTACATCGATATGCTTTATTATGGCTATCATATCTTCGAACTAATGTTTTGAAGTTTGCTACTTGAAGTAATTGCAAAACTATTCTATTGTTAGGAATCCATCTTTGTTTGTATCTATCTCAAGGAACATCTTTCCAAGCCTCATAATGTCCTTTTGAGGTAGTTGCGAAGCAATATAGTTTAAAATCAGCATTTGAAACTAGGTAAATCATTGACTACTTTCGAAAGTTTTGAAAATTTGCGGATTTTTTCGAATTTAATGTTAAGTTTAACTTAAGGCAGCTTAGTAGTAAGCCAAGAATGGCGCAAGATATCTTTTATGGAGATTCTTTTATCCTAATTTGTTAGCATTTTTAGAACAAGATCGTTTGCAGCTCCTCCAACTTTTTCCTTTAGATCTAACTTAAGGCATAGTTACGATGCAGATTCAATTTCCCAGCTTTTACATTAGCAAGAATTTCGTGATTGGTGGATCCTGAAACAGGAGGTTATCCTGTAATAAGCATAAACAGGATTATTCCAAGAGACCAAATGTCACATCTTTGATCATAGTTGCCTTTGAATATCTAGGGTGACATGTAGTAGGCAGTTCCAGTGATTGCTATTCCAGATTCCTTGAGCTTTTCCTACTATAACTAAATTCTCATATTGTTTTTCCACTTGTAGCTGAGTCCAAAATCAATAAGCATTATGTCAAGCCCTTTGTTCTTTGAAAGCATCAAAAAGTTTTCAGGTTTCAGGTCTCTATGAGCGACATGATTTTGATGGCAATAGTTTATAATGTTAACCATTTGAAGAAATATTATCCTTGCGTCGGATTCCTTAAAATTGCCTTCTTTTTCCAATCGACTAAACAATTATCCTCCCTCACAGTAACTACAGTCAATAAACTGATACTCTAGGATGAAGAAAAAATTTTAACTGTCTTCGAAGGTTTCGTAAATTTTGATGATTTGAGGATGGTCAAAAGAAGCCAAGATATTGTATTAGTTAAGAATATCATTTGGATGCTTTATAAATTTCTTTTTAATCCTTTTGATAGCTCTAATTGTGTAAGGGTAGTATTTCATTTTTGCTTTGTAAACTGTAGCAAAAGACCCTTTCCCTAAAATCTAAATAACCCTAAGAAAACTTCTTGTATTTCATAGTAGTCCTTGATGGAAGCTTCGTTGGCTTGTACAAAAAACTCTTTTTTGATGTAGAAAGTTTTTAGCATTTATTTATAAACTGGACTAACAAAAAAATGAAATAAAGATTGTAAGATTCTATAAAAATAAGAATGGAATGTTTATTATTAACGCACTATATAATCTTAGGTTTGTTCAATTATGACTTAAGCGTAAAAAAAGTATTCAACCTAAGATATTTTCATTAAAATAATTATTATTGAAGGATGTTGCAATAAGTAGCCTCTATTTAATAATTAGACTTTACTAATATCAAAGAGTATTTAGCTATTTCTATGTTT
>Ga0316217_10005506_pt1 | contig 13101 bp, 10 predicted proteins | sample 1anoAmetaG_FD_203633 | JGI IMG/M metagenome (GOLD analysis project Ga0316217, IMG submission 203633) | Freshwater microbial communities from Trout Bog Lake, Wisconsin, USA - 1anoA | ecosystem: Environmental > Aquatic > Freshwater > Lake > Hypolimnion/Profundal zone | place: USA: Wisconsin...
ATCCGTTTGAACAATGGAGCACGCTATACTTTCCGTGAACCCAGGGATGTCGGCGCACCGCGTGACTACCGGCTCATCATTCACTTCGGCCCATCCGATTCCGTGCGCATAGACACGGACAGCATCACTGAAATCATTGAGCAATGACGTTGAAGCGTGAGGTGTGAAGCGGGTCGCACGATCCCGTTGTAACGCTTCAACGCTTTAACCCTTCAACGCTCCAACGCCTATCCTCTTCGTTGCGCCTTGGCGTCTTTGGCGTTGAATTCGCGGGGTCAATCCACCTGCAACGCCTGTTCAATCAGTTGTGGCAGGTGGCTGATGACGGCAATTTCGCTGACCGCCAGGGTGGCGCCGGCGGCCTGCGCCGGTGCCAGCAGCTCCGGCGCATTCTCCGGGGCAAACCCAATCACCGGCAGATGGGCCGTGGCCGGCGTGGACCGGAGCGTGGCAATGGCGCCGCAAACATCGCCCGGCGTGGCGAGATCAATGAACAGCAGCAGCGGTGATTCTCGCTGCACCGTGGCGGCGAGCCGGGCCACTTCCCCCAGCGCCAGCACCCGATAGTTCAAGTCCTGCAGCCGGTTGACCAGTTGGCTGCCGGGCATCAATCGTTCATAAAAAACCAGCGCGAGCGGTTGCATCTCCCCGCCAGCGTGTATCGTTCCCGCCAAAAATGCAAAAACTTTTGTGCAAAACATGGGGGGGCAGACGGATCGTTCTCGTTCTCGTCCTCGAAAACATGAGAACCAAGGACGAGAACGAGTACGAAGATACCAGTTCGAACTTGGTTCACGACATGCGGCGGGGTTAGGCTGCGCACGGAGCGCCGGCTTGCAGCCGGCTTACCGTGTATGCGGGGCGAATGACGCTGCAATTCGGGCATCCCCACGCGCCGAGTGACCGGACGCGTAAAGCCGGTCACAGACCGGCGCTCCGTGACCGCGACTCGCTCGCGTCAACCATTTTTCAAACCCGCGCCGCTCACAATTCTTTTACAAATATTTGACCCGCGCCTGACAACTCCTTCCTGCCAGCGGGTAAAGTTGGAGGCATGAAAATAAATCTGCTCGCCCTCGGTCTGGCAACAATGTTCAGCGCCAACTTGTTTGCCGGAGAAACCTTGAACCTCAAACTCGTGCCGGAACGCGGCTGTTTCCTCCGCCATTCGCCGCAGGAGGTGGTCATCAAAATTGACCTCTCGGCCATCGCCGACCGCAAAAAAGCCCGGCGCACGCCGCTCAATCTGGCGGTGGTGCTGGACCGCTCCGGCTCCATGACCGGCGCGAAAATTGAAAAGGCCAAACAGGCGGCCATGCTGGTGGTGGATCGCCTGCACCCGGACGACATTTTTTCCTTTGTGATATTCAGTGACGAAGCGCGCCTCATCGTTCCGGCCCAGCGCGTGGAAGACAAGGAGGCGCTCAAGGAAAAAATTGAGAGTGTCGAGGCGGAGGGCAGCACGGCCCTTTACGCCGGGGTGAAAATGGGCGCAGGCCAGGTCGGGGAGTTCTTTTCGAGCCAGCGCATCAACCGCGTCATTCTCCTTTCGGACGGCATCGCCAATGTTGGTCCCAGTTCGCCGCGCGAGTTGCGCCGGCTGGGCAGCCAGTTGGCCGAGCGCGGCATTTCCGTGACCACCATCGGGGTGGGGGATGATTACAATGAGGATGTGATGGCCGGCCTCGCGGAGGCCAGCGACGCCAATTATTATTACGTCAAGGACACGGAAAAGCTCCCGGAGATCTTCGCCAAGGAACTGGGCGAAATGCTCACCGTGGCCGTGCGGGATGTGCGCATTGAAATCGTATGTCCAGATGGCGTGCAGCCGCTCGGCTTTATCGGCCGCCCCGAGAAATTTGAAAATCAACGCGCCGAGGTTCACCTGAGCCAGTTCACGACCGGCCAGGACCGCTATTTGTTTTTGCGTTGCCGCGTGAATGGCAATGATCCGGACGTGGCCAGGGTGAACGTGAACTACACCGATGAACTCGGGGGCGGCGCCACCCGGACCGCCACCAGCACGGCGAGAATTGAATTCACCGACGATCAGGGGGCGGCCGACAAATCCTTGGACGGTGCGGTCTATGCGGAAAAGCAATTGATGCTAACCGCCGTGGCCAAGGATCAGGCAATGGAGCAGGCGGATGCCGGCAACTATTCGGCGGCGGCCAGAATCCTGGCCACGCAAAACCGGGCGCTGAATTCGGCTTATGGGAGCGCACCCGCCGGAGTGCAGTTCAAAATCCGCGCGGAAACGAATTACCTCAACGATTTCAGCGGGCAGCTTGACGGCGGCGCCTACAACGGCTCCCTGCGCAAAGTCATGCAGGAACAATCCTTCAACACGCGCAACTCGAAATGACCTTTTCTTGCAGGTACCGACGGGAGGAGACGTTCCCGGCGCAGTCATTTGTTACGCATAATTCCAATTACCGCGCAACTTCTTGTGGTTTTGGCTTTTTAACTTAACCGGAAACACCCAATAGATCATGAATAAGCAAAGGTTCTTCTCTGTGTTCAGTCGCATGCTTCTGCAATCCCGAAGGGATTGGAATCATCCAGCCCAGCGTTGCCGTGAAACGGCTACGCTGGGTCATGACACAACCAAATTCACCAACCCTGAAAGGGTTGGATCAGGCGATGCCCCCATCTCCAAAGCGATTCAAACAGACCGGAATCTGAAAAGGTGGGCCGAGGATGCAACTCTTTCAGAGTTGCGGACTTTTGGGGATCAACGACCCAGGGTAGCTCGTTCCTCGCAACCCTGGGCTGGAAGATTCAATCCCGTTGGGATTGCCGAAGATCTGCCAACACTTACATTCGGTGATCGTGTGTCATTCCACCCAAAACAGCGGAGAATCCAACAAATCCTGGTCGCGGTGGCGTTCATAGTCCTGTCGTTCTCCGCCGCCCATGCGCAGTTTCAACAGCCTCCTCCGCAAGTCAGCGTCTCGGGCGCTGCGGAAGTCAAAGTCGCGCCCGATGAAGTGGACATTAGCGCGGGTGTCGAGACGCGCGACGCGCAATTGGATGTGGCGACTCATCAAAACGATGAGCGGGTTGCCAGCGCGCTCGCGTTTCTCAAGCAGGCAGGCGTGCCCGACAAGGATGTGCAAACCGATTCCATTGAGGTGCAGCCGAACTATTATAATAATGGTGTTGAGCAGATTGAACCGCGTTTTTATGAGGTGCGCAAATCCATCCAAGTCAAGTTGACCACCGTCACGAATTTGGAGAAGATTGTGACCGGCTTGTTGAACCATGGCGTCAACAATCTTAACAGCGTGGACTTTCGCACTGCCGAATTGCGCAAATATCGCGATCAGGCCCGGGCCATGGCGGTCAAGGCCGCCAAGGAAAAAGCCACCGCTCTATGCACTGAGCTGGACGTGAAATGCGGGAAACCCGTCAGCATCAACGCCCAGGAATACGGTGGTTACTTTGGCTGGCCGGGCAACCGATGGGGTGGGCGTGGCGGCGGCATGTATATGAACGGGGTGCAGAATGCGGTTCAAAACAATGGCGGCGGCTCGGATTCCTCGGGCGAAACCATGTCCATTGGCCAAATCAGCGTTTCCGCCACGGTGAACGTTTCGTTTTTGATCAATTGAATGATGGCGCGCGTAAATCGGGAAGGTGCTAGCGGAGTCGTGTCCTGCGTCATTCGCACACAGATGGATACAGACACGAATGGATTGCTGGATTTGTGGATAGATGGATGAGTGGGCAAAGAGTCGTGGGGTGCTGTCCAATTATCCAACCATCCAACCATCCATTTATCCGCCCTCTTTTTATCTGTGTCCATCTGTGTCCATCTGTGGTTAAACTAATCCCAAGTAACACACATGAAAAAAGTCGCGCTGGTGTTTGTGCTCGCGGTGTTGGCGCCGAGCTTGGTGCTCGCGTGGCTGGCCGTGCGCTCGCTGCGCGACCAGCAGTTCCTGCTCGAACGCCAGCAATCCCTGCTCGATCAGCGCATCACTGACACCCTCGCGCAGAACATCTCGGATTATCTGGCCCAACAGCAGCAGGCTTTCAGCGCGCAAGTCGAAAGCCTGGCCGCCGCCGGCGATCCGAAGACCCTCGCGGCGCAGTTCGATGAGCATCTCCGTCAGCACTGGCCGCTGGCCGAGGTCGGCTTTTGCGTCACCGCTGCGGGCAAAATCCTTTCGCCGCTACCCAACGCCCGGCCTGCCGCGCAGATGTTTCGCCTGGACAACAGCGGTTTTCTCGGCAACCGCGAGCCGGTGGAGGTTTACTTCAACGCCAACAACCCCAATGCCAATGCCAATGTTGGGAACGTTGGCGCGAACAGCTCCTTGAATTTCAGGCGTGGTCAGGCCGCTCAAGTTCCGTTGGCCTTCAACAGCCCTTCCGCCAATTCCACCGACTTGATGCCGCCAGCGCAGCGGCAGCAGCCGATTTCTGCCGGGCCACCAGGCCGGCTCAATTCATCCGCACCTCCGCGCCAGAATCCTGCCGCCGCCAGCCTTGGTGAACTTGGCGGCGGGGGCGCGGGCGCGAGTGGCTTTGGCCGTAAGGTGGCAACTACCCCGGGAACGCTGGCCAACAACGGCAATGCCGTTGCTTATGCCGGCAATGCCGGCGTAAACAGCCCATTGAATTCCGGCCGTGGCCAGGCAAATCAAATTTCGTTTGCGATCAACAATGGTAATGCCAATGCCGCATTCCAATCAACGCTTGCGCTGGACAACCGCATTGCGCAAAAAGATGCTTCTGACCAAGCAGCAGCTTCCGGCGTCCCTTTCCATGAACCGCGTAGTGCAGGCGTCCCGCCGGCCGGTTCGGGCACCATCCCGGTGCCCGTTCCCCAAACTGGCGGCGAGACGCCGCCAGAACCCGCAGCCGCGACGGCTGCGCTACCGTCACGCCCGTTCATGGTCCGTGAGCAAGTCCGTAAGGACGTGGGAACTTCCCCTGACCAAGCAGGTTTTCCCAGCCAGTCACCCGCTTCCAGCACGCTCAATTACAAAGCCGCCCAATCCCGCATGGTCAATCCCCAAAGCCAAGTGTACCAAAACGCAGAGAAAGCCACCGTGGAAAACGCCGCGGATGAGGGTCAAAATAATCTATCCAAAGTGGTCCCGGCCGAGGCGGAATTCCGTCAACTCATCGGCGACCAGACCGACGGCCTGTTAGCCCGCTTCCTCCAAAACAAACTCAAGCTGATGTGCTGGCATCGGCTGCATGCCGAACCCGACTTGATCTTCGGCGCGCAGTTGAATTTGGAGCGCGTGGTGGCTGACCTGCGCGGCTTCGTGCAGCCTGACCGGTCATGGGGTGACGACATCTGCCTGGCGGTGCTGAACGATAATGCCCGGCCGGTGGTGGTTTCGCGCGCACCCTTCCAAGCCAACTGGAAACGTCCATTCGTGGCCACCGAGTTGGGCGATGCGTTGCCGCATTGGGAAGCCGCCGCCTATCTCGTCAATCCTGCGCAGCTCACGCAGGCGGCGCAAACCGCCCGACTCACTCTCGGCCTGCTGATTGCCGTGTTGGTGATTGCCATCGGCACCGGCAGCCTGCTGATTGTACGCAGCCTGGGTGCGGAGTTGAAACTCGCGCGACAAAAGACGGATTTTGTCGGCAACGTCTCCCACGAATTAAAGACGCCGCTCACCTCCATCCGCATGTTTTCCGAATTGCTCGCTGAAGGCCGCGTCGCCGACCCCGTGAAGCAGCACTCCTACTTGCAAATCATCACGACGGAAGCCGCGCGGCTCACCCGGCTCATCAACAACGTGCTCGATTTCTCGCGCATGGAACGGGGTGAGAAAAAATACAATTTCCAGGCTTGCGAATTGACGGACCTCGTCCGCGCCACGGCGGAAACGTATCGTCCGCACCTCGAATCCGCCGGGTTCCAATTCGCCTGCGAACTGCCCGCCGCGCGGATTCCCGTCCGTGCGGACGCCGACGCCCTGTCCCAAGTCATCGTTAATCTACTGTCCAACGCCGAGAAGTATTCCGCCCAATCGGAGCGCCGGTCTCCGACCCGGCTCGATTCCGAGTCCGACCAACGATCCGTGCCTGAGGCCGGCGCTCCGCCCAAGGAAATCACCTTGCATTTGGCGCAAAGACAATCGCCCCTGCCGCATGCCGAAATCAGGGTGTTGGATCGCGGTCCCGGCGTGCCGCGCGGCTGCGAGGAAAAGGTGTTCGAGAAATTCTATCGCGCGCACGATTCCCTGAGCAGCGGCATCCAGGGTTCAGGGCTGGGCCTGACCATTGCCCGCCAGATCGCCCGTGCCCATGGCGGCGACGTCGTGTACGAACCGCGCGACGGCGGCGGAAGCTGTTTCGTCCTGCGCCTACCCATGCTAACCACAGATGAATGCGCATAAAACAGGATGGTTGGATAATTGGATTGCTGGATGGTTGGATCAACGGTTGGCAATCCATCCCTTCAAGGCGCCGCTTGACACCGTTCTTGATTTGGGGCAGGCCTGTGCCAGACCGCATGATTTATTGGGGAGTTGGGATCGTGGCTGTACGCAAGTGCTTACTCCCTCTCCGCGTTTTGCGGAGTCGGCGGAGCAAAATGGGGAGAGGGCAGGGGTGAGGTGCTTCGTTTCACCATTCATCCACCAATCCATGAATCCATGAATCCTTTTGTGGCCGCAGTTAAACCATGAAAACCAAAATCTTGATCGTGGAAGACGACCCGCACATTTTGCTGGGTCTCGAAGAAGTCCTGCAAAGCGAGGGCTACGAAACCGCTTCGTGCAGCCGGGGCGATGAGGCCGTGGCTACCGTCGCGAAGTTCCAGCCGGCGCTGATCGTGCTGGATGTGATGTTGCCGGGCGCCAGCGGGTATGACATCTGCAAGCAACTTCGTGTGAAAAAGAATCCCACCCCCATTCTCATGCTCACAGCCAAGGGACAGGAGATTGACAAGGTCGTCGGCCTGGACCTCGGGGCGGATGATTACGTGACCAAGCCCTTCGGCGTGCGCGAACTGTTGGCCCGCATCCAGGCCCTGCTGCGCCGGAGTGGCGGCGGTCCTGGAGCCACAGCGGACGCGGAATCATCTTTTCAGATCGGTTCGGCCACCATTGATCCCAAGACCTTTCAACTCAAGCGGGGCAGGGTGGTCGAAGAATTGACGGCCAAGGAAGTGAAACTGCTGCAAGTGTTTCACGCGCACGCCGGCGAGGTGTTGTCCCGCGACAAGTTGCTCAATGAAGTTTGGGGCTACAATTATTATGGCACCACCCGCACGCTGGACCAGGTCATCGTGCAACTGCGCAAGAAACTCGGCGACAACGGCGGCGAACCGAAGCATCTCCTCACCATCCACGGAGTCGGCTATAAACTGGTTGCGTGACCCCTTAGCTGCCAATCTGCAGCGCCAACGGCGCTTTCTTGACAATAGCCCGCAGTTTCAACTGCGGGTGTCCCGGGCGTTGTGAATCCGTCCCAACGGGACGGTTGATTTTGACCTTTTCGCACGCCTTTCCTCGTATTAATTCGGACGTTTTCGGCCGCCCGTCCCGGGCTTATTTGGTTCGCCTCACAATGATTCAAAACTGCCGTTGAATTCGGGAAGAACTCTCTCAATTGTCGCAATGATCCTTCCCCAAGCAAAAGTTGGTCCAATCGTTCCTGATTGATTTTGCCGGGAACCATGATTTCACCTGAATTCAGTGCCACTCAATCATTCGGCGGCTGCTTGGACAACGGGCCAAGTTCACTTCTTCTTTCCATACAGCTCTTCGGGCGTTTTGAGCTGGGGTTCAGTGGTCTTGAACGTCTCGCCGTTGCCTTCGATGGAGCGGAAGAAGCAGGATTGGTAGCCTTCGTGGCAGGCCGGACCGGCTTGGTCCACCTGAATGAGCAGGCAGTCGCCATCGCAATCGAAGGCGAGGTCCCGAACCGTTTGCGTGTTGCCGCTTTCCTCGCCCTTCATCCAGAATTTCTGGCGGGAACGGCTCCAAAAGTGCGTTTTGCCCGTGGCGATGGTGCTTTCGAGGGAGGCGCGGTTCATCCACGCCATCATCACCACGCGGCCGGTTTTCTGCTCTTGAATAATCGCGGGAATCAACCCTTGCGCGTCAAATTTCAGTTTGTCATAAAAACTCATGGGCAAAATTTACGATATGACATGGGCGGTTTGCGAGCCTTAAAGTTGGTCGCGTAAATCGCGGGCTCGTTGTAACGTCTCGCGGAGCCCGGGGCGGGGACGGCTCGTCACCGCGATTCCGGCGTTGAGCAGCCAATTTCGGGGAGTTGTCCCATCCCCGATGTTTGAGTCCAGCCTGTGCCAATCGGGCTTCTGCAACTCATTGCGTGGCGGAAACTCACGGGCGGGACGCCCGTGCCACTACTGCCTACGGTCCCGTGGGCCGCAAACTGGGCGGGGCCGCCTGTAGATTGGTAATGGAGCCTGGCAACGCCTGCTCCTTGGCTGGCGCTCGCGGTGGTGGAGTTGCCAAAACCGGTGCTTTCGCTGGAGGTTCCGGCGGAGCAACCGCCCGTCCTTCCTTGTGCTCGACCAGACTGCGTTCGAGGCGGTGTTTCAGGTCGGCAAAGGCCGCGTTGGTTATGGCCTCGAGGTGCGCCTGCGCCTCGGCGAACTGGCCGGCGGCGATTTTCGTGCGCGCCAGATGGATCAGCACGCCTTCGCGCTCGTTGTCATCCTGGCAGAGCGTGAGGCAGTTCGTCCACGCCATGAGCGCGTCATTGGTGCGCATTGGCTTGATGCCGTAATAGCTTTCCGCGTAATCGGTGGCGAGCACGAGATTGTCCGGCGCCAGCTTCATCGCGTGTTGATAAAGCCCGAGTGCCTTGTCGAAAACCTGCTGCTCGGTGATGCCATAGAACTCGCGCGCGTCCTTGCGGTACAGATAAACGGTCGTGGCGAAATTCTGGTAGTACACCGGCTCGCTCGGGTCCAGCCGGATGGCTTCAGTGTAATCAGCGAAAGCGTTGGTCAGGCCGCCATATTCGCCGTAATAATTCGCCAGTTGATTCCAAACGGCGGGGTTTTTGGGGTCAAGCTGCCGGGAATTCTCATATTGCACCTTGGCGCCCTCCTCGTCGCCAAGGTCGTTCAAGAAACTGCCGTAAGCCAGAAAGCCCCGGGCACTGTCAGGATGATTGCGCAGGAAACCTTCGTAGGCGTGTTTCACCTCATCGAGGCGCGCCCGGATTTTGAGATGAAGCTGGGCCAGCCCATTCGTGTCGCTTCGGGGAATCTGATTGGTTTTGAGCCAAGTGTTGACGTCATCCAGTGCGGCATCGTCCGCGATCATCAGTTCGCGCAGTTGCCGCTCTGCCGGGTCATTGGCGTCCACCAGGGGCAGGGAAATTCCGGTGCGCTCCTGCACCAGGTTGCTGACCGCCTGCGGCTGGTTGGTGGCCAGCAGCGCGCTCAAAAGGCCGATGGTAAGGTCACTCACGCCGTTAAATTATCAGGCTTCCAATGAAACAACAGAATTTTCAAGGAATGGACCTCATTGCCAGCGCGACGTTCAATCAGCTCTCGGTTCATTTCACCAAATCATGCGGGGAAAACTTGAGCACGAAATAGGTGGCCTGGTTCGTGCCGACATTGCGCAACCCGTGAAATTCATTTGACGCCTCAAAGATGAGGCCGCCCGCAGTCACGAGGTTGGTCCGGTCGCCTTGCAACGCCTCCACCGTGCCCTCCTTGATGATCATCAATTCCTCATCCGCATGGCGATGCGGCGGATGCGGCGACTCGCCAGGATTCAGCGTCGTGATGTGGCACTCGAACTCCGCGAGCGTCGGGGTGGGCGCGTCGAACACCGCGCGGCGCAGGCCTTGTTTCGTTGGGGTGACCTTGAGATCGGCCCAGTTGAAGACGCCGGAGTGCATGACCGGCTTGCCATTGGATTCCGCCAGGGCGACGCCCGCGAGCGCCACGGTTGCGGAAATGGCCGTCACCAATAAGTCTCTTTTGTTCATACGTATATTCCCGCCAAAAAGCGCGGTGAAGTCAAGCGGGCAGTGGCTGGGTGGCTGGGCGGGTCCCTGTTACGCGGAGCGCGGCCGTCCTCGGCCGCAGCAATTTCCAAACTCCAAGGCGCGCACATCTGCGGTCACACCCGTCCGGCTGGCAGAGTTGCTGCGGGTCGCAGACCCGCGCTCCGTTGGTAATCGTAGTCAACTTCTGCGCAAACGTTTCTTCGGCTGTGCTGCTGCGATCTGGATGGCTCGTCGTGCCCAAGCCGTCAGCTCCTGCGGTTGTTCCAGCACGTCTGGCGGCACCTCATGGTACGACATGGTCATCATCTTGCCCTTCATTTCATAGGTAAATGGCCCCATGCCGCGCGACGTATAATCCGCCTGCGACCGGGCGTCGGTTTTGAAAAACAACCGGCTGTCGTCCAATATTCCGAAGAAAGTTTCACTGCAATACAATCCGTGGGCGCCGAACATCGCCTTGACGCGCAATTCCGGTAGCGTGCTCAATTGGTCCAGTACAAAATCCTTGAAAGAGTCGTCTGCCACAAGAACAAATCTAAGCGTAAAGCAGTCCCCCTGCAACTATTTGTAGTTTTTTCTCGACTTTTGGCGGAAATGTCATTCATAGTATGAGCAAAGAAGTGTTCAAGCCAAAACTACTATGACCTTGACCAAACGCGATCTCGTCGTACGCATCAGCGAGGAAACGGGACTGATTCAAACCCAGGTTTTTGATGTCGTGCAGAAGACCTTGGATTACATCGCGGAAGCACTTTCCCAGGGGGACAAGGTGGAACTGCGCAACTTTGGCGTGTTCGACGTGAAGATCCGCAAGGCCCGCGTGGGCCGCAACCCCAATCGGCCGGAAAGGAAAGTGCCGATTCCCCCTCGCGCCATGGTCAAATTTCGGGCCGGCAAGGAAATGCGCGCCGAAGTGCTGAAGCTGACGCCGCTGGCAAGGGGTGGGAACGGCGAGAAGTAAGGACTGGGATGAATCCGGGTGGCCGGTGGGCCTGGGGGGTGGATTGATGGATTGGTGGATTGATGGTTCTGTCGGTCGCGTGCCCACGCGCGGTGTTCAAGCCATCAATCCAAAAATCCCCCAATCCAATAATCCATTCTTTCCTTGGCCGCCCGGTTGCCGTATGCTGCGGGCATGGAACGACTGCCCGGATTTCGTGATTTTTATCCTGAACCGCTCCCGCACAGCGATGTGTGGAGCGCCGATGCGCGCCAGTTCATTTTTGAACAATGGCGTGCCGTCGCCAGACGCTATGGCTTCCGTGAATACGACGGCCCCCCGCTGGAACCCCTGGAATTATTCACCACCAAGAGCGGCGCCGAAATTGTCGGCCAGCTCTACAACTTCGTGGACAAGGGCGACCGCGCGATTTCGCTGCGCCCGGAAATGACGCCGACGCTGGCCCGTATGGTGGCCGCGCACGAGCGCAATTACAAGAAACCCATCAAATGGTTCGCCATTCCGCAACTGTTCCGCTACGAACGCCAGCAGAAAGGCCGGCTGCGCGAGCATTTTCAATTCAACGCCGACCTCATCGGCGAAACCGACCCGGCGGCGGACGCGGAACTGATTGCCCTCCTGATTGACACGCTGCGCGCGTTCAGCCTCACCGCCGACGATTTTGTGGTCCGCTTGAGCAGCCGCAACGCCTGGCACGATTTTTTCAAGCAGGGTGGGGGAGACACGGCGCATGAATACGAGTTCTTTCAGGTGATTGACAAGCTGGAGCGCACCTTGCCGGAAGAATCGGAAAAAAAGCTGGCCGCGATGGGTTTTTCCCTGGCCCAAGCCAATGAATTCATCCACTCCGGCAAGCCCACCACGGAATTGCAGAGCATTCTCGACAACCTGACGGCGCGCGGCTTGCGCGAGTTTGTGAAAATTGACTACCAGATCATCCGCGGGCTGGCGTATTACACCGGCGTGGTGTTCGAGGCGTCCGACCGCAAGGGCGAATTCCGCGCCATCGCGGGCGGCGGCCGTTACAACAACCTGGTCAAGCTCATCAGTGGCGGCCGGGTGGATTTGCCCGCGCTGGGCTTCGGCATGGGCGACGTGGTGCTGCTGGAATTGTTGAAGGAACGCGGCCTGCTGCCGAAATTCGATTCGCCCATGGATGTGTTCGTGCTGATTGAGGACGAGGCGCTGCGGCCCCAATCCCTCAAGCTCGTCCATGATCTGCGGGCCGCCGGTTATGCGGTGGAGTATCCGCTCATCCCGGCGAAATCGGACAAGCAATTCAAGCGCGCGCAGGAATTGAAGGTGGCCCACACCGTGCGCCTGGAAAACGACGCCTATGTCCGGGTGCGGAATCTGAAGACGCGTGAGGAAATCGTCACCGGCATTGCCGGCGTGGCGAATCACTTGGGCTGAATGGCGGAATGAACCGTGCGTCGTGGTCAGGCATCTGGCTGTGAAAACGGCTAGCTCAGCGACTCATGCAAGGGTAACCCGATAAAAATGATCCGGTTGGTTATCTGTCGGCTCTTGTACTCCGCTTGCAAGGGTGGTAGTGAACTGGTCTGAATCGGTGCCTTCATCGCGGCCAGATTGCGCCGATTTAACATCATGCCGCCGCCGCCTCAATCCCATCGGGCCCATTCTTCGCATTGGTTCCATGCGTCCCGTGCCCGCGGGAAATTTCTCTTTTCTTTTGCGAGGCCGAGATTCGGCATTCCTGCCTTCGGGGAACTTGTTCACCGGACCAAACGTGACGCTTTTTGCCGGTGAATAACTCCAAGACCCGAAGCGGCGCGAGCCCTGATTTTTCAGGCGAATTTGATCTTTCCAGCGGTATCGCGCCGCGCTTTTTCGGTGGATAAGTTGTGCATATCAAAGGGTGGTCAAAGGCGGGGTTTCTGCTATGCTCTCTTCAGTTCATTGAAAGAACGAAGCGGGCGGCGAAGAGTAAAATTAACGCTGCCGGTTTCAAGATGATCCCAGGCGACTGGGGAAAAGTCAGGTCAGGCTGGTTGATCTGGCTCCTCTCAAATCGGGCCGCAAGACCGGGTGGCGGAGGCAGAATTCACCAGTTCCTCTGGCGGTGTTCGCACACCGTCAAATGCGAATGAGGGACTTGGCAGCAAGAGGCGATGAGAAGCCGCCTTGAGTTGAGTCAAGTAGTC
>Ga0316217_10005507_pt1 | contig 13098 bp, 14 predicted proteins | sample 1anoAmetaG_FD_203633 | JGI IMG/M metagenome (GOLD analysis project Ga0316217, IMG submission 203633) | Freshwater microbial communities from Trout Bog Lake, Wisconsin, USA - 1anoA | ecosystem: Environmental > Aquatic > Freshwater > Lake > Hypolimnion/Profundal zone | place: USA: Wisconsin...
GGAACTTACGCTACCTTCTGCTTTCTGGTCCACCCGCGCATGGCATAGGCGCTGTGGTTGTGGATCGACTCGAAGTTCTCCACCTGAACGGAGTAGGCCGCGATCCGGGGATCACTCTGCAGGCGCACCGAAGCATCACGGGCCATGTCCTCGACGAATGCAGGGTTCTCGTACGCGTACTCCGTAACGAACTTTTCATCTTCACGCTTGAGCAGCGGATAGACCGGTGAAGAACCGCATGCCTCGGCCACGTCGATGAGATCCTCCAGCCAGATCTGGTGAAGATTGCCATCCTTCCCCATGGCGGGCCGGACCGTGATGGAGACGATTCCGCGTTGGTTGTGGGCGCCGTAGTTGCTGATCTGCTTGGAACAGGGACAGAGGCTGGTGACCGGCACCTTGACCTCCAGGACCAGGCTCATTTCGCTACCCCTCATCTGGCCGATCAGGTGGCAGTCGAAATCCAGGAGGGCCTTTGCCTTGGTGATGGGGGCAACCCGCTCCAGGAAGATCGGGAAGGCCATCTCCACGCGTACGTTGGTGGCCTTGAGCCGGGTCTGAAGCTCGGCCAGCAGCTTCGGCATGGACTGGACGCTGATATTCTCATGGTGCCGGGAGAACACCTCGATGAACCGGCTCATATGGGTCCCCTTCTGGTGGTGAGGGAGATCCACGGCCATGGCGACCGTCGCAGTTGCTTCGTGGTGCTTGCCGCTCTTGGCGACCACGCCAATCCGGTAGCGGAGGCCTTTGACGCCTACCTGATCCAGGGAGATGCCGCGAGTGTCGGTGTAGGATTGAACATCGTTCATTAGAAATCCTCCTTGGAGATGGAACAGCCAGCAGTGCAGGTTTCGTGCACAACGACCTGGGAGAGAAGGGGAAGGGTGGGCTTCAGCCTCATCCAGATCCACCGGACCAGGTTCTCGGCGGTAGGGTTCTCGAGGCCCTCGATCTCGTTAAGGCAGTGATGGTCCAGGTGATCGTGAATCGGCTGGAAGGCCGCCTTCAGATCCGCGAAGTCCATAACCCAGCCCTGGGGCTCGAGAATAGGGCCATCGATCTGGATCACCAGGCGATAACTGTGTCCGTGCAGGCGGCCGCACTGATGGCCCTCGGGCACGTGCACGAGCCGGTGTCCGGCTTCGAAAGCGAATTCCTTGAAGATGCGCATTGCTGCTCCTTTTACTTGAGGTTGAGGATCTTGTGGAGTTGGAGGCCGATCTGCCAGCGAGGATGCTGGAGGCAGTATTGGAGGACCCTCTGGGTGTTCTCTTCGACCTGCGGTCCGTCGAGGGGCTGGAGGATGAAGGCCTTGAAGTCGAGGTGCTCGAAGCTAGCCGGGTCCATTCCGACCTGGGGGTAGACGAGCTTCAGCTCATCGCCATGGTCAACGCGAAGAGGAGCACTAGCCTTTGGTGAAATGCAGGTCCAATTCACACCCTTGGGAACCGGGATTGTGCCGTTGCTTTCGATGGCCACCTTGAAGCCGGCCTGGTGGAGAGCATCGATGAGGGGAACGTCGAGCTGGAGCAGGGGTTCCCCGCCCGTGCAGATCACGAGCGGAGCACCTTCACCGGCAGGCCAGAGACCACGCACCACTGCCGCCAGCTCAGCCGGAGATTGATATCGCCCACCCATCGGCCCATCAGTGCCGACGAAATCGGTATCGCAGAACCAGCAGGAGGAAGCTCCCCGGCCACGATCAGCCTCCCGGCCAGACCAGAGGTTGCAGCCGGAGAACCTTGCGAAGACTGCCACCTTGCCGGCCTGAATGCCCTCTCCCTGCACGGAGAGGAACACCTCCTTCACAGCGTAAGTCATTGAAGACCTCCCAGGGCACGCACGATGAGGGGATCAGCGATCCCGGCCTCCTCGAAGCCCCGAGCTCGAAGCCGGCAGGAAGGGCACATTCCGCAGGGCATAGGGTGGTGGCCTTCATAACAGGTGAGAGTGAAGGCCAGCGCCTCCATCGCGCCCAACTCTATGGCCAGGTGAACGGACTGGGCTTTGGAGAGAAACATCAGGGGGGCATGAATCTTGATTTCGTGATCCATGCCGAGGCAGAGGGCCCGCGCCAAGGCCTCCAGCGTGTTCTGGCGCGTATCGGGGTAACCGCTGCTGTCGGCCTGCGCCACCCCCGTGATGAGATGCAGGATGTTCTGCTGGTAGGCATAGGCAGCAGCGAAGGTGAGGAAGATGAGGTTGCGCCCAGGCACGAAACTGGCGGGTAGAGCAGGGTTGGTAGCATCCTTGCCGTTCACATCGCCTTTGCCAACGAGGGCGGAGCCCCCCATGATGCCGAAGGTGTTGATGGGCAGGATCGTGTGCTTTTTGATCCCGGCCATCTTGGTGATGGTTGCGGCGCTCTGAAGCTCGCAGGCATGCCGTTGACCATAGTTAAAGCTCAGAGCTTCAACGTTTTCCTTCCCCCACTGGGCGATTGCCCAATAGAGGGAGATGCAGCTATCGGCGCCGCCGCTGAGGACGACAAGGGCCTTCTCGATCGGCTTGGTATTCATGATGACCTCCATGATTGGTGGTGGATGCCGGGGGCGATACCCGGCTTGATTGATGATTGGAATTGCTTCAGGCAGCCTTCGCCGAGGCCGTCTTGGCTTTTCGATTGGTATTCTTGCCGACGAGGATATGGCCGCCCTTTTGGCTGAAGCCATTGGTGCTGGCCCACTCCTGGAGCAGGTTGAGCGCCTCTGGCAGGTGCCCGCTGATCAATGCCATCAATTCTTCAATGAGCGCATTAGGCGACTTCTTGCCACCATCCACGGATGCGATGATGCGGGCGAGCCTATCCGTTTGAATTCGGTTCCGCCGGTCCAGGGTCTTCGTTCGGGATGATTGAATAGCGGGTACATTGGCCATCCCTGCCATGTAGTTCCAGGCCTCGACATCGCTGTGGCCGGCCGAATTGAGCTGGTCAACGAACCCCTCGGGCAGGTAATCCACGAGGAATTCAGACATATTCGTGACCGGCCGATTGATCCGGTCGCGGAGGACGAGCTTCTCCTTGGCGATGGTGATGGATTTCAACGTCACCCGCGCATCCCTGTGCGGCTTGTCGTCATTACCGATGAAGAAGTAGGAGGAGCCACGCTGCGGTCCAGAATGGAAATGGATCACGTCTTCAATGGCCATGAGTGGCTCCTTCACAAAGGGAAAAGTGGGGCATTCGATCTGGGGAATGCCCCGAACCCATTGACCATTGGCGATGTCAAACGCTTGTTGACTAGGCGACGGTGAAGCTCAGCATCCTGTCCTTGCTATCCTTGTCCGCTCCAGGGGCAGCAATGCAGGTGCAGGGAGCCCGGTGGCTGGCGTCAGGGGTGGATTTGCCACGGAGAGACCACAGCTTCCTCAGGCTTCCATCAGCGTCATCACGGATTTTCCAGGTCACGCCCTGGCATGCGCGAAAAAGCTGGACGATGTCCTCATCAGAAAAGAACATCTGGGTCACCTCCGGCTCGATCTTTTCCGTGGCCTTGATGTCACCGAGGAGCTTCTCCCGGTTGCGGTAGAAACTGGGGGCGATGCTCTCCATCAGCTGCATGGCGGCAGCCTGGATTTCCTGGATCTTATGGCTGCTATCAGTCTTCGGCTGTTCAGTGGAGGGAGCCTTCGGGGAGGCCATCTCCTCAGACTGGGGGGCGAGGGCCGCAGTGGGCTCGGGGATGGTGGTGCCGTCGGGCTTGGTAGCGGACATGATGTCCTCCTTAGAAGGCTCTCGGGAGCGAGAGGTGGGTTTAGGGGTTGATAACAAGGCTGAAACACGCATAGTTAATGGCGTTCTTAGTCTCTTCTCGCAAGACAAGGCAGAGATGATCGGAATCTGGCCGTGCCTGCCCGAGCTGCCATAAATCGCTTGTGAAGGGATTACCGCTCATCACATCTTTTGCATCCTCGGCGGTAAAGAATCTGAGGCGAACTTGTAGGCAATCGCTATCAACGCCCAGGGATTCTTGGGCAAGAAGTAGGAGCGCCAGGTTCATTGACTTCGTTTGGTCCTGGTGCCTATGTAGATCTTCATCGGAGCCCGTCCATACGTCCTTTTTTGTCTTTTTATCCTTCTTTGTTCGGTCCTTGAAGAACTCCATAGTTCCGGCAGGAAAGATGGGATTATTGGTCTTATGATTAATCGTTCTCTGAAATTCCTCGAAGAGCCGAACCAAAGGCTTGATGATCACTTGAGGCCATGGCATATCCATAGGAGCAGAAGGGGTTGAAAGATCCAGGCCAGTGAAAGGCGCCGAGCCCTGAAGGCCAAATGAAGTGATGAACGGCTCGATCTGGTCCGGGGTTAGGAAGTTGGGTAAGTGGGAGAGGCAGGAGTGCACCATTGGTGCATCCGAGTCAATAATTACGTAGCTACAATCCATCTATCCCCCCTAAGAAGGTGAATTTCGTTCGTATTGCCATTTAATATAGTGTTTAGGCGCTTTCGAGAAGGTGAGTCCAATAACCAATAGGCTCCGCAATCCAAACAGAACGCCGGATAGAATGGCTACCCCGAGTCCCTTGAGCCGATCCCTTGGCGGAGATGGAGGCTGCACCCATCAAGCCCATGGGCCAATAACGCTTTAGGAAGAGGTTTGCGGACTGACCCTTTGCCCAGCTCTCATGCAGAGACCGGATCGGGGAAGCCACCTTGCGGTAGGCGGGAGCCTCCTCAGCCGGCGCGTTAATTGCCTCATTAGGCTCATCTACCACCGCATCTGCAATGGTGTTGATCGTGATGGGTTTTCCCAGAAAAATTGCCATGGAGGTGCGAAGAGTGGCCGGCACCACGAGCAGGAAGGGATGGTAGGAGAAGCCCTTCTTTAATTTTTTGCGGATGATCACCACGTTGAAATCACCGTCCGGGCGCACCTTTCCACCCTTCCACAAGAGAGCACTTTGAGTGGGATCCTTCAGGGCCTGCTGTGCCTGGTGGGCCGAGAAGAACCTCAGCCGAATCCGCAACTTCGGATTATTGATGCCGAGGCGCTCTTGGTTGAACATCAACAATGAAAAATTCATTGATTTGATCTGATCTTTGTTAAGTCGAAGATCGGCTGCCGTGCCTGTCCATTCGCCTTTATTAGTCCTAATTTCCGTAAATCGTCTGGTCCCATGATTGAAGAAGGTCCGTCCGGTATAGGCGTTCTTGGAAACAAAAAACTGACTGAAAAGTAGCCTGAGAGGTTTAACAACCAGTTTGGGGAACTGGCAAGCCTGGGAGGCCGCCTCAGCAAGAGGGGCAGATTCGTACAGGGCACCAAACGGGTCATTGGCTTCAGCACCTTGCTCGAAGATGAACGCCTCGACTTCGGCCAGAGATGGTGAACCGGCGATCTTTGAGAGAGTCAGCTTGACCTTTCCTCCCAGAACGTTCTTGCTCTCGAGAACCGAGTCGGGGCTATTCATTTATTTCTCCTAAGAACACGGCCATGCCGGCTGCATGCCTTTGCTGCTCAACGGAAACGGACAAAACCTTGGTCCCCAGGCCTTCACGGCGTGGGTGATTGGGTTGCTTGGTGCTTGGGGTCCTGGGGGTGCCCAGAATCTGATTTAATTAGAAACCCGAACCACCAGGTCAAGGCTTTTTCACGGGAACCCCAAACCCGGAATCGCTCTACATCTGCATATGTAGTCGATTTCTCTTAAGCACTGGCTCGATTAGGTAGACCTGTTCAGGTAGAGTTTGAGCATGTGCAAAGATGAGTTGGATGCCGTCAAGGAAGAACTGGATGCCTACATTAGTGGCCTGTATCCACTAGAAAAGGAGGAAGTTAAGGTCTACCTCCGCAGTGCGCTATCCCTTCACATGGCGGTGGTTCACCAGGGCAAACCGGGAGAGCTTCTTGGCGAACTGGTGACTCAGGCCTACCTTGAACGGATAATCCCTGACGAGGAGACGGCCCTTGCCTACCTTCAGGCCCTAAACGAAAGAGATGCGGAGATCAAAGAGATCGAGGGCGAAAAATGGGATGTGGCGAGGCAGTTGGTTGATCCCTCCTCCCCACGTGGGCAATTACACATGGAAATGCTTGACTGGACCTGGGGCCCTCAGGATGGTCAAGTGGGCGGGGATGATGCAGCCCTGGCGGTTCGCATGGCCCAGCATTGGGGGGATCCGAACGATACCCTCGATACCTGGGCGGAAGCTGAACTGACGCGGGTGAAGATGGAGAACTTCATCAGAGGGCTAGATCCTGTGAAACTTGCCAAAAAAAATGTTCTCCGGGGAACCAAGCTTGCCGGTACAAAGGTCCCACTTCGAACATGGATTATTGCAACCGCTATAGTTGCACAAGCGAAAAAGAGCCCCACTCCGAGAACGCTCAGGCATCTATTTGTTGCACGTGAAACTGCAAATCGAGTCCTCAGGAAAATGAGGATGGCCATGGTTGATGATATGAAGGCCAAGGTTCCAATTGGGAATCCCCACCCAAGCGGTTATAGGTATGTACGTGGTCTTGATCCTGGATATCGTCTTTATTTTAAAAGGCTGGGTGACAGTGACAGTTTGAGGCACAGACATGATCTTGCCTTAAAAGGGATTGGAAAAATTTTGGTGGCTAGCACTATATTGGGATCAATCGTGTTTGTAGGCGGTAATCCTATGCCTGCCGATGAAAAGAGTAAGGGCGAACTTATGGATAAATTCGAAAAATGGATTTCACCACATCTTGATGCGACTGATGAAGATAACAATTACTGGTATCTGTACGAATACGCGTACAGGTACAACGCTGATAAAAAAAGATTACTTGGTTGGGGGCTGATTAATCAATTGCTCAGGAGTTTGCTGGCTCCAAGAAGAGAAACGGATGAAACATGACAAAATTATGGCATAACAATTTTTGAATTGGACCAATTATAGTTTACATATACCAAATTATCAAAATTGTTCGATTATTTAATTTAAATTGGATGGTCAGAAAATGGGAAATTCCATTGCATAAATCAGCCAATTTATACATACAGTGTATTTATGTACTATTTCATCCTGCCTGACAATATTTCCTCGTTGATTGCTGGTTCACCATTGGCGCAACTCCTACAATTATTTCTAGCTTCTTCAACAATAGTTTCTGCCTTAAAGATGTCCGTGGGCACAATCCCATTAACAAAATGCCTTCCATTTGCGCAGATGTCCAAGAACTGCATTTCAGGGAAACATATCAATGATTTCATGAATTGCGTTTGAAAAAATGGATCTTTCCACGTGAGTTGCACTGCCGTGTCAAGTTGGTTATGTGAGATGAACTCCTGTTTACGGCAAATGTATTTGTCCCATGGGTGGATTTCGCAAAGATCGAGCCGAGGTGCTCGCTCAATTATGGGTGAATGAAATTTAGCTCGCTTTAAAAAGCTCATTACATCATTGATTCCATAGAAATATGAGTGAGGGTATTTAATTTGATTTGAAATTCTGCTTGTGTAGAATTTAATTACGACTTGGACTTCTGCTGGTTCGGTCAGTGAGCCAAAAGCTTCAAGAGCCATCCCTGTATAGAAACGTCGGTAAGAGCAGCAGTAATCGCTCATATAAATCTCCTTGAAAAGCGAAGGACCTCGAGAAAGGCCCTGAAAGTAGGTATTGGAGTATATTGATCCTGGGCATATGATTTCCATCCACCAAGACCTAAATCCATAAAATCCAAAAGTTCGACGCAGGTGCTGAGGTTGGATGCCAGGTATTCGTGAGAATTTATTGGATTGGTGAATCGGCAAAATTTCTTTTTGGTATTTCCCAAGTTTCGCCGAAGACTGAAAGATGATGCTGGACAATGAATACAATTGAAATCTAATAACAAAGGTGGTGCATATATATTGGTTTCGGATCCCTTCAGGTGCTTAAAGAAATCTTTCCCAAAACAATTTTGTTGAACTCGTTTTACCGCAAACCGTGGAAATTTCTCCCCATCCAGGAAATAGGTTTCGCAAACCCGGATCATGATGGGATGAGAAATTGTTGAGTAGATTACCGCAATCTCCGGTCTACCAAGAGTGGTGCGGAATTGTCGATGTTCATCACGATATGAGATCCATGCTGAGTTTAGAGAATCATAGTTCATGTCGTACCTACAAACCCTTGCAGAGGGGATATATATTTATAACAAGCCCTATCCAGACTCGGTTGTGGTTGCCGTGCACATATGCAGAGTGAGGGGCGGGCTGCAACCCGTTCTCCCCTCTATTTTGTAGGTATCACCCAACTTGCCTTCGGCTGCTGGGCTGTAATTATTATAACCTAGGCGATCCAACCTTGCTGGTTCGAAGAGATTTATACCTTGTTTTGCCAAGTTATGCACTACTATTATGCGCTACATTTCCAGTGCGAAATACGCAGAAAATCATGCGCATAATTGTACCTAACTCTAAGTTATGGTGCAGATAATGTGAAATTGCGTATAGGTAATAAGGTCTATATATAGAGAGAGGGGTACACACTTGTACAAACAATGTACGGCTTACATCTCACTACCCTTTGTCTGGGGGTGGGGGAACGTAGGCCTCCGGCCGAAGTCGAGGGACCCACCCCCTCAAAGACAAAAGAGAAATAGTAATCCTCTTCTTCATTTTCTCCTAATTGATGGCCGATCTGTCCGTCCTTGGCCCTACGCCAGAGGCGGGGCCGACCGTCCAGGGCCATCTGTCCGGAGGTTTAAGAAGAAAATTGGTAGACGGATTTTTCGTTGTATGGCGATTTGCATAATGATTCGAAATGAATTCATTTAACTAGTAAACTGAGTTAACTAAAATTAAATTATTTGTTCAAATGTTTATTGAATAGGGGTTCTAAATTGAAATTGATTCAACGGATGTGTTTAATGATATTTGCACTGAAACTATCAAGTATTAAAATTCATGCACACTATTGCGCTATACTATGGTTGAGTGTCCATTTATCTGAGTAATTGTCTTGCGATCTGTCTAGGTCATGTTTTGTTGAAGTCCAGGACAAAATCATTGAAGGCATCCTCCAATCATGGTCCAAAACTAACAACGTTCCAGCCAATCTTAAATTATAATAAATAATTCATAAATCAATCATCTTCGAAAACACAAAACAATTATATGAAATACCTTCGAAAATATCCAAGGTATCCACCAATTTAGTTATAAACATCCAACAGAATCGACCAATCGTCTTCCAAAAACGTAATTATACCGACAAGGCGTCATTGAAAATCCAGATCGTATCCACCAATCAATAAAGGAGACCTGCAAAATATGAACCAATTGGCTTCGAGAGCTCTAATTGTATCGACCAATCGTCATCGGAAACCGCTAACATATCGACCAATTGCAATGCAAAGCCCCAATCGTATCGACCTATTGTCTTCGAAAAGCCGCAAGGCATGCCCAAATCGTGGCCTGAAATCTGCACAACATGTAGCATGGCGATTGATATCGTACCAAGCCTGAGCACGCGTAAGGGACTGGTATCTCCTGATTTGCCCTTGGTAATGGAGCGGTTGGCATGGCCATTCCGCCATGAAACAATAATGCCCCCGATCAAGGGGGCATTCGCTTGAGTGGCTATCCGGCGTCGGTGGGAAACAGTCAGGCGGCCAGGTAGAGGAAAGGGCGAGTCCTGATCTTCCTGGCCACGTTGCGGTCCGCGTACTCGGGTCCGTTCGCCAGGGCGCATTCCAGGTATTCGAGCATGTGGAGAATCCCGGTCCCATAATCCTGACCCTTCCTGGACCTGGGAAAGCAATGGCGAATCTCCGCTCGATACTCCTCATCGGTCATCGTTGAGGCCCGCTCATTCCAGGAGGCCACGCCCTGCTTGATGGCGATCAGGTTATGGGCGGCCAGGGCCGGGTAGGCAATCAACGACTCCTGCCTGGTCTTCTTCTCGTCCATGTTCTTCCTTTTCGGGTTGAGGTAGGTTTCCCGATAGGACCCGAAGGTCTTCATGATCCGGCAGATCTCGCAGGAGCAGTAGGGTTCCACGAGGTCATCGTTTGTTAGATGCATTTTGGCGAAGCCATCCCCAATGGCAATGTCCTCCATGCGGCCATTTCGGTTATGGAGATAATTGTAGGAACGTACGGCCTGGACCCAGGAACTGGAATCAGAGGTCAGATGGGGAATCCGGGTTCCCAGTCGGGCCATGACCGGGATGGCGGTAAACCCGCTCACCCCGAAGAGGTGTATCCACTCCTCTGCTGCCCCGAACTCCCGGGAGAGGACCGCAGCTCCCCTCCAGATGCAGTAAGGATCGGTGTCCGAGTCATAAGAGATGGCCCATCCGGTGAAGGCTGGATTGTGGACGGTTGTGATCCATCTCCGGAAATCGTCTCCGGTAATTCCATGGGCCACGTTTAGAAGCCGAAGGTCATGACGTTTATTCGCGGCAAAGAATTCGTTATTCCGTTTCTGAATCTCGGCGAGCATACGAAGGGCCAGGGGATGGACGTCAATGTCCCTTTGAGGGCTGAGTTTTCTCCTCGGAGGGAGCTCAAGGGCCATCAACGCATCCGCGCACTGGTTGGCTTTCTTGATGACCTCTTCGCGATCCACGAAGCTGGTGATACCGAACTTGAGCTGGGCACCTCCGGAATCGAGGATGACCTTTACCCCTGCCTCCTTGGCAAAGTCCGAACGTTTGGTTTTGAGATCATGGGCTGAGGCCATAAACCATGGACCATACTTGTGAAGGATAGTGTCCTCATTGTAGTAGGGACCGATCCTTTCTAGCCTGAATCCATCTGACTTTCTCTTCTCAGAGACAGCATCTAGGTGAATGATATCGCCGATATCAAAGAGGATATCAGCATGGGGAAGATGCAGAACCTTAGATTGGCAGTCGATGCTGTGGTGAATCGCCTTATCATTGGCCTCGTGATCTCGAACCCAAAGATGAAATTGTAAATAGCTAGGCACAGCTCCGCTCGCCATCCAATCGTAGCTCACTCAAACTCCTTTAGTAGTGAAACAATCGCTTATGGATTGTTCGTGGAATATAAGTATAGAGTTTTAAAGTTTCTTTGCAAGATTAAACCTAAAAAATATTTTCGTATTGCGTTTAGTTTTGTTCATGATCTATTTTCGATGCGGATTACTACTTGTCGCACGATGACAGCTAGTCATCTTCCCCGTTGCGCTGTTTAAGCCCATTCAGAGGTGTCTTGACCCTGTGTTGCGCATGTACAGCCAGTCCCCACGTATTCCCTGGGGCATGGGACTGCTCCCACATTCCTGGCCAACTTCTGGAGAGCACAACTTATATTCTCTTGTGGCCGATTGATGGGGCCTGGTTGTCCTCAGCGACGGATTAAAGGTAATCCGGCGACAGGTTGGTCATCCCCCACGGCGATCCCCTGGCCCGGTCCTCCATCCCATGCTCCTGATCCCTTCCACGGTGTCTTGCCCATGTCTTGCGCAGATATGCCAGGGGCTGGGGTTAATCCCCCCTGGGAAGGATTGCCCCCGTGATGCCATCGGGGCTATGTGGGGATCATCCGGGGAGGAGGGCCAGATGCCCAATCCCCACCCGATCCCAATCACCTCAGTCGGTCTGGCCAATAACCGGTTCCGCCAGCAGGCATTACTGGGCAACCCTAGTCATCATCGAATCCTGGCGACTGCTGGGATCTACGCGCTGGGTCCTGTTGCGGTGCAAGGGATCCTCCACGCCGTCCTTTCTTTCAAGGAGGAGGATTTCCGAGAGTCATTTGATCCCTGGGGTGATAGGGACTTGGTCGTGGTCGAGATTAATGGGAAGAAAGTCTTCGGGAAGATCGATACCTACGATCCAAGCATGGAGTTCATGAGTCCTGACCCTGCGGATGATCTGGTGACCATTCGAGTCTTGACCGTCATGCTCCCCGAGGAATATTGAAAAATATCCTGCAGAGAAAGTGCCAGAGCGATGACCCCTGTACTTAGGTATTAGGTGAAAGAAATTGAACTGCAACCACCATAAGGGTTTCAGGCTCATTTCGGCCTCCGCGATGACAAAACGGATCATCTGGAAATCCAATTCATGTGAGCTTCAGAATTGTGTGAGATCAATCTCCAGGATAGAGGCTATAGTGTTAATTCCACTCATGTATATGGAGCCCCGTCCATGCCGAGGAAATCGAACAACCCGACCCCCGCTTCTCCCAAAGCCCCCCATGTGGTTCCAGAATGGGCCAAGAAGGTTAAGGTCTACCGTGAGGAAGCTGGGAAGACACAGGTAGAGGTTCAGACGGCGCTCAAATCCAAGATCAACACCATGAGCCTGATTGAAAATGGCCGGCGAGAATTTACCCCAGCCCAGCGAACATTTTTCTTCGAACTCATCGGGAAGCCCGAGGACACCTCGATTCCTACCAAGATCTCGGACCCAGCGCCGGTTGTGTCCAAGAATGTCAAGGTGGCCAGGCCTGCACCCAAGAAGGCGGGCAAAGCGGCGAAGCCCGCCAAGCCAGAAAAGGCCCCGAAGGTTGCTAAGGCACCCAAGAGATTGAAGGCAGCGCCCGAGGCCATTCCTGGCTCCGAAGTTCAGGATGCTGTTCTTGTTCCGCCATCTGCTAAAGAATCGACGATTCCGGCATCCCCTGTGGCCCAGCCCAACCGTCGCTTTAGGAAGAGCCGCAAAGCCTCTGCGGATGCCGCTTTGAAAGCTGTTACCAACTATGTGGAGATGCCGGCCACAAGCCCTGCTCCGAAAAACACAAGGAAAGCCAGAGCGAAGAAACACACCCTGGCGGCTACTTCTCAGCCTGGGGTGGCCGAGCCAACACCCCTCGTGTTGAAACCAGCTGCCAGCATGGGCATATCGCCAGTCAAAGAGGCGGTGTTGCGGGACATCAACCGTATCCTCAGCAGCCCGGGCCTCAGCGACAGCCAGGTCAAGCGCCTTCATGGTCTATTCACCTCCCTGGCAGTGAACGCCCTGTTGGGGGAATAGGATCAGACCGGGCCAGACCATGAGTGGGAATGATAGGCACGGGAGGATGAGCAGAAAACCCATTCAACGCCGGGTATGAGTTGCGATAATCAAATCATATTTTCCGTTGCGTCAGGGGTTTTTAATCCTACCTTTCTGAAGAGGAAGGAAGGATAAGCCATGAATGAATTCGACAAAAATCCATTGGC